>Ga0307414_10001970_pt1 | contig 10634 bp, 12 predicted proteins | sample DK1Ometagenome_FD_203804 | JGI IMG/M metagenome (GOLD analysis project Ga0307414, IMG submission 203804) | Maize rhizosphere microbial communities from greenhouse at UC Davis, California, United States - DK15-O-3 | ecosystem: Host-associated > Plants > Roots > Rhizosphere > Soil | place: USA...
TGTTCATGCGGTTCTCCTTGGGCCTTCTACAGGCGATGGCGGTTGAATTCGAATGAGGCGCGCCTTGCGTCTCGTGAACGACATCCTGTCCGCCATTGTGTGAACCGCGCGTCAACCGCAGCCTTGATACGGGCCGCGGCCGGCGGAAGGCCCAGCGGCGATTCAGCCGCGGAAATCCTGATGGCAGCCCTTGCACGCGACCCCGATCTGCTTGATGGCAGCCTCGACGCCGGGACAACCAAGGGGCGGCGTCGCCAGAAGACTGTCCAACGTCGATCGCAGTTCACCGGCATGTTTGGTGAAGCGCGCATCGTCCCTGAGCCCGGGAAAAGCAAGCTCGGGATCGTTGGCGAGGTAACGCAACGTCTGCAGGTGCGGCAACACGTCCGTGGCACTGCATCGGTTGGCCGCGGCGGTCGCGCGCAGTTCCTGCACATGGGCCTCCATTACGTGCATGGCTGCTTCGGGGAAATGGTCCTGCCAGGTCTTGCGTCCGTCGATGGCGCGCAACACCATCACCAGGCCGACGACCCCGATGACCAGGCCAAGCAGGAACAGGAACAGATAACGCGGAGCATTGGAAGGGCTCGTGGGCTGGCTGGACATGCGCTTGCTTCCCGGAGTTGTGATGCGGGGATAGTACGACGCGCGTCGCCGGTTCCGCCACGTTTACAATGGCGCGATGAAGAAGGAACTGCGCGAACGCTTCGCCGGTATCGACCGCCTGTACGGGAGCGGCGCCGTGGAAAGGCATGCCCGCAGCCGCGTGGCCGTTGTCGGCATGGGCGGTGTCGGTTCCTGGGTGGTGGAGGCGTTGGCGCGTTCCGGGGTGGGGCACCTGACCCTGATCGACGCGGACGATATCTGTGTTTCCAATACCAACCGCCAACTGCCCGCACTGGAAGGCCAGTACGGCCGCAACAAGTCCGAGGCCATGGCCGATCGCTGCCGCGCGATCAATCCGCTGATCGAAGTGGAGGTGGTGCCGATGTTCCTGGCCGCGGGCAACCTGGAATCGTTGCTCGATCGCCGTTTCGACCTGGTCCTGGACGCCTGCGACAGTTTCCGCACCAAGGTGGAGATGATCGCGTGGTGCCGTCGCCGCAAGCTCCCGATCGTGGTCTCCGGTTCGGCGGGCGGGCGTACCGACCCCACCCAGATCCGCCTGCGCGACCTGTCGCGCACCGAGCACGACGCGATGCTGGCGCTGATCCGCAAGAAATTGCGCAGCGAGTTCAATTTCCCGAAGAACCCCGACCGCTACTTCGGCGTCCAGGCGGTTTATTCGCTGGAGAACGTCAAGTATCCGCAGGCGGATGGCAGCGTCTGCGGCCTGCGCCCGCAGCTGGGCGCTGATGCGTCGCTGAAACTGGATTGCGGTGCCGGTCTGGGCGCGGCCACGCACATCACCGGCGCCTTCGCCTTCGCCATGGTCGCCAAGGCGCTGGAGTTGCTGGCGAAAAAAATGCCGGCATAGGAGCGACGCAAGTCGCGATTGCTTTATCGGGTAGACCCATCGCGACTTGCGTCGCTCCTGCGTCATGCGGGCAGGTTGAAAAGTCGCTGTGCGTTGGCCGAGGTTGCCGCCGCCATGGCTTCGGCCTCCATGCCGCGAAGTTCGGCGATTGTCCGGCAGATGAAGGCGAGCCGCCCCGGCTCGTTGCGCAGCCCGCGGATTCCTGCATCGGGCTGATCCGGCGCATCGGTTTCCAGCAACAGGTACTCCAACGGCATTTCCGCGAGCAGTCCACGCAGGCGATGGGCACGGGAATAGGTGGCGGGCCCGCCGATGCCGATCAGGAAGCCCAGTTGCCAGAGCTGCCGCGCCTGCTCCGGGCTGCCGGAGAAACTGTGGACCACGCCGCGCAGCCCGCCGATGCGCTTGAAGGAAACGATCACCGCATCGACCGCGCGCCGGGCGTGCACGATGACCGGCAAATCGAAATCGCGGGCCAAAGCCAACTGGCCGTCGAAATAGAATTTCTGGTCGTCCCTGTCCAGTCCGTCCACGAAGAAATCCAGACCACATTCACCCACAGCCACCGGCTGTTCACGGGCGATCCATTCTCCGAGTTCCCGCAGATGCGCCGGCCGGTGCGAGGTCAGGTACATGGGGTGCAGGCCATAGGCGGGAAACAGGCCGGCCCCGGCTTTGCAGATATCCCGCAGGTGCGGCCATCCCTGCGCCTCGATTGCCGGCACCACCTGTCGCATCACCCCTGAATCGCGTGCGCGCTGGATCACCGCAGCGCGGTCGTGGTCGAACTCGGGCGCATCCAGATGGCAGTGGCTGTCTGTCAGCACGCGCGGAGCTTATGGTTGCGATCGATCGGGAGAGTCCATGACTGTCGGATCCTTGCGGTTCTTCCAGTTGGCCAGCAGCAGGGTACCCAGTCCGAGCAGGATCTCGTCCAGGAAAGGAATGGGGTCGAGTCCCGGCGGCAGAAGTACGCTGAAGGCGAACAGCGCGGCAGTAATCTTGAACAGGGTCGGATAGCGCAATTTCCTTGCCCAGTTCATCAACGGCAACAACAGGGGACTGGCCATTCGGAGACCGTTCGAGGTGTGATGACCGACACGCTAGCACGCCGCAAGGGCGGACGCAGCGGTTCACGCTCTGGGCGGTTTTCAGCGGGGAGTACCGGTTCTTGTTCAGCTATGTCGTGCTGCAATTGACTGAACCATAACGCGGGAGCCGCCCGCCCGGAGGTCGACATGAAAAGCAATACCACCACGATCCTGATTGCCACTGGCGCACTGTTGTTCGGCGGCATCGCGACGGCCGCGTACATGAATAATCGGGAGAAGCCCGCGGAGTTCGTCAATGCCACCACCGGCGAACCGATCGATCCCGCCAGCAGCGCGCTGGACGATGCTCCGCCGGTCGACGGTCAGATCGAACCGAATGCCCTGCAGTATGCAGAGGTGGTCAAGGTCGACCCCATCACCAACAAGGACAAGGTGTACGCAACCGTCATCGGCACCGAGCCGGTGCGGGAAACCACCACCACCAGCACCCCGCATGAAGTCTGCAACGACGTGGTCGTGCAGGAACGCCTGCCGGAACGCGACGGCAACACCGGCGGCACCGTTGCCGGCGCCGTGATCGGCGGCTTGCTGGGCAACCAGGTCGGTGGTGGCAGCGGCAAGAAGGCGGCGACCGCTGCTGGCGCGGTCGTAGGCGGCGTGATCGGCAACAAGGTCGACAAGAATCACGTTGGCGGCAAGGTCGTCAGCCGGACCGAACGCCAGTGCCATACCGAGAACACCAGCTCCGAGTCCTCGCGCGTGACCGGTTACAACGTGACCTACCGCAATGCCGACGGCACCACCGGGACCATGCGCATGGGCAGCAAGCCCGGTACCCGCATCGCCATGGGCGACACCGACAAGGTGGTGGGTTACAACGTGACCTATCGCTTCGACGGCGAGGAAAGGACCGTTCGCATGGACGAAAAGCCGGCCGACCGCCTGCCGGTCATCGACGGCAAGGTGGTAACCCAGACCGCTTCGCTGGATGGCAATCCGCCGGGCTGAGTCGCTTCGGCATATCTACCAGGAAAGCCGGCGATTTCGCCGGCTTTTCCTTTTCCTATCGGCAAAACAGGGGGTTACGGCGCTCTATCGGTGCCGAATACAATGGCGGATTGTCCAAACCGGCATTCCGCGCATGGCCCTGCACCCTTACGACCTGTTTGATATCCGCTCCCTGTTAAGCGAAGAGGAGCGCGCCGTGCAGGATACCGTGGCCCGTTTCACCGATGAGCGCGTGCGTCCGATCATCGGCGACGCCTTCGCCGAAGGGCGCTTTCCGAAGGAATTGATATCCGAGATCGCCGACCTGGGCCTGCTGGGATCCTCACTGCCCGAGCAGTACGGCGGCGGCGGCCTCAATGGCGTCAGCTACGGGCTGATCTGCCAGGAACTGGAGCGCGGCGATTCCGGCATCCGCAGTTTCGTCAGCGTGCAGTCCTCGCTGTGCATGTATCCCATCTACGCCTACGGCAGCGAGGAACAGCGCATGCGCTGGCTGCCCGACATGGCCGCAGGCAAGGTCATCGGCTGTTTCGGGCTGACCGAACCGCAGGGTGGTTCCGACCCGGCCAGCATGAAGACTCATGCCAAGCGCGATGGTGACGACTGGGTCCTCAATGGCTCCAAGATGTGGATCACCAACGGCAACCTGGCTGACATCGCCATCGTCTGGGCACAGACCGGGGACGGTATCCAGGGCTTCGTGGTGGAGAAGGACTTCGCCGGCTTCAAGGCCCAGGAAATCCACAAGAAGATGAGCCTGCGCGCCTCGGTGACCAGCGCGTTGTTCTTCGACAACGTGCGCGTGCCCGAAGCCAACCGCCTGCCCAACGTGAAAGGCCTCAAGGGCCCGCTGGGCTGCCTGACCCAAGCCCGTTACGGCATCACCTGGGGCCCGATCGGCGCGGCCATCGCGTGTCTGGACGAGGTGTTGAACTACACCAAGGAACGCATCCTGTTCGAGCGCCCGGTCGCCGCCACCCAGAGCGCGCAGATCAAGATGGCCGAGATGGCCCGCCGCATCACCCTGGCACAGCTGTTGTCGCTGCAACTCGGCCGCCTGAAGGATGCGGGCACCATGCAGCCGTCGCAGGTTTCGCTGGCGAAGTGGAACAACTGCCGCATGGCCATCGACATCGCCCGCGAATGCCGCGACCTGCTGGGCGGCGCCGGCATTACCACCGAGCACGCTGCGATCCGTCATGCGCTGAACCTGGAATCGGTCATTACTTACGAAGGCACGGAGACCGTGCATCAGTTGGTGATCGGGCGCGAGTTGACGGGGATCAACGCGTTCTGATTTTCCAGGTCGTCATTCCTGCAGGCGGGAACCCGGTGACTTCCGCTTTTGTGCCGCCTCGATAAAGGCCGCAAGTCACTGGATCCCCGCCTGCGCGGGGACGACAACTGGACTGTTTGAGGGCGAGGCGACGCAAACATGAGCATTTTCGACCTCCAACTCGAAACCGGACGACTGATCCTGCGCCCCCCACAGGCGCAGGACTTCGAGTCGTGGGCGGCTTTCATCGCCGACGAGGAAGCGGCCCGCCATATCGGCGGCGTGCAGCCGCGGCCAGTGGCCTGGCGCAGCTTCGCCGCAATGATCGGGGTCTGGCACCTGCAGGGTTTCGCCATGTTCTCGGTCATCGAGAAGTCCACCGGAAAGTGGGTTGGTCGGCTGGGCCCCTGGCAACCGGAAGGCTGGCCTGGTACCGAGGTGGGCTGGAGCATCGCCCGCGAGCATTGGGGCAAGGGCTTCGCGCCGGAAGGCGCCAGGGTCGCGATCGATTGGGCGTTCGACCAGCTTGGTTGGACAGAAGTAATCCACACGATTGCCAAGGAAAACGTCAATTCCAAGACGGTCGCCGCGAAGCTCGGCTCGCGATTCCTGCGCATGGGTTGGCTGCCGGCGCCGCATGACGCCGAGCCGGTGGAAATCTGGGGGCAGTCGCGGGAAGAGTGGATGGCGCGGCGCAGGATGGAGGGCAGGGCATGATCACTGTCTACGGCATGTCCGCTTCAGGCAACTGCCACAAGCTGCGGCTGCTGCTGGAACAGCTCGGTCGCCGGCTTGGGCAGGATTATCGCTGGATCGAGGTCGACAGTGCGAATGGCGCCACTCGCACCACCGAATACCTTGCAAAGAATCCGAACGGCAAGGTGCCGATGCTCGAACTCGACGATGGCCGCGTCCTGGTCGAGTCGAATGCGATCCTCTGCTACCTGGCCGAGGGCACGCAATATCTTCCCGATGATGCGTGGCAGCGCGCACAGGCACTGAGCTGGATGTTCTTCGAGCAGTACAGCCATGAGCCCTACGTCGCCGTCGCGCGGTTCATCCGTGGCTGGACGCCGCTGGATTCCCCGCGTCGCGCCGATCTTCCGCGGCTGATCGAGCGCGGCGAACAGGCGTTGGCGGTGATGGAAAGGCACCTGGTGTCCGCGCAGTGGTTCACCGGCGCCGGGTACGGCATCGCCGACATCGCGCTGTTCGCCTACACCGATCGCGCCGAAGACGGCGGTTTCGATCTGGCGAAGTTCCCCCTGGTTTCCGCCTGGCTTGCGCGGGTGCGCGCGGAGCCGGGCTTCACTCCCATGCCTGCGGTCAGCGATGAAGTCGCTGCCCGCCTGGCTTCTTCCTGAAAGATGATAGCCATGACTGCGAAACCCATTCCCGCCCGCATGAAGGGCCTCAATCGCGCCGAAATCTGCGACCAGAACTTCACCGAGTTCGTGCAGGAATGGAATGGGGTGGTCGAACCCAAGCCCACTGCAGACGAGGCCATCCTGGAAGGAAGCGCGCTGGACGCGCGGTCGTTCGCCGAACTACTCGAATCGCAGCTGGTCTCGCGCCATCTCGACCTGATGGCGCGCGTGCTGCGCGTGCAGAACAAGGTCTTCTACACCATCGGCAGCTCCGGCCACGAAGGCAATGCCATGGTCGCACGCCTGACCCGGCATACCGACCCGGCTTTTTTGCACTACCGCTCCGGCGCGTTCATGGCCGAGCGCTTCCGCAAGTTGCCAGGGATGGATCCGATCATGGATTCTGCTTTATCGTTCGCCGCCAGTTCGGAAGACCCCGCCTCGGGCGGTCGCCACAAGGTTTGGGGTTCCAAGCCGTTGTGGGTGCTGCCGCAGACCTCGACCATCGCCTCGCACCTGCCCAAGGCACTGGGCACGGCAGTGGCCATCGAACAGGCCAAGCGCATCGGCCATGCCTCGCCGATCCCCGACGACAGCATCGCGATCTGCTCGTTCGGCGACGCCTCCAGCAACCATGCGACTGCGCAGACCGCATTCAATGCCGCGGCTTGGACCTCCTACCAGAAACTGCCGGCGCCAGTTTTGTTCGTGTGCGAGGACAACGGCATCGGCATCTCGGTGAAGACGCCGGGTGGATGGATCGAACGCAATTTCTCCAGGCGCGACGACCTCGACTATTTCTACGCCGACGGCCTCGATCTCGCGCAAGGCTATGGCCAGGTGCAGGCGGCGGTCGAACATTGCCGCCGCACCCGCCGGCCCACCTTCCTGCACCTGCGCACGACCCGGATCATGGGCCATGCCGGCACCGACTTCGAGATCGAATGGCGGCCCATAGAGGAACTGGTTGCGGTGGAGGCGGGCGATCCACTGCTGCGTTCGGCCGCGATCGCCTTGCAATCGGGCCTGTATTCGAAACAGGAATTGCTGGCGCTCTACGAAGACATCCGCAGCAAGTGCTTCGCCGCGGCCGAAGCGGCCGACAGGACACCGAAGCTGACACGCCTGGAAGACGTGGTCGCCCCGCTGGCGCCTTACACGCCCGGGGCGGTATACGCCGAAGCCAGCCGCGTCGGCGATGCGGAGAAGCGCCTCTCGGTCTTCGGCAGCGAAGAGAAGCTGCCGGAAAAACTGCCCCCGCGCCATCTCGCCATCCAGATCAACAACGCGCTGCACGACCTGTTCTGCAAGTATCCGGAAGCGCTGTTGTTCGGCGAGGACGTGGCCCAGAAGGGCGGTGTGTACACGGTGACCAAGGGCCTGCACAAGGCGTTCAAGAACAGCCGCGTGTTCAACACATTGCTGGACGAGACCATGATCCTCGGCCTGGCCCAGGGCTACGCCAACCTGGGCATGCTGCCGGTACCCGAGATCCAGTACCTGGCGTATTTCCACAACGCCTGCGACCAGATCCGCGGCGAGGCGGCTTCGCTGCAGTTCTTCTCAAACAACCAGTACCGCAACCCGATGGTGGTGCGCATGGCCGGGCTGGGCTACCAGCGCGGCTTCGGCGGGCATTTCCACAACGACAATTCCATCACCGCGCTACGCGACATTCCCGGCCTGGTGGTCGGCTGCCCGTCACGCGGCGACGATGCCGCGACCATGCTGCGCACGCTGGCCGCGCTGGCCAAGGTGGATGGTCGCGTGAGCATCCTCCTGGAGCCCATCGCGCTGTACATGACCAAGGACCTGTACGAAGCAGGCGATGGTGCCTGGCTCACCACATATCCGGCCCCGGACCAGGCGATGATCCTGGGCGAAGGCCGCGTCTACGAAGAGACCGCCAATGACCTGGTGATCTTCACTTACGGCAACGGCGTGCCGATGAGCCTGCGCGCCGCGCGCACCATCGAAGCGAAGCATGGCTGGAAGGTGCGGGTAGTCGACCTGCGCTGGCTGGTGCCGCTCAACGAAGGCTTCATCGCCCAACAGGCGGAGTCGGCCAGGCGCATCCTGGTCGTCGACGAAGGCCGTCATTCGGCCGGCGTGGGCGAGGGCGTCATCACTGCGATCGCCGAAGCCGGATATGCCGCGCGCCCGTTCCAGCGCGTGGTGGGCGTGGATACCTATACGCCGTTGGCCGGTGCCGCGCTGCTGGTATTGCCGGGCGACGACGACATCGTGGCCGCGGCCGACAGGCTGCCTTGAGGCCGCGGCCGCCGCGCACGATGGCCGCGCTTGACGCCTTGCTTACGCCCCGGGGCGGATAGTCGCGGCTCCCTCCAAGGAGCATCGCCATGAGCAGGATCAAGGTTGCAGTCCTCGTCGGTAGCCTGCGCAGGGATTCGTTCAACCGGAAGCTGGCCAGGGCCGTCGAGAAACTGGCTCCGGGAGAATTCGAGTTCCGGCACATCCGCATCGACAACCTGCCTTTGTACAACCAGGATTTCGATGGCGACTATCCTGCCGAAGGCAAGCGCCTGAAGCAGGAAATCGAAGCGGCCGATGCGTTGCTGCTGGTCACGCCGGAGTACAACCGGTCCGTTCCGGGCGTGTTGAAGAATGCGCTGGATATCGGTTCGCGACCATGGGGCACCAATTCCTTCGCGGGCAAGCCGGGCGCGGCGATCGGCATCTCGATCGGAGCCACCGGCGCTTCGATGGCCCAGCAGCACCTGCGCAACGTGCTGCTGTACCTGGATGTGGCCCTGATGGGGCAGCCCGAGGTCTATATGCAGTTCAAGGATGGGCTGATCGACGACGAGGGCAACCTCGGCAACGAAGATGCAAGGAAATTCCTGCAGGGTTTCGTGGATCGCTACGTCGCCTGGGTGTCCAGGGCGCTAGCCAGATGAGCGCGCGCGTGGAAGCGAAGTGAGTCGGGAAGGGCCGGATGCGCGTTCGATCGCGACTCACGCCGGACACCGCACTTATGTTTGCTATGTGGACTGGCTAGCGCTGGAGGCCATCGACCAGTGGAAGCTCGCGTAAACGGTCGCCGCCCGCGTTCAGCGCGGTCGATTCCAGTTCCAGCGGCAAGACCGCCAGCGCCAGATGGCGTTCGCCATCGCTGGCGCTCACCACGCTGCCGACGGCACGGTCCGCATCACTGACTTGCGTGCCGGACAAGACTGGAGATCCGGCTTCGAACAGCACCAGCCTGCGCTTGGCCTTGCCCAGGAAATGGGTGCGAGCGACGATTTCCTGCCCCGGGTAGCAGCCCTTCTTTACACTGAAGGCCTGCAGGCGATCCAGCGAAAGTTGCTGCGGGGTCCATTGTTCCCGCTGTTCGTCGGGCAGGCGCGGCACTCCGTGAAGCAGGTCGAAGTCCCGCCAGCGTGCCTGCGCATCGGTCTGCCCGGGCCATTCCCGTACGGGCGCGATGCGCAGGGTACGGCCTTGGTTGCCATCGCCATAATCAACCTCGATCGACCCGCCATCGACGTGGATCCGCGCATTCCGGGCCGAATCCGGCTCGTGGAAAGCGCCGCTGGCCTGCATGTCGTCCCGCGCCGCGATCTTCAACTTCCTCCTGAAAACGAAGCGCTGCAACTGCGAGGCCAACCCGCCGGCATCGGCGTCGGGCAACACCAGCAGGATCCGCTCCTGTTCCAGTTTCAACAGCGCAAACAGCGCAATCACGCGTCCCTTGGGGGTCAGCCAGGCATTCCACTGCCAATGTCCCGGCGCCAGGGCGAGCACGTCGTTGGCGAACTGGGCCTGCGCAAATGCACTCGCATCCGGCCCTTCCAACGCGATTACGGCATGGTCGGGCAGGGCGAACCAGGGTGTTGCGGAGGCGGGCAGGTTGTCAGGCAAGGGACGGAGGACTAAAATTTTGTGCGTTGCGAGAACCACATGATAGGCGAAACACCTTCCATACCCGCTCCGCCGGAAGCATCCATTCCCGAAACACAGCAGCCCGCCGGGGAAGCCGTGCAGAAGGAGAGGGTGGTGCCGAAGGAGATCGGTGGTCGTGATGGCCCCGAGCCGACGCGTTACGGGGATTGGGAAAAAAACGGACGCTGCATCGATTTCTGATCAGCATTGAGCCAACGCGGTCAGCATGATCGCCCAGCCGAGAGACGAGCCCAGCGAATGGCGACCAGACCACGTCCGCTTTCACCGCACCTGCAGGTGTACCGCTGGCAGATCCAGATGGTGACTTCCATCGTCCATCGGACTACCGGAATCATCCTCGCCGTTGGCGCGCTGTTGATCGCCGCTGCATTGCCCGCCCTGGCCAGCGGTCCCGAAGCCTGGGATTGCGTACGCGACCTGGCCGGTTCCTGGTTCGGCCTGGCGGTGCTGTTCGGCTGGACCTGGGCGTTCGCCTTCCACCTGCTCAACGGCATCCGCCACCTGGTGCAGGATGCGGGCTTCGGTTTCAG
>Ga0307414_10001971_pt1 | contig 10634 bp, 2 predicted proteins | sample DK1Ometagenome_FD_203804 | JGI IMG/M metagenome (GOLD analysis project Ga0307414, IMG submission 203804) | Maize rhizosphere microbial communities from greenhouse at UC Davis, California, United States - DK15-O-3 | ecosystem: Host-associated > Plants > Roots > Rhizosphere > Soil | place: USA...
GACGGTCATCATCCCTGACCTCCCGAAGGATCTGCGCACGCAAGACACAGAATGTCTTATTTCTGCTGAGTGGGTTGACTTAGTAGTTTCACCAAGCGGTTACATTCCGATCCAAAATTATGTTGTTGGTGCAATGTGCGGTAGCTTTGTCCACACGAATTGCGAGGCAACGAATCATTTTTCTCACTAATACAATCAAGGGAGTCAAGAAATGAGTGGGTATGACCCGGACAGGGAGGACACGACGATCTACAAGGTTGTAATAAACCACGAAGAACAGTATTCGATATGGCCGGCTTCACGAGAAAACCCGCATGGCTGGCAGGACGTAGGGCGAACAGGCTCAAAAGCTGAATGTCTCGCATACATCCAAGAGGTCTGGACGGACATGAGGCCTTCGAGCTTGAGAAAGCGGATGGAAGAGGCAGCACAAAACACGAGTTCACTAGCCGCTGAAATACACGAGAATGGGCAATCAGCCGAACCGAAGGCAGATGATCTGGTAGAGCGCTTATCACAGGGAGACCATCCGGTTGAGGCTAGTCTGCGACCAGAGAAGAATGTGCAAGCGTTTAAGGATTGTATTGACCATGGGTGCGTTCACATCAAGTTCACCAGTACGAGAGGCGGGACTGAACTTCGAGTAAGGCTTGACCGCGACGCACTCAATCTGAGCGAGGCTGATTTCGATCACAAAACAGGCACGCTTCACCTGGAAGGTGGCGTGACTCTGAATTACAGGAAAGTAAAGTGCATCGCCGATATTGATCTCAAAACTCTCGTCGGGCAAGGGCATCTCGAGCTCGTGTAATTCTTAACGTATCTGACTTCAGATTGAGCAATTCTGATCTTCAAGAAGTTTTTGACATCGAACGGTGCCTCATAGATGACCGTGTCCAACAGTGATTCTGACTTTTGAGGCAAAAGCTGCTTAAACCGAAAACCTCACGGCCTGCTAACCTAAAAACATCCCAACAGCCAGAGTTAGATGAATAACTCACCATCCGAATTCAGGGCGCCGTTTGAGCCTTCTACCCTGCTCGACGTCCTTCGCTTCAGAGCGGAGCAAGAGCCTGAGCGCCAGGCTTACGTGTTTCTTGTTGACGGCGAAACAGCGGAGATCGGACTCAGCTACGGAGAGTTGGACGCCCGGGCGAGAGCGATTGGCGCTTTACTCCAGAACCGGGTGCAAAGCGGTGAGCCCGTGTTACTTCTCTATCCCCCGGGTTTGGAATACATCGCAGCTTTCTTCGGTTGTCTTTACGCAGGAGCGGTCGCAGTTCCGGTTTATCCGCCGAAGAGCAATCGACATTCATTGCGACTCAAAGCGATTGCAGTGGATGCCCAGGCAAAGGTGGCGCTGACGACGAGATCTATCCTGTCAAGCCCGACCTTTGCCCGCTCGCCGGAACTGAAAGTATTGCAATGGTTGGTCACGGATAACATTGACGATGGTCTGGCGGAAGAATGGCGCAACCCTGGCATCACCAGCAACACACTGGCGTTTCTTCAATACACTTCAGGCTCCACAGCGCAACCCAAGGGCGTGATGCTAAGTCACGACCATCTTCTGCACAACGAGCGGATGATCCAGCAAGCCTTTCAACAGACAGAGCGGTCGGTCATTGTGGGGTGGTTGCCGCTCTATCATGACATGGGCCTGATTGGGAACGTACTGCAACCTTTGTATGCCGGCGCTCGATGCATACTGATGTCTCCGGCCCATTTCCTGCAGAGTCCGGTGCGCTGGCTACAAGCTATTTCACGTTACAAAGCAACCACCAGCGGCGGGCCGAATTTCGCCTATGACCTGTGTACCAGAAAGACCACTACCGAACAGCGGGCTCAACTTGACTTGAGCAGTTGGACCGTTGCCTTCAACGGGTCAGAGCCTGTTCACCCGGATACGCTTGACCGTTTCATTGTAGCCTTTGGTCCTTGCGGTTTTCGACCAGAAGCCTTCTTCCCCTGCTATGGGCTGGCTGAAGCTACGCTATTTGTTTCCGGCGGCCCGAAATCTGCTCCACCGATAATTCATAACATTGACGGCACCGCCCTCGAGCACAACCGGATCGTCTCGGTTTCGGCGCAGAAGAAAGACGGCGTGAGAGTAGTAGCTTGCGGTCGCAGTTGGTTGGACGATGAAATTCTGATCGTTGATCCTGAATCGTCGAAAAGTTGTGAGCCTGATGCGGTGGGTGAGATTTGGCTATCGGGTCCAAGCATAGCTCAAGGATATTGGAACCGAGCCGAAGACTCAGAGTGCACCTTCGGAGCTTATCTGGCGGATTCTGGAAAAGGCCCGTACCTGCGCACCGGAGATCTCGGTTTCATCAGTGATGGGCAATTGTTCATCACAGGCCGGCTCAAGGATCTGATCATCATTCGCGGACGCAACCATTATCCACAGGACATCGAACAAACAGTAGAGCAGAGCCATGCGCGATTACGACCGGGATGTGGCGCGGCATTTTCGATCGATGTTCGCGGCGAAGAACGATTAGTGGTGGTCCAGGAGGTTGATCGGCATTGTCAGCATCAGGAGGTTGAAGAGATTATCGCAGCCATCAACCATGCGGTCACGGCGGAGCATGAACTGACGGTCTATGCTGTGGCCCTGATCAGGCCGGGGACTCTTCCTAAAACCTCCAGCGGCAAGCTTCAACGCCATGCTTGTCGAGCTAATTTCCTAAACAGCAACCTGGATTTAATCGGAGAGTGGCGGGCGAGTATCTCGTCTCAAAACGATTTTGATGAGTTTCTGTCACCCACGCCGGAACGAAGTGTGGCAGCTATCGAGCATTGGGTTAGATCCCAGTTGGCGGCGAGGCTGGGAGAAGTTGAATCACAAATAGACATCAATCAGTCCATCGCTAATTACGGTGTTGACTCGCTCATGGCTATGGAAATGATTCACAGCCTCGAAGTCAATCTAAACGTGATTTTGCCCGCAACCAGTTTTCTCCAGGGGTACAGCATCGCACAACTGGCCAGAGAGATCCTCGCTCAACCAGTTACTTGTGTAATCAATTCAGATGCAATCGCGACTGCGCCCACGATTTCTCACGGTCAGAATGCCCTTTGGTTCCTGCACCAACTTGCGCCCGACAGTCCGGCCTATAACATCGCCGGTGCGGCGCGCATCCTCACGGAGCTGGATGTCTCAGCCTTGCATCAAGCATTTCAGGCACTGGTGGATCGCCATGCTGCTCTCAGAACTACTTTCTCGGCGCCGGATGGCGAGGCCATTCCAAACGTTCATGAACGAATGGACGTGTACTTCCGGTATGAAGATGCTTCGAATTGGACCGAGGCATCACTGAACAAGCGACTGACCGAAGAGACATATGAACCATTTGATCTCGAGGACGGCCCGCTATTGAGGGTGAATCTTTTCAGGCAGTCTGCAAAGGAACACGTCCTGTTGCTGGTTGTTCATCATATCGTCGCCGACTTCTGGTCGCTGGCACTGCTCGTTCAAGAGTTGTGTGTGCTCTATGACGCGATAACGGACGGAACCAGTGCGGATCTCGCGCCACTCACTTTGCAATATACAGACTACGCTCGTTGGCAAGCACAATTAGTTGCGGGTCCGGAAGGTGAACGACTCCGGGCGTACTGGCAAAAACATTTGTCGGCTATTCCAGCCGTGCTGACCCTTCCAACAGATCGACCTCGACCTCCGATTCAAACTTATCGTGGTGCTTCTCACTCTTTCAAATTAGACGTGAAGCTAACCAGCAAAATCAAAAACCTTGCTCGGAACCACGGAGCAACGCTTTACGTGGTCTTGCTGGCTGCTTTTCAAGTGCTCTTGTATCGCCACACGAATCAGAAGAAGTTTTTAGTTGGCTCTCCCACAACTGGTCGCAACCACGCCCGGTGGGGATCGTTGGTGGGCTACTTTGTAAACCTACTGGTCCTGCCGGCGAGGTTCTCGGGCAACCCGGATTTCAAAACCTTTCTGGAAGAAGTGCGGCAAATGGTGTTCGCTGCCTTTGAGCACCAGGAGTATCCGTTCAGCCTCTTAGTGGAGCGTCTCCAAAAGGAGCGCGATCCCAGCCGATCGCCGCTCTTTCAAGTGATGTTCACATTGCAGCAGGCGCCGTTGTTCAGCCAGACAAAGTTGACTTCATTTGCTCTGAATGAGGCGGGTACACGGGTGGAGTTGGGAAAGCTTCTACTGGAGTCAATGTCAGTAGACGAGCAGGTGGCGCAGTTTGACCTGACGTTAGCGATGGCCGAGGTGGACGGTGGATTGGCAGCGACGTTTCAGTACAACCGGGATCTGTTTGATGCAGCTACCATCGACCGGCTGGCCCTGCATTACCAGACTCTCCTGGCAGACATCGCATCTCATCCAGAGAAAAGAATTTCTGACTTACGTAACTTCACACAAGCCGAACAACAGCAACTGCTTCACGAATGGAATGCGACGGAAACCAATTATTCCAAAACTGCCTGTGTACACCAGTTGTTTGAGACACAAGTGCAGAAAACTCCTGACGCGATCGCATTCATTTCTCAAAATCAGCAGATCACATACGAGCAACTAAACCATCGTGCCAATCAACTGGCCCATTTTCTCCAGGGATGCGGAGTCGGACCAGATGTACCGGTAGGTCTTTGTGTTGAGCGATCTCCGGAAATGATGGTTGGGTTACTTGGTATTCTCAAAGCAGGAGGAGCTTATCTTCCGATCGATCCAACCTATCCACAGCAACGGCTGGCGTTTATGTTAAAGGACGCGCAGGTCCCGCTGGTGCTGACACAACGATCGCTCATCAAGAGTATTCCTGATTCCGTAAGACATCGTGTCTGCCTGGATACTGACTGGAAGATCGCCACTGACTGGAAGACCATTGCCGCAGGGAGTAAAGCAAACCCTGCCAGCCTGACTACGCCCGGTAATCTGGCTTACGTGATCTACACATCCGGTTCCACGGGCCAACCCAAAGGCGTGATGGTGGAGCATGGTAATGTGCTCAATTTCTTTGCTGGAATGGATCGAATCATTGGCGAAGATGGCCCAGGCACTTGGCTGGCTGTCACCAGCATCTCATTCGACATTTCTGTACTGGAATTACTGTGGACGGTGACGCGAGGCTTCCAGGTTGTTATCCATGCAAAGCAGAACGAACCAATGCCTCGACCGAAAAGCATCGATACCGGCCGGAAGATGGAGTTTAGCCTCTTCTACTTTGCGAGCCTCGAGGACGAAGCGGCTCAAGATAAGTACCAACTGTTAATTGAAGGGGCAAAGTTTGCTGATCAGCATGGGTTCTCAGCCATCTGGACGCCCGAGCGTCACTTCCATCCTTTTGGCGGTCTCTATCCGAATCCGTCCGTGATTGGCGCCACCCTCGCCGCCCTCACCGAGCAAATCCAGATCAGGGCCGGCAGCGTGGTGCTGCCACTCCATAACCCCATTCGGGTCGCCGAAGAATGGTCGCTGGTAGATAACTTGTCGAAAGGACGGGTCGGTATTTCTTTCGCCTCAGGCTGGCATCCGGATGACTTCGTGCTTTCACCCGAGAATTACGCCGATCGTAAAGAGGTGATGATCCATCAGCTCGAAATGGTCCGGCAACTCTGGCGCGGAGAATCAATAAGCTTGAAGGGTGGTCACGGAAATCAGGTAAATGTAAAGACGTTTCCGCGACCGATCCAGCGTGAGCTTCCCACCTGGATCACGGCTGCCGGAGATCCGCAAACATTTCGATTAGCGGGTGAAGCGGGCGCTAATTTACTTACGCACCTGTTAGGACAGAGCATCGAGGAACTCGCAGAGAAGATCACGGTTTATCGAAAGGCGTGGCGCGAGCATGGGCATGGTCCGAGTAGTGGCCATGTCACTCTCATGCTCCATACTTTCGTCGAGAAGAGTCTTGAGTTCGTCCGAGCAAAGGTAGAGAAACCGTTTTGTGATTACCTGCTAAGTTCGATCGACCTGGCGAAGAGACTGCTACGAAGCGCTGGCCAGCAGGTAGACAGCGAACTGACCGCGAACGATATCGAAGCACTTCTCTCTCACGCCTTTCATCGATACTACGAGACGAGTGGATTATTTGGAACGCCGAGTAGCTGCCTGCGACTGATTGATAGGCTGAAAGAAATTGGCGTTGATGAAGTGGCGTGCCTGATCGATTTCGGTGTAGACACTGATTCGGTAATGTCCAGCTTGCACTACCTTGACGCGCTCAGGCAGCATAGCAATGCAGAAAACGATGACGAGCCATACTCACTGCACGAAGAACTGACCCGGCATAACGTTACTCACCTGCAATGCACTCCTTCACTCGCCACGACGATGACCGCAGATCAGCAGGTAATGGCGAGTCTGAGCCGTTTACGCCGGCTCGTGGTTGGTGGAGAAGCTCTTCCAGCGTCGCTTGCCAGGCAACTTCAGGAGGCTGTGCCGGGCGAGGTTCGCAACATGTATGGTCCAACTGAGACCACCGTCTGGTCCACAACTTATCCGCTGAGTGAGATAAGCAACGGAGTGCCTATTGGCCGGCCGCTTGCAAACACAAAAATCTATATCCTCGACGATTACTTTCAACCGGTACCGGTGGGTGTTCCAGGCGAATTGCTTATCGGAGGCGATGGTGTGGTTCGTGGATATTTGAACCGGCCTGATCTGACTGCGGAAAGGTTCATGCCCGATCCGTTCAGCGGCAAGCCAGGGGCGCGACTCTATCGCACCGGAGACCTGGCCTGTTACCTGCCTGACGGCAATATAGAGTTTATGGGCCGTCTCGATCATCAAGTGAAAATCCGGGGCCATCGTATCGAGTTGGCCGAGATTGAAGCCACCCTCAGGCAACATCCCGCTGTTAGCGAGGCTGTCGTAATCGCCAAAGAGATTGCGCCTGGTGACGTGGGCCTGGCAGCCTATCTCGTTCCGGCTCGAAGATCGAACCACAGCGTACGAGTACGTCTCACGACACTCGAGGCAGATCACCTGCTCGTAGACAGGAACCGTTACAAACTGCCGAACGGTATGGTCATCGCGCATCATGGAAGTTTCCAAACCAGCGTTATCTATAAAGAGATATTTGAAGACGAGATGTATCTAAAGCATGGGATCTCTTTCAACGAGGGTGACTGTGTTTTCGATGTGGGCGCCAATATCGGCCTGTTTACACTCTTCGTCGCTCAGAACTGTGAAAACGTCAAGATCTACGCATTCGAGCCGATTCCTCCGAACTTTGAACTGTTACGCACTAATCTGGCGCTGCAAGGAGTTGATGCAAAACTCTTCGAGTGTGGGCTGTCGAGCAAGGATGAGGTGGCTACATTCACTTTCTATCCGCAGGCCGCCGGTATGTCCGGGCACTTTGCCAACGTTGAAGGTGGAAAGCGCAGCACTCAGGCCATTGTCTCTGACTGGCTGCAAAGAGTTGTTCCCGGTAATGACGCAGCGATACTGCCTGAAGCTGAATTGGACCAACTATTGGACGAATATTTTCAAGCGGAACAGTATTCCTGTCGTTTAAGAACTCTCTCCGACATCATCCGCGAGAACGAGATCGAGCAAATCGATCTGCTCAAGATCGACGTGGAGGGAAGCGAGTTCGATGTACTGGGCGGTATTCGAGAAGGTGATTGGCAAAAAATCAAGCAGATCGTCCTAGAGGTGCACTCGAGAGATCTTCTGGAGCGGATCACATCCTTGCTGGAAGCGCATGGGTACAACGTCGCCGTAGATGAAAGCTTTGCGATCGAACAAAGCCGGAATGGCAGCGATGTTCATGTTTCCATGCTTTATGCGCTCCAACCATCGACGCATGAACGGTCCTCAAAGGTGAAACAATTCGAGTTGGTTGGTCCACCCGAGTCATCCAACGGCGATCTCGCAATTGGCGACGTGCGAACTTTTCTGAAGGATAAGCTCCCGATTTATATGATCCCTGCTGTGTTCGTGGTGCTGGAAGCACTGCCGTTGACGCCGAACGGTAAGATCGATCGGCAAGCGTTACCTTTTCCTGACGACCGTCGCTCAGAAAAAGAAAACGGCTTTGTCGCACCACGGACGCCAACGGAAAAGATGCTGGCAGAGATTTGGACCAAACTTCTGGGCAAGGAACACTTGAGTGTTGACGACGACTTTTTCGACGTCGGCGGCCATTCTCTTCTCGCAACTCAGTTGGTCACTCGAATCAGAGCAAGCTTCTCCGTAGATCTGACGTTGCGGGATTTTCTTAAATCTTCCACCATCGCCAGCTTAGCTGAAGTAGTTGAAGAATCTATTCTGGCTCAATCAAGTGAGGCCAGGGTCAGTGAGATGTTGGACCTTCTGGAAGAACTTGGTGATGATGAAGCTCGGAATATGTTGGACAGTCGATAGTAGTCTCTGTGTCTGCTCTGTGGTTATTTTTCTAAGGCAATATTGATCACAGAGACGCAGAGAACCAACGCCAGTACCATTCCGGTGGGCTGATGCTGAAAACTATTAACCGCTCAGAACGGGTCAAAAGACTCTCACCTGCCAAGAAGGCTCTGCTGCTGAAAGTATTGCAGGAAGAGGCAGCGCACCGCGAAAAGTCGAAAGGTATCGTGCCGCGTTCCCGGAAGGGTCCGTCTCCGCTGTCGTTTGCACAGCAAAGGCTATGGTTCATAGAGCAATTGCAACCGGGTACCCCTCTCTACAATGTCGCGAGAGCTGTTCGGATTGTTGGGTCAATCAATGTGGCAGCGTTGGAGCAAGGCTTTAATGAGATCGTGCGCCGCCACGAAGTCTTGCGCGCTTACTTTGCTGTTCTGGACGGGAAGCCAGTTCAAACCATGGCTCCGATCCGCAAACTGCCACTCCTCATAATTGACCTGCACTCACTCTCCGAAACCCAGCGCGTCAAATGTGCTCGAAGGATCGTTGAAGCGGAGTCGCGCCGACCTTTCGATTTATCTCGGGACCCACTTCTCCGAGTCACATTACTCCTATTCAATGAGAAGGAACACTGGCTCCTGCTGACAATGCATCACATTGTCTCTGACGGCTGGTCGATGGGTGTGCTGATACGCGAGATGGGCACACTTTATGAGGCTTTTGCTCGCGGAATTCCATCCCCACTCCCTGAATTGTCGATTCAGTATGCGGACTATAGTGAGTGGCAGCGCGATTGGCTGCAAGGCGAGTTGCTGGAATCTCAGCTCTCATACTGGAAGCGACTACTCGCCAACGTTCCACTGCAGCACCTGCCTGCAGATCGTCCTCGGCCTGCCGTCCAGACCTTTCGCGGCGCCAGGCACTATCTATCACTGCCAAAGGAACTCACTGAAGCGCTCAAATCGTTGAGCGCAGGCGAAGACGTTACTTTGTTCATGACGCTGCTTGCCGCCTTCAGTGTTCTGCTGCATCGCTACACAGATCAGGATGACATCATAATCGGCGTAGCTATCGCCAATCGCACACAAGTTGAAACAGAGGAATTGATTGGCTTCTTCATAAACATTCTTGTGCTGCACTCGAACCATTCCGGCAGTCCTGGTTTCCGTGAATTATTGCGTCGAGTGCGCGAGAGTTTGATGGAAGCATATGCTCACCAGGACGTGCCATTCGAGAAACTCGTCGAAGAACTGCAGCCGGAGCGCGATCTCAGCCGTAATCCGCTTTTTGAGGTGGCATTCGCTTTTCAAAACGATTTAGTGCCGGATCTGGCGCTCTCAGGCCTGAGCCTCAGCCCCGTCGATGCACACAATGGAACGGCGAAGTTTGATCTGGAGTTGGCTCTCTCGGAAACGCCGGCTGGTCTGGTCGGATTTTTTGAATACAGCACCGAACTATTTGACGCGACAACCATGATTCGGCTGGCCGGCCACTATGAAACTTTGCTGGAAGGCATCGTCGCTAATCCGGATAAATCTGTATCAACTTTGCCGCTGTTAACCAGGCAAGAGGAACAAGAGTTATATGCAGTGATCGGCGCTCAGTTTTCCGGCAGCGATGCTTGCCTGCAGCGAACGTTCGAATTACAAGTCGAACGCACACCCGATGCGATCGCACTGAGCTTCGATCAGAAACAACTTACCTATCAGCAAATCAACAAGCGCGCCAATCAACTGGCCCATCACCTCCGCAAACTCGGCGTCAATGCTGAAGTACCCGTTGGCATCTTCATGGAACGCTCGGCGGCAATGGTCGTAGCGATCCTGGGCATTCTCAAATCCGGCGGCGCATATCTGCCGCTGGAGTTGGCCTATCCGCGAGAACGTTTAGCGTGGATGCTCGCAGACGCGGGGGTGAAAGTACTGGTGACCGAGCCCCGTTTGCCTGGCAGTGTCGACACGGCGAACCTTGAAGTCGTGTGTGTGGATGAAACTAATTGGCAGTTGTTAAGCCAGGAAAGCGACCTCAATCCCGAGCCCAATGCGTCATGCGATAACCTCGCTTACGTGATCTACACCTCTGGTTCGACAGGCAAGCCCAAGGGTGTAGGCGTGACTCACCGCAATGTGCAGCGTCTGTTTGCGGCCACTCAGAAGTGGTTTGAGTTTAATGAAAGCGACGTGTGGACACTGTTCCATTCCTACGCCTTCGATTTCTCGGTTTGGGAACTGTGGGGCGCACTCCTCTATGGCGGACGACTGGTAATCGTACCGCATTTGGTCAGCCGCTCACCTGAACTTTTCCG
>Ga0307414_10001972_pt1 | contig 10631 bp, 13 predicted proteins | sample DK1Ometagenome_FD_203804 | JGI IMG/M metagenome (GOLD analysis project Ga0307414, IMG submission 203804) | Maize rhizosphere microbial communities from greenhouse at UC Davis, California, United States - DK15-O-3 | ecosystem: Host-associated > Plants > Roots > Rhizosphere > Soil | place: USA...
TGATCGTCGACCTGGTAGATGATGTGCGGCTGGTCGGCGCCTTCGCAGCGCATCCGGTTCGGATTGCCCTGCGTCCCGATCGCGAGCACGATATTTTCCGCTGTGTAGACATCGCCCTTCGCGGTCTTGATCGCAAAGTCGCCCTTCTCGCCCGACACTTCGACGACATCGGCGTGATAGGCGACGCTCACCTTGTTGTTCGCGGCATCCTCGTCCCAATTGCCAAGGATATATTCGCGCGCGCCCTCGGCAAAGCGGCAGTCGGAGCGGAGGTCGAGCCGTTCGGGCGTCGCGAGCACGCGCTTGCCCTTCTGATATTTAAAGATGGTGTCGGAGAGGTGATCGGTCTTTTCGAGCAGGACGTGGCTCATCCCGAGCTGCGCGGCGCGCGCGGCCGCACTGAGGCCCGCGGGCCCCGAACCGATGATCGCGACCTTCACGCGATCAAGAGGGACCGGCTCGCTCATACGCACGCGCCTCCGCGGCCGAAGCGATCGGCTGCGATCAAGCTGCTGGTAAACGCGCGCACGGGCATCCCATTCCCCCCAATCGCTTGCCCCCAAGCGACGCAATCACGGATGCGACCCGGACTTATGTCCTGGGTGCAAGGCTATGCCCTTGAAAGCGGGGAAAGGTCAACCGGAAGAGACGGAGATTCCGCCTGCTGCGAGACGTTCGCAACTGGTCCGACAGGCCGGCCGGTCAGGCCAGCTCGAACATCGCCGCGAGACGCTCCGACTGCGTCGGCTCGAACCGCGACCAGCCGTCAGGCCCCAGCTTTTCGAGCGGACGGAAACGCGCCTTATAGGCCATGCGCGCCGAGCCTTCGATCCAGTAACCGAGATAGACATAGGGCAGCCCGGCGCCCGCCGCGCGCTGGATATGATCGGCGATGATATAGGTGCCCAGTCCCTCGCGCATCGGATGGCCTGCGTCGAAGAAGCTGTAGATCATCGACAGTCCGTCGCCCTGCCGGTCGGTCAGGCAGCAGCCGACGAGGCGGCCTTTGCCGTCGTCCGCGGCCGGTTCGCGATATTCGATCATATAGCTGTCGACCGGGGTCTGCTCGACCATGTCGGCGAAATCCTGCTCGTCCATGTCGGCCATGCCGCCATCGGGATGGCGCGAGGCGAGATAGGAACGAAGCAGAGTATATTGCTCCTCGGTCGCCCACGGCTTGCACGCGGTCGCAACCAAGTCGCCGTTGCGGCGCAGATTGCGCTTCTGCGAGTTGCTGGGGACGAATTCGCCGGCGCAGACGCGCACCGACACGCACGCCGAGCAATCGGCGCAGCTCGGGCGATAGGCGACCGACTGGCTGCGCCGGAACCCGATGCGGCCGAGCGCGTCGTTCAGCTCGTTCGCACTATTACCGCTGAGTTCGGTGAACACCTTGCGCTCGGTCTTGCCCGCCAGATACGGGCAAGGCGCCGGGCTGGTGACGAAAAAGCGCGGAAAACGAAACGGTGCGGACACGCGAAAAAGACCTCCGGACTGGCGATGCGGAGCCCCCCGACGCGGGTCCGACGCGCTGCTTGCACCAACTATGCCGCGCGGCGTCAATGGTGCAAAGTCCATTTACCATTTTTAAACGTCCCGATCTGAATCACGCCGAAAATTTTGTGAATCAGCCGGTAGCTTTTGTGCCGATTTGAATCGGTTCAGCTATATCCGCGCAGTTCGTCGCCCGTCAGCGTCGCGACATGGAGCACGTTGGTCGATCCCGGCGTGCCGAACGGAACCCCCGCCATCATGACGAGTTTCGCGCCCGCCTTGCAGATGCCGTGGCGGAGCGCCATGCGCTTGCCCTTGGCGATCATCTCCTCGAAGCTGCCGATGTCTTTCGTCGGCACCGCATGGGCGCCCCACAGCAACCCCATGCGCCGCGCGGCTTCCTTCTTCGGCGTCAGCACGAGCAAAGGCGCGCCCGGCCGCTCACGCGCCACACGGCGCGCGGTCGATCCCGACGCGGTGAAGCAGATGATCGCATCGGCGGCGATCGTCGAAATGATGCTGCCCGCCGCTTCGGCGAGCGCATCGGCGGTCGTCGCGTCGGGCACCGTCTCGGTGAAGTGCAGGCGGCGGTAATAGTCGGGGTCGCTTTCGACCGAGCGCGCGATCGAGTCCATCATCGTGACGGCCTCGACCGGCCAGGCGCCCGCCGCGGTCTCCGCCGACAGCATGATCGCGTCCGCCCCGTCGTACACCGCCGTAGCGACATCGCTGACTTCGGCGCGCGTCGGCGACGGCGAAACGATCATCGATTCGAGCATCTGCGTCGCGACGACCACCGGCTTGCCCATCCGCCGCGCGGTCGCGACGATCTTCTTTTGCAACGGCGGCACCGCTTCGGGGGGCAGCTCGACGCCCAGGTCGCCGCGCGCGACCATCGCCGCGTCCGCGAGCTCGAGAATCTCCTCGATCCGCTGCACGCCCGCCGGCTTTTCGAATTTCACGAGCAGCGCCGCCTTGCCGCCGATCAGACGGCGCGCCTCGGCGACGTCCTCGGGCCGCTGCACGAACGACAGCGCGATCCAGTCGACATGCTGTTCGAGCGCGAAGGCCAAATCCCTGCGGTCCTTTTCGGTCAGCGCGGCGAGCGGGACGACGACGTCGGGGACGTTGACGCCCTTGCGATCCGAAATCTTGCCGCCGACCTCGACGATGGTCTCGATCCGGTCGGGCGAGACGCTCTTCACGCGCAGCACCAGCTTGCCGTCGTCGATCAGGAGCCGCGTATCGGGCTCGGCGGCGGCGAACAATTCGGGGTGCGGCAGGTGGACGCGGGTCGCATCGCCGGGCATCTTGTCGGTGTCGAGTACGAACGACTTGCCCTTGACCAGTTCGGCGGGCCCGTCCTTGAACGTCCCGACGCGCAGCTTCGGCCCCTGCAGATCGACGAGGATCGTTGTCGGGCGCCCGGTATCCTTTTCGAGTGCGCGGATCGCCGCGATCACCTTCGCATGACCGGCATGATCGCCGTGGCTCATATTGACGCGAAAGGCGTCGGCGCCCGCGCGGTGCAACTCGGCAATCATCGCGGGGTTCGCGCTTGCGGGACCGAGGGTAGCCAAAATGCGCACCTTGCGCTGGCGGGGGGTAAAGCTCTGAACCACAAATGCTCCGACTGACTGGGGACGTTAGGGCAATGCCGTCTTGATGCTGTCTAGGCAACAACCGTATAGCTATTCATCATACAAAGGAGAAACCATGTCCTGCAGCGACGATCAGACGAATTCAGGCGACGCGCTCGCCAACCTCGACGATGCGGCCGCCGCAGCCGCATTCCGCCGCCTAGTCCGCCTGCTCCGGCATCGCAGCGATGCCGCGAACATCGACCTGATGGGGCTCGCCGGATTTTGCCGCAACTGCCTGGGCGACTGGATCGCGGAGGCCGGCGACATGGACAGGGAAACCGGCCGCGCGATCGTCCACGGCATGCCGACCGCGGAATGGAAAGCGCGCTTCCACGTTGCGGCCACTCCCGAACAGCTCGCGCGGATGGAAGAAAGCATGGCCAAAAATCCCGGAGCCGATTAGGGACGCGCCAGGCGCGATTCTTGCGCCGCATCATCCCAACTACCGGAGCCAAAAATGAGCGAAGCCACCGTGTCCGACGAACAACTGCGTCTTTTCATCGAGCGCATCGAGCGTCTGGAAGAAGAGAAAAAGGGCATCGCCGACGACATCCGCGACACCTATAATGAATCGAAATCGCAGGGTTACGATCCGAAGATCATGCGCCAGATCGTTCGCCTGCGCAAATTGCCGGTCCACGACCGCAAGGAAATGGAAGCGATTCTCGACGTCTATAAATCGGCGCTTGGAATCGACTAAAATCCACGGAGGAGAGTGACGATGTTCAGCACCACCACCAATAATGTCGAGGGCCGTCCGGTCCGCGAATATCTGGGCATCGTCACCGGCGAAGTGATCGTCGGCGCCAATCTGTTCCGCGACCTGTTCGCGTCGATCACCGACATCGTCGGCGGCCGCTCGGGCAAATATGAGGACGTCCTCGCGCGCGCGCGCAAGGAGGCGATCGCCGAGATGGAAGCCGAAGCCGCGCGCCTCGGCGGCAATGCGGTGATCGGCGTCGACCTCGACTATGAAGTGCTCGGCCAGAACGGGTCGATGCTGATGGTCAGCGCCTCGGGGACGGCTGTGGTTGTCTGACGTGCCGCGCCGCGCGTGGTTGTCTGGAACCGCGCTCCGCGCTAGGGCGGCGCCAGCTTTCAAAATTACCGATGGAGGGTGGCTTGGCCGGCCATAGCAAATTCAAGAACATCATGCACCGCAAGGGCGCGCAGGACAAAAAGCGCAGCTCGCTGTTTTCCAAGCTTTCGCGGGAAATTACCGTGGCGGCCAAGATGGGCCTGCCCGATCCCGACGCGAACGCGCGTCTGCGTGCGGCGATCAACGCCGCCAAGGCGCAGTCGGTGCCCAAGGATAATATCCAGCGCTCGATCGACAAGGCCGCGGGCGGCGAAGGCGATAATTACGAGGAAATCCGCTACGAAGGCTATGGCCCCGGCGGCGTGTCGCTGATCGTCGAGGCATTGACCGACAACCGCAACCGCACCGCGACCAACGTCCGCACCGCGTTCAGCAAGAATGGCGGCAACCTCGGCACCAGCGGCAGCGTTTCGCATGGCTTCGACCGCCTGGGCATGATCAGCTATGCCGCGAAAGCGGGCGATGCCGACACGGTGTTCGAAGCCGCGCTCGACGCCGGCGCCGACGACGTCGAATCGTCCGAGGACGGCCACGACATCTGGACCAGCGTCGACAGCCTGCACGAAGTCGCGAAGGCGCTCGAAGCCAAACTCGGCGAGGCCGAGGGCGTGAAGCTCGCGTGGCGCCCGACGCTAAAGAGCGAAGTCACCGACGAAGCGACCGCGCAGACGCTGTTCAAGCTGATCGATACGCTCGACGACGACGATGACGTCCAGACCGTGTGGGGCAATTACGAGATCCCCGACGCCGTGATGGAAAAGCTTGGGTAACGCCCAAAAGCCGTTCGCATCGAGCGAAGTCGAAATGCCCATCGGTCGTGCTGGCCTGATGGGTGCCTCGACTACGCTCGACACAAACGGGAACCGATGATCATCCTCGGCCTCGACCCTTCGCTCAGCTGCACCGGCTGGGGCGTCATCCGCGTCGAGGGCAGCCGGATCAGCCACATCGCCAACGGGCAGGTGAAGACCGACGCCAAGGCGCCCCTGCCCGACCGGCTCGCGCATCTCGACACAATGCTCGCGGCGGTGATCGCCGATCATGCGCCGATATGCGCCGCGGTCGAGGAAGTCTTCGTCAACGACAATCCGCAATCGACCCTAAAGCTCGCGCACGCGCGCGGCGTCGTGCTGCTCGGCTGCGCGCGCGGCGGGCTGACCGTCGCCGAATATGCGCCGCGGCTGGTCAAGAAAGCGATCGTCGGCACCGGCGGCGCGGCAAAGGAACAGGTACAGGCGATGCTGCGGGTGCTGCTGCCCGGCGCCAAGGTCGCGGGGGCGGATGCGGCCGACGCGCTGGCGGTGGCGATCTGTCACGCGAACCATCGGCCTCGATTATAGAAAAATCTCACGCAAAGGCGCGAAGGCGCAAAGGAAGAAGAGGGGGCTCACGCAAAGACACAAAGATGTCGGTGTAAACCGCGGCATCGCGCCCTCAACCGGCCATGGCTGAGTGACTTGCCGGACTTCGTCCGGCCTTCAAAATCTAACATCGCACAACACAAGCACGACGCCGGGGCAGAAAATCTCCCTCTTCGTGTCTTTGTGGGAAAATATTCCTCTCCTCTTCCTTTGCGCCTTCGCGCCTTCGCGTGAGACCCCTTCCTCTTCCTTGTTCCCTTTTCATTCCTATCGCGCTAGGCAGTCACGATGATCGCGAAACTAACCGGACGACTGGACTCCAGCACCGCAGGCCATGCGGTGATCGACGTCGGCGGCGTCGGTTATCTGGTCGAGGCATCGGCGCGCACATTGGATGCACTCGGCCCGGTCGGCGGCGATGTCACCATCCACACCGACATGCTCGTCGGCGAGGATTTCCTGCGCCTGCTCGGCTTTGCCAAGGCCGAGGAACGCGACTGGTTCCGCCTGCTCACCAGCGTCCAGGGCGTCGGCGCCAAGGTCGCGCTTGCGATCCTCTCGGCGCTCGAAATCGGCGACTTGCAACGTGCCCTCGCCAGCGGCGACAGCGCGATGATCGCGCGCGCGAACGGCGTCGGGCCAAAGCTCGCGCAACGAATCACGCATGAACTCAAGGACAAGGCGGGCGCGCTCGGCGGCATTGCCGGGAGCGCCCCCGCCCTCGCGGTGACCCCCGGCCCACTCGCCGACGCCGTCACCGCCCTCACCGGCCTCGGCTTCAAGCCCGGCGAAGCAAGCGCGGCGGTCGCGGCTGCGGGCGCGGAATTGGGCGCCGATGCCGGCCTCGACGCGCTGGTTCGCGTGGCGCTCAAAAAGGCGGCGAAGTGACCGACCGCATCCGCCACGCATCCTGCCGCTGCAGCCAGGTCCGCATCGCCTGCACCGGCGAACCGATCCGCGTGTCGGTCTGTCACTGTCGCGAGTGCAAGGCGCGCAGCGGTAGCGCTTTTGCCGCGCAGGTCCGTTTCCCCGCCGAGCAGGTCCGCATCGAGGGCGAAGCGAAAGCGAAGATGTGGCAATATACCGGCGACAGCGGCAACACCGCCGACTTCTTTTTCTGCGGCACCTGCGGTTCAGGTGTCTGGTACAGGGCGCGGCCCTATCATGACGCCTATGCCATCCCGCTCGGTAATTTCGAGCCCGGCCACGGCTTCATGCCCGACTATTCGGTCTATGAGGAGCGCAAGGAGCCTTGGGTTTCGATCATCGGCGATGCAATAGAGCATTATGACTGAGCCGGCCCTCACCACTCCCATCCGTACCCCCGAGGATGCCGACGCGGCGTTGCGCCCCAAAACGCTCGCCGAGTTCGTCGGACAGGCGGCGGCGCGCGAGAATTTGCGCATCTTCATCGAGGCGGCGAAGGCGCGCTCGGACGCGCTCGACCATGTGCTTTTCTTTGGCCCGCCGGGGCTCGGCAAGACGACGCTGGCGCAGATCGTCGCGCGCGAGTTGGGAGTCGGGTTCCGTTCGACCAGCGGCCCGGTGATCGCGAAGGCGGGCGACCTCGCGGCGCTGCTTACCAATCTCGAGGACGGCGACGTGCTGTTCATCGACGAAATCCACCGGCTGTCGCCCGCGGTCGAGGAGATCCTCTATCCCGCGATGGAGGACCGCGCACTCGACATCATGATCGGCGAAGGGCCGTCGGCACGCTCGGTGCGGATCGACCTGCCCAAATTCACGCTCGTCGGCGCGACGACGCGGCAGGGCCTGCTGACGACGCCGCTGCGTGATCGGTTCGGCATCCCGGTGCGGCTCCATTTCTATACGCATGGCGAGCTCGAACAGGTCATCACGCGCGCTGCCCGTTTGCTCGCGCTGCCGATCGCGTCCGACGGCGCGCTGGAGATCGCCAAGCGGTCGCGCGGGACGCCGCGGATCGCGGGGCGGCTTCTCCGCCGCGTGCGCGATTTCGCGACCGTGGCCGGGCACGCGATCGTCGATGCGAAGGCGGCCGATGCGGCGCTCAACCGGCTCGAAGTCGATGCGCTCGGGCTCGATGCGATGGACCGGCGATATCTCGCCATGATCGCCGACATCTATCGCGGCGGCCCGGTGGGGGTGGAGACGCTCGCGGCGGGGCTCAGCGAACCGCGCGACACGATCGAGGATGTGATCGAACCCTATCTACTGCAGGCCGGATTGATCGCGCGGACCGCGCGCGGGCGGATGCTCAACGCGAGCGCGTGGAAGCATCTCGGGCTCAATCCGCCCGCGGGTTCGCAGGAAGGCTTATTCGATAACGGCAAGTAGCTGGACCCCTGCGAAGGCGGGGGTCCATCACCGGCCATATCGGACAGAATAGCCGACCGTTTAGAGCCGCGACGTTCAATGATGGATCCCTGCCTTCGCAGGGGCACGGCGAGCAATCCAAAACGAACGGATTTCCGCCCCTTCCATTCCACCAACCGGCCCCGATCTGCGATGAAATGTTCAAGGGGGGTTTGCGACGAGTCGTTGCGGCGCTATCGGTCGGGACAATGGTAAGCGCCCCGCCCCCCCTTATCCCCGGCGCCTTCGTCGGGTCCGAGCATCATTTCCGGGCGCGCGTCTATTTCGAGGACACCGACCTGTCGGGCATCGTCTATCACGCCAATTACCTGCGCTATATGGAACGCGCGCGGTCGGACATGCTGCGGATCGCGGGCATCGATCAGCGGGCAGCGATGGAGGCCGGCGAAGGCGCGTGGGCGGTCACCGATCTCGCCATAAAATACCGCAGCCCCGCGAAGCTCGACGACGATTTGCTGGTCGTCAGCACGGTCGAGGCGGTACGCGGCGCGAGCGTGATCATTTCGCAGCGCATCCTTCGCACAGCTGACACGTTAAGCGGCGAGACATTGACGCCCGCGATACTGACCGACGCGCAAGTGACCGCAGCCTTTCTGTCGCCCGGGGGCCGGCCGCGCCGCCAGCCCGCGGGTTGGGCCGACCGATTTACCGCCATTATGAATGGAGAGACTTTCCCTTGCTAGACAATATCTCGCTGGCCGCCGACGCGGCGACCCTGTCCCCCGTCGCGCTGTTCATCCAGGCGGACATTATCGTGAAGGCGGTGATGATCGGCCTTCTGCTCGCGTCGATCTATGTCTGGATGGTGATCTTCACGCACGGCCGCGGCGTCAGCAAGCTGATGAGCGCGTCCGAACGCTTCGAGCGCGATTTCTGGCGTGCCGACAATATCGACAAATTCTTCGACAAGAATAGCGACGAGGATCTGCCGAGCGCGAAAGTGCTGTCGGCCGGGATCGGCGAATGGCGCCGCTCGACCAAGGGCAAGAATGTCGACCGCGACGGCACGCGCGAGCGGCTGGGTATCGCGATGAACAGCGCGGTCGCGGGCGAAGTCGATCGGCTCGCCGAAAAGATCGGCACGCTGGCCACCATCGGTTCCGTGGCGCCCTTCGTCGGCCTGTTCGGCACCGTATGGGGCATCATGCGCAGCTTCACCGCGATCGCGGCGGAAAATAACAGCAGCCTCGCCGTCGTCGCTCCGGGTATCGCGGAGGCGCTGTTCGCGACCGCGATCGGTCTGTTCGCGGCGATCCCCGCGGTGATCGCCTACAATAGCTTCTCCCAGCGCCTGAACCGGCTCGAATCGCGCCTCGGCCGCTTTGCCGACGGGCTGCACGCGACGTTTAGCCGCGAGTTGGAGGTCGAAGCCTGATGGCGATGAGCGGACCCTCGGGCGGCATCGGCGGCCGGCGCGGCCGCGGCAACCGCCGTGCGCCGATGGCGGATATCAACGTCACCCCGCTCGTCGACGTGATGCTGGTGCTGCTGATCATCTTCATGATCACCGCGCCTTTGCTCACCGCCGCGGTGCCGATCGACCTGCCCGAAAGCCGGGCGAAGCCGGTCGAGACCGAGGATCAGGAGCCGATCCAGCTGTCGGTCGGGGCCGACGACACGCTCTATATCGGCGAAGAGGTGGTGCCCGAGGCTGAGCTGCCTGCCCGGCTCGACGCGATCGCGCGCGCGAATGAAGGGCAGGACAGGCCGCGCCAGATCATGCTGCGCGCCGACAAGGGGCTCGACTATGGCCGCGTGATGCGCGTGATGGGCGAGCTCAATCGCGCCGGACTGACGCGGATCTCGCTGGTCACCACTGGCGCCAACGCCGAGCCGGCCGCCGCAGCCGCGGTCACCGACGGTTCAGAAACCGGGCTCTAGGTTAGGATGATGGCCGAACACCGGGCAGTCGGGGGGAAGGAAGGACGCGGCTTTGCCATCGCGGTGGCGGCGCATGTCCTGATTATCGGCCTGCTGTCGATCCAGTGGACCGCGGGCGAACGCCGATTCGACAATCCGCCGATGGAAGTCGACCTGATCGCCGAGACCGCGGTGCAATCGACCGCGCCGGTGATCAGCGAGACGCCGCCCGCCGCACGGCTGGGCGAAGAGGATGACGTCGACATCGCCGCGCCCGAACCCGTGCCGGCGCCGCCGCTTCCCGACCCCGTCGTGCGGCCGAATCCCGCCCCGACGCCCAAGCAGGTCGCGCGCCCGAAACAGGCGCCGCCCAAACAGCGCCCCGCCGCGAGAAAGGCGCAACCCAAGGCCGCGCCCAAGGCGCCGCCCGCAAAGGACCGCCCCGCGCGCCCGACCGGCCGGCTCGACGGCATCGCCGAAGGCCTTTCGAAATCACAGCCCAAATCACCGTCGAGCAAGGGCGCCCCTGCCGCCGCGACCGCGGCTGAAGTGCGCCGCTCGATCGACGTCAGCATCAAGTCGGCGGTCGCCCCGCGCTGGAACGGCTGTCGCGTTTCGGGGGTCGAGATCGCGCAGCTCAAGACCGTGGTGAAGTTTCGTCTGACGCCGTCGGGCGCGCTCGCCGGCTTTACGGGCGTCACCACGTCGGGCGAGACCGACAGCAACAAATTCCAGATTCCGCGTCACCAGGAATGCGCGAAACGCGCGGTGGAACTCGCCGCCCCCTTCGACCTGCCCGAAGATAATTACAGCTTCTGG
>Ga0307414_10001974_pt1 | contig 10628 bp, 7 predicted proteins | sample DK1Ometagenome_FD_203804 | JGI IMG/M metagenome (GOLD analysis project Ga0307414, IMG submission 203804) | Maize rhizosphere microbial communities from greenhouse at UC Davis, California, United States - DK15-O-3 | ecosystem: Host-associated > Plants > Roots > Rhizosphere > Soil | place: USA...
AGCAGGGTACCATTTATTTTGAGCCTGCTTCCGGAGCCGGAACTTATTACGTTTACTATATGCCTTATAAAGTAGATGGCCGTTCCAATTATCCTAACGCGAGCTATCTCAAAAGATCGGCGGCTACCAAGGATACCTGGCCTTCGTCGACAAATAAAGCTATCCCGGTAAAGGTGCAGGAAATCCAATCGGTAAACGCCATAAACAGCAATTACCCAATGGAGGTCATTGCAACAGCAAAAGAGACCAGCGATCTGATCAAACAGCATCCGGATAAATCTTACTTTGTTTTTCCTGAAGACCGTCTGAATCCGATAAAGATGACCGCAGACCTGCCGCAGCGCTGGATCCTAAAAGGTTTAAAAAACAGTTTTTCGGCAACTGCTGCAAGAGGAGAAAACTTTGCTTTTCAGCTCGGGATCTATGCGGTTAAAAAGGACCTCAATAATGTTGAAATCAAGTTTACCGACCTAAAAAGTAAAACTGGAGGACGCATCCCTGCCAGTCTGCTTTCCTGTCTGAATACAGATGGAACAAACTGGAATGCGCTTCCCTTACATAAAACAGTAAACGTTGCTAAAGGTAAGGTCCAGGCGCTTTGGGTACTCGCTAACCTTCCAAAAGACGCATCCGCAGGAATCTATACCGGAACAGCTACCATTTCTGCCAAAGGCGAAGCGAAAACCACCATTCAAATCAGCCTGCAACTGAGCAATCAGCTTGCCGTAGAAGGCGGAATTAATGAGCCCTGGAAGCAAACCCGGCTCAGCTGGTTAAACTCCACCCTGGCACAAAAGAATGAAGTCATTGCGCCTTATATTCCTTTAGTGATAAAAGACCAGACGATCTCCTTGCTGGGCAGACAAATCTCTTTAAACAAAGACGGTTTACCTGCACAGATCCAAACGTTTTTTACGCCTGAAATGACGGAATTGTCTGCTACAGCAAAGGACATCCTGACAGAGCCGATTCATTTTCATGTGACCGCTGCCGACCATAAGGACATCAGCTGGAAAAATGGCCCACTAAACTTTACAGAAAAACAACCCGGAACAGTACAATGGAATACGGTTAACACTTCCGATAAGTTAACGATGCAGGTAAATGGTACGGTTGAATTCGATGGATTTCTCTCTTATACCGTTCAGCTGATTGCGCAACAGGACATCAGTCTGGATGACGTCCGGTTACACATTCCATTTACCGAAGCAGCATCAAAATACATGATGGGCTTAGGACTTAAAGGGGGAAACAGACCGGATACCCTGAAATGGAAATGGGATGTAGCGAACAAAAACCAGGATGGTGCCTGGATCGGAGATGTGAATGCCGGTTTACAGTATTCACTCAGAGATCAACATTATGTTCGTCCACTGAATACGAATTTCTATCTCCAGAAGCCATTGATTCTTCCTTCTTCCTGGGGAAATGAAGGCAAAGGCGGAATCCAGGTCTTTAAAAAAGGAAAAGCGGTTCTGTCCGACAACTACAGTGGTGCCAGAATGATGAAAAAGGGAGATACGTTGTATTACAACTTCACCTTACTCATCACGCCTTTCCATCCGATCAATACCGATTTTCAATGGAGCAACAGGTTTTATCATAAATATGAGAACCTGGATACGATCAAAGCAACCGGAGCTAACCTGATCAATATCCATCACGCGACTCCGATCAATCCGTTCATCAATTATCCTTTCATTGCGCATAAAGAGATGAAATCTTACATCAATGAGGCACATTTGAAAGGGTTGAAAGTAAAAATCTACAATACCGTACGTGAGCTCTCTAACAGTGCCTACGAGACTTTCCCTCTGCGAAGCCTTGGTCATGAAATCTATTCTCCGGGAAAAGGTGGAGGTTATTCCTGGTTACAGGAGCACCTGGGAGAAGATTATATCGCCGCCTGGTATGTGCCGGAAATTAAGGATGCAGCCGTTGTAAACAGCGGAATGAGCAGGTGGCACAATTATTATGTGGAAGGCATGAACTGGCTGGTAAAAAATGCAGGTATTGATGGCATCTATCTGGATGATGTCGCCTTCGACCGGACCACTATGAAACGTATAAAAAGGGTCTTAACCAAAGATGGTCATCCTGGAATTATTGACCTTCACTCTGCCAATCAATACAATAAGAGTGATGGTTTTAACAACAGTGCCAACCTTTATATGGAGCACTTCCCCTACCTGAACCGGCTGTGGTTTGGCGAGTATTTTTACTACGATAAAAACAGTCCGGATTTCTTCCTGACGGAAGTTTCAGGGATTCCTTTTGGACTGATGGGCGAAATGTTACAGGATGGTGGAAATGCCTGGAGAGGGATGGTTTATGGCATGACGAACAGGATGCCATGGAGTGATGGTGCTGATCCCCGTCCGATCTGGAAAGCATGGGATAATTTTGGCATGCAAGGCAGCAAAATGATCGGCTATTGGGTAGAAAACAATCCGGTGAAGAGCAACAATGCAAACGTACCTGTGACCATTTATAAGAAAGATAAAAGTGTGTTAGTAGCCCTGGCCAGCTGGGCAAATGAAGAGGTTAAAATCAAGTTGAACATCGACTGGAAAGCTTTGGGCATTGACCCCGCAAAGGCGACAATTACTGCGGCAGAAGTGAAGAACTTCCAGCCTGCTGCAAGCTTTAAGGATCAGGAAGAGATTAGCGTACCGAAGGGAAAAGGCTGGATGCTGGTGATTAAGGAAAAATAGTGTTCTGAATTTTTTGGTAAACAAAAAAGGATTGCTGATGATCAGCAATCCTTTTTTGTTTAATGAATATGGTTATGTTAGTTAAAGTTATAACGAACCCCAAATTGCATATAGTAAGTAGAAAGGAATGTTTGATTGTCGCTGAAAGATTTTTTCACCAACTGATCATCGAAGTCTGCCAATCTAAATGTTGGTTTGGTAGTACCTCCCATAGTAGCAGTATTCGCTGGTTGTAAAATACCTGGCGTATTTACTCTCTTCATAGTACCCCATTTTTTATTCAATAGGTTACCAAAGTTTATAAAGTCTGCTGTAAACTGGAATGAGTTTTTCTTACCAGCAACATTTCTGAATACTTCCTGAACCAATTTCACATCAAAACGATGTAACCAAGGCATGTTTCCGCCATTACGTTCTGAGTATTGTCCACGACGGGATTTCAAGTAATCATCCTGAGCTACATAAGCGAAGAATGCATCACTTTGTTCTTGTGGAGTCCATGTTTTGCTTGTCTTATCGCTTAATGTAATTGTTTTAGATACAAAAGTGATTTCAGAAGGATCTCTTGGAACATAGATCAAATCGTTAGTTTGTCCGTCACGGTTAAAATCGGAGCTATAAGAATAGGTGAACCTATCCTGAATTGACCCAACATAGAATACACTGATTGCCGTTGCAAGATTTTTCATATATTCTTTTCTATAAGAAAGAGATCCTACAATTCGATCTGGCAATAGGTTACTACTATAACTTAATGAAGGAATATTAGAGTTTCCACCGGTCTGCGGAATTGACCATAAGTTTTGTAATTGATCACCTGTACCGTTACCAAAATTACGGCCATCGCTGTGAGTATAAGCAACCATTGCAGAAAGCCCGTTACTGAACTGTTTGGTTAATTGCGCTGTAACAGACCAGTTATAGCCGCCTTTAGCATTGTCCAATAGTGTTGAGTTTAAAGCTGCAGCATCATTTGTTACTCTTTTTCCATCTACAGTGATACTACCTTTAGGTTGTCCCGGGTAAGGAAGTGTTCCTGGAGCAACCGGTTTTCCGTTAAGTAAAGGATTAACAAATTTATCTGTATTAAAGTTAGGATAAACCGGTCTGTTATCAGGATATCCACTAACACCTAATGCTTGTGGGTTTACCAAGTTGATGTTTCTTGCAATAGCCGAATTTAAATCTTTAGCATAAATACCTTCCACAGTAGCTACTACTCCACCTGGAAGCTTAAAATCAACTGCTAAATTACTTTTCCAGGTTCTAGGAGATTTAAAGTTTGGAGAAATCGCACTAACCGGGTTAGGAATTGAAGTTCCACCTGCCGGAGGTGTTGCTGGCAAGTAAGCGTTTGGATTTGGATTAAATGGTCCAGGAGTATTATTTTGTCCTTCATAAGTTTGCGTAAATTGCAACATGCCGGAGTCACCAGATTGAGAAACGATCCAAACAAAAGGAACTACTCCTCTGAAGATACCAGAACCACCACGTATTTGTAATGAGCGGTCGCCTAATGCATCCCAGTTGAATCCAAATCTTGGAGACCAGATAATATTTGATCCTGGTAATACACCAGTATCCATTTTCTCTCCATTAGCAAAAGTAAGTGGGGTTACCAACGGGTTCGATTTGATTTCTTCAACACCCGGGAAAGAGAATTTCTCTACCCTTACACCAGCAGTAATCTTAAATCTATCAGTTATGTTGAATTCATCCTGTAAATAGGCTGAATACTGATTAAATTTAAAAGTAGGATAAGCCTGAGCAAAACCTGGAGAAAGAGAATAAGTGATTGCGTAATCCCTAGGTTTAGCACCATTTACAAAATCCGCCCAGTTATTAAAGGTATAGTAGCTTGTTCCGAAACGTTGGAAACCATTTTGTGTTTTACTGAAATCAGCCTGAACACCTAAAGTAATGTTATGTTTTCCTAACGCCATAGAGAAGTTATCCGTAAATGAATAGGTTTTCACATCTCTTAAGTTACCATAAGTAAACGGCTCATAACCAAATGTTGTTAAAGGAACACCACTACCATCCAAAATATCTACTAAAGGAAAGATATCACTATCTGTCGTACGTGGATCATTTTGGTGAGTCCAGCTTCCGCGCAATACGTTAGAGAACTTACTTCCGAAAGAAGAGTTCAACTCACCTGCAAAAGAGTAAAGGTTGGCATCCTGATAATAGTTTGAGTTAGAAAACCATAGCGCATTTTTATCAGTACGACCTGTTCCAAAAGTATAACCACCAAACGGACTTCTGGAAGTACTCACTCCTACCGGGCTTTTACTTTCTACCTGATTATAGCGTAGGTTTAAGCTGTGGTCTTTAGAGATATTCCAATCCAAACGGGCTAATAATTTATCATTATTACTCTTATTACTATATCCTTGATAAACTCCCGGATCGTAGTTATATTTAGATTTTAAATAGCTGCTCACTTCATTCATAAAATCTTCAGTAGGACGGGCAACATTATCACTCGATCCATAAGGATTTGCAGCAGTAGCAGCAGTTCTATTTTGACCTGGAGTAAGCTCCTTATTAAATTCAGCATTCAAAAAGAAGAACAATTTATCCTTAATGATCGGTCCTCCTAAACTTGCACCGTATTGTTTTTGGGCATAAGGCTGAACGTTGGAAATCGTATAATCTCCTATTTTAGCTCCCTGATGATCCTGATTTCTCATTACATAGAAAGCCGTCGCTGAGAAGTCATTTGTACCTGAACGGGTTACCGCATTAATGGACCCACCTGTAAATCCTGACTGTCTTACATCATATGGTGTCACGTTAACAGAGATTTGCTCAAGTGCATCCAATGAAATCGGAGCACCACCTGCAGGAACATTACCTCCAATACCAAACTGATTGTTGAAGTTGGATCCATCCACAGTGAAGTTACTTTGACGATAGTTACCGCCACCGATTGAGTTACCATTAGATTGAGGAGTTAATCTGGTAATGTCATTTACACTACGTGAGATACTTGGTAAATTCTGGATTTGCTGTCTGGTAACTGTCGTTGTAGTACCGCTTCTGTTTGAATTTAAAACAGAGTTTGGATTACTGGAAACAATGTTTACCTCTGCCAAAGTTGAACTGTTATCAGATAATGTAGTGTTCAACACATAAGGTTCTCCTAATTTAACAAAGATATTATCAAATGTTTGTGGCTCGAATCCAACATAGGTAACGACTACCTTGTAAGGTCCACCAACTCTTAGGTTAGAAAGGGTAAACCTTCCATCAGCATTTGACGTCACGCCGTAGGAGGTTCCCGTAGGTACATGCACTGCTTTGATACTTGCACCAGGTAGCGGTGCTTTCGCGTCTTTTACAGTACCTGTCATGTTTGTAGTTGTCACCTGAGCCATTGCTGTAGAGAACGTTCCCGCAAAGACTAAGATCATAACCACGAATTTAATTAGTAATGATTTCTTCATACTTTTTTTAATTACTTTTCGTTTTTTTATGATATTCCAATATTAAATATCGCGACAAAGGTAAATATTAATTTATCCAGTGCCTTGGTTTCAATGTTAAATTATTATTAAATATCACAATATTTTTCAACATTTAACATGTTATTTAACATATCTAACTTTCAGTTTACCAGCAAATTGTTTTTTCTGCAAAAACTGATCTCCTTCATAAAAATGTAACATCTTCAAATTATATCGACTAAAACGTCTTTACAAAAATCTTAGAAGCGGTATTAATGAACAATTTTTTTAATTTTGGCAATTACTTAAGTTAAAATTCCTTTATATAAGATATGAACTACGATGTAATTGTAATAGGCAGCGGTCCTGGTGGATATGTAGCTGCAATAAGAGCTTCTCAGTTAGGTTTGAAAACTGCAGTAGTAGAACGCGAATCTTTAGGCGGAATCTGCCTTAACTGGGGTTGTATCCCTACCAAAGCTTTGTTAAAAAGTGCACAGGTTTTTGAATACATTAACCATGCGGCTGAATACGGGATCAAAACCGCAGAAGCTGAAGCTGATTTTGCTGCAGTAATTAAACGCAGCCGTGGTGTTGCCGATGGCATGAGCAAAGGTGTTCAATTCTTAATGAAGAAGAACAAAATTGATGTGATCATGGGTACCGGTAAAGCAAAACCTGGAAACAAGGTGGAAGTTAAAGCTGCTGACGGAACACAGAAAGAATATACTGCAACCAGCATTATACTGGCTACAGGTGGCAGATCAAGAGAATTGCCTAACTTAAAACAAGACGGTAAAAAAATCATTGGCTACAGACAGGCGATGGTCCTTCCTGAGCAGCCGAAATCTATGGTTGTTGTAGGTTCAGGTGCGATCGGTGTGGAATTTGCTTATTTCTATGCAACTTTAGGAACGAAAGTGACTGTAGTTGAATTCATGGAAAATATCGTTCCTGTAGAAGACGAAGACATTTCAAAACAATTATTGCGCAGCTTCAAAAAAGCAGGTATAGAAGTGATGACTTCTTCGAGCGTAGAATCTGTTGATACCAGCGGTACAGGTTGTAAAGTTCAGGTAAAAACAGCTTCAGGCATGCAGACTTTAGAATGTGATATCGTTCTTTCTGCTGCTGGTGTGGTTGCCAACATAGAAAATATAGGTTTAGAAGAAACCGGCATCAAAACTGAAAAAGGTAAAGTTGTTGTGGATGAATTCTACAATACCAACGTAAAAGGTTATTATGCAATTGGTGATATCGTTTCTGGTCAGGCTTTAGCGCATGTTGCTTCCGCAGAAGGAATCATCTGTGTAGAGAAAATTGCTGGCCATAAACCAGAGCCTTTAGATTACAACAATATCCCTGGATGTACTTATTGCAGCCCGGAAATCGCTTCTGTTGGTTATACGGAGAAAGCAGCAAAAGCTGCCGGATATGAGTTGAAGATTGGTAAATTCCCTTTCTCTGCTTCAGGTAAAGCCAGTGCTGCCGGTGCTAAAGATGGTTTTGTAAAAATGATCTACGATGCCAAATACGGAGAATTACTTGGCGCACACATGATCGGTGCAAATGTTACTGAAATGATTGCAGAGATCGTAGTAGCCCGTAAACTGGAAACTACAGGTCATGAAATGCTGAAATCTGTACATCCTCACCCAACCATGAGTGAAGCGATTATGGAAGCAACTGCTGACGCTTATGGTGAAGTAATTCACTTGTAACCCATAAAAAACGATGAGAAAAACCTGTTGAGCTTTCAACAGGTTTTTTTTTACTTTTATATTTTCTTTAACCGAATGCGATATGAACTTACATACGATTGATACCGGATTATTTAAATTAGACGGAGGCGCCATGTTTGGTGTCGTTCCAAAATCTATCTGGCAGAAAACCACTCCTGCTGATGCGAATAACATGTGTACCTGGGCCATGCGTTGCTTGCTGGTCGAAGACGGAGATCGCCTGATCTTGATCGACAACGGTATTGGCGATAAACAGGATGAGAAATTTATGGGGCATTATTACCTTCATGGCGAAGATACCTTAGACAAATCCCTGGCCGCAAAAGGATTCTCCCGGGATGACATTACTGATGTTTTTTTAACGCATTTACATTTCGACCATTGCGGAGGTTCTATTGTCCGCCAGGGAGATAAACTTCGCCCTGCGTTTAAAAACGCCTTTTACTGGAGCAATGCCAAACACTGGGATTGGGCAGTAAATCCCAACGACAGAGAAAAAGCTTCTTTCCTAAAAGAGAACATCCTACCCATCCAGGAAAGCGGACAATTGCGTTTCGTCGAAGATGTGGAGGGCGTTTCCTTCCATGAGGGCATCAACATTCGTTTTGCTTATGGCCATACCGATGCAATGATGCTTCCGCAAATTCAATATAAAGGCAAAACCCTGGTATATATGGCCGATTTACTGCCTTCCGTAGGACACATTCCTTTGCCTTACGTCATGGCTTATGATATGTTTCCTTTAACCACGCTGACAGAGAAGAAATCTTTCCTTCAGGAAGCCGCAGAGAAAGAATATATCCTGGTGTTGGAACATGATGCGGTTAATGAGTGCTGTACGCTTCAACAGACGGAAAAAGGCATCAAACTGGACCGTACTTTTGATCTGGCGAGCATTTAGTAGGACTAAATCTTTTGTATTTATTAAGTACAACAGCAGCTTAAAATTTAGGAGAAATTGTAACCCCATATCAGTAAAACAAAAATTCACGTAAACCCTAACCAGGAATTTGCTTTCAGATGTATCGCATTACTCCCTGAACAGGGGGTTGTGAGGGGTTGCCGAGGGGTTGGCGACGTAAATGGCCTTACCAACCGTTACCAACCCCTCGGCAACCCGTCTCCAACCCCTCAGCAACACCGAAGCCTATCCGAAAAACAAACAAATTGTCCTCAACGATATCCAGGACTCTCCTGCAAGCAGTTCATCACTTTCAGATGCCTCAATTCCCTCTTGACGAACCTTTAACAGAAAAATAATGGGTTCGATTTTTGTTTAACCTTTGTTTTTTTATAAATTGGATTATTAAAGTCAACCTAGAAAACAAACTAAAAAAACGATTATGGGAAAATTCGAGATCAAAACACGAAAAAACAACGAATTTCAGTTCGATCTGAAAGCAGGTAATGGTCAGGTCATCCTAACCAGTGAAGGCTATACCACCAAAAGCAATTGCATCAATGGAATTGAATCCGTTAAAAAGAACTCAAAAGACGACAGCAAATTTGACAAAAAAACCTCGACCAACGGAAAGCCGTATTTTAATTTAAAAGCCACCAACGGACAAGTGATCGGAACGAGTGAAATGTATGAATCAGAAGCAAGTCGCGATAACGGAATTGAATCTGTGAAAAAGAACGCGCCGGAAGCCGAGATTTCAGACCTGACTTAATACCTAAAAAATATATTCCGCCTGTCAGCTATCGGCATTCCGATAAAACTGACAGGCTTTATTTTTATTTTATGATTTCGGCTGCGCTATATTCCAGAATATCTCCAGGCTGACAATCCAATACTTCGCAGATCGCATTGAGCGTCTCCAGCCTTACCGCTTTTGCTTTACCCGTTTTCAATATAGAAAGGTTCGACATTGTAATCCCTACCCGCTCACTCAACTCGGTAAGGGACATCTTTCTTCTCGCCAGCATCACATCTAGGTTCACAATGATTGCCATAATTATACAGTTAACTCCTGTTCTTCCTTCAATTGATGTCCTTTTTTAAATACATACATGATCACCATCGTTACCATCCCCCACTGCAAACAGGGTATAATCAAGATCAAACTCATAATTGACCTGATATTCTGTAAATCTAAAGAACTCCAGCTGGATCAGAAAATTAATCAGGTCAACCACGAGTAATAATAAACTCATCGAAACACAGTATAAACCAATCGCTTTAATCCGATCTATATTCACCAGAGTAAAGATTTCTCCCTTCGATGAGTCCCCAAAAAACCTAAATAAATTAAGCAATATCAAAACTGTTAAAATCAGGATAGTCGTCATCAATACGAAGGCTGATATTTTATATAAAAAAACCTGACCGCTGCCTTGCTCTTTGCTAAAAACATCTCCTGTAACCAGGTATTCCTTTTCCAATTTAAACCTATACCTGCCTGTCCACTGATCTGAAGTGAATCCTCTTCCTTCCTGATGACGTTTTTAAATATGGCGGCATGAAAACCGGAATGCGGTCCGTCTATCCCAGGCGTTTCATTCCAGCCCTTCATAAAAGCCGATCGATGTTGGTAAATTCCGATTAAAAAAACTACTGAAGAGATGGCGATCAGAAAAAACCTGATCAGGCGAATAGATTTAAGATCTTTTTTCATTTCTTTTCATTTTATGTCACTTTGGCTTCCCCTATCCTTGTCAGAATAATAATTTCCGCTTTAGGTAATTTTCACTTTCTGACTTCTGCAAGACAAAGCATG
>Ga0307414_10001975_pt1 | contig 10628 bp, 6 predicted proteins | sample DK1Ometagenome_FD_203804 | JGI IMG/M metagenome (GOLD analysis project Ga0307414, IMG submission 203804) | Maize rhizosphere microbial communities from greenhouse at UC Davis, California, United States - DK15-O-3 | ecosystem: Host-associated > Plants > Roots > Rhizosphere > Soil | place: USA...
TTAGCATTAGCCTGTCTTTTTAGTCATCATGATCGCTTCTTACCATTAAAAAAACAATATATATGATGAAACCATCATCCGCATACCGCTCACAAAAGGCAATGAACATGCTGATGATCGCTTCATAACCGCTACATAAAAAATATACTGATGAAAAAATATATACTTCTTCTTTCTGTTTTGATCCCATGTCTGGGATTGTTTTCCTGCAAAAAGTTCCTGGAAGAAAGGGCTCAGACAGATGTTATTCCCAGAACCGCAGAATCGCTCAATGAACTGTTATTGGGCGAAGGTTATCAGGGAGGGGCACGGAACATTAGTCTGCAGCCGACTTTGCTGGATGATGATAAAGAACAAACAGCAGCTTTTCTGGGTACAAAAGGCTCTTACTATGTCTTTACCTGGCAACCCGACCAGGAGATAGGTTTGGGAAGAAGCAATCTTGCCACGGCACCCTGGGGTGCTTATTATGAGTTGATACAAATTTGCAATGTGGTGTTGGACTACTCGGATAAGGTAACTGGCACAGCGGCAGAAAAGGACTACATCACCGGACAGGCCCATTTGTTACGGGCTTTCTATTACTTTAAGCTGGTTAATCTTTACGGTAAACCATTTGCCGATTCCCGTTCTACTCCAGATCAGGACCTGGGGGTTCCCCTCATGTTGAGCTCAGGCGTGGCGCTGGAAGGAAAAAAACGCAATACGGTGAAAGAGGTTTATCAGCAAATTACACAGGATCTGGATAAAGGTATTGCTGCCCTGGAACGTACGAAAAGAGCGGGCGGGCCTTATCGGATTAACTATCTGGCTGGTTATTTCCTCGCTTCACGCGTGTATTTGCATATGGCCGACTGGCAGAAAGTTATTGCTGCGGCAACTGTCGTGTTGCAAAATAAACCCGATTTAGCAGATCTCAATACCTGGGGAGTACCGGATCATAATAAGAAACCCGTTATCGGAGTAACAAATCCGGAAACGATCTGGGCTTTTGGTAGTTACAATGACATTGTTTCCGGTGAGGTAGACGTTTTGAATTATAGTCTATCAGCAGATCTGCGCGCGCTTTACGAAAAGGGAGACCTGCGTGCCGGGATTTACCTCAATGGAAAGAAGTCGGCTAAGCGGGGTACCGATTACACGAGTATTTCAAAAACAGCACAAGCCTTCCGGGTTTCGGAAGCTCTGCTGAACAGGGCAGAGGCTTATGCCCGGTTAAATAAGGCGGGTGATGCCGGATCCGGACAGCTGGCGATTAATGATTTGAACACTTTACGTAAGAAAAGATTCGCTACAGACGCCTACGCAGATCTGGTTTTGGGTACTGCTGATGATTTATTGCAGAAATGCTATGCTGAAAAAAGAAGGGAATTTTTTGCAGAAGAAGAACATCGCTGGTTTGATCTCCGACGACAAGGAATGCCCGGTATATCCCATTACTACTATGAGGCTGCGGGACAACGTTTAAGGTACGACCTGCTGGATCATGATCCGGCCTATGTGCTGCAAATTCCCAGCGGGGCAATAAAACTGAACAACAAATTAATTGACAATCCAAAACCGGCCGTTCGTGTTGGCAAATAAGCAGCAAATCATGAGAGTAAGCAACATATTTACGGCAATCTTCCTGATGGCAATGACCATCACAGGTTGTAAAAAGGAAGCAGACATACGACCAGATCAATTGGAAGCAGAATATAAACTTCCACAGGGAGATCATCCATATGACCGTACCATACTTGATTTTTATCAAAAGTATGGCACTTTTTTCCTCTATAAATTTAATAGTAAGGATTTCCGCTGGAACATTACTGCTAATATTCCCTATACGGCCGATCAGGCAGACGAGGCTTATGTTGCTCCGGCATTGGAGATGCTGGACAAAAAGCTTTTCAGCTTCTATTCTGAAGAATTATTGAAGCAAGCACTCCCCTATAAAATCATATTATCGTCCAGGATACGGGAAATAAAGCCTGATTATAACGGTGGGCTGGATACCCTTGAGCAACCGGTAAATGCAGCAAGTTCCATCAGCCATTTTGCTTTTGGTGTGGTGTCTGCCAGGCTGGGTCAGCTCAATGAAGACGAACTGAAGGTCATGAAAGGAGATTTACATCAGGGATTCTGGATGCAGGCAGTCTATGGCGGAAAGCTGCAGGTTCCTCCATTATTTGCAAGTTCAACTGATTATTCTATGGTCGGCGAGTATTCGAGAAAAAATTATGGGGTATTTGTTGTCAGAGACAATATGACGTTCAAAGAAGACCTGGGTGATTACATCAACGCCATTACTTCTCATTCGTATCAGGAGCTGGAAGCGCAGGTCTTTAACCCGGAGAATGATCCTAAAGGTCAGTTTTTCTATAAGTATAAGCTTGTCGTTAACTATTATAAAACACAATATAAGATTGATCTTCAGGCCATAGGTGATGCAGTTAATTAAGTGGTATATGAAACCATCATTGGCATACCGCTTACAAACGGGAATAAATAGGCTTATGATAGCTTCATAACCGTAAAAAAATATATACAGATGAAACCATCATGATCTTACAGATCACATAACGAAATGAATATTAAGATCATGATCGCTTCATTACCATTGAAAAACAAATATATTCCAATGAAAAATATCGTATTGTTATTTCTGATGTTTTTGTTCCTGAGCAGTACTGCCCGGGAACAAAAATATTCCGTTAAAGATAGCCTGACTATTCATGGCCGATTGAAAGGACTTGGGAACAGTACCGGTAAGCTGATATCCTGGACCGGACAAAAACAGGAAATGATCGCCATCCAGGCCATCGATGATCAGTTTATCCTGAGGATAAAGAAACAAACACAGCCTGTTGCATTTAGCCTGCAGTTTTCAAATCCCCTGGCAGAACCAAATGAAGGCATCAGGTTCTTTGTGCATCAGTCGGATTTAACGATCACAGGAGATTTTGAAAACTTATTGGAAGTAAAAGTTTCAGGTGATGTGACCAATGAGGACTATAGGGCTTTAAAAACAATGTTGAGTAAAGACATTGGAGAACAGGCGCTGGGTGATGAACTGGGTAAGCTGGATTATCAGAAAGACAGCGCTGTTTTTTATGATTTGATCCGGACAAAAGGAGTAGCTATGGAGAAAGAAAAATTGCTGATGAGAAGGAAATTCATTGCAGATCATCCAGGTTCTTTTATCAGTATGTTCGAGTTATATGACATTCCGGAAATGTATACGGCCGACAGCTATGCGAGGGCTTATATGGGATTGTCGCCAGCCTTTAAGTCCAGTAGGGAAGCGAAGGCAATCCGTGCAAGAATTGAGCAGCTGAAGATTACTGCTTCAGGAAAACAGGCGGTAGATTTCAGTCGGAACGATCAATTTGGAAAATCCATCAAACTTAGTGATTTCAAAGGGAAGCTGGTGTTATTGGATTTCTGGGGCAGTTGGTGTAAACCTTGCAGGGACACCCATCCTCATCTGAAAGAACTTTACCAGCGTTATAAAGATAAAGGGCTGGAAATTGTTGCCGTTGCAGAAGAAAAGAGCAGCAGTTTAGCAGAAAATGAGAAATCATGGAAAGCGGCCATAAAAAAAGACGGGATCAATTGGGTTCATGTCATGAATGCAGGAGGAAAAGACCTGGATATTGTAAAGGCTTATGGGATCACTGCTTTTCCGACTAAAATTCTGTTGGATAAAGAAGGCAAAATTCTGCTGCGGGCAACTTCCGGATTTAATGAGGAGATAGATCAGATGATCATGAAGTTATTGGGTAAATAATTGTATGTAAATTTTATATCTTATTTATTGATTTATTTACGGTTTCTCGTCGGTTTGATTAAAAAATGACGTTCTTTACGAACATAACGCGCTATCCCGTTTTTTGTAAATATATGTCTAAACCGTTTCTTGTTTTATTACTCCTGTTGCTGGGTTTTAATGGGCTGGCCCAGAAAGTATTTTTAGAAGGAGTGGTGCTGGCAGATTCGAGTAGGAAAGCAGTTTCAGGAGCGCGGGTTTCTTTAAAATCAAGTCAGCAGACGGTGACCGATCAAAACGGTTATTTTAAAATACTACTGGATAAAGGAAAAACAGAACTGCGGATCAGCCATATGTCTTACGTAGAGCTGCGCCTGGAATTACTGCTCAGGAAGGACCATCAGCAGACTTTTTATTTAAAGACAAATACCCAATCCTTAAACGAAGTTCAGATCAGCTCTGAGCCGGGAATCCTGAAAAGTAACCTCAATAATTACCACCTGCTAAAGGCAGCCGATTTGAAAAAGGCGCCTGCTTTTCTAGGCGTACATGACCTCATTAAGACGATTCAGACCCTGCCGGGAATTGGCAATGGGGGCGAGGGAAATGCGGGACTGTTCGTTCGGGGCAGCAGTTCCGGCCAAAACCTGGTGCTTTTTAACCATTCCGTCGTTTACAACCCTTCCCACCTTCTTGGATTTTTCTCTGTATTTAACAGTAATGCTGTGGAGCAGGTGAAATTTTATAAGTCAGGCATTCCATCGGAGTATGGTGGAAGGTTATCTGCTGTGATTGACATTAAGAGCAATCAGGAGGTCGCGGATTCGTTAAGACTGGAAGCGGAACTGAGCGTGCTGGCTGCTAGTTTGAGCCTGAAGGTTCCAATCACAAAGAACTGGTCCTTTTCAACGGCTATGCGGAAAACATTTATGAACCATTCTGTATGGCCGGTCGTAAACCGGTTGGGAAACAGGGATGAGTTCAGCAACCGCATTAGGTATGATTTTTATGACCTGAACTTTTCCTCTGCTTTATCTTTAACAAAAAAGGACCGTTTGTTCGCTACCTTTTATATGGGCGGTGATGATTTCGGCTTTGACATTCGCAGGTTCCAGATTAACAACGGAATGGACTGGCAGAATAGTGCTGCCTCTATCAACTGGAACCGCCTAGTTTCGGATAAGGTAGTTCTTGACAATACCTTAAGTTATAGCGGATATCGTTTTAATTTCGGGATGCAGCAGGAAGGATTTAAAGCAGGGGTTCGATCTGCGATCAGAGACTTTACATATCGTTCTGCTTTACAGGTTTACCTGGATCAGCATCAGCTGAAAGCAGGCATAGACCTTAGTCAGCATAAGTTTAAACCCAATACGCCATTTGCAAAAAACGGGCTGACGGATTTTGACTATGGGATACCGAATACTTACTTTGCCGATGAGGGAGCTTTGTTCCTGAGTGATGATTACCAGTTCTCAGAGCGGCTGAGTATTTACGCCGGACTGCGGTTAACGTATTACCGCCATACAGGACCTTATTCTGTAAGCAATAAAGATGGCAGCGTTAGCCATTTTCCCAGGAGTAAGACCTTAAATGATCTGCTTTTTCTGGAGCCTTCATTCACCGCCAGGTATCATTTGAATAAGCAGACTGCACTGAAGTTTGCGTATTCCAGAAATGTACAAACCATTCACCTGATTCCGATTACCGCCTCCAATTTTCCAAGTGATTTCTGGATGCCCAGCATCAATGAGGTTCCTCCTGAAAAAGGGAACCAATACAGCCTCGGTATTTTTAAGGAATGGGAGGATGCCGGTTATGAGGGCTATATTGATTTGTATGCCAGAACTACGAAAAATGCGATTGAGTTCTCCGGAGGCATCATGAACCTATTCGAGAACCTTAATATTGAAGACCATATTTATCTGGGGAAGGGTAAAAGTTACGGCGCTGAGTTTTTCCTGAAAAAGAAAAAAGGGAAATTTACCGGATACCTGAGTTATACCCTTTCCAGGTCTGAACGGACATTTGCAGAAATTAATGAGGGACAGGTTTTTCCTTTTAAATATGATAGAACGCATGATCTTTCCCTGGTGTCTGATTACAAATTATCTCCGCGCTGGAATTTATCGGCACTTTTTACCCTGGCGGCAGGTAATGCTTATACCAAACCGGTGAGCAGGTACCTGATTGCGGGGAATGTAGTGAATGAGTACGGCGATTATAACAGCTCGAGAATGCCCCTTTATCACAGGCTTGACCTTTCTGCCGGGTATCAATTTAATACAGGGAAATATAAGAGCACACTTTCCTTATCGGTCTATAATGTGTACGATAAAAAGAATCCCATGTTTAATTATTATATGGCCCGTGGGAGTTTGAGTTCGGGCAGGGTGTCTGTACAGGAGAAGTCGATCGCCTTGCTGCCCATCCTTCCTGCAATTAATTATAAAGTAGTTTTCAGATGATGAATTTTTGTAGAAATGTTTTTATTATCCTGCTGTTGATCACGGCTTATTCCTGTAAAAAAGAAGATAAACCGGCTCCATATAAACCCCGTTTTGTAGTGGAGGGCTGGATTGAGAAGGATGACTATCCTTATGTGATTGTAACTCATAACCTTCCTTTTTTTACAGCCATAGATTCCGCACAACTTGCGGAAGTGGTGATTCGCTACGCAAAAGTAACAGTGTCTGACGGGACCGAAACGGAGGTCTTAACCGGGACGACCGACAAACGCTACTTTCCTTACTTTTTATACAGAGGGACTTCCCTGAAAGGGAAGTCGGGGGGTAATTATAAGTTGACCGTAGAATATGCCGGCAATACGCTTGAGGCAGAGACTTCCATTCCTAAGGTTACGCCTTTAGATAGCATCTGGTTTGTCTCAAAGCCTAAGAACAACGTCCAGTTAAACGTTCGTTTTAAGGATGAGGCGGCCGATAAGAATTACTACAGGCTGTATACGAAGTTAGAGAAGGCAAAAGTTTTTATACCAACATTGCTTTCCAATCAGAACGATCAGTATTTTAACGGAAAGGAATTACAGCTGCAGGTGAACAGAGGTCCGGAGAATAACCTGACGAGTAAACACGATCCTTATTTTATGAAGGGAGATACCGTGATGGTTAAGTTTTCAGGGATACCGCAAAGCGGGTTTGAGTTCTGGAACAGCCTGCAGGATGAGGTACTGAATGGTTCTAATCCTTTGGTAGGAAGTACGAAAGCGCTCAAAACAAATATCAAGGGCCCCGGAGTTGGAATCTGGTGTGGCTATGCTTCTACAATGTATCGCGTTATTGCCCAATAAAAAAGGCGGAACAATTCCGCCTTTTTTATTCTTAGTTACCGTATTTTAGAAACGATTAGTGTAATCCTCAAATTCAGTGATTAATTTTGTGAAATCAGTCTTGACGAATTCTTTCATACTTAATTTAGAACCGTCTTTAAATACCAGGCGAGGCTCCGTGCTATAGTAGAAATTCGTTACCGTAACTTCTTTTTGTTTTTCGTAATCATAATAGGTAAAAGTATAAGAATCTTCTATCGCTACAAGCTCCGATTTAGCAATGATTGCATTTTCTGCTTTATAGAAAGCAAGGATATTAGCGTTGTTGTTATAGGCCTGTGCTTTCTTTTCATATCTTTCTTTTTCCGGAAGGTTTTGATTTGCTTTATTGGCATCAGCTATTGCTTTAATATCGACCTGACCGGCAATTTGGATGTTCATGATCCGCATTGATGTATTTGCAGTCTTTAAGACATCTTCAAATCTTTCTTCATCTTTAATTACATTAAAGTTGGTATTGCCATTTCCTGTTAGCTGGAGTGCGAACAGAGTTTCAGCTCCTTTAGAAATGGAAAAAGTGGAATTTAATACTTTTAAATCATTGCTGATGTCAATTTTGAAACCAAATGAACCTAAAGCCAGGTTTATATTTGTTTTTAAAGGAGTACCATCTGTATTAAACTCATAATTTGAGGTTAATTTTAACTCTTCTTTACCGTCAACTTTTAAGTCGGCATTTACGGAAGCAGGTAATTCATAAGTCGTTCCATCAATGGAAGCGGTTACTTTGGAAGCAGTATAGGTTGCTGTTAATACTGCATTGTTTTCGGTAGCGGATGCCGTTGCGGGGTAATTGATTTCCAGTTTAGTGCTGGATGCTGTTTTTGTCCATTTGTTCAGTTTGCTATCGAAAGTATAAATTCCGTAGAATTCATTCAAAGCACCCGATTTAACGCCTGTATTTGCTGAGGTAAGTGTAGCGAAAATACGGTCTGCGTTGTTATTTTTAGCAGCGAATCCGGTAGAGATAAGTTGTCTTCCTACTACAGAGTTGGAAAGTATTTCCAGGTCAAGCTCTGCCAGTCTGGTTAATGCGCCAATAAATTTCTCATTAGGTAAGGTGTTTATTTTTGCTATGAATTTAATCCCATTTTCTTCTAAAGCCGTTTTATGCTCCTCAACGCTGAGTTTAGAATATTCCAGTTTAACTGGAGGAAGTATTGGTGGTTCTGAATTCAGGTCCTTCTTTTTACATGATACGAGAGCTCCTAAAAGAAGAGCAGAGAATAAAATGTTTTTCTTCATTATTTCTGTGTGAGTTTAATTTTAAACGAAGATAATATAATTTTCTCTGTTGGTTTATTTTTGTGAGAATTATGAGTCTTTTCTCAGTCTGATTTGCGTTAGGGGTAATGTGTTTTTAGAATACGGATATGTTTCTCTGTTTGTCCGGTGTCCGGAGCATTAGAATTTAGTTCCAGATGGATGACAAATGGCTGATGGTCAATAGGGCGTTATTTCTTAATGATTTTAATCCTTTTCAGGGATTTACCATCTCTGGAGATCACTCCGATATACAGTCCGGTATTTAGTCTGGAAATGTCAAATTGCTTATTCCCGTTTGCTTTTTCTTCGAACACCCGCTGACCAAGAATGTTGTACAGTTCGAAAGTATAGGCTTCGTATCCTCCATTCAGGATATTGATACTGGTTTCGACAGGGTTGGGGTAAAAACTGAAATCGGCATCTTTTAGGAAATCGATCAGGATCACTTCTGTTTGGATTTTCCGGCCATCGACTGTTTCCATTGTTACGCGGTACCATTGCGGACCTATTTTGGGATTGATATCGGTATAGCTATAGGTCAGTTGTCCGGATATGATGTTACTTTCCGAAAGGGGACGAAAAACATCTTTTGAAATCTGTTTTTCCCAGATGAGCTTTTTCAGGTTATTGGTGGTGCCAATGAGTAGGTTTAGTTCAATCTCGTCTCCGGTAACTGTTCCCGTAAATGAACGGGTGTAACAGGAGATGCCCTGTTGGGTATAATCAATGGTACGGCTTCTTAGTCCGGTAAAACCAGCGCCCTTAGCTGCAATGGCAAAGACCGTACTGTTCGTGCTTGTTTTTTGTACAATGGTTAGGGTATCACTGACATCAACCAGAGGCACCATTTTTTGATCTTTAAGGTGATAGATGGTATAACCGGTAGCATTGGCTATCGGGCTCCAATGGAAGAACAATGCGTCGTTACAATTATAGCCGATTTCCAGTTGCGGCGATTTCGAAATCAGGAAGGGCTTGCTTTGAAAGGTCTTTGCATCAACTTCCATTTTAAGGATTGCTTTTGTCAGCAGGTCCGGTGTGGCCCACTTATAGAAATTTTTGCTCAGGTCGGCATTGTTATGGAGAACGGTCCAGTTGGTTCCATTATCGTAGCTAACCGATAATTTTCCTGTTTTTCCGGGAGCGAAGGTATTTTGCCAGCGGAAGTAGTTCTCTTCTGTTGCAGGGACATGGTCTGCATTTTCCGGATAAGCCCAACGGAAATGATCTGCGGCAGTCAGGCTGTAGGCAATTGAAAAATCCTGAATGGGCTGTTGTACTTTACGGCCTTTGACATGAACGGTATAGGTTCCAGGAGTAAGATTTTCCAGGCTCACCTGCTGAACTGTATTCAGCTGGTCGATCTTGCGTTTTGCCGGAGCAGCAAGCGAATCAAGGTGAGGATAGCTGCTCAGCACCCAGGGTAAAATCACTTCCCCCGAAGGGCTTACCAAAGATAGGTCGAGGTGATTAACAATGCTTTGCGCAGCGCTGACCACTGCCGGAGGGTCATTCCAGACCAAAGTCACTTTAATTGATTTCTGATTTACAGGAACCTGTATAGGGAAGTTAAAATCCTGGTCCTGGCTGAGCACTGCAGTTTTGTATCTGTTTTCGATCAGGGTATTTAAGGATTGAAAAGCATTTAATTTACCATATCCATATACATAATCCACCTGTGGATTTCCTAAATCGTCGGCTGAATTGATAAATATGCTCTTTAACAGGGTAGAAGAAGGAGATTTTCCAAATAAGCTCTTGTATTTTTGTTCAAAAAGGGTGGCCAGGCCGCTGCTGAGTGCCGTTGCACCGGAAGTTCCATCTTCTCCGAAAGAAACTACGTCAGGCTTGACTCTTCCATCATATGCGGGGCCTTTACTGCTGCCGGATTCTGTTATATTCTCCCGGTTTATTCCACCAATGACCAGAATATTTTTTGCCTGTTTAAAGTTTCCAGTGAGGTTTGCGGTATTCGCCAGACCGGTATAGGTTCCCGACTTTGGGGTTTCTGTACCACTGTTTCCGGCAGAAAAAAGGTGGATTAACTCATTGGATTCAAACACCTGTTTGTCGTAGGCAGCGGCTTCGATGCCATACATATTTTCAACCCCCGTTCCATAAGAGTGGTTTTGAATGTTGATGTTTAAATCTTTAAAACTTTTCAATTCATCGGGAAGGGTACTCCTGTCTACATCAGAAGAGCTTAATTTCGCGGATGGTGCTACGCCAAGTCCTTTGTAATAGGAGTTGCCATTACCGATC
>Ga0307414_10001976_pt1 | contig 10626 bp, 10 predicted proteins | sample DK1Ometagenome_FD_203804 | JGI IMG/M metagenome (GOLD analysis project Ga0307414, IMG submission 203804) | Maize rhizosphere microbial communities from greenhouse at UC Davis, California, United States - DK15-O-3 | ecosystem: Host-associated > Plants > Roots > Rhizosphere > Soil | place: USA...
GAACGGGTAGAGATTGACCACGACCAGGTCGATCGCACCGATGCCATGCTCCTCCATCGCCGCGACATGCTTGGCGTTGTCGCGCACCGCGAGGAGGCCGCCATGGACCTTGGGGTGGAGCGTCTTCACCCGCCCGTCCATCATCTCCGGAAAGCCGGTCAGGTCGCTGACGTCCCTTACCTCCGCCCCCATTTCGCGAAGCTTCGCGGCGGTGCCGCCGGTCGAGACGATCTCCACGCCGGCCCGGCCAAGCGCCGCCGCCAACTCCTCCAGCCCTGATTTGTCCGATAGGGAAATGAGGGCCCTGCGGACGGGCACGATGGCGGTCATCAAAAAGTCCTTCTTTCGATTAGCTGGAGCGTCGGAACTGCCAGGCGATTTCGCCGCCGACGCCCGAAATCTCGCCGATAACGACGAGCTGGAGGGTCGGGACCGGCTGGCCATGACCGTCGATGAACAGGCTTTCCTCGACCTGGAGCATCGCGCCGCGACAGCGGAAATTCCATGGTGGCGCGCCTGCGGAGCGCAGGATCGCCCCCATTCCGTCGGCGGTTACGGTCGCCTCGACGCCTGGGGCAAGGTGGAAGCGGATCGCGTAGGGTGCAGCCTCACGGATCTTGCGTCGGCCCTTGGGCTGGAGCCTATCCTCGCCGCGAACCTCCTTGCCGTCGTTGCCCAGGCTGAGGCGGCGCTGGTGGATCAGGCCGAAGCCTTTCACATAGCCGTCATGCGATGCCTCGAGCCGCGAGCAGTCATTGTCTTCGCTGCGTTCGACGAAAACGTCCGCGACGCCCTTGCCGAGGCTTCCGTCCGGCAGGATGGCGGTCGAGTTGGTGTCGTCGAGCACCAGGGTCGAATGGGCGGCGGTCGTGCGCAGCGCCTGCACCAGCTCGTCGGGCAGCGCGGTGGGCACCGGGCCCGGCCCGCCGCAATTGACGACCAGCCGCTGCGCGCCGTCGCTCATTTCCAATGCCAGCGTCGATGCGCAGCCCATCGCCGCCATTCGGGGCGGCGGGGGAGGCGCAGCGTCGATGACGATGATCGTGCCCAGGGCCGAGAGACGCTGATAGCCCCAGCCGCGAGCCGCGCGAAGCGGACGGGCGCGCAGGCCGCAGCCTTCGACCAACGCCGCCAAGCGCGCCGGATCGCCCGGGTTGCCGCCCTGCCAGCTGGACAAGGCGTTATCGCCCATGGTGACGCCATGAAGCGCGGCGAGCGCGGCAGCCGCGGCATTTTCCAGCGGGTCGGGGACCGCCTGCTTCGCAGCGAAATAGGCGGCCCGGACCATGCCAAGCCGGTCGACCAGCTGCACTTGCTCCTGGGGCGAGCGGCTCATCAGGCCGCCGTCCTCGAATTGCGAGGCGGCCAGCGATCGCATCAAGCCGGATTCGCTCCGCGACAGGCGGGCCAGGCCACCCTGGATTGTCAGCGCGCCAACCAGCGCGCCGGCCCAGGCAGTGATGCGTGGCAAGCCCGGTGCGGTTTTGTCGGCAACCCCATCGAGATGACGGGCGCCGCGCGCCAGCGTATTGAGCAGTGCGGAGCGATAGCCGGCATCGCGGCTGGAAAGGATGTAAGGGGCGTAGGCCGTCCAGTAGAGGATGCGCTCGCCCCACAGTTCGGGCGCCCAGGCTTCGTCGACCCTTGTGCCATGGGCGATCAGCCAGCGGCCGGCGATGGCCTCCGCCAACCGAGCGCCCTTTTCGCGGCTTGCGGAAGCGGCGAGGTCGCGGAGCCAGGAGAAACTTTGCACCTCTCGCGCCAAGGCGCCGCGCGTGCCGACGTCCGCGAAGTCGATATCGGCAAGCGACACGGCTTCATTGCCGAGCAGCAATTTTCCGGCGAGTAGCGCGTCGCCTCGACCGCGATCGCCGAGCACATGGTCGCGCGGGACGGCGACGAGGCGGAGCGGCTGGCGCCCCTGCCCGAAGAGTCGCGAGAAAAGGGAGCCTTTGGCGAGCTTTCCGACGACGTCGTCGCTCATGCTCCTCCTCGAAGGGCGGCGATGTTGGCGGCATATTCGCTCGGCCCGCCCCGGAAGGCGGCGGTACCCGCGACTAGGACGGTCGCGCCGGCATCGACCGCCTGCGGAGCGGTGGCCGCGTCGATCCCGCCGTCTACCTCGATGTCGATAACCAGGCTCTTCTTGGCGACCTGGTTGGCGATCGCCTCGATCTTCTTGAGCTGGCTATAGATGAACTTCTGCCCGCCGAACCCCGGATTGACGCTCATCACCAGCACCAGGTCGACTTCCTCGAGCACATAATCGAGCATCTTGGCCGGGGTGCCGGGGTTGAGCGACACGCCGGCTTTCTTGCCGAGCGACTTGATGTGCTGGATCGTTCGGTGGACGTGTGGGCCGGCCTCGGGATGGACGGTGATGATGTCCGCTCCAGCCTCGGCGAAGGCATCCAGGAAATTATCGACGGGCGAAATCATCAGATGTACGTCGAACGGCTTGGCCGTGTAGGGGCGGATCGCCTTCACCACGCCCGGCCCGATGGTGAGGTTGGGGACGAAATGCCCGTCCATCACGTCGACATGAATCCAGTCGGCGCCCGCCTCGTCGATGGCGCGAACTTCCTCGCCCAGCTTGGCGAAATCGGCGGACAGGATCGACGGGGAAATGAGGGGAACGGCCATGTGGGCCATTAGACGGGATTAGGCCGCGCGGACAAGGTGCGCGGTGAAGAAGCCATCGAGCCCGCCGTCGGGTCCGAGCATACCGGGCAGCACGCGGAGCCAGCCGCGCTCATGTGGCGTCACGCCGTCGGCGGGCGGGAGCGCAGGAGCTATGCGAAAATCTGGATGGGCCGACAGAAAAGCTTCCACGCGCTCCTCGCCTTCCTGCGGTTCGAGGCTGCAGACAGCGTAGACGAGGCTTCCGCCGGGCCTCACCCATTCGGCGGCGCGGGAGAGGAGGCGGGCCTGGAGCTCGGCGCTTTGATCGATGATGTCGGGGCGGGCGCGGTAAAGGACCTCGGGATGGCGGCGGAAGGTGCCGGTGGCGGAGCAAGGGGCGTCGAGCAGGACGGCGTCGAAGGATTCGGTGGGCGACCAGTCGAGGGCGTCGGCCACGATGGTTTCCGCCTTGAGGCCAGTGCGCTTCAGATTGTCCGCCAGTCGTGCCAGACGACTTTCCGAGCGGTCGAGCGCGGTAACATCGTGGCCGGCGGCGGCGAGTTGCATCGTCTTGCCACCCGGCGCGGCGCAGGCATCGAGCACTCGCTTGGCGGATGCCGGGACAAGGCGAGCCGGGAGCGATGCGGCCAGGTCCTGGACCCACCAGCGGCCCTCCCCGAAGCCGGGAAGCATCGTGATGGAGCCATGGTGATCGAGCCGGCGGTGGAGGGGGGCGAGCGACAGCCCTTCGGGGAATTCGGACTCGGCGGCGTGGTCGGCGAAGCTTAGGTCCAGAGGCGGACGATGCGCGATGGAGCGGCGGGCAGCCTGCACGACATCCTCGCCCCAGGCGGAGCGCCAGCGTTCTTCGACGGCTTCGGGCAGGCGGGGCGCGTCGAGCGGCGACAGCCCCTTGCGGAGCAGCGTTCCAAGCACACCGTGGACCAGCCTGCGCGGGCCGCCGTCAACCAGCGGGAGAGCGGTTGCGACGAGGGCGTGGTCCGCCGTGCCGAGGCCGATTTTCTGGGCGAGCGCGAGGCGCAGCACCATCCGCGCCTTGCTGTCGTCGGGAAGCGGCTGCTTCGTCGCTCCGTCGATCAGCGCGTCGAGGTCGGGCAGGCGTCGGAGCGTTTCGCCGGCGATGGCGCTGGCCAGTGCCGCGTCGGCCGGAGGGAGGTCGCGCGCGGCCTGGGCGGCATTGTCCATCGTCTGCCCGCGACGAAGCACCGCATCGAGGATGCGCAGCGCGGCGCGCCGGGCGGGGAGGCCTTCGCCGGTCAATCTTCCTCGTCGCCGGGCGGCCGGCTGAGCATGGTTTCAAGCAATTCGTCGATCCGGACCCGGCCTTCGAGCAGTTCGACGACCGCCGACACGAGCGGCATGTCGATGTCGCGCTCGATGGCGATACGGTGAAGCACGGGCGCCGTATGGGCGCCTTCCGCGACCGTGCGGCGGTCGGCCAATAGCTCGTCGGCGCTGCGCCCCTCGCCGATCGCCTTGCCGAGCGAGAAGTTGCGGCTGCTGGTCGAGGAGCAGGTCAGCACCAGGTCGCCAAGGCCCGACAGGCCGGCCAGAGTCTCGCGCCGGCCGCCCATCGACATGCCGAAGCGGACCATCTCGGCGAAACCGCGGGCAATCAGCGCCGCCCGGGCGTTCTGGCCAAGGCCGCGCCCCTCGGCCACGCCGCAGGCGATCGCCAGCACATTCTTGACCGCCCCGCCGACTTCGGCCCCGCAGACGTCGTCGGTGAGATAGGTGCGGAAATGGGCAAGGTTGATGCGCGAGCGGAGCTGTTCGCCCAGCGCCTTGTCCTCGCAGGCGAGCGTCACCGCCGTCGGGAGGCCGGCCGCCACCTCATGGGCGAAAGTCGGGCCGGACAGCACCGCGACGGGCGAAGTCGGGCACACCTCATGCGCGACGTCATGGAGCAGCTTGCCGCTGCTTTCCTCGATCCCCTTGGAGCAGAGGATCAGCGGCATGTTGGGGCAAGGCGAACGGCCGAGCACGGCACGCATATGCTGGGCCGGGGTGACGACCAGCCATGCATCGCACCCCGACAGGTCGGAGAAATTGCTGGTGGCGCGGATGGAGCCGTTGAGCTTCTGACCTTTCAGGAACAACGGGTTTTCGTGGATGCGGTTGACCGCCGAGACCACTTCCTCCTCGAACGCCCAGAGCAGTGTTTCACGCCCGCCGGTCGAGGCGACCTGCGCCAGCGCGGTGCCCCAGGCGCCGCCACCGATAATCGCCAGCTTCTCGATGCTCATGCTTTTGCCCCCGCGCCCCTGACCTTTTCGCCACTCGGATCGAGCGGCCAGCGCGCCCGGGCGGGAACGTCGAGTTCGTCGACGAGCCCGGCCTTGAACCGCTCCGCCCCGGCCCAGCCGATCATCGCCGCATTGTCGGTGCACAGCCAGCCGGGCGGCACCGAGAAACGGCGGCCGGTTTCCTCCGCCAGCGCCTCCAATGCCGAACGCACGGCCTTGTTCGCGGCGACCCCGCCGGCAATGACCAGGCTCGGCGCATCGGATATTTCGAGCGCCCGCCGCGTGCGGTCGACGAAACAGTCGACCACCGCCTGCTGGAAGCTGGCGGCGATGTCGGCGTCCCGATGCTCCCCGGTCGCCGCCGCGCGCTGTACGGCGGCCTTCAAACCGGCAAAGCTGAAATGCGGCTCCTTCGTCCCGACCAGCGGTCGCGGGAGCGGAACCGCGCCCGGGTCGCCATCCTCGGCGAGCGCCTCGATGGCCGGGCCGCCGGGATAGCCGAGGCCGAGCAACTTGGCCGCCTTGTCGAACGCCTCGCCAGCCGCATCGTCGATGGTCGTCGCCAGCCGCCGATAATCGCCGACTCCGCGCACTTCGAGCAATTGGCAATGGCCGCCGCTGGCGAGAAGCAGGAGATAGGGAAAGTCGAGCCCGACATCGACCAGCCGCGGGCTGAGCGCATGGCCTTCGAGATGATTGACCGCGATCAGCGGCTTTCCCGCCGACAGCGCCAGCCCCTTTCCGGCGAGCAGGCCGACCATCACGCCGCCGATCAGGCCCGGCCCGGCGGTCGCGGCGACGGCGTCGACCTCGCCCATGGCGATGTCCGCTTCGTGGAGCACCTGGCGGATCAGGGTCGGCAATATCTCGATGTGCGCGCGAGCCGCGATTTCGGGGACGACGCCGCCGAACGGGCGATGGGCGTCGTTCTGCCCGACGACCGCCTGCGCCAGTATCTGCCGGTCACTGCCGACGAGCGCGACGGCGCTGTCGTCGCAGGAGGATTCGAGGGCCAATATGAGGGACATTTCAAGCAAGCCTTTGCCTCAAAGGCCCGCTTTGCGCTAGCGCCGCCCGCGATGACGAGACCGCTGACCATCGGCACGCGAGGATCGCCGCTTGCTTTGGCGCAGGCGCGGATGGTGGCCGCCGCGCTGGAGGCGGCGCATGGCTGGGACGCGGGCAGCGTCGCGATCGTGCCGGTCAAGACGAGCGGCGACCGCATCCAGGACCGGCCGCTGGCCGAGGTCGGCGGCAAGGCGTTGTGGACCAAGGAGCTGGACCTGGCGCTGCTTGCCGGGGAGACGGATTGCTCGGTGCATTCGATGAAGGATGTCGAGAGCGCACGGCCGGAAACGCTCATCATCGCCGCGATGCTGCCTCGCGCCGACGTCCGCGACCGGCTGATCGGAGCGGGATCGATCGAGGAGCTCCCGCAAGGCGCCATCGTCGGCACGAGTTCCCCGCGCCGTGCGGCGCAGTTGAGGCGGCTCCGCCCCGACCTTGTGACCGTTTCGATCCGCGGCAATGTCGACACCCGGCTGGCGAAGCTGAAAGCGGGCGAGGTCGACGCGACGCTGCTTGCGGCGGCCGGCCTCGACCGGCTGGGGCGCCCGGAAATCGGAAACCCGATCGACACGCGGGAGATGCTCCCTGCTCCGGCGCAAGGCGCGATCGGTATTGAATGCCGGAGCGATGACGCCATGACGTCGGCGCTGATCGCGGCAATCGACGATGCGGAAACCCACTGCGCCGTGCTGGTCGAGCGGGCATTCACCAGGGCGCTGGGCGGTACTTGCCATTCGCCGGTCGCGGCGCTGGCGCGCATCGACGGCGTCGAAATCGCCTTTGCCGGCGAAATATTCAGCGCCGACGGCAGCGAGCATCTCGCGGCCGAGGCGCGCTTCGCGGTCGGGGACCTGGAAGCGCCGGCGGCGCTCGCCCGGCGGATGATGGCCGAAGCGCATCCCTCCATCCGCATCCTGTTCGAGCAACGGTGAGGAAGCTCCTGCTCCTCCGCCCCGAGCCGGGCCTGTCGCAAAGCGCCGCGCGGGCGAAGCAATTGGGGCTGGAGGTCATCGCCTGCCCGCTTTTCCGGGTCGACCCTGTCGGCTGGGACGTTCCCGACCCCGCCGACTACGACGCATTGCTGCTGACCAGCGCCAACGCGGCCAGGCTTGCGGGCGAAGGGCTGGAAAGTCTCAAATCGCTTCCCGTCCATGCGGTCGGGGAAGCCACGGCATCGGCCGCCAGGCTTGCCGGGCTTCGCGTGGTCAACACCGGCTGGGCCGGCGCGGCGGAGTTGCTGGCCACGCTGCCATCCTCCGCGCGGCTCCTGCACCTGGCGGGCGAGCATCGCATCCCGCCCGAACCGGGCCACCGGATCGACAGGCGGGTCGTCTATCGGTCGGCCACCGTCGAGGAGCCCGGCTTGCCGCCGCTGGAAGGGCTGGTGGCGGCGGTCCACAGCCCCCGTGCGGGCGCCCGCCTGGCCGAGTTGGCGGACGGGAAAGGCGGGGCGGCGGTCGCCGCCATCAGCCCCGCCGCCGCCGCCGCATGCCGAGACGGCTGGGAAAGGGTTGAGAGCGCCGTAAGGCCCGACGACGAGAGCCTGCTGGCGGTCGCGGCCATGCTGTGTCACACATCGCCGCGGTAATGAACGGAGCGAACAACTGGACTGCCCGGCTGGCCTGGGGGCTGCTCCTGCTGGTGGCGGGGGCTGCGCTCGCCACCTGGGGCCTGGCCCGCTGGGACGCCGGTGCGCGCTTCTTCGGGGTCGCGCCGAAGCAGCCGCAGCAGCTTGCCAGACAGGCTGTCCCCACGCCCGCGAAGGCACAGCCCGCGCCGCCGTCGCTGGGGGCGGCGGATGCCTCGCGGATCGCCACGCTCGAAACTCGCCTCGCCAACCTGGAGAATACCGCGCGCGCCGCGGTCGGTTCGGCGGGGCGGGCCGACGCCATGCTGGTCGCCTTTGCCGCACGGCGGGCGATCGATCGCGGCGTGGCTCTCGGCTATCTCGAGCCCCTGCTGGTCCAGCGGTTCGGGACCCAGCACCAGGCGGCGGTCGCGACCGTCATCACCGCGTCGCGCGAACCGGTGAAGCTCGACAGCCTGGCCACCGAATATGAGGCGCTGGCCCCAGTGCTGCGCGGTGGCGGCCCCGACGAGAGCTGGTGGGACAGCTTCCGGCGCGAACTGGGAACGATCGTGTCGGTCCATCGCGCCGACACGCCCTCGCCGCAGCCGCAGGCGCGTTACGACCGGGCGCTGGCCAAGCTGGAAAGCGGCGAAGTCGATGCGGCGCTGGCCGAAACCATGCGCCTGCCCGGCGCGGCCAACGCCGGGCCGTGGATCATCCGGGCAAGGCGCTACATCGCCGCCCACCGCGCGCTCGACGAGATTGAATCGGGCGCATTGCTGGGCGCGGGCGCGCTGCCGATGCCGACCACCCAATCGCCCTGACGGGGTTGGCAAAGCCGCCGCGATTTGCGAGTCTCGCCGTGCAAGCCGGGGTTCAGCATCGCGCTGCTAAGGGCTTGACGACATTAACTTAGTCACAGGGGGACATGACGCCATGACGTCCGTTTCGTACCGCTTTCTCGTCGGTATCGGGCTTGCCACCACGGCCAGCCTCGCGAGCAGCCAATCGGTCCGGAACGATCCCCTCGCCCCATTGCCGCCAGGCGCTGTCCGCGCGACGCCAGCCATCCAACAGCCGCCCAGGATCGCACCGGCATCGCTGCGAGACCGACTTGCGGCGCTGGGCCGCTCCTTCAACGGGATCGCCGGGATTTCCGTCGTCTCGCTCAGCGAGAATTGGCAGGCCGACTATAATGCCGCGCGGCTGTTCCCGCAGCAGAGCTGCTCCAAGCTATGGGTCGCGATCACCGCGATGGACGCGGTCGACAAGGGACGTATCAGCCTGGACGACAGGGTGACGTTGAAGCGCAGCGACCTGACGCTGTTCCACCAGCCGATCAAGGACAAGATCCTGGGCGGCGGGCATACGACCACGCTGGGCTCTTTATTGTTCACGGCAATCACCGAGAGCGACAATACCGCCAACGACAAGCTGATGCGTTCGATCGGCGGGCCCGAGGCGGTGCGCGACATGATCGAGGCCAAGGGGTTGGGCTCGATCCGCTTCTACGACGGCGAGCGAGCCCTCCAGTCGAAGATCGCCGGGCTGATCTGGAGCCAGAGCTATTCGATCGGCGACGCTTTCTACAAGGCGCGGGCGGCGCTTCCGACCTCGGTCCGCCGCTCCTCGTTCGAGCGCTATATCGCCGACCCCTATGACGGCGCCGCGCCCCATGCGGTCGCGCTTGCCCTCGCCAGGCTTCAGAAGGGCGAGCTATTGTCTCGCTCCTCGACCAACCGCCTGCTGTCGATTATGGGATCGACCAAGACCGGCGGAATGCGCGTCCGTGCAGCTCTGAAGCCGGGCTGGGACTGGAGCCATAAGACCGGGACCGGTCAGAATTTCCAGGGCCGGGTCGGTGGGATCAACGACATCGGAATCCTGACCGCGCCCGACGGCACTCGCTATGCGATGGCCATCATGACCATCCCGAATAGGTCGAACGGCGACGCGCAGGAGCTGATGCGCGATGCCGCGAAGGCGGTGATCTCCACCCACGAAGCCCGGCGTGGCAGCTGACGAAGGGGTTGCGGCCCGCCTGGTTGCGACGCGCGGCATCCGGCGGGTCCCGACGAAACAGCTGGAGCTGTTCATCCTTCGGGATTTCCTGAATGCGGAAGAATGCGCGGCGCTTTGCGCCTTGATTGACGAGCGGCGGCGGCCCTCCACCATCGCCGACGACCTGGGCATCGCCCATTTCCGGACGAGCGAGACCTGCGACCTCGACCCGAACCACCCGTTGGTGGCCGAGGTGCAGGCCCGGCTGTCCGAACTCACCGGAATTCCGGCTTCCCACGCCGAGCCGCTGCAGGGCCAGCGCTATGCGCCCGGCCAGGAATTCCGGCCGCATACCGACACGTTCAACCCGGGCGGTGCCGACTATTACCTCCATTGCGCCGAGGCCGGGCAGCGGAGCTGGACGGCGATGATCTACCTGAATCGGCCGGAGGATGGCGGCGCGACCCGGTTCAAGGCGATCGGGAAGACAGTCCAGCCCGAGACCGGGAAGCTACTCGCCTGGAACAATTTGCTTGCCGACGGCTCACCCAACCCAGCGACGCTTCACCAGGGAATGAAGGTCCGCCGGGGCATGAAGTATATTCTCACGCAATGGTACCGCGAGCATCCGCTCGGCTGATCGAAACCGCGCCGCATCCCTGCATTTCGTCGGCGATGCGGTCGGCGGTGCGAAGCGACAGCGCGAGGATGGTCAGGGTGGGGTTGGCCCAGCCGCCGGTCGGGAAGAGCGAGCTTCCGGCGATATGAAGGTTGGGCAGGCCGTGGACCCGCCCCCAGCCGTCCGTCACGCCCCGGCGCGGGTCGTCGGCCATGCGCGTCGTGCCCATATGGTGGAAGCCGCCGATCGGGTGGGCGCTGATCAAATTGTCGCTGACCCAATGCTTGGCGGGGTCCGACATCCATGCCGCGGGCTCGATCACCCCCAAGCCGATCCGCCGCGATTCACGGTCGAGCGCGGCGACTAGGCCGGCGACGCTGTCGACGTCGATCGACGACAGGCGCCAGTCGAGCGCGACGCGCGGCATCCCGAAAGCGTCGGTCTCCTCGATGAGCTTGACCCGGCTCAGCGGGTTCGGC
>Ga0307414_10001977_pt1 | contig 10626 bp, 7 predicted proteins | sample DK1Ometagenome_FD_203804 | JGI IMG/M metagenome (GOLD analysis project Ga0307414, IMG submission 203804) | Maize rhizosphere microbial communities from greenhouse at UC Davis, California, United States - DK15-O-3 | ecosystem: Host-associated > Plants > Roots > Rhizosphere > Soil | place: USA...
TGTTTTTAACTTTTTCGGCCAGCGCAACGGACGCCTCCTATTGTATAGGCCTTCTATGGGCCGATGAAGGAGCGGATCTTTTGAATCCGGATTCATGGCATAAGCTTAGCGAGCCTGTTTTCTTTACCAATGAAAAACTTCGTCGTTTTGGCCCCGGTCACAACAGTTTTACCACATCGGAAGACGGTACTAAAGATATTATGGTTTATCACGCCCGGGATTATAAGGATATCGATGGTGAACCACTATATGACCCTAATCGCCATACTCATGTACGAGAGCTGAAATGGACAAAAGAAGGTATGCCTGATTTTGGTCAGGAATATAGCGATAAAGACTTTTCAAGCAGTCCCAACAATTTCTCAAACTACTTGTTTGCTTATTTTTCGAGTAATAGTCCTGATGGTGAGCAGGTGAGGTATGCGGTCAGCAAAGATGGTGTAAACTATCGTGCGCTTAATAATGGTGAGCCGATTTTGGCATCTGATAGCATCGCTTTAAAAAAGGGGATCCGGGATCCGCATATTCTTAGAGGAGAGGATGGCGAAACGTTCTATATGGTGCTAACGGATATGCGGTCAAGCGAAGGGTGGCAGAGCAATGATGGTATCGTTTTGATGAAAAGTAAAGATCTGATCAACTGGGAGCATTCCCGGATTGACTTTCCAAGCCGTTTTCCAAATCTGAAAGGATTTGACCGTGAAAATTTGCATGCCGTTTGGGCGCCACAAACCATCTGGGATGCAAAAAAGAAACAATATATGATCTATTACAGTATCGGACGGCACGACTGGGAATATCCTGTTGGCAATCGGTCACAACCTTATTTTAAAATATTTTATTCGTACGCAAATAAGGATTTTACGGATATAACAGAACCGAAGTTGCTGTTCGATTTTGGATCGGCTGCTATCGATGGAGACATCGTTTACGATAAGAAGAACAAACAGTTTGTGCTTTTTTTTAAAGATGAAGGACTGTCGACGGTTAACAATGGCTTTAAAACGAAAAACGGTATTATGCGCGCTATATCACGTAAGTTGAAAGGTCCTTATAAAACCGAGTACCAGCATCTGCAGAGAACGGATGCTATTGTAGAAGGATCGAGTGTTTTTCCGATGATTAACTCAGATAAGTATATGTTGATGTACGATTGTTACACGGAGGGATACTATCAGTTTTGTATAAGTGATGATTTAGCCAATTTTGAATTTGTAAAAAATACAGATACCAAAGGTAATTTTACGCCAAGGCACGGTTCGGTGATACAGATTACGAATGATGAACTCGAAAGATTGGAAAGACTTTTAAAATAGAAAAAAGCCTCGTGGTATTCATGAGGCTTTTACAAGTTCCAGATTTCATACCGGGGAGAGATGAAAAAAGGAGACATTTTTGATGGCGATTACCTTTGAAGTGGATGATATCTCTACCACAAATCTACGTGCCCCACGTTAACTTTTCATTATAGAGCTGTTATTTCACTGTTACTTTTTAATTTTTTATCACCTCCGCCTCCTATTTCTAGCACGTAACTGTTACATGGTAATATGTTGGATATTTTGGATAATTTCTTTTAGTATTTGAGCGTGTATGCTTCCCATATTTGTTATACCAAATATAAATCGTATGACAATACAGGAGCATCAAGCGTTTTTAGTGTGTAGTGGGGATTTACGCCCCTCGGCAAATATCAGTTGTTGGCCTAGCCAAGAAGCAATGGAACGAAAGTTGACAGAAGCCTTCCAACGACACGGCTGGTCTATTGTACGTGCGCACAAATACAATGTGGAAAAGGAACATGGTTTTATTGATTACCAACATTTTGGTATCGAGGTGTTTAAAGGGATAGATCCTACGGCTCCCTTAGTGATTGCCGAAAGTGTGTGGCAATATAGCCACCATCTATTGGCCGGTTTGTTGACGCACCAAGGGCCTATCTTGTTGGTGGCCAATTGGGACGGTACCTATCCCGGGCTCGTAGGTGCGTTGAATCTAGCGGGTTCAATGACAAAGGCTGGCATCCAATACAGCTTCTTATGGAGCGTGGATTTTGAGGACAATTTTTTTGAAAGCGGACTTAAAGAGTGGATCGACACAAAAACTATCCAACATGATACATCTCATGTTCGTGATTTTGATGCAACCCATCTACAGCGGGATGAACGCGAATTAGTCACCCAATTTGTCGAAGATATCCGAAGAAATAAAGTGATTATGGGCGTCTTCGACGAAGGATGTATGGGGATGTTCAATGCGATTATTCCCGATCACTTAATCCATCAACTCTTTTTCTTTAAGGAACGTCTCAGCCAATCTACGTTATACGCCAAAATGTTGACGGTGGCGGATGCAGAAGCAGAACAGATCCTACAGTGGCTGCTTGACCAAGGGATGAGATTTTACTGGGTAGAAGACGAGGAACTGTCACTGACTAGAAGACAGACCTTAGACCAGTGTAAAATGTATATCGCAGCGCTACGCCTATCAGACGAATTTGGCTGCGATACGATTGGTATACAATATCAACAGGGTCTGAAAGAATTAGCACCTGCCAGTGACTTGGTAGAGGGACTGTTGAACAATACTTTAAGACCTCCTGCATACGATGAAAAGGGGCGTGAACTGTATACAAATGAAGCCTTGCCACATTTTAACGAAGTAGATGAATGTGCAGGTGTGGACGGCTACCTGACTTACCATTTATGGCGAAGTCTGGGCATGGTGGGTGATAATACGCTCCATGATTTGCGATATGGAGCAAACTTTTTGATCGATGGAAGGGAAGAGTTTGTTTGGGTATTTTTAATCTCCGGGGCTGCGCCGGCCTCACATTTTATCGGTAGCTATGCAGGCGCCGAAAGTCTGCGACAGCCACCCATGTTTTTCAAAAAAGGAGGGGGAACACTTCGGGGAGTGAGCAAGCCCGGAAAGATCGTATGGAGTCGTGTATATATTCAGGAGGACACAATACACTGTGATATGGGTACAGGAAGGGTCGTGGAATTACCGAAGGAAGAGACTGAGCGTAGATGGCGTATTACGACACCAGAGTGGCCGATTATGCATGCGGTATTGGACGGTGTATCCCGCGATCAAATGATGGCCCAGCATAAGGCTAACCATATACAGGTGGTTTACGTTGACGATACCTACGACATCCTAAAAGCACTGCGCACGAAAGCCGGCGCGATGGCGAGTTTGGGTATGACGGTACATCTGTGCGGGATATGAAAAATCTACCGGTATTTGATTTAGGAATCATCCTTGTTTACTTGCTTGGAATGGTATTAGTCGGTATCTATTTCTCCCGACGTAACCGCACGACGGAGGAGTTTACCCGGGCAGCTGGAAGGATTCCCGGCTGGGCAATAGGAATATCGATATACGCAACTTTTTTAAGTTCCAATACCTTTCTGGGTGTGCCTGGTAAGGCCTACGGAGGCAACTGGAATGCGTTTGTATTCAGTCTTTCCATGCCGTTAGCAGCATGGTTGGCGACCAAATACTTTGTGCCTTTTTACAGAAGTACAGGGGAGGTATCTGCTTACACTAATCTGGAAAAGCGGTTTGGCTCCTGGGCCCGTACATACGCGGTAGTTTGCTTCCTGCTGACCCAACTGGCACGTATTGGCTCGATTTTTTTCGGTATCTCTCTTACGTTACAAGCATTGACGGGTTACAGTATGGTAATCATCATGATCGTTACCGGAATTTGTATTGTAGTGTACACGGTGCTCGGTGGGATCGAAGCGGTCATCTGGACTGAAGTGGCACAAGGTATTTTGAAAACGGCAGGAACCCTTGTTATTATCTATCTCATCGTAAGGGAAGTGCCGGGTGGCTTTCATGATATCCTTGCAAAGGGAGTGGCCGACAATAAATTTAGTTTGGGAACCCTGGAATTCGATTTTGTCAGTTCCTCCTTTTGGGTCGTGCTCCTGTATGGGTTTTTCATCAATTTGAACAACTTTGGTATGGATCAAAACTACGTGCAACGTTACCATACAGCCGCAAATTCAAAAGAAGCGAATAAGTCGGTTTGGCTCTGCGTGTGGATCTATGTCCCGGTTTCCTTTTTGTTTTTTGTGATTGGTACATGTCTGTACACATATTATCAGCAGCATCCCGAGCTTTTGGAAACAATCAAGTTGCAAGCGGCTTCGGAGCAGTTGGGATTAGCGCTTAATCGTCCGGAGGTGAGCCAGCTCGCAGCATCCATGAAACCAGCCGACTATGGGGATAAAATAATGCCTCATTTTATGGTATATATGATACCAACCGGATTATTGGGATTGATCGTCTCTGCAATTTTATCAGCCGCCATGAGTACGATCAGTTCAGGCATGAATGCGTCGGCAACAGTATTTACCGAAGATATTTATAAGCGGTACTTTAATGAGAGCTCTTCCGATAAAAATAGCTTGAAGGTGCTGTATGGCGCAACCGTAGTAGTAGGGCTGATCGGCATGTTATGCGGTATTGCAATGATTGGGATAAAAAGTCTGCTGGATGTGTGGTGGACATTGTCTGGGATTTTTGCGGGAGGTATGCTGGGGCTGTTTTTGCTAGGACTAATCAGTAAGAAAGTTAAAAATAATGATGCCTTAATCGGCACCATAGTGGGCATCTGTGTAATTTTATGGATGACCTTTTCGTATTTAATTCCCGAAAAATATGCTTTTTTAAGAAACCCTCTTCATGCCAATATGATTATTGTCGTAGGCACACTGTCTATTTTTTTAGTGGGAAATCTAAGTCGAAAATTAAGAAAAACGTAAACGATATATACACTTTTAGCATATGAAGGTCCAAAACGATAAGAAATTCATTCCTGTAATGCTTATGCCTTTTCAGGAAGATGAGAAAATTGATTACAGTGCACTCGGGGAGCTTGTGGAGTATTATTTAGATGCGGGTGCAGGAGGGTTATTTGCCAACTGCCTCTCGAGTGAGATGTTTAATCTGTCGAAGGAAGAAATGCTAACGTCCGTTTCTTTTATCGTGGAAAAAGTCAGGGGACGTGTTCCGATAGTAGCGACAGGGACGTTTGAGGACACCATAGAAAATCAGGCAAAGTTTGTCAAAGAGATTTATGCGACCGGTGTGGACGCCGTTATTGTCATTACGGGCTTACTTGCCAAGGAACATGATCGGGAAGATACATTTCGTATGAATGTAGAAAAGCTGCTCGAATGGACCGCGGATGTACCATTGGGCTTTTATGAATGTCCTGTGCCCTACAAGCGGATTATGCAACCCGATTTTTTAGGCCAGCTTGCGAAAACCGGACGGGTGAAATACCATAAGGATACTTCATTGGATATGACGAACGTTGAGGCTAAAATAAGAGAGACGGCAGACTGTGCGGATTTTGGTGTGTACGATGCCTACATGGGGCATGCTGTTGATACCTTAAAAGCGGGATCGGCGGGACTTTCTTGTATTCAGGGTAATTATTTTCCGGAAATGATCGTTTGGCTCTGTAATAATTACGACCAAGCACATAGCCAAGATAAGGTTGCACAGGTACAACAGTTCTTAATAGACCATATGAAAGTGATGCATTATGCCTATCCGACATCAGCCAAGTATGTGTTGCACAAATTGGGATATGCTATTCAGGTAAAGAGCAGACGTAGAGATATTGAAGAGCTAGACAACCAAACGCAACGAAATTTAGATTCGTTAATGCAAAAATATAGTCTATTGAAAGCGCAATTGGGCGGATTTGTAAACGTATGAAAGGATTAGCCGTTTTTTAGTAAATATTAACACTTTGTTAATATTTAAGTAATAGAAACATAATACCGGAGTGGGACATTTGGGGGATGGAGCGAGAGCTAGCTAAATGTATTCTGTTTCTTTCGGTATGCTTGGGATTGGTATTCTGTACGAGCTGTAGCGGTCGAGGTAATTCGATTAAGATGAAAGGCTCAGATACTGAAGTAAACCTAGCTGTTAATCTCGCGGAGCGGTTTGCAACCATTGATCCTGAATTTAATATTGCTATTTCGGGTGGTGGTTCGGGACTCGGAATCACTTCATTGCTCAATGGACAGGCAGATATTGCAAATTCCTCCCGACCGTTATCAAAAGAAGAAACAAAACAATTCAAAGACAAGGGCATTGCCCTTCGTACTATTATCTTTGCCGAGGATGCCACTGCCTTTGTGGTGCATCGGGATCTACCACTGGAGGAAATAGATGTGGCGACTTTGGGGAAAATCCTGAGCGGAGAAATTAAAAATTGGGCAGAAATAACCACTACCGATCTTCCCATCAATATTTACGGACGGCAGAGCAGCTCAGGTACGCATTCATTTGTCAAAAAGAAATTGGATATAGAATTCTCATCTGCGGCCAAGGAAATGACAGGGAATGCCCAGATTCTGGAAGGCGTGAAAGCCGATAAAACAGGGATAGGCTATGTAGGGGCAGGTTATGTGGCGCATGAACCAACCGCAAACGAAAGTGTTAAGATCTTAAAGATAAAAGAATCGGAAAAAGCAGTAGCGCAGTCGCCAACAGACCCAGAGGCTATTAATAATCGACTGTATTTTTTTCAACGTCCGCTGTACCAATTTGTGATTGAAAAATCATGGGATAAAGTGAAGCCATTTATCGATTTTGAAAGAAGCCCACTGGGTGAAAAATTGATCGAAGCACACGGCTACTATAACACTCAAGAAGTCATCAGCGATTAAAAACAAACAATAGATGAGATATAAAACCCGGATTTCGTTAGATAAACTATTTAAGATAGTTTTCAAAGCTACAGGTTTGTTGGTTTTGGCCTTGTTGGGTGGTATCTTTTTGATGCTGATTTACAATTCTTTTTCGTTCTTCCTAGATGTAAGGCCGCTGGACTTTATCACCGGTATGGAGTGGAATCCTACCGGCGAAACGCCAAGATACGGTATGCTTCCATTGATTCTCAGTACAACATTAGTCACCTTTGGAGCGATGCTGATCGCGATTCCATTGGGAATTGGTACCGCTGCTTTTATAGCCGAATATGCCAACCCTCGGCTGAAAAACATCTTAAAACCTGCGATCGAGATGCTTGCTGCTATTCCTTCTGTTGTGATCGGTTTTCTAGGTATTGTCGTATTGAGTCCGCAGATTGCAACTATGGCAGATTTGCCAAATGGACTTAACGCGCTCAATGGTGCTATTCTTTTGGCAATTATGGCACTGCCTACCATCATTACGGTAGCGGAAGATGCAATACATGCCGTACCAAATACCTATAAGGAAGCAAGCTACGGTGTAGGTGCCACCAAGTGGCAGACGTTACGAAAAGTGGTCATTCCTGCCGCATTTCCCGGTATTATAGCCGCCATTATGCTTGGTGTTGGACGGGCTATTGGGGAGACGATGACGGTGCTGATGGCGACGGGCAATGCATCGATGTTTCCGACCGGAATGTTTGATGCAGTGAAGACCATGACAGCAACCATAGCGATAGAAATGGGAGAGGTACCTTACCAAACTACGCATTATTATGCGTTATACGCCATTGCGACAGTTCTGTTTTTCATGACGCTTATAGCGAATATGCTGGGCGAATATTTTATCAATAAGTTCAGAAAATATCATGCGGTATAGAACGCTAAAAATAACAAGCGTAATTGAATGGGGCACTTTATTGTTGAGCACATGCTTGGTCTGCTTCTTTCTACTGGTGGTTCTTTGGGAAATTATTTCCAAAGGAGCCAGTAAGCTTTCCTGGGAATTTGTATTCACTGTGCCGACAGATGGCATGACAAAAGGCGGTATTTTTACACCGGTGGTAGGCACCGTGCTATTGACCATGATCACGGCGCTTTTTTCCATCCCGTTTGGCGTTTCCTGTGCGATTTATCTAAATGAATATGCGGAAAACAACTGGCTTACGCGTACAATAAGAGCTTCGATCCGGAACCTATCCGGTGTACCTTCGATTATTTATGGTTTATTTGGATTAGCTTTATTTGTACAGGCGCTACAGTTCGGGACTTCTCTCATGGCAGCAGGTTTGACATTGGGTTTGTTATCCTTACCCTATATTATCACGACGACCGAAGAAGCATTGGTACGTATTCCTAATAGTATGCGCGAAGCCGCATTGGCCGTGGGTGCTACGAAATTTGAAACCATTAAAGATGTTGTCGTTCCTTCAGCGATGCCCGGTATACTCACAGGCGTGGTGCTTACATTATCCCGCGCAGCTGGTGAAACGGCCCCTATTCTGTTTACAGGCGCGGCGTTCTATATCAATAGATCTACAGGGTATCTGAATGACGAGTTTATGGCGCTGCCATACCATTTATATATGTTATCTACACAACATCAATCTATTGAAGAGGTGCGACCAATTGCCTACGGTACGGCCTTGGTATTGGTTATTGTGGTGTTTTTGATGAATTTAACTGCTTTTTACTTCCGCTACAAATACAGGAAAAATGAGAACTAAACTTTCCACTGAATCGCTTAACCTCAGCTTTGGAACCAAGCAGGTTCTAAAAAATATTACTGTTTCTTTCAATGAACACGAAATAGCAGCGCTGATTGGTCCCTCGGGATGTGGTAAAAGCACGCTGTTGAGAACCTTCAATAGGATGCATGATCTTTTTCCTGACGCACATATCGATGGCAGATTGAAGCTTGAGGAACTGGATTTATACGACAAAGCGATACCTGTTACTGAAATCAGAAAGCGGATTGGAATGGTATTCCAAAAAGCTAATCCTTTTCCTAAGAGCATCTATGAGAATATTGCTTACGGCCTGCGGATCAATAACCTGCCACATAACAAAGATGTTGTTGAAAAGGCACTGCGCGAAGCATTTCTATGGGAAGAGGTGAAGGATGACTTAAAAATGCCGGCAACAAGATTATCTGGAGGACAGCAGCAACGGCTGTGTATTGCGCGTGCGGTAGCTTTACGTCCAGAGGTTATCCTGATGGACGAACCCTGCTCGGCACTCGATCCGGTAAGTACGTTGAAGATAGAAGAGTTGATAACTCATCTGAAAGAAAAGTATACTATTGTCATCGTTACCCATAATATGCAACAAGCGCAGCGCATTGCAGACAAGACGGTGTTCATGTATTTGGGTGAGATAAAAGAAGAAGGTGCTACGCAGGATATTTTCAATTTCCCCAAAAATGAAGTGACTGCGAATTATATCAAAGGACAGTTTGGGTAATTTCGGATATCAAAATAGAGATGATAGAAATTAATTGAATCCGCAAAAAAACCACATAAAGGTTAGTCTTTTATAATATTGTATTTATATTTATCGGCACAGTATCAAAAAAACTGTGCCGATTTAATTTTTAACACCCCATGCAAGTTAATAATTCCCTTTGCCGCGTGAAATCCCAACTTATTGTTCGTCGGATCGTACAGATCTTCCTTTTTATTTTATGTTTAGGAAATGCGTGTTATGCTTACTCCATCTCGGATTTCAACGACCCAGTGATAGCTGATTCGATCTTAAAAAAATCATATCCGGCCTGTATCAAGCTACATGGTATTGACTCCTTGACACGTGCACAAAACAGCTCGCAGTTCAGCGCGGTGGTTGTTACCCCAGAAGGTCATATTCTTACCGTTGCCCATGCTACCAAACCTGGTAACTTGTATTGGGTTTTATTTCCCGACGGGAGTGAAGGAACGGCCAGGGCGCTAGGACGGCTGGTGACCGATAAATCCACGAATCTGCCCGATGTTGCGATGATGAAGATGGAAGGGCAAGGACCTTGGCCTTATGCGGAGATGGGCTGGTCTTCATCGCTGGCTGAAAAACAGCTCTGCTTTGGTTGGTCGTATCCGGAGAGCCTCATGCTCAATAAGCCTTTTTTACGCATAGGACAGGTAGTGAAACCGCTGGATTCCTACGGCTTTGTGGTGAGTTCCTGTATCATGGAGCCAGGGGATTCTGGTGGGCCGCTGTTTGATGCGCTGGGCCGGGTGGTTGCCTTACATAGTCGTATTAATGGACCAGAAGGGTTGAATTTTGAAGTTCCCGTGGATATGTATAGGCAATATTGGTCTGCTTTACAAGTCATGGAGGAACTGGAAGAACATCCGAAAAACAAAGAAGATCTAGGAATAGATTCGTTGGTAACAAAGCTGCATGCACAGTCGACGTTAGCCACAAAGCGGAAAATGATAAAGACAAAATCTTCTTCTGCGGTGATCACGATTAGTAGCTTGTTGAATGACGACACGGTGAGTATCGTAGGAACGGGTTTTGCACTAGGAAAACGTAAGCAGATTATTCTCAGTAAAAGCTCTTCTGTAGGACAGCGCCCTGTAGCGAAATTGGGCAATAAATCTTATACGTTAAAAGTGTTGGCACGGGATAAGAAAAATGACCTGATAGCGCTAGCATTGCCAAAACGTTTATCGGGTGCTATTACGTTAGCTGACATTGTAGAGGCTCCGTTTTCGGACGACAATCTAGGAGAACCTATAGCATCCGTTCTTCCAGAAGAGGGTTTTAAATATGGTATATTGGGGATGTCTCCGCTTAGTCTCCCTGCCCGATTCAGCACGGGCAGTTTAGGAGCTCGCCTACAGGAGATAAATGGGTTGCCTACTGTATTGCAATTGGATAGCCTAGGGCCTGCAGA
>Ga0307414_10001978_pt1 | contig 10624 bp, 15 predicted proteins | sample DK1Ometagenome_FD_203804 | JGI IMG/M metagenome (GOLD analysis project Ga0307414, IMG submission 203804) | Maize rhizosphere microbial communities from greenhouse at UC Davis, California, United States - DK15-O-3 | ecosystem: Host-associated > Plants > Roots > Rhizosphere > Soil | place: USA...
ATGAAGCTAGTCGAGCCAGGTCCGTGGACAGTTTTCCGTCCCTGCTTCGTCATTTCCGGCCATCCGGCTGTTGAGGAGCGATTCCCGCCTTCGCGGGAATGACGAAAGGGTTCGGGGTCGGCGATGCGAACCCTGACCTGGCGGAGAGCAGAAACCGCGCGCGGATCGCGAGGCTGGCATCATTGGCGCATGCCCCTCACCCTCGACCAGCTGCGCCGTTACGCCATCGCCCGTTCGCTGTTCAAGCCGACCACGCTGATGCGGGCGATCGAAAGACTCGGTTTCCTCCAGGCCGATCCGATCCGCGCGCCGGCGCGGGCCCAGGACCTGACCTTGCGCCATCGCGTCGTCGGCTACCGCGCCGGCGAACTGGAGCGGCGTTATCCACGACTGGCGCTGGAGGAAGACTTCTTCGTCAACTACGGCTTCCTGCCGCGCGCACACCACGCGCTGATGCATCCGCGCGATGCGCGATTGGCGTGGACGCCGGCGCGCTGGAAACAGGCGCAGGCGGTGCGCGAATTCATCGCCGAACGCGGCGCGGTGCATCCGCGCGAAGTCGATGCGCGTTTCGCCCATGGCAAGACCACCAACTGGTTCGGCGGTTCGTCCAACGCCAGCACCCAGTTGCTCGACGGCATGCACTACCGTGGGCTGCTGCGGGTTGCGCGGCGCGACGGCGGGACCCGTGTGTATGCGGTACGCGAGGACGCGGCGCCGGTGGACAAGGCCAGTGTCGATGCGCGCCTGGACGCGCTGGTCGAGCTGGTCGTGCGCAAGTACGCGCCACTGCCCGACGCCAGCCTCGGCCAACTGGTCGGCTACCTGGCGCGCGGCGTGCCGCAATGGGACCACGCGCGCAAACCGGCGCTGCAACGCGCGCGACAACAGCTGCAACGGGCGCGGGTGGAAGGCGTGGATTGGCTGTGGCCCGCGGACGAACGCGCGGACAGCCGACGCTGGAAACCGGACGAACAGGTGCGCCTGCTCACGCCATTCGATCCGGTGGCCTGGGATCGCCGCCGTTTCGAGTTGTTGTGGGGCTGGGCCTATCGCTTCGAGGCCTATACGCCCGCGCCCAGGCGCAAGCTCGGCTACTACGCGTTGCCGCTGCTGTGGCGCGACCGGGTGATCGGCTGGGGCAACCTGTCGGCCTCCACCGGCGCGCTGCAGGCGCAGTTGCATTACGTGGACGGCAAGCCGCCACGCGACGCGGCATTCAAGGACGCGCTGGAAGCGGAACTGGCGCGGATGCGGGTGTTCCTGGGGCTGGAGGAATAAAGCATGGGTGCATTCAAGCGCGCCATTTTTCGTTCTGACCATGTTGCGATCCGGGACACCGCGGTGGTGGGCCGGGACCCGCCCTATGACGTCCTCGGCACGGAGGCGGCGGACGCGCCGCTTATAATCCTCGGATCCGTTCGACCACGAGTACGCGCAACCCATGAGCACGCTGGCGCCCTGCCCGGAATGCAAGTCCGAGTACACCTACCACGATGGCGTGCAGCTGGTTTGCCCCGAATGCGGCCATGAATGGCCGGCGGACGGCGAAGCCGAGGGCGTGGATGACGAGCGGGTGATCAAGGATTCGGTCGGCAACCGGCTGCAGGATGGCGACACCGTCACCGTGATCAAGGACCTGAAGGTGAAGGGCTCGTCGCTGGTGGTGAAGGTCGGGACCAAGGTCAGGAACATCCGCCTGGTCGATGGCGACCATGACATCGACTGCAAGGTCGACGGCATCGGCGCGATGAAGCTGAAGTCGGAATTCGTGCGCAAGGCCTGATCCGGCACCAGGCGAGGAAATCCCTAGCGCGATTCGCCGTAGTAGTCGCCGCCGATGATCGTGCAGATCTGCGCCTGGCTGAAACCATGGAAGCGGCGGCCGCCGGTGGTGTGGCGCTGGGCGAACAACTTGCCGCTGGCCGGGGTGCGCTCGCGCTGTTCCTGCAGCAACCACTTCGCGTAGTCGTTGCTCAGGTTGCGCGCCCGGATCGGATCGATTCTGGGTTTGGGCATGGCCGGGGTCCTGGGTGGTGGCGGTGAAGGTGATGGAGTGGCGCGAGCTTCAGTAGCTTCTGCGGTAGTCGTTGCCGAATCCGCCCAGTTCCGCCAGCTCATCCAGCGCGAGCTGGCCTTGCTTCAGCAATCGCACCGTGCTCTCCGGATCGTCCCAGTGCGGGTCGCCGTGCTTGCCCCCATGGAACAGGTTGTTGCGCAACAACCGCAGCAGCAGCGTGACCTTCTGCAGTTCGAATTCATTGGCCTCGAACTGCAATTCCTTCCAGGCCAGGCCCGCGTTGGCCGCGACCACCTGCTGCCGCGGCCTGGCGGCGATCAACGCGCGCGCGCCGGGGCCGGCCGTGTAGCCGTTGCGGTGTTTCTTGACGAACCTGTCCCAGTTCGGCTCGGCCTTCTTGCCCGCATCGGTCGACTTCAGGAATTGCTTTTCCTTCAGGCCGAACTCGAACCGGGAGAACCAGAACAGGAAATCGAAGGCGGCCTCCTGCAACGGCGGGGTGACCTCGGTTCTTTTCATGGAGCGATTGTCCTTGGAGCGTTGCGGGGGAGCACTGCGGGACCTGCGTGCCCCGAAAAAGCGCGGTCAGGATACCTGTTCTCTTCTTTCCGGCGATCCACGGAGGTGGGTGGATCAGGTTCCGGGCTACTGCTCCGGCCTTGGTGAGGAGAAAACGGAATCAAGGACGAATGGCGTTTGCTTGAGCTTCGTCATTCCCGCGAAGGCGGGAATCCAGCGTCTTTCGCTTTTGCCCGGCATCTTCAAGTCACCGGGTTCCCGCCTTCGCGGGAACGACGGAATACAGGCAGCCAGACCAAGCAAGCGCCGTTCGAATCAAGCCCCGCTTGTCGCCAACGCCGCTCGCGCTTCATCCCGGCAGACCCGGTTGCGGCCCGCGGCCTTGGCCCGGTACACCGCGCTGTCGGCGTCGTGGTACAGCGCGTCGTGGCCTGCATGCCGGGCGTGGTCGAATTCGGCGACGCCGATGCTGGCGGTCATGCGCAGCGCCAGGCCGTCCACGACGATGGGGTGTTCGGCCAGGCTCGCGCGGAAACGCTCCGCACGTTGCATGGCCATCGCCAGGTCCTGTCCTTCCAGGACCACGGCGAACTCCTCGCCGCCGACCCGCGCGGCCAGGTCGCCCTCTCCGTTGAAAGCGGCGTGCAGTCGTCCGGCGATGGCCACCAGGCAGGCATCGCCGACCGTGTGTCCGTGATTGTCGTTGGCCTGCTTGAAATGATCGACGTCCAGCAACAACAGGGCCAGCGGCTCGCCACCGATCCGCGCCCGCACCGTGGCCTTGGCCAGCACGTCGGAGAACTGCCGGCGGTTGGCCAGTTCGGTCAACGGATCGATCCGGCTCTGGCGCGAGAAGAGGTCGCGCTGGGTGCGCAGTTCCTGGTCCAGGTCCAGACGCTGCTGGTATTCGTTGTAGCTGCGCAGCAGCGAGATGACCACGTAGACCAGGTATACCGCGCACATCAGCGCGTTGGCGCGCTGCGCGGGATCCAGCAGCATCAGGGCCAGGCCGGCCAGGCACAGCAGGCCGATGCCGGCGAAGGCGAAGCCGCGGCGCATGCTGAAGGCGTGCGCGATCGCCGTGCACAGTCCCAGGGTGAACAGCAGCGCGGTCACCCGCGCATCGCCGAAGCGCGCATCCAGGGCGACCCAGCAGAACAATCCGCCCCACAGCGTCGTGGTCAGCAGCACGATGCCCCAGTGCAGCCGCAACCAGCGGACCAGGGTGGCCTTGGTGCCGTCGGCCAGCGGCTTGTGCACGAAACGCTGCGTGGCCAGGCCCAGGAAAGCCACCACCAGCCCCCAGCTGGCAAGCGGCGCGAAATCGAAGGCCCCGCCGTGCAGGCCGACCACCAGCCAGGCGGCCGCATAGAAGAAACCACCGGTCAACGCGCGTTGATAGGTGTCCGCCATCTCCTGGGTCAGCCGGCGTATCTGTACGAGGTTCATCGGGATCCGACAGGGAGGATTGCGCCCGGCGCAGTCCTTCGTAAGTAGGGAGGCTGGGTAACGCAAGTTGAGTGCCAACTCCAGAAGCCGTTGGAATCGGCCGTCATCGACCACGAAGAGGGACTCGCCGAAGGCGCCACGTCACTTTGTGACGCGGCGACGGACCCCACGGGACAGGTCCGGGCGGCTTGACGGCCGATGGCATCGCCAAGCACTTCGCGCGGGTGATCCCCGGTGCGACCGCAGGGGCTTCGCCGCGGCAATGCTTCGCCTGGCCGACCAGGCCTGACCACCTGCGCTTCGCGTCACTTCGCGTGAACCCGCGTCGTGGAAAGCTGATCGCACAACGGGATGCAGGAACCTCGCCATGGCCGACCGCAAGCAGAAACAGAAGCCGGGTCCGGAAAGCGGATATCGGGAGCAGCACGATCCGCGCGGACAGCCCGGGCAGCATCAAACCCGGGATGGCAGGCAGTTGCCCGAGGAAGCCGACAAGGCCAGGCCCCAGCCGCGTGAGCCCGAGGAAAAGGAGCGCGGAGGCGACTGATCGGGCATCCGCGCGATCGCCGATCGCTGCAGCCGGCGGTGGTTGCCGCAGCCGCGCTGGCGCCGGGTTGTGAGGGTCCGCTATCTTGGCCGCCCCACGGCATCTCCATCCACGACATGACTGCAGCCGAAAACGCAGCCGGCCACCCCGTGCCGAGCCACTGCGAGAATTGCCACGCATCCCTGCACGGCGAGTTCTGCCACCAGTGTGGCCAGTCCATCCACAACCCGGTGCGCCATGCCGGCCATGCGCTCGAGGAAGTGTTCGAATCGTTCTGGCACCTGGACGGGCGCGTGCTCCGCACCCTGCGCGACCTGCTCGCGCCCGGCCGCACGGCGATCGAATACCTCGCCGGCCATCGCCAGCGCTACATGCCGCCGTTGCGCCTGTTCGTGGTCATGAGCCTGCTGGCGTTCTTCGTCGGCAAGCTGACCATCCACGTGGACCGGGAGCCGATGGCGCTGGGCGTCGACACCAGCGCGATCACCGCCAGCCGGACCGTGGAAGAGGTGAAGCGCAACCGCGACCGGTTGCTGGCCGAGGTGGAGAAAGCGCAGAACGCAGACACGCAGGGATTGCCCGGCGTGGATCCGGCGCTGATCGCCGCGCAGGTGCAGATCGAGGGCGAGGCCGCGAACCGGATCACCGAGCTGACCCCCGGAGCCCCGCCGCCCGCGCGCGCCAAGTCCAAGGGCGCGCTGTTCTCCAGTGGCAACGAAGTCTGGGACCCGGCGCGCAATCCGGTGAATATCGACTGGTTGCCGGCGTTCGCCAACGAGTGGCTCACCGGCAAGCTGGTCCATGCAAGGGAAAACGCCGAGCGCATGGGCGATCGCCCGGACAAGTGGGTGCAGGCGTTCATGGGCTCGTTGCCTTCGGCGCTGTTCCTGCTGGTGCCGGTGTTCGCGCTGATGCTGAAGATCGCCTACGTGTTCAAGCGCCGGTTGTATCTGGAACACCTGGTGGTGGCGTTGTACAGCCATGTGTTCCTGCTGATGGTGCTGACCGTGGTGTTCCCGCTGTTCGCCCTGGCCGCTTGGGCGAAGCCGCACGCCGGTTGGTTGGTCGTGTGCGTGTACGCGGCCGTCGCGGCGCTGCTGGCCTGGGTGCCGGTATACCTGCTGCTGATGCAGAAGCGCGTGTACGGACAGGGCTGGCCGATGACGCTGGTGAAGTATTCGGTGATCGGCATGGCCTACATCTACCTGCTTGGCTTTGCCGCCGCACTGATGTTCCTGGTGACGCTGGCCAAGGCCTGAGCCCATCCTTCAGTCTGTTCGCTCAGTCGAGACTTGCGCACGCATTGCGTAAAGCAGGAAAGGCAGGGGCTTTGGACACGGATCAGAGCGGAAAAGACGGATACAGCGAAAGGCAGATACAGCGTTTGCTTTATCCGTGGTTTCCGCTCTGATCCGCGTCCAAGAGAAGCTTTTGTGTCTTGCGTTTCCCGCAATTGTTCACAACTTCCTCAGGTCACGGATCGGTGCCTTCCCGCGGGCAGCGCGGCACGCCCGAACCGACCACGCAGTTGATGCAGCAGGTCGGCGCAGATGGCGCCTGCGGCATGATCGAAGGCGCGGGCGGCACGGCGGCGGGCAACTGCGCCAGCGCGGCCGGGGATTTCAGCTTCAACAGCACCGCCCAGTCCTGGCGGTTGAAGTTGCAGGCTTCGGCGTTGTCCGGCGAACACGGCATGCCGCCGTCGATGCGCTGCGGCAGGCTCCAGAATTCGCCGTTGCGGTTCAGTGGCAACAGGCGCATGGTCACGCCCTGCTGCACGTTGCCGCCGATCAAATAAGCAGTGCTGTCGTTGCCCGGGTTGGCCGCGACCACGATCTCGCAATGCATGTTGAGTCCACCGCCGCGCTCGACCACGCCCAGCAGCCCCGCATAACCGAGCGCGTCCTGCGCGCTCCGCACGTAGCACAGCAGGTCGCCGGTCGCCGGCCTGGCATGGGTCGGGTCGAGGTACTGGTAGGCATTGGTGTCCGCGCGCTGGTAAGCCGCGCGCACGTAGTCGATGTGGCTGGCCGAGCCGCGGAACCCGGGCAGGCGGGCCCTGACCATCACCCAGGAAACGAAGGTCGCGGACCAGGCGTTGTCGATGATGAAGGTGCGGCACCCCGGCGAGTTGCCGCTGCCACCCGCCGCATAGGCGCAATCGCTCGCGCCCGCGGACCCGTCCATCCGCCGCAGCAGGCCGCTTTCCTGCCAGTAGCCGGCCACGCGGCGCCAGGCCGGGTTCACGCCGTCGCCGAGCTGGCTGGTTTCGGCTTCCGTCACCCCGCTGTTGGCGAGCCGTCCGTCGCGGTCGATGAAGGGCCGGTACCAGATCATGTATTCGTTGCAGGCGACGGCGGCGACGCGGGTAGCGGGATCGGTCGAGAACAGCTGGCTGCGCAGCGAAGGACAGACGTCGGCGGCAGTAGCGGTGTTCGCCATCAGCAGCAACAAGAAGGCCGGAATCCAGAGGCGCATGGGCAAGACCGAGAAGAGGACCGGGGGAGGCCGTCCCGATCATGCCAAATCCGGAGCCTGCGTGGTCGATCCGGAGGGGCGGCCCAGCGCAACCCGATGCGCGATCCGGCCGAACCGGAGTGCGTCCGGCACGGCATGCCCGTGCGCGGTGTTGTCGAAGATCACCCAGGCCTGCGCTTTCGCCGGCGTGTCCGCGAGCACTTGCGCGGCCATCGCCTGCAATGCTCCTTCGTCATAGGCGCTGTAGTACACGTGGCGACCCGTGCCAGCGCCAGTAGCGCAATGCATCGACGCCGGCGGAATGCCGGGCCTCGCCGCACAAGGCCGGATCCGCGCCGACGCGGGCGATGCGGTGGCATTGCCACAGCCTGGCGGCAGCGGTGCCGAACCAGCTGGCGTGGCGCGGTTCGCAGGCGATTGCCCCGGCCCAGCGGCGTCGCAGCATGGCGAAGAAGGTCGCGGCCACGCGCGCGTTGAACGCCAAGCTCGGCGGCAATTGCAGCAACAGGCAGCCCAGCTTCGGTCCGAGGCCCTGGGCCTGGCCCAGGAACGCATCCAGCAACGGACCGGTGCCGCGCAGCCGCGCTTCGTGGCTCACCGCCTTGGGGATCTTCACCGCGAAACGGAAATCCTCCGGTACCGCGCCGGCCCAGCGTTCGTAGGTTCCGCGACGGTGCGGGCGATAGAACGAGGAATTGATTTCCACGGCGTCGAAGCGGGTGGCATAGCGCTCGAGTCCGCTTGCGCCGTCTTCGAACAGTTCGCGCTGCGCGCTTGCGATCGACCATCCGGCGCAACCGATGCGAAGGCGGAAGCGTCGACGCGCGGAAGCGGAACTGGACACGCGGCACCTGCCGATCGTCGGGAGCATCCAGCGTCGGCACGCCACCGTTAAGACGCCGCGAGGGCCGACTTTGCATTGACGCCGCTGTCATCGCCCCGGCGGATACTGGCCGCGTGCCGGAAGGTCCTTCCATCGTCATCCTCAGGGAACAGGCCGCCGCCTTCGCCGGGCGCAAGGTGCTGCACGTGTCCGGCAACAGCAAGCAGGACATCGGGCGCATGCTCGACCGCAAGGTGCTCGGCGTGCGCAGCTGGGGCAAGCATTTCCTGATGGAATTCACGGGCTTCAGCCTGCGCATCCACTTCATGCTCTTCGGCAGCTACCGGATCAACGAACAGAAGCCGGCGCCGCCGCGGCTGAGCCTGGGTTTCAGCAATGGCGAATCGTTGAATTTCTATGCGTGCTCGGTGAAGTTCATCGAAGGCCCGCTCGACCAGGCCTACGACTGGACGGCCGACGTCATGAACCCGCGATGGGACGCGGCCTCCGCGCGGCGCAAGCTGCGCCTGCGGCCGGCGACGCTGGCGGCGGATGCCCTGCTGGACCAGGAAATCTTCGCCGGCGTCGGCAACATCATCAAGAACGAAGTGCTGTTCCGCATCCGCGTGCACCCGCAAAGCGAAGTCGGCGCGCTGCCCGCGCGCAAGCTGGGCGAGCTGGTCCGCGAGGCGCGCGACTACAGTTTCGACTTCTACGAGTGGAAGAAGGCCTTCGTGCTCAAGAAGCACTACCAGGTGCATACGCGGACGGTTTGTCCGCGCGACGGCAGCAGGCTGACCTACCGCCAGCACCTGGGACGCGCGAGGCGGCGCGCCTTCTTCTGCGAGACCTGCCAGCGCCTTTATCCCTGACGCGCCTGCAACCGCTTCGCGCGCTTCGCTGGCCGGCTGGATGGAAGCGAGTGCTGGATGGACGCGAGTGCTAGATGGAAGCGAGTGGCGGACGCCGCGCGGCGAGCTGGGCCTGGTGCTTGAGCCAGGCCTCGACCTGGGCCGGCCAGGGGCCGACCGCGTCTATCGCAAGGCTGAGCTGGTTGCGGGAAACGCCCAGCCGCGTGGTCCAGTAACGCACCTGCTGCTGCTCGTGCAGGGAGATCGCGCAGGCATCCGGCGGATACTCCTGAAGACTGGGTTCGGGCATTGATGGCTCCGATGCAAGGACCTGCGGCCAGCCAGCCGATGGTCGGCAATCGCCCGTGAGGAAAATGTGCATGCCGGAGCCCATTGCCGCCTGTCCGGCGATGGACGGTCCATACGTTATCCGGAGATCACAGTGGCATCACGCCGGCAGTGGAACATGCCGGTCCCAAGACGCGCATCCCGCCAGGGAGGCATCCATGAAAGTCCTGAAATCGGCGTTCTTCCTGCTGTTCGGAATCCTGCTGGGAACCGGCCTGTCCGGCCTTTGATCCGGCCTGGCCCGGCGCGCGCTACCAGCGCAGCGACATGCACGACAGGCCGGCGTCGACCCTGCCGATTTCCGTGGTTTCTACGGGAACGACCCGGTAGCCGAGTCCGTCGAGCATCGCGATGGTCCTTGGGCAACCCGACGCGACCAGCACCACGTCATTGACCCGCAGCGCATTGGCGGCCGCCTCCTCGCCCTCGGGAACGAGGACCTGTCGGAAACCGTCGAACACGCCCGATCGCGCCAGGCGCCGGGTGCTGAGCACGCTTTCGTCGTCGAGCAGCGAGCAGTCGGTCTTGAAGTGCAGCACGCCGGCGGGCGTCTCGACGATCGTTCCCTTGCGGCCAAGCTTGTCGAGGCACGCGAGCAGCGCTTCGGCGCCGACACGATCGGTGCGCGCGGAGAGGCCGATCATCACTCCCGTCGGCGTCAGCAACACGTCGCCGCCGTCGGCGAAACCGGGCGCCGGCAGCTCCAGCACGGTGTCGAATATTCCACGCAGGACCGGCGCGATTTCCGCCACCTCGCCGGCGCGGGAGGCGGCGCCGGGACGCAGCAGGATCGCGCCCTCGGCGAACACCAGCGCCGGGTCTTCGACGAACACCGAATCGGGAAACGCCTCGAGTGGCGGCAGCACCGTCACCTCGACCCCGGCGGCGCGCAACGCGGCGACATAGGCGTCGTGTTCGCTCCTCACCCCGTCATAAGCCGGGTCGCCGCGATCGTCGGCGCGCAGGCCGCGGACCACCGATCGGGCCGGGGTGCGGACCAGGGCCGAGTCGAAGCGGAACACGGCGGGACGGGGCGTGGCAGGAGGGACGGACATCCTTCACTTCCTTTGCGGGGGACGGATCCTGGAAGGGAGCTTAGGCAGGTTGGGGATCACGCGCCATGCGCCCGCTGCGGGCACCATCTCTTGTGCCTTTATCCCGGATTGCCGGCAATGATCGTCACTGCCGTAGGAGACTCCATGGGCGCGAGCTCTTCGGTGGGATCCTGGATGCGGGGCGGAGCTCGCGGCTGGAAGCCGCTCCCACAAGAGCTCGCGCCCATGGGGAGCTCCTACGGGGAATCCGTTTGTTTCCAGCCTCCCGTCTCCTTCGTCCCACCCATGACTTCCGACCTGTTGACTACATCTGTAGTCATGTGCATGATGACTACAAGTGTAGTCATAAGGAACCAGCATGCGACGCAAGACCATAGGCGACCAGGAACTGGCCCTGCTGCAGTACATCGCCGGGCAGGGCGACGCGTCGGTGGGCGAGGTCGCCGCCGCCTTCGGCGAGTCGCGCGGGCTGGCGCGTTCCACCGTGCTGACCATGATGGAGCGCTTGCGCGCCAAGGCCTACCTCAAGCGCAA
>Ga0307414_10001979_pt1 | contig 10623 bp, 10 predicted proteins | sample DK1Ometagenome_FD_203804 | JGI IMG/M metagenome (GOLD analysis project Ga0307414, IMG submission 203804) | Maize rhizosphere microbial communities from greenhouse at UC Davis, California, United States - DK15-O-3 | ecosystem: Host-associated > Plants > Roots > Rhizosphere > Soil | place: USA...
CCTCGACGACCTTCGCCGCACCGTCGAGGTCGTGTTGGACCAGGCAGCGCATGGATTCGCGAATGGCGTGCTCAGCCAATCCGCCCATTTCGCTGATGAGTGCGCGGAGCCGGTCGAGGTCTTCGTCAAATGCCTTGATCGTGTGTCCGGTAGCCATGGTGTCTCTCCGATCAGCCGTAGCGGCCGGTAATATAGTCCTGGGTGCGCTGCTGGCGCGGGTTGGTGAAAATGTCCTTGGTCCGGCCATATTCGACCATTTCGCCCAGGTGGAAGAAGGCGGTGCGTTGGGACACGCGCGCGGCCTGTTGCATATTATGGGTGACGATGGCGATCGCATAGCGGCCGCGCAACTCGTGGATCAGCTCCTCGATCTTGGCGGTGGCGATCGGGTCGAGCGCCGAGCAGGGCTCGTCCATCAGGATTACTTCGGGATCGACCGCGATGGCACGGGCGATGCACAGGCGCTGCTGCTGGCCGCCCGACAGGGCGGTGCCGCTTTCCTGGAGCCGCTCCTTGACCTCGTCCCACAGGCCGGCGCGCCTCAGCGATTTCTCGACGATCTCATCTAGCTCACTCTTGCCGCTGGCCAGGCCATGGATGCGGGGCCCATAGGCGACATTCTCATAGATCGACTTGGGGAAGGGGTTCGGTTTCTGGAACACCATGCCGACCCGGGCGCGGAGCTGAACCACGTCCATCCTCGATCCGTAGATATCTTCGCCGTCCAATTTAATGTCACCGGTGACGCGCGCCCCGGCGATGGTGTCGTTCATTCGGTTTAGGCACCTGAGGAACGTAGACTTGCCGCAGCCCGATGGGCCGATGAAGGCCGTGACCTTGTCGTCGTGGATGTCGACGCTGACGCCCTTTAGCGCTTGCTTCTCGCCATAGTAGACGCTGACGTCGCGCGCGCTCATCTTGGCCGGGCCGTCGACGACCTTGGGCTCTTCGGCGTCGGTCGGGGTGGGAACGATGGTGTCGATCATTTTCATTCTGCCTACCAGCGACGCTCGAATTTGTTGCGGAGATAGATGGCCAGCCCGTTCATGATCAGCATGAAGACGAGCAGGACGATAATCGCAGCGCTGGTCTTCTCGACGAAGCCGCGGTCGACCTCGTCGGACCAGAGGAAGATCTGCACCGGCAGCACGCTGGCCGGCTCGCTGATGCCCTGCGGCGGAGAGGCGATGAAGGCGCGCATGCCGATCATCAGCAGGGGGGCTGTCTCGCCCAGCGCGCGGGCCATGCCGATGATGGTCCCGGTAAGGATGCCGGGCAGGGCCAGCGGCAGCACATGGTGGAACACCACCTGCATCTTCGAGGCGCCGACGCCGAGCGCGGCGTCGCGGATCGACGGCGGCACCGACTTGATCGCGTTGCGGCCGGCGATGACGATCACCGGCATGGTCATCAGCGCCAGCGTCAGGCCGCCGACCAGCGGGGCGGAACGCGGCAGGTGCATGAAGTTGAGGAACACGGCCAGGCCGAGCAAGCCGAAGATGATCGATGGCACGGCCGCCAGGTTGTTGATCGACACTTCGATCATGTCGGTCCACCGGTTCCGGGTGGCGAATTCCTCCAGGTAAAGCGCAGCAAGCACGCCGATTGGGAAGGCCAGCGCCATCGTCACCAGGATGGTGAGGAAGCTGCCCTTGAGCGCACCCCACACGCCGACCACCGACGGGTCGGTGGCGTCGGAGGCGGTCAGGAAGCCGCTGTTGAACGTCCGCTTGGTATCGGCCTTGGCAACCAGCTGTTCGATCGCCGGGTCGCCGTCGCCCTTGGCGGCGACGTCCGCTTTCGACGACACCGGCAGCCACAGCTCGGCCTTGCGCGTCAAAATTTCCGGATCGGCGACCAGTTGATTGCCGAGGGCGCGAGCGCTGGCCGCTCCGAACAACTCTCCTGCGCCCTCGCCGAACTGGGCGGTGGCCGCTTGCTCGAGCACGCCTTCGAGGCCCGCCGAGGCGACCGCCTCCTGGGCTTGCGGTCCTCGCAAAGTCGCCTGCTCGAGAAACAGGTTGGAGCGCGGGAAGTCGATGATCAGCTTGGCTTCCGTCTGGGTGAAGCCGCCAAGGCCCTTCCAGGCCATGCTGATCAGCAGGAAGGCGAGGAACGCGATCGACAGGCTCACGGCCGCAAGGCCGAACAAGCGGAATCGCCGCTCGGCCGAGTAGCGCTGGGCGATGCGCTTCTGCATCGCCTCTCCCGTCCAGCGGTTCATCGCTGCTGCCGCCGCTGCGTCACTCATATGCTTCTCGATACTTGCGCACCACGCTGAGCGCGATGAGGTTCAGGATCAGCGTGATGATGAACAATGCCAGGCCGAGCGCGAACGCCGCCAGCGTCTTGGCGCTGTCGAACTCCTGGTCGCCGGTCAGCAGCTGGACGATCTGAGTGGTGACCGTGGTCACGCTTTCGAATGGGTTGATGGTCATGTTGGCGGCGAGGCCCGCGGCCATCACCACGATCATCGTCTCGCCGATCGCCCGGCTGACGGCCAGCAGCACGCCGCCGACGACTCCCGGCAGGGCGGCGGGCAGCAGCACCTTCTTGATCGTTTCCGACTTGGTCGCGCCGAGGGCCAGGCTGCCGTCGCGCATCGCCTGCGGCACCGCGGCAATGCTGTCGTCGGCCATCGAGCTGACGAACGGGATGATCATGATGCCCATCACCAGTCCGGCCGCCAGCGCGCTTTCGGACGAGGCCGAGCTGACGCCGATGGCGATGCCGAAGTCGCGGACGATCGGCGCAACCGTCAGCGCCGCGAAATAGCCGTAGACCACGGTCGGTACGCCGGCGAGGATCTCGAGCATCGGCTTCAGCCAGGCGCGCAGCTTGTGCGGCGCGTACTGGGTCAGGAAGATGGCGCACATCAGGCCCAGGGGGATCGCGACGATCATTGCGATGATCGCGCCGATGAAGGCGGTGCCCCAGAACAGTGGGATCGACCCGAATGCGCCGGACGAGCCGGCCTGGTCGGCGCGAATCGCGGTTTGCGGGCTCCAGGTCGTGCCGAACAGGAATTCGCCCGGCGATACCATATTGAAGAAGCGGAGGCTCTCGAACAGCAGAGACAGGACGATGCCGAGCGTCGTCAGGATGGCAATCAGGGAGGCGCCGAGCAGCAGGCCCATGAGCCACCGCTCGACTCCGCTACGCGCGCGGAAATCCACATTGATACGGCGCATCGCCAGGAAGGCGCCGAGCAGCGCGATGACGATCGCGATGGCGCCGCCGATCGCGGCATAGCGGCCGCTGGCCGAGGCGTAGATTGGCGCGAGTGTGCTGGACTCCGGATTGAACCCCGCCTCGCGGTCGCCGGCGGCAATCTCCTTCGCCTCGGTCAGGATCGTGTCCCGGGCGAGGTCGAAGGCTGGCAGCTGCTGTCCGGCGGGGGAGGAGAGCACCGCCTGATCGACGAGGCCGCCCTGGACCGGGGTCCACACCGCCAGGAACAGCAGTGCAGGCAAAGCTGCCCAGATTGCCACATAGAGGGCGTGGTAATTGGGCAGGCTGTTCAGGCGGCCACCGCCGTCGCGCAGCCCTGCCGCCCGCTTGCGGGCGAACAGGCCGGCGACGGCGGCGACCGCCAGAACCAGCACGAGCGCATATGAAAGCGTCATCGCGCTCGCAGCCTTCGCTTAGTTCAGGCTGGCCGGATCGAGCGGCTTGAGCGCCGTCGCCTGGGCCGTCGCCGCCTCGGCATCGGCCGCCGCCAACGGGACCAGGCCGCGCTTTTCAAGCGCCCCGCCCTTGCCCCAGGCCTTGGAATAGGTGTCGATGAATTGCTTGATCGCCGGCTTGGCGGCGACGTGCTCGCCCTTCACATAGACGTAAAGCTTGCGGCTGCCCGGGTAGCTCAGGTCGCTGATGGTCGCTTCGGTCGGGGCAACGCCGGCAATCGAAACCGGCGCAACGCGATCGGCATTCTCTTCGAGGAAGCTGTAACCGAGCACGCCCAGCGCGCCGGGGTCGGCCGACACCTTCTGCACCAGCAGATTGTCGTTTTCACCCGCCTCGACGTAGGCGCCGTCCTCGCGGATCTTGGTGCAGGTCGCCTTGTGAGCGTCCTTGTCAGTCTCCTTGAGCGCCTTCATCGCCGGATCGCTATCGCAGCCCTTCTCGAGGATCAGCTCGGCCAGGCTGTCCCGGGTGCCCGAGGTGGGCGGCGGGCCGAGCACGCGGATCTTGGTCGCCGGCAGCGACGGGTCGACGTCCTTCCAGGTCTGCGCGGTCTGCGCCTTGCCGAACGGATTGGCCGCAAGCGCCTTGTATATCTGCGCCACGGTGAGGTTCAGCGGGGGCTGGCCCTTGGCCTGGATCAGGGTCAGGCCATCGATCCCAACCGGCACCTCGATCACATTCTTGGCGCCGGATTCGACGCAGTCGGCGTATTCGCTGGCTTTCATCGGGCGCGAGGCATTGACCATGTCCGGCGTGTCGCCACCGATGCCGCCGCAAAACAGCTTGATGCCCGCACCGGTGCCGGTCGATTCGACTATGACACTGACGCCGGGATTGGCCCGCTGGAACTCTTCCGCGACGGCCGTGGTGAACGGATAGACGGTCGACGAACCGACCACCTTCAGCTGTGCCGCGGCACCCCCGCTTCCCGAACCGCCGCCGCCACATGCGGCAACCAACGCCACCAGCGGCAGCGCAACCAGCATCTTCTTCATTGCCAAACTCCCCATTGGGGTCGGTCCCATGCCGACAGACAGGGGCACTAGCGCCCGGTTGGCCGCGTCCCTGTGACGGTCGTGTTACGGTTTCATGACATGAGCTCGATTTCAGGCAGCGGGTAGCGAAACCGAGACGGTCGTTCCTTCGCCTACCGTTGAGGAAATTTCCAGCGTTCCGCGATGCCGCTCGACAATGTGCTTGACGATGGCAAGGCCAAGGCCGGTGCCGCCGGAGTCACGGCTCCGCGACGGATCGACGCGGTAGAAACGCTCAGTCAGGCGGGGCAGGTGTTGCGGCGGAATGCCCTCGCCACTGTCCCTAATGGCCATGACCACGTGCGGGCCATCGGCATTGACGTTGACGCTGATCGTGCAGCTCCGGTCGTTACATCCGTAGCGCAGCGCGTTGGCGACCAGATTGTCCGCCAGTTGCAGAAGCTGGGCGAAATCACCGGCAACGCGCGGCAGTCCCGGCTCGATTTCGACCATGACGGTGCAGTCGCGGCGTTCCGCCAGCACGCCGCATTGCTCGCTGGCAATGCGGGCGACTTCGCCCAGATCGACCTGCTCGTCGGGCATTCGGAAGCGGTCGGCCTCGATTCGCGACAGGCTCATCAGATCTTCTATGATCCCCAGCATTCGCTTGGCCTCGGCCAGGATAGTGACCCCAAAACGGCTGCGCATGCCATCGTCGACCGGTCCCTCGTCGGCCAGCGTCTCCGCATAGCCGGTGATGGTTGCCAGCGGCGTTCGTAGCTCGTGGCTTGCGTTGGCCACGAAATCCGTTCTCATCCGTTCGGCGGCTCGCAGATCCGAGCGGTCGGCAAGCCGGACCAGCGCCCCGTCAGGCAACGGTCGAACGTTCATCAACCATGGCCGGTCGACCGATCCAACGCCGACCAGTTCAATGTCGGCGGCCTGACCGGACATTATCGTATCGAGAGCTAGCGGATGACGAATGGCAAATCGCAGATCGCGGCCGACCGCCTGCCGGCCGAGGAGCGCCAGCGCAGCATGATTCGCGGCCGCGACGATACCGCGGCGGACGATCAGCGCGGGCTCGTCGATTGCGTCGAGAATGGCAGTGGCGACGTCGGGTTCTTGCACGGCGCCCCGATCCATAGTCGGCGCCTGGCCGGCGCGCTAGGCCGGCGCGCTAGGCCGCCGCGCGTTGTTGCCGCCGGTGACGCCGATAGGTGCCGACAGCCAGGATGATGACAATCGGGTAGCCCCAGAACTGAAGCGCCGCCCCATAGGCGCGGGGTAGCAGATCCTGGTCGATGCCCTTCAGCAAATGACCGATCGAGGTGGTCAGTTGCAGCCCGGCGATCCACAGCGGCCAAAAGCGCTTCGAGCGCAGCGCCACCGTAATGAAGCCGGCGAGCACCGCCATGTCGACCAACAGCAAACCCTCCTCGACGCCGGCGTAACGCTGGCGGAGCGGGGAAATCACGAGCATGGTCGCGGCGGTGCCGGCCAGGCAGGTAAGTGCCACGACCCGCTCGTCCGCTCCCCCCCGCCACAAGGCGTAGATGCAAACTGCAAGCAACAGCGGGCCGAAGATGAAGGGGCCGAACATATCAGAAAGGGCCGGACCACGGCGGGCGTGGTCCGGTCAATCCCTTGTGGCGGCTAAGCGACAATGCGCAGGTCCGTGCGAGCCTGCTGCGGCGGGCACTCCTGCATGTCGCCGAAGCCAACGGAGCGCAGTCCGGGGACGAACTGCGTCGTTTCTTTCATCGACATATGGCAGTTCGCCATTCCGCCGCGTGCCTTGACCAGGCTCTGCATCGCGACGGCGAGCTGCTCGAAGGCTTCGTGGCCGGTCGCGGTTGCGATTCCGAACGTCGCCCGGGCTCGGACCATCCGGCCCTGCAGCTCGGCCAGCTCGGCGAGTGCGCCCTCGATCGCGTCTTCCACGGCGCGAACCTGGGTTGCGACCTCATAAGCGGCGGTTTCAATCATCTGTTTGCGCATGACGTGATTCTCCCCTCGGCGCGAGCTTCCTCGAGCCGTGGCCTGGATCAGCAATGTGGAGAGTGAGGTGCCGGCTTAGCCGCGGATCATCCTGGAGAGGCTCTCCAGACCGGCAAGATACATTCCTGCCGAGAATGTCGCGCCCATTGCGATCAGGACGATCCATACGAGCCGAAGACCGACGCTCATCTCATTGCTGGGGTGGCTCCTCGTAGCAAACGGCAATTGCAGGGGAGAACCAGATCCAGCCGGACTTTGCTCGGTCAAGTTACCGGGAGGACTGGTCTCCCCTGCACGGTCAGCGTGCCGAATCTGAGTGCGGACCGTGCCCTCTTCCTGTCCGGGCTGGAGGTGAGCGTCGATGTACGGCGTTTGATGTATCAAACGCTGATATGCCGGATCCTCGGGCGAGACGGAGTCGGCCACCAAGCGTGCGGCCTCTCCGCGGCGGTCTACTCCAAGTTTTTCCAGAGCCCCGCGAATGCGCTGATCGACGGTGTGCGGGCTGATGCCGAGGCGAACCGCGATTTCCTTGCTGCTGTGGTGCCGGTCGACCAGAAGCAGGCATTCGATTTGTCCCTGGGTGAGGCGAGCAATGGCCGAGGCTGGGTACTGCTTCCCGCCGCCTTGTTCAACGCGATCTGATACCATCACATGCACCGACATTCCTTCCGAGCCCGGAACAAGTGCAGAGAACTGCTCACCCCGCTGCCACCCTTAATCGAATCCGCGGAAATGCTCAAATTTTGATGGGTCGTGCGTCACTGGGTTTTGGCGAAAGACTGGTCCAGAACGGAGCAAGTGTGGATCGATGGCCGTCGATTGGGCCCGCGCACCGGAATTCGGCCTTTCGCCCGACATGATGCTTCAGCTGGCCGATCGTAGCTCTGAGCGGGCTGGTGGAGAGGGCTGGATTCGAACCAGCGTACGCTTGCGCGGGCAGATTTACAGTCTGCTGCCTTTAACCACTCGGCCACCTCTCCAGGGTGTGGGCAGGCGCGCCATGTGGCGGCGCATGGTGCCGCTGTCAACCGCGGGCGTCGCCCCTTCGCTTGCGCTCAGGGCGCTCCGATTTTCAACCATGCCCCGCAAGGCTGAAAAATGGAGCGGGTGAAGGGAATCGAACCCTCGTATTCAGCTTGGAAGGCTGCTGCTCTACCATTGAGCTACACCCGCCCGATGCCTCAGGCCCGGGGCCTTTGCCATTGCCCCGGCTTCCCCGTCAATGGTCAGTTGCCGGCCTGCGCTGCCAGCACTGCCACCGACGCGATCACCGACGCCACCGCCAGCAGGATCAGCAGCGCCATGAAACCCTGGCCCTCGTTGCGGTCGGCAATGACGCGTTCGTCGAGGTAAAGTCGGCCATCGTCCGTGCGCTTGACCGCGCCGCTGGCGAGCGCCTGGTCGAGGAGCTTCTGCTCCTTGCCGTTCAGGTCCAGAGTTACGGCGCTGGCTCCGCTTAGGGCCCGGGCCTTTTTCAGCCGGCTCTCGACCTTCTTCACCTCTTCCTGTTGCGAAGCGGCGATCAGAGCGGCGGTAATTGCAGGATTGACCATCGAAAGCTCCCCTCGCGCAACGATGTAGATGCTCCGCAGCGCACCGCCAAGGAACGACTCTCCCGTCCGTCGATTGAATCCGCCGAACTGACTTAATGGAGAAGTCCTATGGCGGCCCGTCCATCTTGGCGCGGTCAAATCCGGCTGGCGCTGGTGTCGATTCCAGTTGAAATCTACCCGGCCACAAAGTCCGGCAAGTCGATCGCCTTCCACCAGGTCCATGAGCCTTCGGGCCAAAGGGTCCGCTACGAGAAGGTCGTCCCCGGCATCGGCCCGGTCGACCGCGACGAGATCCTGAAGGGCTATGAAGTCTCCAAGGGCGAATATGTGCTGCTCGACCCGGAGGAGATCGAGAAGGTCAAGCTGGAGAGCCGCAAGACGCTGGAGCTCACCCAGTTCGTCAAGCTGACCGACATCGACCCGATCTATTACGATAAGCCCTATTATGTGAGCCCAGCAGACGATTTGGCCGAGGAGGCATTTGTCGTGGTCCGCGACGCGCTCAAGAGGACTGGCAAGGTCGGCATTGGCCAACTCGCCATGCGCGGCCAGGAGTATGTAGTGAGTTTGAAGCCGTGCGGCCGCGGCATGGTGCTGGAGACGCTGCGCTATGCGGACGAGGTCAACAAGGCTTCGAGCTATTTCCGCGATATCGGCGACACCAAGCCGGACGCCGACCTGCTCGAAATGGCCGAGACGCTGATCGAGAAGAAGAGCAGCGACTTCGACGCCAAGGAGTTTGAGAACCGCTATATCGACGCGCTGAAAAAGCTGATCGCGGAGAAGCAGAAGAAGAAGGGCAAGCGGATCATCCAGGACGACGAGCCGGAGCGTTTCCCCAAGGGCTCCAATGTCGTCGACCTGATGGCCGCGCTGAAAAAGAGCCTGGGCGACGACAAGCCGGCGGCCAAGGTCGGCGTCAAGAAGGGCACGGCCAAGCCGGCGGCGCGCCGGACGACGGCGAAGAAAAAGGCGGCGCCGAAGAAGCCGGCGACCCGGGCGCGTAAGCGGGCCTGAGCCATGGTCCGCGGCAAGCTCGACATCGACACATACAACCGCAAACGCGATTTCTCGAAGACCAGGGAGCCGAAGGGCCGCAGGCTCAAGGGTAAGGGCGACAGTTTCGTCGTCCAGAAGCATGACGCCTCGCGCCTGCACTGGGACTTCCGGCTGGAGCTGGACGGGGTGCTGAAGAGCTGGGCGGTGCCCAAGGGGCCCTCGCTCGATCCCGACGATAAGCGGCTCGCGGTGCGGACCGAGGACCATCCGCTCGACTATGGCGAGTTCGAGGGCATCATTCCCAAGGGCGAATATGGCGGCGGCACGGTGATGCTTTGGGACAAGGGCCGCTGGGAGCCGGAGCCCGGCAAGGACCCAAGCAAGACGATTGAGGAAGGCCATCTCCACTTCACCCTCGAGGGCGAGCGGATGAAAGGCGAATGGGTCATGTTTCGCCTCAAGCCGCGGCCCGGCGAGCGGCAGGAGCCGTGGATGTTGAAGAAAGTCGACGACCAGTTCGCCAAGCCCGAGGAGGGCGACGCGCTGGTGGAGCATTGTGTGACCAGCGTAACCACCGACCGCAGCATGGCCGAGATCGCGGCCGGAGCCGACGTCTGGCGCTCTAATCGGGGCGGCCAGAAGGGCGGACGGCAGAAGCGCAAGGCCCAGGCCGCCCCGCCGAAGTTCAAGGCCCCGCAGCTGGCGACTCTGGTGGATGCCGTTCCGAGCGGCAATGAATGGCTGCACGAGTATAAATATGACGGATACCGGCTGCTGATCGCCACTGCTGGCGGCGCCGCGACCGCTTGGACCCGCAAGGGCAACGACTGGAGCGACAAGTTCCGGTCGATCGTCCGGGCTGCGGCCAAGCTTCCTGCAGGTTGCCTGATCGATGGCGAAGCTGTCGCGCTTGACGAGAAGGGTAAGCCCAGTTTCCAGCTGCTTCAGTCGACACTCAAGGGCGGCGACGCTGATCTCGCCTTTTACGCCTTCGACCTACTTGTCGATCAGGGCGAGGATATTGCCGACTTGCCCAACATCGATCGCAAGGAGCGGCTCGCTGCGCTCCTCAAGTCCGTCAGCTCGCCGATTCTCTACGGCGACCACGTGGTCGGGAAAGGCGAGAAGCTGTTTGACGCCATCTGCAAGGAAGGCGGTGAGGGGATCATCTCGAAGAAGTCCAAGGCGCCATACCGTGGCGTGCGGTCGAAGAATTGGCTGAAGATCAAATGCATCCAACGGCAGGAGTTCGTAATCGTCGGCTGGCAGGACAGCGACAGGCGCCACGGCTTCCGCTCGCTCCACCTGGGAGTGGGCGAGGGCCGCAAGCTTAAATATGCCGGCAAGGTTGGGACCGGCTTCGACACCAAGATGATCCACGACCTCAGCGACCGGATGAAGCCGCT
>Ga0307414_10001980_pt1 | contig 10623 bp, 11 predicted proteins | sample DK1Ometagenome_FD_203804 | JGI IMG/M metagenome (GOLD analysis project Ga0307414, IMG submission 203804) | Maize rhizosphere microbial communities from greenhouse at UC Davis, California, United States - DK15-O-3 | ecosystem: Host-associated > Plants > Roots > Rhizosphere > Soil | place: USA...
GTGGGGTGGCTATGGATACATGAATGAGTACCGAGTCGCGCGAGCGTGGGCTGACGCTCGGGTTTCCAAGATCTGGGCAGGCTCAAACGAGATCATGAAAGAGCTCATCGGCCGCGATCTGGGGTTGTGATCAACATGCCGCGAGCCGATCTTGAAGTGCCTCAGGCCGTCATCGTCTCTGCTGCGCGTACGCCGATCGGACGCGCCGGCAAGGGATCGCTCAAAGACATTCGGCCTGATGATCTTGCCGCCGGCGTCATCAGTGCCGCGCTGGCCAAGGTAGCGGCGCTGGATCCGGGCACGCTGGACGACATTCTTGTCGGCTGTGCCGAGCCGCGTGACGAGCAGGGCGGCAATGTGGCGCGTCGGATTGCCGTGCAGCTCGGGCTCGACAATGTCCCGGCTGCGACGATCAATCGCTTCTGCGCGTCGAGTGTTCAGACCGCACGGATCGCTTTCCATGCGATCAAAGCCGGAGAAGGCGATGCCTTCGTCTCGGCGGGAGTCGAATGCGTCTCGCGGTACCGCGGCTTCGGTTCCGCCGGCGTCGACCCGGTCGACACCCACAATCCGATCTTCGCCGGCGCGGAAGAGCGCAGCCTCGCAACCGCCATGGATAACCGGACGTGGCACGATCCGCGCGAGGACGGCGAGCTGCCTGACATCTACATCGCCATGGGCCAGACGGCGGAGAACGTGGCCACTCTTCGCGGTATCTCCCGAGCCGAGCAGGACGAGTTCGGCGTCCGCTCGCAAAACCTTGCCGAGAAGGCCATCGCCAACCAGATCTTCGAGGCCGAGATCGCACCGGTCACGCTGAAAGACGGCACGGTGGTCCGCACCGATGACGGACCCAGACCAGGCACCACGATGGAGGCGGTGTCGGCACTCAAACCTGCGTTTCGCCCTAGTGGCACGATCACCGCCGGCAACTGTTGTCCGCTGAACGATGGGGCTGCCGCGGTGGTGATCATGAGTGACCGCCGGGCGGCCGAGCTCGATGTCACCCCGCTGGCACGCATCGTGGCGACCGGCGTCAGCGCTCTCAGTCCAGAGATCATGGGCCTTGGACCAGTGGAAGCTACCCGCCGAGCCCTGGCCAATGCGGGGATGACGATCAATGACATGGATCTGGTGGAGATCAATGAGGCGTTTGCGGTCCAGGTGATCGCCTCCGCCCGGGACCTCGGCATTGATATGGAACGGCTGAACGTGCATGGCGGAGCCATCGCACTCGGCCACCCGTTCGGGTGTACCGGTGCCCGCATCATGACCACGTTGCTCAACGCAATGCGCGTGCGAGACGTTCAATTCGGCCTCGAGACAATGTGTGTAGGTGGTGGCCAGGGAATGGCAATCGTGCTAGAGCGCATTTGATTGCTCCGCTCGCTCCGCGCGGATCGCGCTAATGGGCTCTGGCGCTGCCGCGCAGAGCGGGCGGAGCAATCAAAACACCAGCTACCCTTCGGATGTGACGGAGACAACATTGCTGGCGGCGCGGCCGGCTTCGGTCGGCGCCATGCTGCTGAGGCAGGTCGAGGCATCCTCCTCGAAGGAAGCCTTTCGCTACATCGAGGATGATCGCTGGGTTTCACTGAGCTGGACACAAACCAAGGACAAAGCCTTTCAGCTAGCTGCTGGCCTGCTTGCGCTTGGAATCGAGCCCGAGCATCGGGTAGCGATCGCGTCCAACACCCGGATGGAATGGATCGTGGCGGACCTAGCGATCATGTGCGCGGCCGGCGCAACGACGACGATCTATCCGTCGACACAACACGAGGACGTCTGCTTCATCCTTGCTGACTCAGAATCCAAGTTCGTCTTTGCCGAGGATGATCTTCAGGTCAACAAGGTCCTTGATCATCTCGATGAGCTACCGCAGTTGATCACGATCGTGCAACTGGACGGCAAGGTCGATCATGCCAAGGTGATTGGCTGGGCAGACTTGGAGAAGTTGGGCCGAGATTATCTCGATGCCAACCCGACCGCGGTCGATGACGTCATCGCAGCGATCGGCCCGGAGGACTTGGCGACGGTGATCTACACCTCCGGTACGACCGGCCGGCCCAAGGGCGTACGCCTGGTGCAAGACTGCTGGACCTACGAGGGTGCAGCCGTTGAGGCGTTCGACATCATCAGTGCCGACGACCTGCAATACCTGTGGTTGCCGCTCAGCCATGTCTTCGGCAAGGCGCTGATTGCCATCCAGCTGTACATCGGTTTCACGACTGCGGTGGACGGTCGGATCGACAAGATCGTGGAGAATCTCGCGGAGGTCCAACCGACCTTCATGTGCGGCGCGCCCCGGATCTTCGAAAAGGTGCGGGCCAGAGTCATGACGACTGCCTCGCATGGGGTCAATGCCAAGATCTTCGATTGGGCATTTGGCGTCGGTCGGAAAGTGTCACCGATGCGGTTGGCGGGAGACAAACCTTCGGGGCTCCTCGCGATCCGGTACTCGCTGGCAGACCGCCTGGTCTTCAGCAAGATCAAGGACAAGATGGGTGGCAAGATCAAGTTTTTCGTGTCAGGCTCGGCCGCGTTGAGCCGGGAAGTGCAGGAGTGGTTCCATGCGGCAGGACTGCTGGTGCTAGAGGGCTACGGCCTAACCGAGACCTGCGTTCCGTCATGCGTGAACAACCCGAGAGCCGCCCGCTTCGGCACCGTAGGCCCACCCGTTCCTGGAACTCAAGTCAAGATCGCTGACGATGGTGAGATCTTGATCAAGGGCCCAGGCGTCATGCGGGGCTACCACAACATGCCGGAGGCTACCGCGGAGGCGCTCAGGGATGGCTGGTTCGCCACTGGAGACATTGGCGAGCTGGACGAACAGGGATATCTACGGATCACTGACCGCAAGAAGGACCTGATCAAAACCTCTGGCGGCAAGTACGTCGCTCCGCAGAAGGTGGAGGGTGTGGTGAAGGCTGCCTGCCCCTACGTCAGCCAGGTCCTGGTGCACGGCGAGGGGCGCAAGTACGCCACAGCTTTGATCACGCTCGATCCAGAGGCGATCGGGGGGTGGGCCAAGGAGCAAGATCTGAGCTACTCCTCGGTGGAGGAACTCGCCGGCTCAACGGAGGTCCATGACTTGATTGACGGATTCATCGCTCAGGCCAACCAGCAGCTCGAGCGCTGGGAGACGATCAAGAAGTTCGAGATCTTGCCCAGTGAGCTTAGCGTCGACGAGGGTGAGGTCACGCCGAGTCTTAAGATCAGGCGCAGAGCCGTACAGGAGAAGTACGCCGACGTACTGAACAACATGTATGACTCCGACTAGATCGGGGAGTTGTCAGAACCTAGCAGCGTTATGACCGTCTGGAGTCTGCCAAGTCGGCGAAGGTGCGCTAGCTTCAGCGCTAGCTTCTGCCGCCGCCGTTGACGTAGATCACTTGGCCGGACACATAGCCTGCTTCCTCCCGACACAGGAAGCTCGCGACGGCAGCGACATCCTCCGGTTGTCCGATACGACCTAGCGGAATATCGCTGGCGATGGAGGACTTCCATTCCTCAAAGTCCAAGCCCAGCCGCGCAGCCGTCGCCGCGGTCATCTCGGTCTCGACGAAGCCGGGCGCGATTGCGTTCGCCGTTACGCCGAACTTGCCGAGCTCTAGCGCAAGGGTCTTGGTAAAGCCGATCAAACCGGCTTTGGCTGCGGCGTAGTTGGCCTGGCCGCGGTTACCAAGTGCCGACGTCGAGGAAATGTTGACGATGCGACCCCACTTCGCCTGTGTCATGTGGGTCTGTGCTGCCCGGGTCATCAAGAAGGCACCGCGCAGGTGGACATCCATGACCGCATCCCAGTCAGCAGTGGTCATTCTGAAGATCAAGTTATCCCGGATGATGCCGGCGCTGTTGATCAACACCGTTGCCGGCCCGAGTTCGGCGGCAGTCTGCTGCACCGCGTTAGCGGCGGCCGTTTCATCGGCGACATCCGCGCCAATCGGGATCGCACGGCCGCCGTTTTCCTTGATCTCCTTGGCAGTGCGTGCACTGCCTTGCTCATCAAGATCAACAACACCAACCGACATGCCGTCGGCGGCGAGCCGGAGGGCGATCGCAGCACCAATGCCGCGCGCCCCACCGGTGACAATTGCGACTCTCATGGATGAGACCCTACGTGATGCTCGGCCGCACACAGCTGTCTTCTGACAGGATCGACGACCGTGAGCCCGTACACCCACAGCTGTCCAATGCGCTGGGGCGACATGGATGCCCAAGGCCATGTCAACAATGCGGCGTATCTGGATTACCTGCAAGAGGCGCGGGTCGCATTCTTGCTATCTGGATCTCCGGTGCTACATCGTTTGCTCGACTCCGGTGTGCTGGTGGTAAATCACCAGTTGGAGTACGTCAAGCCCGTCATTTTTAGTGATCGACCCTTGACGACCAATCTGTGGGTCGATGCCATCGGCGGCAGCCGGTTCTCCATCGGGTACGAGGTGTATGACGGTGCCGACTTGGCGGCTCGGGCTCGGACTGGTGTTGTGCCGTTTGACCTAGCCAGCAACACATTACGGCGCCTGACCACAGAGGAACGGAAGTTGCTTGGCCGAGCCGTTGCTGCTGCGGAGCCTCTACGGCCAGTGCCGAAGGTGCCTGTTCCCGTAGATCGTCATCGTTATCCGCTGACAGTGCGCTGGTCCGACATGGACTCCTACGGCCACGTCAACAACGTGAAGTATTACGACTATGTCCAAGAGGCGAGAATTAGCCTCGTAAGCGACACCGTCGGCTGGGCGCCGGAGGCGGTCTGGATGGTGGTCCGCCAAGACCTGGAGTATCTGAAGCCGATCGATTTCAGGGTCGAGCCGTACGAGGTAGGCACCGCAATCGCCATGATTGGAAACCGCTCCTTCACTGTCACCGCAGAGATCAGCGATCCGATCTCGAGCACGGTCTACGCGACGGCGCGGACGGTTGTCGTCGGCGTATCGGCCTTGACCGCCGATCAGCGATCGGCGTTGCACAGATGGAGCCTGCCAGGAGTCTGAAATTCGCGCTAAAGCCGTAGCCCGGGCATCGTGCCTGGATGCTCGTCGAAGGTGTTCACCATCGAGTACGCGGCCCGCTCCAGGTAGGTCCACAACTCGTGCTGCTGCTGCGGTGTGAGTTCGATCGAGTCGATCGCATCCCGCATATGGGTCAGCCAGCGGTCCCGCATGGCTGGTGTCACGGCGAATGGAGCGTGGCGCATACGCAGCCGCGGGTGCCCACGCGCCTCGCTGTAGGTCGTCGGGCCTCCCCAGTACTGCTCAAGGAACATCCGCAGCCGCTCCTCGGCCGAAGCAAGATCGGGCTCTGGATACAGAGCGCGTAATGGTGGGTCAGAGGCGACCCCCTCATAGAACCGCTTCACCAGCGCCACGAAGGTCTCATGGCCGCCGACGGCGTCGTAGAAACTCTGCAGAGGTACTTGTTCGGACATCGGGACCCATTGTCTATCACCGGTTCGAAGAACTGGCAGGATGAGACGACGTACGCCGCAAAACATTGATCGGGAGGAGTCAATCAAATGGCTGCAGTTCGGACCGCGGAAGCGCACTGGGAAGGCTCGCTGTTCGAGGGTCAGGGGGAGGTTGAGCTTGTTTCGTCGGGCACCGGCAGCTTCGAGGTCAGCTGGCCGGCGCGTACCGAGCAACCGAACGGCAAGACCAGCCCGGAGGAACTGATCGCGGCGGCGCATTCCAGCTGCTTCTCGATGCAACTCTCAGGCGGCCTGGCTCGCGCCGGTAACCCCCCCACGTCGCTTGACACGCGAGCCGATGTAACCTTCGACCCGCCGAACATCACTGGCGTCAAGCTGACTGTGACTGGGGTGGTGCCAGGCATTACCGCGGGGCAGTTCAAGGCGGCTGCGGAGGATGCGAAGCAGAACTGCCCGGTCTCGAAGGCACTCACCGGCACCACGATCACGGTCGAAGCCTCGCTCGCGAGTTAACGGCTTGGGGCGAGCAGCTTCCAAACCTAGGCGGTTTCGGCCTCGACTTCGGCCGGTGGCTCACCTGGGCCACCCTGGCTGTAGTTGCCGACCCGGATGATCTCTCCATTGCGGACGTACCACACCGTGCCGTCCTTATCGCGGAGCTCAGTTACGCGTAGCCCAATGCCTTCGACAACGCCTGAGGCCTTTTCCATATCCACGTAATCGCCGACTCCAAGCTGGTCCTCGACCAGCATGAAGACGCCCGACACGAGATCCTTCACAATACTTTGCATCCCGAACGCGAGCGTCACGGCGACCACCGAGGTGCCCGCCACAAGCGTGGTGATGTTGAACCCCATTTCGGCCAAGATCATCAGAATGGCAACCAGAAAGATCACGAAGGTTACCGCACTGCCGGCCAGGGAGCCGAGCGCCTGAAGGCGTTGTTTGCGACGCTCGGCAGATACCGTCGTGGCATTGATCAACTTCTGAGCCAGCTGATTCCGCGATGTCAATGGCCGGTCAACTGCTCGCCGTATCGAGCGGTTGATCATGCGATGGAGTACCCGTCGCAGCACGAATGCCGCGATGATCAAGACCACGATGCGAATCGGCTTGAAGACCACCAGCGCTGCGAGATTGTCTGGTAACCAGTCCGGCATGTGCCTCAGCCTATGGTGTGACCTCCCATCGCATACCGACAAGTCTGAGGGAGTGCCATGCTTGAGCGGTGGCCAGCAGCGTGGAGGAGAGCCGACAGACCAAGATCGACACAGAGCCGAGTTGGCGGACCCTTCTCGCGGTCACGATTACAGTTCTCGCCTGGGCTTCGGCCTTCGTGGTGATCCGGTACGCGGCGCACGACATTCGCCCAGGAGCACTCAGCCTCGGTCGGCTGCTCGTGGCCAGCGTCGCGCTCAGCGCCATGATGATCGGTCGCAAGCTGGTCCGGCTGAATGCCAGGGAATGGGCGCTTACAGCTGTCGTAGGCATCGCCTGGTTTGCGGCCTACAGTGTTGCGCTGAATGCTGGCGAGCAGCACGTGGACGCCGGCACCGCCGCGATGCTGATTCAGTTTGCGCCGATCCTGATTGGCGTGCTTGCCGGCATCCTCCTCGGCGAGGGCTTTCCACGCATGCTGGTGATCGGTGGTTTGGTCGCGTTTGCCGGCACGCTGATCATCGGGATTGCCATGAGTACCGGCAAAGCCGACCTGATTGGCGTGCTGCTGGTGCTGCTGAGCGCCACAACGTATTCCATCGCTTTGGTGGCTCAGAAAGTGGTGCTCAGGCGAGTATCCGCCCTGCAGGTGACCTGGCTCGCCTGCCTCATTGGAACGATCGCTTGCCTGCCTTTTGCCGGGCAGCTGGTCGACGATCTCGCGGCCGTACCGCCCATGCAGATCGCGGGAGTCGTCTACCTCGGCCTGGTGCCGAGTGCGCTGGCTTTCTCCACCTGGGCGTACGCGCTGAAACACAGCACGGCCGGAAAGCTGGGTGTCACGACGTTCGTGGTGCCGCCGATCACAATCCTGCTCGGTTGGCTCCTCCTTGATGAGGTGCCGCCCTTGCTGGCGATTGTCGGTGGTGCACTCTCGCTGGTGGGCGTGGCCATCGCCACCCGCCGAGTCAAGCCAAAGATCACCGTTCCTTCTGGTATGTGATCCGTCCGGCCCAAATGGTGGCGACCACCGGATCGGGCAGCTCGCGGCCGTGCCAGGGATTGTTGCGTGATAGGGAGACCGAGGCGTCGCGGTCCACGACGGCACGAGCGGCCGGATCAATCAGGACCACATTGGCCGGCTCACCGATAGCCAGCGGACGCCCCTGATCCGAAAGCCGGGCGATGTGGGCCGGCATGATCGACATCCGCTTGGCAAGCTCCGGCCAGCTCAGTAGACCTGAGTTGATCATGGTCTGAATAAGGACCCCCAGTGCTGTCTCTAATCCGAGCATGCCGAATGCTGCCTCAGCGAAGGCATGCTCTTTGTCGTGCCGAGCATGCGGCGCATGGTCGGTGGCCACGGCGTCGATGGTTCCGTCCGCCAGTGCTTCTCGAAGGGCCTCGACGTGCTCATGCGGTCGTAGCGGAGGGTTCACCTTGTACGTCGGGTCATACCCGAGCACCTCACTCGTGGTGAGAGCGAGGTGATGGGGCGCAACCTCGGCGGTCACATTGACGTTGCGCTGCTTCGCCCACCGGATCACATCGACTGTCTCGGCACACGACACATGACAGATGTGCAGCCGGGATCGCGTGAGTTCGGCGATCTGGACATCGCGGGCAACAACCCCAGCCTCGGCCGCGGCAGGCCAACCCGGAAGGCCCAACTTTCCCGAGATCTCACCTTCATGGCAGCATGCGCCCGCTCCGGCAAGCTGCGGGTCCTGAGCGTGCTGCGCGACGACCCCGTCAAACGCCCGGACATACTCCAATGCTCGTCGCATCAGCCGTGCGTCCGCGACGCAGTGACCATCGTCTGAGAACACTCGTACGCCAGCACTGCAGCGGGCCATCAGCCCAAGCTCAGCCAGCTCGACGCCTTCCAGGCCTTTGCTCACCGCTCCGACTGGCACGACCTGGGCCTGCCCGTCACGAGCACCAAGTGTGGCTACGTGCGCGGCGGCCTCCGCGGTGTCGGTGACGGGGGTCGTGTTCGCCATAGCCAGCACCGCGGTGAAGCCGCCACGCGCCGCAGCCAGCGTGCCTGACTCAACGGTTTCCGCGTCTTCACGGCCCGGCTCCCGCAGATGGGTGTGCAGGTCGACAAGGCCTGGCAACGCGATCAGGCCGTCGGCATCGAGCCGGTCTAGGTCACCGCCGGCGTCGGACGGGTCCGTGAAACTGCCGTCGCGGATCAGCAGATCAGACCGCCCGCGGCCGTTGAGATCGGCACCGCGAATGAGCAAGTCCGTCATTCCGAGCCTCCCAGCAGCTCGTACAGCACACTCATCCGCACCGACACGCCTGCTGCAACCTGGTCCAAGATCAACGAGTTAGCAGCATCGGCGGCATCCGCGGAGATCTCCAGGCCGCGGTTCATGGGCCCGGGATGGCAGATAGCCGCACCGGGCTTCATAGCCTGCAGCCTTGGACGGGTCAGGCCGTAGCCGATCGTGTACTCGCGCGGCGTGGGAAAGTACCCGCCGGACATTCGTTCCCGCTGGACCCGCAACATCATCACAATGTCCGCATGAGGGAGTACTTGATCAAGGTCGGTGCAGACCAGCACCGGCCAGCTGTCGATCCCGGAAGGCAGCAGTGTGGGCGGCGCGACCACGATCACCTGCGCGCCCAGCGTCGTCAACAGCAGCACATTGCTACGCGCCACTCGGGAGTGAGTGATGTCTCCAACGATAGCGACGGTCTTGCCGTCGAAGCTCACCTGGTCGGGGACGGTCCGCCGGAAATGCCGCCGGATCGTGAAGGCGTCCAGCAATGCCTGAGTGGGATGCTCGTGGGTCCCATCCCCGGCATTGAGTACGTGAGCATCGATCCAGCGCGAGGCTTGCCACGGTGCGCCTGAGGCGTGATGCCGGATCACCAATGCGTCCACGCCCATAGCTGCGACGGTGAGCACCGTGTCCCGCAGCGATTCACCCTTCGATACCGAAGAACCCTTCGCGCTGATGTTGATCACATCCGCCGACAGCCACTTGCCGGCGATCTCAAACGAGGAGCGGGTCCGAGTTGAATCCTCGAAGAAGAGGTTCACAACGGTACGGCCGCGCAGGGCCGGCAATTTCTTGACGGGGCGTCCCTGCACTAGCGACATCTCTTCTGCGAGATCAAAGATCTCGGTGGTCTGATTCCGGTCAAGATCAGCTGCGGACAGCAGATGGCGCATCACGCCTCCTCAGGAGCGACTTGAGCCACCGGTTCGATGCTGACCTGGTCGACACCGTCAGTCTCGGCCAGTCGTACGCTGACGTGTTCGCCGCTCCGCGTCGGTACATAGCTCCCAATGTGATCAGCTCTGATCGGCAACTCCCGATGGCCGCGATCCACCAGTACGGCGAGGCGGACTGCGCGCGGTCGTCCAAGATCACCAAGAGCGTCTAGCGCTGCCCGCACCGTACGGCCCGAGTAGAGCACATCGTCGACAAGCACCACGGTGCTGCCTTCCACCTCGACCGGTAAGTCCGTATGCCCTACCGGACGCGTCGGGTGCTGTCGCAGGTCGTCGCGATACATCGTCACGTCAAGGGCGCCAACCGGAACGCGCACGGCTTCTACGTCATCCATCACGGTCGCGAGCCGATGGGCCAGCGGCACTCCTCGGGTGGGGATCCCCATCAGCACCAGGCCCTGGGCACCTCGGTTCGCTTCCAGGATCTGGTGAGCTATCCGCGTACAGGCCCGGGCAATCTGTTCCGCATCCATCACGACCCGGGAGACCTCAGATCCGACCGCGGTGCCGGGCCCGCGATCACCGCGCTGGGCTTGTGGCGCGCCGGTACCTGACAACAATCCTCCTTGTCGAATGCGCCTCGGGCGCTCCCGCGCTCATTTCGGCGGTTCGCAACCTCCGCGGAACCACGTTGGGACGATAACGTAGGGCCGTGAACGAACTCGTGAGCATGCTAGTGCCTCTGGAAACGTTCTCGGGATGGCCACAGGTACAAAACCCCACACCCCTGCAGTCCCTCACCTTATTGATCGGGATTCCTCTCTTGATCGCCGTGATCGTGAGCGCA
>Ga0307414_10001981_pt1 | contig 10622 bp, 5 predicted proteins | sample DK1Ometagenome_FD_203804 | JGI IMG/M metagenome (GOLD analysis project Ga0307414, IMG submission 203804) | Maize rhizosphere microbial communities from greenhouse at UC Davis, California, United States - DK15-O-3 | ecosystem: Host-associated > Plants > Roots > Rhizosphere > Soil | place: USA...
AAATTTTTCACGCAAAGTCGCAAAGGGAGCAAAGATACAAACAAGAATAGAACAAGTCAGGAAGGGTGGCTTGCCCCCGCTCTCGCGACAGCGGAGGCAAGCCCCTCTTCCTGACTTGTTCTATTTCTTGTGTTTGATAGCTTTTTTTGGTGTCTCTGCTGTTGGTCAGACACCTACGGTCACGAAAGTCGATCCGCCGTCGTGGTGGGCGGGGCACACGATCAATCCGGTTCGTTTACTCGTTCGTGGCACGAACCTCACGGGGACAAAGGTGCGCTCTTTGAATCCGGGGCTGCGCGTGTCCGAAGTCTCAGTTAACGAGAAGGGTTCGTATCTTTTCGTAAATGTTGAGATCAACGCTTCATTACCTCCGGGCAAGTATCCGCTGTTTTTCGAGAGTGCGAGTGGAAGCACCGAGATCTCATTCAACCTCGAAGCGCCTCTCGACACGCGAACCAATTTCCAGGGCATCACGACTGACGACGTGATCTACCTGATCATGACCGATCGCTTCGCCGAGGGCGATGCAACCAACAACGCTCCCAGAGATTCATCGCCCGAAGCCAACGATCGCAACAACCCGCGCGGATTTCACGGCGGCGATCTGCGCGGTGTTATCAACCAGTTGCCTTACTTAAAAGATCTCGGCGTAACGGCGCTCTGGTTAACGCCATGGTACGACAACTGGAATGACGTAAATCGTTGCGATAAACCCTGGTGTCCAAACACCTACTACCACGGTTATCACGCGATCGACTATTACGCTGTCGAAGATCGTTTCGGCGATCTCGCGAGGTTGCGCGAGCTGGTCCACAAAGCGCATGCAGTTGGGATCAAGATTATTCAGGACCAGGTCGCGAATCACGTCGGCTCGCAACATCCGTGGGTCAAGGATCCGCCGCTGAGCAGTTGGTTTCACGGCACACTCGCGCAGCATCAACTCAACAAGTTTCGCAACAGTGTGCTGTTATCGCCGCACTCGAACAAACAGGATTTGCGCAACACGCTCGACGGCTGGTTCAGCGACGATCTTCCTGACATGAACCAGGAAGAGCCGGAAGTCGCGCTTTACGAGATTCAGAACGCGCTGTGGTGGGTTGGTGTGAGCGGCATCGACGGCATTCGCCAGGACACGATTCAGTACATGCCGCGCGCGTTTATTCGCGATTTGTCAAACGCGCTGCACCGGCAGTATCCGAAGCTGTGGATGGTTGGCGAGGTGTTTGAGCGCGACGCAGCGCACACGGCGTTCTTCATCGGCGGTCACACAGGTTGGGACGGGGTGGATACGAAGCTCGATTCTGTTTTTGACTTTGCATTGTGGAATGCGTCGCTGTCTGTGTTCACAAACAAGGCGCCAATGCGTTTTCTGTCCCAGCAGTTGAAGTACGACGCTCTTTATCCCGATGCGTCGAAGGTCACTGTGCTTGCGAACAATCACGACACGACGCGGTTTATGTCGCTCACTGGCGCGACACTAACGGGCGCGATGATGCACACGGCTTTTGTGTTGAGCGTGCGCGGCATCCCGCAGCTTTACGCGGGTGAAGAGATCGCGATGGAAGGAAAAGAGGACCCCGATAATCGTCGCGATTTTCCGATTGCAGCCTTCAAGGCTGAAGGGCGCAACGCCAAAGAGCAGCAGATGTTTGCGTGGACGCGCGCGTGGATTCGTTTACGACGTGAGCATGCGGCGCTGCGATCGGGGAAGTTGATCGAACTGTTTTCTGACGATGAGACTTACGTGTTCGCGCGTCAGCTTGGTGCGGAAACGATTCTCGTAGCCTTCAATCGAGAGAATAAATCGAAACAGATCAGCGTGCCGGTTGGTTCCATCGACGTCAAGGATGGCGTGACGTTTAAAACGTTGATTGGCCCAGCGACGAGCGTTCGCGTTGTCAATGGCGAAGCGAAACTCCTTCTGCCACCTCAGGTGGCGATGGCGTTCGGAATTCAGTAGATGACGAAAGATCTTGTACAAAGAGTGAGCGGCATCTTGCTGCACCCGACGTCGTTTCCCGGGCCATACGCTATCGGCGATCTTGGTCCGGAAGCCTACGCGTTCATCGACTTCCTCGTCACTGCCGGACAAAGTCTCTGGCAAGTATTGCCGCTTGGTCCAACCGGCTACGGCGACTCACCATACGCGTGTTACTCCGCTTTCGCCGGTAACGCGTTGCTCGTCAGCCCGGAACTCTTAGTGAAGGAAGGATTGCTAGACTCCGCTCCTCCATCGCCAGTCATCACCAGCAAAGTCGACTTCGGCGCCGCGCACCAGCTCAAAGAACAACTCCTGCGCCGCGCTTACGTGCGTTACACGAAGACCACCAGCACTACTCTTCGAAGCGCTTTCGAAACCTTCGCCCAACAGCACGCAAACTGGCTCGAGGACTACGCGCTCTTTCGCGCGTTGAAAGATGCGCATGGCGGTTTGGCGTGGAACGAATGGGAACCAGCGCTTACTCGCCGCACGCATGCGGCGCTCGAACGCTCACGCGAACAACTGCGAGAAGAAATCGAGGCGCACATGTTTTACCAGTTTCTATTCTTCCGCCAGTGGTTCGCGCTGAAGAGTTATGCTAACGATCGCGACATTAAAGTCGTCGGCGATTTGCCAATCTTCGTGGCCCATGACTCGGCTGACGTTTGGACCAACCCGGAACAGTTCAAGCTCGACAAAAACGGCACGCCCGTCGTCGTCGCGGGTGTGCCGCCCGATTATTTCAGCAGCACCGGACAGCTCTGGGGCAATCCGCTTTATAACTGGGAACGCATGCTCGCCGATGGTTTCAAGTGGTGGATCGAACGCGTGCGCGCGACGCTCACCACAGTTGATATCGCACGCGTCGATCACTTTCGTGGCTTCGCAGCGTGCTGGGAGATTCCGGGCGGCGACAAGACCGCCGAACGTGGCCAGTGGGTCGAAGCACCGGGCAGGGAATTGTTCACTGCCATTCGCAAGTCGCTCGGCGAGTTGCCGATCATCGCCGAAGATCTCGGTGTGATCACTCCGGACGTTGTCGCGTTGCGCGAGGAGTTTGGTTTTCCCGGCATGCGGATTCTTCAGTTTGGGTTTGGCGGCGACTCGAAGAACATCGATCTGCCGCACAACTACGTGCCGAACGTCGTTGCTTACACCGGCACACACGACAACGACACGACGGTTGGTTGGTTTCAGAGTGTGGCGGGCGAAGGCTCGACAAGAACCGCGGAACAGATCGAACTCGAGCGCACATTCTGCCTCAATTACCTGAATACAAAGGGTGAAGAGATTCATTGGGACTTCATTCGCGGCGTGCTGGCTTCGGTGGCGAACACCGCGATCGTTCCATTGCAGGATCTGCTTGGGTTGGGAACGGAAGCGCGTATGAATCTGCCGAATAGCACGGAAGGAAACTGGGCGTGGCGCTACGAGGCGGGGGTTTTGACAGAGGCGTTGGCGATCCGACTCAACGAACTAACTAGACTCTACGGAAGAAGTAAACACGGATGACGCGGATGATAAAACCGATCTTATTAAATCTGTGTCTGGTTTTGACGGTTGCGGCGCAGGCGCCGGAGATCGTGAAGGTGGATCCGCCGAGTTGGTGGGTGAGGAGTTCGCTTAATCCGGTGCGGGTGATGATCCGGGGAAAAAATTTGCAGGGTGCGCGCGTGGAAGTTGTTGGTGAGGGATTGCGTGTGGTTGGTCCACCGCGGATCAATGAGCGAGGCACGTATATTTTTGTCGGCGTCTCGATTGCCCCGAATGCTCCGGCGGGTCAGCGATCGATCTCAGTCACCACTCGCCAGGGCAATGCGCGCGCGCCGTTTGAAGTGCTTGGACCACTGAATCGCACCGAAAGGTTTCAGGGGTTCTCTCCTTCGGATGTGATGTACCTGATCATGATCGATCGTTTTGCTGACGGCGATCCATCGAACAACGGCGGCATCTTCGATCGCAAGAACAAGTTTTACTATCACGGCGGCGATCTTCAGGGCGTCATCGACCATTTGCCGTATCTAAAAGACCTTGGCGTGACGGCGATCTGGTTGACGCCGTGGTACGACAACTACGATCGACTCAATCAGATCGAGCTGAAGGAAGACAAACCAAGCACCGGCTTTCACGGTTACAACCCGCAGGACTTTTACGCCGTCGAGGAACACTTCGGCACCCTTGCAAAGCTGCGTGAGCTTGTTAACGCCGCACATCGAAACGGCATCAAGATCATCCAGGACCAGGTGATGAACCACACCGGTCCATATCATCCGTGGGTCGACGATCCGCCCACGCCAACCTGGTTCAACGGCACCAAAGACCGCCATCTCAAGAACTCTTTTCAAACCTGGGTGCTTCACGATCCGCGCGCCGTTGAGTCGTTGAAACGCGAAACGATGGAAGGCTGGTTTCTCGACTTTCTGCCGGACCTTAATCAGCACGATCCGGAAGTCGCGCGCTACTTGATTCAGAACACGTTGTGGTGGATCGGCACGACCGGTCTCGACGGCATACGCATGGACACCTGGCAATACGTCCCAAATACGTTCTGGGCCGAGTGGACCAGCAGGCTCAAACGTGAGTTTCCGAAATTCAAAGTGGTGGGCGAGGTGAAGGATGGCGACGTGGTCCATACCTCGTTCTTTCAAACTGCAGGACTCGATTCGTTGCTCGACTTCCCGCTCTTTTATTCGATTCGACACGCGTTCGCTGAAGGCTTGGCGATCGACGAGATTCCCAAGACGCTCGCCAAAGACTATCTCTACACCAACTCCGAAATTCTCGTCACGCTTCTCGGCGGCCATGACGATGGCCGCTTCATGAGTGAGAAAGGCGCGACCATCGCCGGTCTCAAACTCGCGAACGCATTTGTCTTAACGACGCGCGGCGTGCCGCAACTCTACTACGGCGACGAGATCGCGATGGAGGGTGGCGACGAACCGACTACACGCGGTGATTTTCCTGGCGGATTTCCGGGTGACAAGCGTGACGCTTTCACCGCCGCGGGTCGCACGAAAGACCAGCAGGAGCTTTTTGAATTCATTCGACGACTCACCAGGCTGCGATATGAACTCCCGCGACTGCAAAGTGGCGAGCTCGTTAATCTCTATGTCGCCGAGCAGCAGTATGCGTATGCGCGAACGCTTCGAAACCACGTCGCCATAGTCGTCTTTAACAACGACAACAACGCCGCAGCGGTTGAGTTTGAGGTGGCACCTGTAGGTTTGAGCGATGGTGAGGTCTTGCGCGATCGTCTCGCGGTCATTAGCGACGCCACGGTGCGCGAAGGAAAGTTACGCGTCAGTCTACCGAAGCGTTCAGTTGCGATTCTCGTGAGCAGGTAATCTATGAATAAACCACGCTTGAGCTTCTGGCAGATCTGGAACATGAGTTTCGGATTTCTCGGGATTCAGTTTGGCTGGGGTTTGCAACTCGCAAACATGAGCCCGATTTACAAGTACCTGCACGCCGAGGAAAGCTCGCTTCCGTATCTCTGGCTCGCTGGTCCGATAACGGGTCTGCTCATTCAACCGATCATCGGTTCGATGAGCGATCGCACCTGGAACCGCCTCGGCCGGCGCCGTCCTTATTTTCTTACCGGGGCAATCCTCGCAAGTCTCGCGCTCTTCGTCATGCCCGATTCGTCGGCGGTGTGGATGGCGGCCGGGCTGCTTTGGATACTCGATGCGAGCATCAACATCACGATGGAGCCGTTTCGCGCGTTCGTCGCCGACAAGCTGCCGGAAGATCAACGCACGCTCGGTTTCGTGATGCAGAGTTTTTTCATCGGCATCGGTCAGACACTCGCGAACGCGTTGCCTTACTTGTTTTCGATGCTGGGCGTTGTGGGAGTTATGGCGAGTGGTATTCCGCTTTCGGTTGACTACGCCTTCAAGATTGGCGCGATTGTTTTTCTCGCCGCGGTTGTGTGGACCGTCGTCAGCACGAAGGAATATCCGCCTGACGACATGGAAGCGTTTGAGCGCATGCGACGCGAGAAGAAAGGGATCTTAGCTGGGTTTGAAGAGATCTTTACGTCACTGACGGAAATGCCGGCGACGATGAAGCAACTCGCGGTGGTCCAATTCTTCACCTGGTTTGCGCTGCCCTGCATGTGGCAGTTTTTCGGGATCGCAGTTGCGCGTCACATCTTTCGCGCGCCTGATGAGACGTCGCCGCTGTTTGCGACAGGTACGGAATGGGGCGGACTCTGTTTTGCTGCCTACAACGTCGTCTGTTTCATCGTTGCGTTTCTGCTGCCTTCGCTCGCGAAGAAGACGAGTCGCAAGACTGTGCACATGATTGCGCTGTTGTGCGGCGGTATCGGATTGATCTCCTTTTACTTCATAACAAGCAAGTGGATGTTGTTTGCGAGTATGGCCGGTGTCGGCATTGCGTGGGCTTCGATTCTGTCGATGCCGTACGTGATGTTATCGACTGCGGTGCCGCCGGCGCGAATGGGTGTCTACATGGGCGTGTTCAATCTGTTCATCGTGATTCCACAGATCGTGATGTCGCTCATCGTGCCGAACATTTTCAATAACGTGCTGGGTGGCGATCCGAGGAATGCGGTTGTGCTGGGTGGGATTAGTTTGTTGATAGCGGCGGGGACAGTGGTTGGAGTGCGAGATGTTGCCACGGATTAAACGGATTATCGGCGGATTTGTTCTTGGACTCTGCGCGGTCTCAAATCTCTTTGCGCAGCGGCCGGTGCAGGATTGGGTTCGTGATGGAGTGATCTATGAGATCTATCCGCGCGCGTTTTCGCAGCACGGGAACTTTAATGGGATCACCGCGCGGCTTGATGAACTAAAAGATCTCGGTGTCACGATTATTTGGTTAATGCCGATTCATCCGATTGGTCAGGAAAAGAAGAAGGGCACTATCGGCAGCCCATATGCCGTGCGTGATTACTACGCGATCAATCCGGATTACGGCAGTGCTGACGATCTGAAGCGACTCGTTCGCGAGGCACATGCGCGCGGGATGAAAGTGATCATCGACATCGTCGCGAATCACACGTCGTGGGACAGCGTGTTGATGAAGCATCCCGAGTTTTACAAACGCGACGCGAAGGGCAACATCACTTATCCGTATGACTGGTACGACATCGCCGCGCTCAATTACAACAACCAGGAACTGCGCCGCTACATGCACGACATGTTGAAATACTGGCTGCGAGAGTTTGATCTCGACGGTTTCCGTTGCGACGTTGCCGGTGAGGTGCCGACGGATTTCTGGGAAACTGCGCGGCTCGCACTGGAAGACGTCAAACCCGACATCCTGATGCTCGCCGAGGCACACAAAGCCGAGTTGCAAGTGAAAGCATTTGATCTCGATTACTCATGGCCGCTTCACAGTGCACTTACCGACGTGTTGCAAGGTCGTGCGCCTGCTTCGCGGTTGCGCGCGGAGTGGGAAAAGGAGCTGCGCGAGTGGCCCGCGGGCGCATTGCACATGCGCTTTTCCGATAATCACGACGAACGTCGCGCGATCACTCGCTTTGGTGAGCCCGCAGCGCTTGCTGCGTCCGCGTTTGTGTTCATGCTGGACGGTGTGCCGATGATCTACAACGGCATGGAGATCGGCGACACGACCGAATCGGGCGCACCGGCATTGTTTGAGAAGTTGCCGATCTTCTGGATGTTTGAGCAGAGGCGACCCGAGTTTCGCAAGTTTTACAAGCAACTCATGACGTTCCGCCGGCGGAGTAAAGCTTTGAGACGTGGCTCGCTCGAGTGGCTCAGGAACTCAGACGAGTCGCGCATCGTCTCGTTCGCGCGGCGCGCCGCTGAAGAAGAAGTTTCGGTGGCGATTAATTTTTCAAATAGACCTTTCAATGGGACCATCGGAGGCGCTAACGTCTCACTGAACGCCTGGGAGTTCAAAGTTAAAAACGGCAAGCGAGCGGATTTCAAAGCGTTAGCGCAATGGCCCACGGCGGCGAAGAACGGGTTCGGCACGTCGACCACGCTGGAGTCGAAAGTGTGGTTCACGTTGGCCGGCGGCATCATGACCGAGGTGTTCTATCCGACTATCGACAAGCCGCAGGTGAAGACGTTGCAACTGACTGTGCGCAGCGATTATCGAACGGAAACTGAGGCGAACGATACGATCCATCGCCTGGAACTTCCGAATCCGGCTTCGCTGACTTTTCGCCAGGTCAACACTGCGAAGAGTGGTCACTACACGATCAGGAAGACCTACGTTACCGATCCGCGGCAAAATTCCGTGCTGATCAACGTCCAGTTCGACGGTGTCACGCCTTTTCGTTTGTCCACCGAGTTTGAGCCGTCGTCGAAGAACAAGGGTAATTCGATATTGTTGTCGAATTGTGATTCAGAGCCGCGAGTCAGATTTCGGTGCACCGTCGCTATCGGCTTCGGTCACAACACCGCCGAAGCGACCAGGGCTGCGCGCAGTTCACTCGCACGAGGATTCACCGTGACACGACGCGAGTACGAAGCCGGTTGGCGCAACTACGTCGCCGGTGTTCCGCGCATCGAGGCGCATCATCAGCAGCAATTCAACATGGCGGCGATGGTCCTGCGCGGGCTCGAAGACAAGACGTTTCGCGGCGCTGTAATCGCGTCGCCTTCAGTGCCCTGGGGCGGTGGCCCAAATTCCGATGAGGCGACAATGAGCGGTTATCACGCGGTCTGGTCGCGCGATCTGTATCACGCGGCAACTGCCTTCATGGCGCTTGGCGATCGGGCAACAGCGAATCGCGTGCTTGACTACCTCTTTCGCGTTCAGCAAAAACCTGATGGCAGTTTTCCGCGAAACTCGTGGGTCGATGGTCGCCCGACCAGCGAGGGACTGCAGATGGACCAGGTCGCGTTGCCGCTCGTGCTCGCGTATCAACTCGGGCGCAACGATGAGAAGACGTGGCACAACCACGTAAAGCCTGCGGCCGATTTTATTGTGCGGCATGGACCACAAACGGATCAGGATCGCTGGGAGGAACGATCGGGAATCTTCCCGGCCACGGTTGCCGCAGAGATCGCAGGTCTCGTCTGTGCTGCTGAGATCGCCGCCGCCAATTCTGACACAGACTCCGCAGCGACATATCGCAAGATTGCGGACGACTGGAAGCAGAACTTCGAACGCTATCCCACCTCGGGAGTTGACGCTGGATTTCTGGAGTTTGTGCGTCTCGGCATAAAGCAACCGGATGACAAGTGGCTTCGCGATCATCTCGCCCTCGTCGATCAGGTGATCAAGGTTGCGACGCCCGCCGGTGACGCATGGTATCGCTATCCGAACGATACCTACGGTGAAACGCGCACCGGGGGCGACTTCAATGGTGTTAACGGTGTCGGGCGGCTCTGGACGTTTCTCACCGGCGAACGCGGTGAGTATGAGATCGCCGCAGGCGAACTGGCTGCGGCACGAAAGCGACTCGACGCGATGGCTGGTTTTGCAAACGAGGGTTTGATGATTCCCGAGCAAGTCTGGGACATGAATGAATCGCCGAATCCCGCGTTTCATTTCGGCGAGGGCACTGGTTCAGCCACACCGCTCGCGTGGTCCATGGCTCAGTTCATTCGTCTGGCAGTCAATCTAACGCATGGCTGTAATCTTGAAACTCCGGAAGTCGTCGCGCAAAGGTATCTCGACAAATGAAGAACGGATCCAACGACTTAATCTTCGCCGCCGACCTTGGCGGCACGCACCTGCGCGCGGCGACAGTGGATCAAAAGGGAAAGATCCGGTTCCGTTTCAAACAAAACACTCCTCAAGTGCCTGACGCCACTGCAATCGTCGATGCGATCGTCGCGGCCGTACGCGATTGTCAGAAGCAAGACAGCGGCGGTGAGATATCGGCGGTGTCGCTGGTCGTGCCAGGTACGGTTAAAGTTGAAGAAGGTGCGGTCGTCACCGCGCCGAATCTTCCCTGTCTCGACGGCTTTCGTCTCGCAGCCGCTTTAACCGAACAACTTCACCTGCCCGCGTTTCTTGAAAACGACGCGAATGCCGCCGCGGTCGGTGAGATGTGGCAGGGCGCGGCTGTTGGCTGCAAGACGATCATCTGCGTGACACTTGGCACCGGCGTCGGTGGCGGAATAATTCTCGACGGCAAGTTGTGGCGCGGTGTTGATGGCGCCGCTGCCGAGATTGGACACATGTGTGTCGATCCGTTTGGCGGTGTGGCGTGTACTTGCGGGAGTCGTGGCTGTCTCGAGGTGTTCGCGTCAGCGACTGCGATTGTGCGCATGACGCGCGAGGCGAGTCCGCGTTATCCGGATTCGATTCTCCAGGGCAAAGATGATCGCACGGCAGCGATGATCTTTGACGCCGGCAAACAGGGAGACGAGCTGGCGCTCGAGATCTTTCGACGCATGGGCGTTTATCTCGGGATTGGGCTGGCGAATTTGATTAATATTCTCAATCCGGAAATGATTGTGCTTGGCGGCGGCGTTGTGAATGGTTGGGATCTGTTTGAGAAGCACATGCACCAGCAAGTCGAGGAGCGCGCGTTTCCGTTGCTGGCGGCACGCGTGAAGATTGAGCGCGCGAAGTGTGGTGATGATGCGGGGCTGCTCGGCGCCGCGCGTTTGGCGTTGTAATGTTTTGTAGGGGCGGGGGGCCCCGGGCGCGCCCCAGTTTTGGTTTATTGGGCGTGGGGGGGGCCCCCACG
>Ga0307414_10001982_pt1 | contig 10622 bp, 10 predicted proteins | sample DK1Ometagenome_FD_203804 | JGI IMG/M metagenome (GOLD analysis project Ga0307414, IMG submission 203804) | Maize rhizosphere microbial communities from greenhouse at UC Davis, California, United States - DK15-O-3 | ecosystem: Host-associated > Plants > Roots > Rhizosphere > Soil | place: USA...
ACAAGGGGAATTGAGATTGATTCTCATTAGCGTCTAGGCGCGGGACCGGGGCAGGGGGGTCGGGGGTGCCTTTGTTAGTGCATATCACACGGAAAGATTCCCACAGAGAAATTCCTGAGTTCTCGGACCGCCCCACCCTCTTGTAGATACGCTAGTACACTCGGGCCTACGTCTAGTAACAGGGGTACGGATGTCGATGACCTTCGGCATCAACTTGTACCGGTTTCCGATACAGGAAAGGGCCCCCACGCTACAACCGATCCCCTTCGGGATAGCTGCTCGTGAGAGCCCTTAAATAAGTAAACTGGCGAGGGTGGTAGGACTCGAACCTACGATCACGGTTTTGGAGACCGCTGCTTTAGCCACTAAGCTACACCGACATGTCCATCCTTTTAATCAATCTTTATCCATTTCCCTCTAAGGGGGATATATAGATTAACCCTGGGGAGAACCTTTAAGAGTATTATAACCGATTTTGACTTTTTTGTCAAGCTTTTTATTTTCTCTTGACAATTGTACTGAATACTGGTATAATACGGGTTAGAATGCACCCACTCTAATCAAGTTTGGAGACGCCAAACGTGGCTCGTTTTAATCCTACAGACGTTTTGTCGTCTTATGCCTCTATTTCGGCGTTAAACGCCAACTTCAATAAAATTTCTGAGCTCTTCGACAAGGCAGTCATCCTTGATGGCGAGCCTATTACTGTATCTAGCGACTTTGACATCGGTCACTTCCGCGTACGTAACGTAGGAGACGCTGTTCACACGGGCGACGCTATCAATCTAGGTCAGCTTATCTCTTACGGGGTGAGCGGAGTAGACAGTGACGTCATTACTGGTATGTTGGACGGCAAGATCGACAGCAGCGCTACTGTTCCTGACGGCTCTGCCCTAGAGGCTAAGCTCAAGAAGACCGGTATCAGCCCTAGCGACCCGCCCTTTAACGCGGCGGGCGACGGAATCACTGACGACACGACTGCTGTAGCCACTGCTCTTTCCTACGCTTTCACGAACGGCTTGCCCGTCGAAGGCGGAAGTGAAGTATTCGCTGTCTCAGGCAGCCTCCAGTTCTCGATGGAGACCTCTCCGTACATTCGCAGCTTGCGTCTCAAACAGCTAGCACCTACTACGGGCACGAAGCTCCTGTATTTGGTCAACTGTCAGAAGATCAGGATCGACAGCCTAGAGGTTGACTGCGGTACCAACATGACCACGGGCTACATGAACGATAGTGGTGGTTTGTGGATTGACGGCGGCTCTAATCACAAGGTTAGTAACGTCACGGCTTTCGGCCACGGCAAGAACAGCCTCATCACAATCATGAACACGAGCTACAGTCAGTACACTAACCTTCACGTACGGGATGCTCAGTTCTCAGATGCCGCTGCTACGGACGACGTTATGCAGGGCATCTTCATGCTTTACAACTCTAGCTGTCAGGTCATCACTCCGCGAGTGGAGAACCTTGACGGCAACGCCTCGTACTTGGGTGTAGAGCTCGCCAATCTTCGTACTCGCGGTATCGCCCTAGGGGGCAACGATCGCATTCTGTTTGTCGGCCCTCAAATCCGCTTTGTCGATCAAGGTATGGACATCTCGGGTGGCGAGACGAACACGGCAATCACCATTATCGGCGGGCAGGCAGAAGACTGTACGTCGGTAGGCTTTAAGTTCGCCAACACTGCTAAGGACTGCATCGTGTCGGGCGCTGTCGCTCGTAGATGTGGACTGTACGGCTTCTTGGCTTCAGGGCCGGTGGCCGCTACCACTGACGCCGTTTACACTGAGAACATCACCTTTGCCAACTGCCTTGCAGTGGACACAGGCTTTAACAACTTCCCGTCCACTTCCTACGCATTCCAAGTCCAAGTGGGCAACGGAGCTACCGGTTCACTGTTGAACTACCCACAGGGTGTTCGCATCATCGGTTGTAAAGCCACTGACACTCAGGCAGTCCGCACTATGGACTACGGCTTTTGGAACAACGCTCCGTTTGTCTCTGCGACTAAGCAGCGAGTTGAGTTGATTGACAGCACCAGCGTTGGCCACATCACAGCGGCTCAGGTTGGTTTCCATCGTCCTATCTGCCGCCTCTCCGGTTCAGGCTCGGTTTCGATCGGAACTAGCGGTGTTGAACAGTCTGTTGGTTGGGACGTAGAAGTCGACGACAGTATGGGTATGCACTCTGCGGTGTCGGACACGGATCAGATCAACGTTCCTATTAGCGGTCGCTATCGCGTTCGCGCTAAGGTTGTGTTCGCGACTAACTCCAGCGGTTACCGCCGTGTGAAGATCACTAAGAACAACACCAGCGTTGTGTACGTCGCCGTTGCCCCTGTCAGCGGGGAAGTGACGACTGTCTTGTTGAACGAAGAGATGGACCTGTTGGCAGGCGACTTCTTGAAGGCCATGGTCGAACAGACTAGTGGCGGTGCTTTGAACGCCATCATCAGCCAGAGCTACTTTGACGTCGAATTGATTAGAGAAGCGTAATGGACAAGTTTAAAGCAAGCAACGGAAAGTACTACACTCGACAGTTGTTTTGGGAAGAGTGGATTGATTTGGCGGATGCCGACAAGGCTATCGAACCGCCGTTTACTCTGTACAAAGACAAGCCCGGTAAAGTTAACTTCGGTAAAGAGTACGTAGCGAGAGAAGACCCCACAGGCTACAAGACCGCCATAGAAGTGCTTGGCGACTACCGTTTGTGGACGACGCTGATGAAGTGCAAATGGTTCGTCACAGCGAAGAGAGTTTGGGATCAAGAGCTAGAAGCTAAACTCGCAAGCAAAGGCTTGGAAAAGATTCAGGAGTTAATGGAGCATGGACTCCCCGCGCAACAACTCGCAGCAGCGAAGTATTTGGCTAACAAAGAATACAACCGAGATTCAAAAGCGACTAAAGGCAGACCTTCAAGCGCACAGGTTGCTGAGGCTGCGAGGGAAGAAGCTGCCATTGAAAAGCAGCTCGCCGAAGACTTCGAACGAATTAGATTGGTTAGATAATTGATCGTAACTACTGACAACCAGTTCACTTTCCGAGAAGCGGAGAGCGGGACGTACAGCAGCACGTTCGTTTCTTCGTTTAACGGACGTGACGGGGTTGTCGTACTTACTGCTGATGACGTTACCGCTGCTCTTGGGTACATTCCGGGAACTGGCAGCGGGACCGTTACCGTTGACGACGTTACAGGGCTTCAGGCGGCACTAGACAGTAAGCAGCCTGTGGGGGACTATGCCACGTCTTCGGACTTAGTGACTGGTCTTGCTTCTAAACAACCGTTAGGGAGTTACGCCAATGCTATCCACACTCACGTCATTGCAGATGTTACGGGACTTCAGGGAGCGCTTGACGGCAAAGCAGCAGTTAGCCACACTCATATTATTGGGGACGTTACTGGCTTACAATCAGCGCTCGACGCTAAGCAACCTGTCGGTACCTACGCGACTGGAACCGGTACTGCAACGGGCACGAACACTGGTGACCAAACTACGATCACTGGTAACGCAGGAACCGCAACCAAGCTAGCAACCGCCAGAACCATCAACGGTGTAGCGTTTGACGGTACGGGCAACATTACGATTAACGCAGTCGACAGCACTGCGAGAGTCCCCGATACCCGTACTATCTCTACGACTGCACCGTTGTCTGGTGGCGGCACACTTGCGGCTAACCGAACGCTAAGCATCTCGGCGGCTACCACTCTGGCGGCCGGGTCGATGTCGGCAGAGGACAAGACTAAGCTGGATGCCATTTCGGGCACCAACACGGGTGACGAGACCTACTCTTCGATTACGACGAAGCTGGCGGCTGGCTCGGGTGGCGGAACTTCTAACTTCCTGCGTGCAGATGGCGCCTTCGCACCTCCTCCTTCTGGTGGCGGTGGCACAACGACTAACGCAGTCACGTTTAACAACGCTGGCGCCGGGGCTGTCTCTGGAACTACGTTTGACGGCTCTGCTGCTCGTACGATCAGCTACAACACTGTTGGGGCGGCTGCGGCTACCCACACGCACGCGTACACCGACATTAACAACGTTGGTACGGGTACGGTCATGTACAGAAAGACCGCGGGTACCGGCGCTGCTGAAACGCAAACCCTTGCCACTCTTAAAACCGATCTTGGCTTGAGTGGCACTAACACAGGCGATCAGACGACAATCTCGGGTAACGCCGGATCGGCAACTGTTCTTCAGACTGCTCGTACCATTAACGGCACTAGCTTCAACGGCAGCGCTAACATCACAGTCACGGCAGTTAATCCTTTCTCCGCTACGTTTAACAACAGCGGTACAGGTGTTGTTTCGGGAACTTCTCACAACGGATCAGCAGCGCAGACTATTAGCTATAACACGATCGGAGCTGCGCCTACAACCCGAACCATTAGCACAACTGCCCCTTTAACAGGCGGTGGAGACCTTTCGGCCAACAGGACGCTGGCCATCAGTGCAGCTACTACGAGCGCTGCGGGCAGCATGAGTTCGGCGGACAAGACAAAGCTTGACACTGTTGTTACGGGGACTTACACGCCCACGGTGGCGGGTTTGTCTAACGTAGACTTGGTAGCGGCTTGGCCGTTGCAGTATGTTCGAGTGGGTAACGTTGTAACTGTTTCAGGACGCGTAGAGATTGACGCTACTTCTGTTGGCTCTGTTACTCGTATCTCTATGAGCCTTCCGATTACGACTGCCTTCAGCGGCGCCAACCAAGCGGGCGGGGTTGCCTCTAGCAGCGCCGACTCTTCACCCGCTCAGGTTCTCGCTATTTACGCCAATCCTTCGTCGGCTCTTGTTTGGTTCGACGGAAGAGCACAGAGCGCTAGTAGCCTCGGCCACTGGTTCTCATTTACCTATCAAATCATCTAGGATTTCTAATGGCTACTAAAGCACGTCAGAAGGCTCAGGCCAAATACAACTCCAAGCCTGAGCAGAAGAAGCGTCGGGCGGGGCGTAACGCTGCACGTCGAAAGATGATTGCAGCAGGTAAGGCGAAGAAGGGAGACGGAAAGGATGTTGCGCATCTTAACAACAATCCGAGACAAAATAACGCATCTAATCTCCAAATGCAAAGCAAAGCTAAAAACCGTAGCTTCGCGCGTACGAAGAATGGTCACAGGAAAGGAAAGTAATCATGGGAATCATTGAATTTCTTATCATCACCGCCGCTGTCGCTCTTGGCAACGTGATCGCGAATCGCATCTAATTAAATGACTCACGACGAGATTCGAAAGGCTGCGGAGGCCGACCTTGAGAAGTTTATTCGTCTTGTGGCCCCGTACCAAGTACTAGGCAGTATTCATCAGGAATGGTGTTCGTGGACTTCTTCGTCCAAGACACTTAATCACCAGTTGACCCTGTTGCCGCGAGATCACGGTAAAAGCCGTATGGTTGCTTACAAGGTGGCGTGGACTATTACCCGCCGCCCCGATGTTCGCATCCTTTACATTTCGGCCACTTCGAATCTTGCCGAGAAGCAGCTTACGTTCATTAAGCAGCTGTTGGACAGCGAGATTTATCGTCGCTACTGGCCGGAAATGATTAAGGCCAACGAAAACGACCGCGCCAAGTGGACTAACAGTGAAATTAGTGTCGACCACCCTAAGCGTAAGGAAGAAGGCGTCCGTGACCCAACAGTTTTTACTGGAGGTCTTACCACCGGTCTTACTGGTCTGCATTGTGACATCGCCGTTCTTGATGACGTGGTTGTTCCGGAGAATGCCTATACGGAAGAAGGTCGTGAAAAAGTCCAAAGACAATACTCACTCCTAAGCTCCATTGAAGGTACCGACATGGAGGAGTGGGTTGTCGGTACACGCTACCATCCCAAAGACTTGTACACTAAAATGTTGGAGATGGAACATGAAGAATACGACGACGGAGGGGAGGTGATCCAAGTATCTCCGGTGTACGAAACCTTCGAGAGGAAGGTGGAGACCATCGGTGACGGCACTGGTCAGTTCCTCTGGCCCCGTCAACAGCGGCCTAGCGACGGTCGGTGGTTTGGCTTTGACCAAAACATCCTCTCGAAGAAGCGAGCCAAATACCTCGACCGTTCGCAGTTCCGCGCTCAGTACTATAACGATCCTAACAGCTCAGGTGAGATGAACATTGACCGAAGTAAGTTTCAGTATTACAGCCCCAAGCATCTCGTCAACGATGGAGGTAGTTGGTACTGTCGAGGCGAAAAACTTAACTTGTTCGCAAGCGTCGACTTTGCCGCATCAACTGGAGTTCGATCTGACTCCACCGCGATCGTTGTCATCGGAGTGGACCGATCAAATAGCGTGTATGTTCTCGATATTGACAGATTCAAAACTGACAAAATCAGTGAATATTACAAACACATTCTTGACCTCCATGTTAAATGGGGTTTTAGGAAGCTCGGAGCTGAAGTCACAGCCTTCCAAAAGCAAATTGTCAACGACCTAAAGGACAACTACTTCAGACCTAACGGACTGTACATCTCTATCGTAGAGCTGAAGCCTACAAAGCATCAGGGATCAAAGGAAGAACGTATCGCTGCTATCCTCGAACCCCGGTACGACAACGGCAACATGTGGCACTACAAGGGTGGCTTCTGCCAGACGCTCGAAGACGAGCTCATCTTGAAGCACCCGCCGCATGACGACGTTAAGGACGCTCTCGCCGCTGCTGTTTCAATCGCTGTGCCCCCTCAGGGCATTATGTCTCGTGGCCTTAACAGGGAACAAGGTAACGTTGTGTTTCATCCTAGATTTGGCGGAGTAGCCGCATGACCTCTGAAATTCTTGAAGTTATTCCAATCGGCGAAGACAGCGCACCGGACGTGTGCAAAGTTCTCGACGCAGCGAAAGAAGGCAACCTTGAGTTTGTCATCGTGATTGGACAGGATGAAGAAGGCGATTGGTACTACGCTTCTAATGAAGGCGACCGCTATCGTATCGCGTATGCGGCCGACCTTTTCAAATCTTTCATTATGGGTAATGGTTAACAAATGGCAAACGCACTAGAAATTCATGAGGTGATTGGTGACAAGGATAACCTTGCAGTCACCATCGCCAACAAGTATCAAGAATGGGTGATGTTTCGCCATCAGTGGCTAGACACGACGAAGGAGGTACGTGAGTACATCTTCGCTACGGACACTCGCAACACAACCAACGCATCTCTTCCGTGGAAGAACAAAACCCACATCCCGAAGATTTGTCAGATCAGAGACAATCTTCACGCTAACTACATGGCGGCTCTCTTTCCGAGCGAATACGCTCTTCAGTGGGAGGGCGACAATGAAGACGCCGAAGACAAGGAAAAGCGTCTGGTCATTGAGCAGTACATGGGCAACAAGCTCCGGAAGGCTAAATTTCGTACTGAAGTCTCCAAGCTCGTCCTCGACTGGATTGACTATGGAAATTGCTTTGCCGTACCTGTCTTCGTTGCAGATTATCGAACTGATCCTATCACAGGGGCAGAGCTTCCGGTTTTCGTTGGACCCAAACTCCAGCGAGTGAGTCCACTAGACATTGTGTTTGATCCCACTGCGCCTGACTTCGGTTCTGCGCCTAAGATCATTCGTACCTTGAAGAACATGGGTACGTTCCTTTCGGAGTGTGAGTCGAAGCCCGAGTTGCGTTATCTTCTCGACGGCGTGCAGAAGGCTCGTGACGCTCGTCAGAAAATGTCGGGCTACAGTGAGGCTGACTTCGCCAAGAACGACAGCTTCCAGATGGAGGGCTTCACTAGCTGGTGGAACTACTTCTCTTCGAGCCTCGTTGAGGTCCTTGACTTCTACGGTGACATTTACGATCACGAGACGGACACTCTCAAGCGGCAGCATCTCATTTCGATTGTTGACCGCTCTTTCGTTGTCCGTGATCACAGTGACGAGACTTGGTTGGGTTCGCCCCCGATCCGTCACTGTGGTTGGCGTCAACGTCAGGACAACCTGTACGCTATGGGTCCGCTCGACAATCTCATTGGTATGCAGTATCGCATCGACCATCTTGAGAACGCCAAGGCCGACGCTTTCGATCTAATCGTTCATCCTGTTATGAAGATCAAAGGTTTCGTGGAGCCGTTTACGTACGGGCCAGGAGCTGAGATTTACACAGGTGACGAGGGTGACGTAGCCTTCATGGCCCCCGACGTAACTATGCTTCAGGCTGACACGCAGATCGCTCTTTACGAGGACAAGATGGAAGAGATGGCTGGCGCACCTAAGCAAGCTATGGGCTTCCGTACTCCGGGTGAAAAGACCGCCTTTGAAGTTCAGTCGTTGGAGAATGCGGCCAACCGTATCTTCCTTAACAAGACTTCGTACTTCGAAGAGCAGTTCCTTGAAGAGCTCGTCAACGACATGCTTGAGATGTCTCGTCGTAACTTCAACGAAGCGGACACAATCCGTATCGTAGATGAGACGGGAATGGTTCTGTTCAAAAATATGAAGCCGGAAGACTTGACGGCTAGCGGTAAGCTGCGCCCTGTGGGTGCTCGTCACTTCGCTCAGAACGCTCAGATCGTGCAGAACCTTACGTCTCTCTACTCGTCGGCTATTGGACAGGACCCTGCGGTCATGACCCACATTTCGGGCAAGAAGATCGCGGAAGTCATTGAGCACCTGCTTCAGTTCGATCGTTACTCGCTCTACGGTGAGAACATTCGTCTGGTTGAGCAGATGGAGACTCAAAGCATGTCTGAAGCTGCCAAGCAGAAGGTCGCACAGGAAAATCAGGCTATGGACCCGACAGGGCAACTGGCGCCTGATCCCGAGGCACCGCCTCAACAGCCGACAGCGATGGATCAGTCGCTCGGTGTAAGTAATAGGAGATAACAATGACTGGAATGCGTAAACGATCAACTGATCCTCGACTCGATCAGACTAAAATGACTGCCCGTGAAGAGGAAGTGGCGGCTTACAATAATGAACAAGCCTATCAGGCCGCTAAGGAAGAACGCGCTAAAACCTTCCGTAAGCGTATCTCGAAAGTACGTTAATGGCCTATCCCGGCAACTGGTCGGCTAATCTTTCGACCCCCGAAGAGAAAGCTGCTTTCGAACAATTGATTGGTGTAAACAATAAAGTACTTGACAGACTGAAAGAAATCTGTTATAATATGATTAATGAGTTGGAGGACTCTTCCTCTGACTTTGACAATCCCAACTGGGCCTTGCGACAAGCTAGCAACGTTGGAAAGAAAAGTTCGTTAGAGAAAGTTATAAAACTCTGCACGAACTCCCAAGATGCAACGACCATTGCATCGTAACCGAAAGACCATGACCAATGGCCGATGAACTAAATCCCCCAAACGAGACCGTTCCTAATCCAGCTCTGCTGGTTGATGATTCTACTAAGGAGTTCTTTGAAACTTACGTAGGACCGGGAAAGAAGTACGCTAACGTGGGTGAATTGGCAAAAGGCTATGCTAATGCCGATACGCACATTGAAGCACTGACCCGAGACTCTGGCAAGTTCAAAACCGAAGCAGACTCATTGAAGGAACTACTTATGGAAAATCTCGTTGCTAAGCCGGACGCTAACACGCCCGATCCGAACAAACCTCCGACAGATGAGCCGCTGGCACAACCGCCCGTAGTTGCTCCTCCTAAGGAAGATGAGGATAAGAGTGTTGATGTTAAGGCTCTCGTTAAGGCAGCTCTAGAAGAAGCCTCGACGGAAGATCGTCGTAAGAAGAATGCCGAAACTACGGAGCAAGCGACTCTAAAGCATTTCGGAGACCAAGAAGCCGCCGTCAAGGCTGTTGCGGAAAAGGCCCAGGAATTGGGTGTTTCGCCTCAGTGGATTGCCAATCTTGCCTTCGACAGCCCGAAAGCTTTCTTCGCCACTATGGGCATTAATCCCGACTCTCCTCCGAAGTCGTCTTCGACTCCTGCTCCTCGCTCCGATATCAACCCTCAGCGGTTGAGTGATTTGAATCCGGGTACCAAGCCGAATACTTATCAGTATTATCAGGAGCTACGTAGGTCGGACCCCGGTCTTTATCGTTCCCAAGCAGTGCAGCAGGCATTGATGAAGGACGCTCAGACCAATCCAAACTTTTATTCTTAATCTTTAAAATACTAGGAGTTAATTTCAAATGGCAGGTATGAATACCCTTAATAGTGGTCTTCTTATCCGCTCGGAGGTTTGGTCGAACCAACTCCGCGACACGCTGAAGGACGAATTGGCCGCACAGCGTTACGTGGAATGGATTTCCTTCCCCGACGGTGAGACTCTCACTATTCCCTCGATCGGCGACATGGACGTGTCGGACTACGAGGAAGACTCGGCAATCGAGTACACGCCGCTCGCTACCGGTGAGTTCCAGTTCTCCATCACTGAATACGTCAGCTCGGCTACGTACATCACGATGAAGAATCGTCAGGACTCGCAGTTCGCTAGCCGCCTTGAAGCGATGTTCGTCCCGAAGGAAGAACGCGCTATTCTGGAACGTCTGGAAATGGACATTCTGGATCAGGGTCAGCCGGGTACTCCGAATGGTCAGACGGCTGGCAGCCTCAACAACTATAACGGTGAAGCTCATCGTTGGGTTGGTGGTGCTACGGTTAATGCCAAGCGCACCCTCGGCTTCGAGGACTTCGCTGCGGCTCGTCATGCCCTCAAGCGCGCCAAGGTGCCGATGACTAA
>Ga0307414_10001983_pt1 | contig 10611 bp, 11 predicted proteins | sample DK1Ometagenome_FD_203804 | JGI IMG/M metagenome (GOLD analysis project Ga0307414, IMG submission 203804) | Maize rhizosphere microbial communities from greenhouse at UC Davis, California, United States - DK15-O-3 | ecosystem: Host-associated > Plants > Roots > Rhizosphere > Soil | place: USA...
CGCGCTTCCCGGACCCGGCTGCCAACCCGTACCTGGCCTTCGCAGCGCTGCTGATGGCTGGCCTGGATGGCATCCAGAACAAGATCCACCCTGGCGACGCAGCGGACAAGAACCTGTACGACCTGCCGCCGGAAGAAGGCAAGCTGATCCCGCAGGTGTGCGGCAGCCTGAAGGAAGCCCTGGAAGAGCTGGACAAGGGCCGCGCCTTCCTGACCAAGGGCGGCGTGTTCTCCGACGACTTCATCGATGCCTACATCGAGCTCAAGAGCGAAGAAGAAATCAAGGTCCGCACCTTCGTACACCCGCTGGAATACGACCTGTACTACAGCGTCTGACCCGCCAAGCGCCGCGTTGCGGCGCCTAGCGAAAAAGGCCTTTGCGGTTCGCCGCAAAGGCCTTTTTTATGGGCGATGGTCACAGCGCAGCGGTGACGACCTTGCCAGCCCGCTCCGCCAGTGCAAGTCTTAGCGCATACCCCTCGGGAGATTGGCCATGCGCCGGATGCTCACCTGCCTGCTGCTGACCCTGGCCTTGCCAGTCAGCGCACAGATCTACAAATACACCGATGCCAATGGCAATACGGTATTCACCAACCAGCCGCCAGACGGCACTGCGGCTGAAAGCGTCGAGCTGCCGAAAACCAACACGGTACAGATGCAAGTACCCAGCACGCCCACGGAGTCGGCCCCCGACACCCAGGACCGCGCCCCCTACGGCACGCTGGCGCTGACCGACATTCCCGACGAAGAAGCCCTACGCTCCAACAACGGCACCTTCACCGTGGGTGTACACCTGGAGCCGCGCCTGGTGCCGGGCCATCGCCTGCGGCTACTGCTCGACGGCCAACCCTATGGCCAGCCCAGCAATGTGCCCCGCCTGCAACTGACCAACATCGACCGAGGCGAGCACAGCCTGGCGGTCGAGGTACTGAGCGGCGACACCCCCGTTCAGCAAAGCGCTACTGTCACCTTCACAGTGCAACGGGTCAGTATCAACAGCCCAGCGCGCGCGCCCAGACCCCGACCGGCCCCTTGATCATGCGCAATACCCTGCTCTGCTTTTTCCTGCTGCTCAGCCTGCCCGCCTGGGCCCAGGTCTATACCTACATCGATGCCGAGGGCAACCGGGTGTTTACCGACAAGCCCCGCTCGGGCAGCGCTGAACGCATCCAGCTGGCGCCGACCAACGGCATGGCCGTACCGGTCAGCGCACCCGCGCCAGCAGTGCCGCAACCACCGACGGAAACGCCACGTTATGAGGTCCTGCGGATCCTGGTGCCAGAGCCCGATGCGACAATCCGTGACGCGGCTGGCAACCTGATCGTTACCAGTGACAGCGAACCGTCCCTCTTCGAGGGGCACAGCTACCGTCTGCTGCTCGATGGCAAGGCCGTGGGTGAGCCCGGACGAAGCCCGGTCTTCGCCCTGGAGAACATCGACCGCGGCACCCACCAGGTGGCGGTGGAAATCGTCGACGCCCAGGGCCGTACCGTGGAGCGAACCCCCAGCCAGCCCTTTCATATGATGCGTATTTCCCTGGCGCAGAAACGCCAGGCCAACCCGTGCAAGAAAGCCGATTACGGCGTGCGCCCCGAATGCCCCATCAAGGACAAGCCCAAAGAGGAAGACGACGGCCTGATCAGTATCCTGCCCTTCCTTTGACTCACCCGCGCCATTGCACCATTTCAGTGCGACGGCGCGCACTCCTTTCTATACTCTCCCCATTTTGGTTCGCCCACCGTGCGCAACCCCGCGCCCAAACGCGGCCTGAGCCCCCGATTGCCACGATAAACGCGTCTTTTCGGGGCTTTGGTTTGCTTCTTGCATTTTCCTGCCCATTGCCGGAAAGCCTGGACTATGACCATAAACGACGCACTGCACCGCCTGTTGCTCGACAACCTGACCACCGCGACGCTGCTGCTCAGCGACGAACTGCGCCTTGAGTACATGAATCCGGCGGCAGAAATGCTCCTGGCTGTCAGCGGCCAGCGTAGCCATGGCCAGTTCATCAGCGAACTGTTCACCGAATCGCCGGAAGCCCTCGCCGCGCTGCGCCAGGCCGTCGAACAAGCCCACCCCTTCAACAAGCGCGAAGCCGTGCTCACCGCCACGACCGGCCAGACCCTGACGGTCGACTACGCCGTGACGCCTATCCTCAACCGCGGCACGACGCTGCTGTTGCTGGAAGTGCACCCGCGCGACCGCCTGTTGCGCATTACCAAGGAAGAAGCCCAGCTCTCCAAGCAGGAAACCACCAAGCTGCTGGTCCGTGGCCTGGCCCACGAGATAAAGAACCCGCTGGGCGGCATCCGCGGCGCGGCTCAGCTCTTGTCGCGCGAGCTGCCCGAAGAAAGCCTCAAGGACTACACCAACGTCATCATCGAGGAGGCGGATCGCTTGCGTAACCTGGTCGACCGCATGCTCGGCTCGAACAAACTGCCGTCGCTGGCCATGACCAACGTCCACGAAGTCCTCGAACGCGTCGGCAGCCTGGTCGAGGCGGAAAGCCAGGGCAGCATCACCCTGGTGCGCGACTACGACCCGAGCATCCCGGATGTGCTCATCGATCGCGAGCAGATGATCCAGGCCGTACTCAACATCGTGCGCAACGCCATGCAGGCCATCGGCGCGCAGAACGACCTGCGCCTGGGCCGCATCACCTTGCGTACCCGCACCCTGCGCCAGTTCACCATCGGCCACGTGCGCCATCGGCTGGTGACCAAGATCGAAATCATCGACAACGGCCCGGGCATCCCGGCGGACCTGCAGGAAACCATCTTCTACCCCATGGTCAGCGGGCGCGCCGACGGTACCGGCCTCGGCCTGGCCATTACCCAGAACATCATCAGTCAGCACCAGGGCCTGATCGAGTGCGAAAGCCATGCCGGGCATACCGTGTTTTCGATCTTCCTACCGCTGGAACAAGGAGCAACCTCGCCATGAGCCGCAGTGAAACCGTATGGATCGTCGACGACGACCGCTCCATCCGCTGGGTACTGGAAAAGGCCTTGCAGCAGGAGGGCATGACCACCCAGAGTTTCGACAGCGCCGACGGCGTACTCAGCCGCCTGAGCCGGCAACAGCCGGACGTGATCATCTCTGACATCCGCATGCCGGGGGCCAGCGGGCTCGACCTGCTGGCGCGGTTGCGCGAGCTTTATCCGCGCCTGCCGGTGATCATCATGACCGCCCATTCCGACCTGGACAGCGCGGTGGCCTCCTATCAGGGCGGCGCATTCGAATACCTGCCCAAACCCTTCGACGTGGACGAGGCAGTGTCCCTGGTCAAGCGGGCCAACCAGCATGCCCAGGAGCAGCAGGGCCTGGCTGTACCGGTGGAACAGGCACGCACCCCCGAGATCATCGGCGAGGCGCCGGCCATGCAGGAGGTGTTTCGCGCCATCGGCCGCCTGTCGCACTCCAACATCACCGTGCTGATCAATGGCGAATCCGGCACCGGCAAGGAGCTGGTCGCCCACGCGCTGCACCGCCATAGCCCGCGCGCGGCGTCGCCGTTCATTGCGCTGAACATGGCAGCGATTCCCAAGGACCTGATGGAGTCCGAGCTGTTCGGCCATGAGAAGGGCGCCTTCACCGGCGCGGCCAACCAACGCCGGGGACGCTTCGAGCAAGCCGACGGAGGCACGCTGTTTCTCGACGAAATCGGCGATATGCCGGCCGACACCCAGACCCGCTTGCTGCGGGTACTGGCCGATGGCGAGTTCTACCGCGTCGGCGGCCACACGCCGGTGAAGGTCGATGTGCGCATCATTGCCGCCACTCACCAGAACCTGGAAGGCCTGGTCCAGGCGGGCAAGTTCCGCGAAGACCTGTTTCACCGCCTCAACGTCATCCGCATTCACATCCCTCGCCTGGCTGACCGCCGCGAAGACATCCCCACCCTCGCCCGGCACTTTCTCAGCCGCGCCGCGCTGGAACTGGCGGTCGAACCCAAGCTGTTGAAAAACGAGACCGAGGATTACCTGCGGCAATTGCCCTGGCCAGGCAACGTGCGCCAGTTGGAGAATACCTGCCGCTGGATCACGGTGATGGCCTCGGGCCGGGAAGTGCATGTCGACGACCTGCCGCCCGAGTTGCTAAGCCAGCCACACGACAGCGCACCGGTCAGCAACTGGGAGCAGGCCCTGCGCCAGTGGGCCGACCAAGCCCTTGCACGCGGGCAATCGAGCCTGCTCGACAGCGCCGTGCCGTCGTTCGAACGCATCATGATCGAAACCGCGCTCAAGCACACCGCGGGCCGCCGTCGCGACGCAGCCGTGCTGCTGGGTTGGGGCCGCAATACCCTGACCCGCAAGATCAAGGAACTCGGCATGAACGTCGATGGTGGTGACGACGAGGAAAGCGACGACACCTGAACCGGGGCGTCGTCGCCCCAGCGGAAACGGTATCACCCAAAACGCCCGGTGCCTGGCCCCGGGCGTTTTTGCGTTCGGTTGCAAACGCCGGGCGTCGTCCGCCCCGGATTGGCGCTCAACTCGCGCAGCGTGCACATTGCCGAGTCATTTTGTCAGGCTGTTCGCGCTGTGCAGATCGCCATCAGCTGCGCTGAAGCCCCAGTCCACGAGGCTTTCAGCCACGTAATAAAACTGGCACACACCCTGCATAGACTAAAGCAATCCCAGTTTCGGGGACCTTGGTACAGGCAGGCCGGGGATTCCCCTCTTTTATTGCTCCATCAGGCTGATCGCCAGCCGCCAGCGCCCGTCCACCTCTTCAGCGCGCCATTCGCCGCGCAGTGGACGGGCCGCCACCACCCGCAGCACCAAGTCCCGTCGCTGTCGCTGCACACGCCAATTGGCCGCCTTGCCCTGCACATGCAGTTGACCGTCCTGTTCTCGCCCGAAACTCTCCAGCCGCAGGACATACGCCCCCGAAACGGACTCCTCGCGCGGTACCGGCTCCCCCTCGAACCAAAGCACCAGCCCCTGGTCGACCACGTCCACCTGTTTCAGCCACAGGGGATCGGGTTGCATCACCCGGCCAACCATCATGCCGACGAGAAAGCCGAATAGTGCCAGCGAGCCGATGACCCGCAACCACGGGCGAGGCCGCTGGCCGCTATCGGGGGTAGAATGGGCGCCGTCTTCAGGCCTGGAGCCGCGCATGTTTCACGTCATCCTTTTTCAACCGGAAATCCCGCCAAACACGGGCAACATTATCAGGCTCTGCGCCAACAGCGGTTGTCACCTGCACCTGATCGAGCCCCTGGGTTTTGAACTGGACGACAAGCGCCTGCGCCGTGCCGGCCTCGATTACCACGAATACGCAACGCTGCGGCGCCACGCCGACCTCGGCAGTTGCCTGGCAGACCTTGGCCAGCCGCGGGTGTTCGCCTTCACCACCAAAGGCTCGCAGCCTTTTCACGAGGTCGCCTACCAATCCGGCGATGCGTTCCTGTTCGGCCCAGAAAGCCGCGGCCTGCCCCAGGACATCCGCGATGCCCTGCCGCCTGAACAGCGCGTGCGCCTGCCGATGCGCGAAGGCTGCCGCAGCCTCAACCTGTCCAACACGGTCGCGGTCGCTGTCTACGAGGCCTGGCGCCAGCAAGGTTTTGCCAGCTAAGCACTCATCGCGCAGCGATGGCATCAGTTGCCCCTCCCTTCAGGCGAGGTAGCCGAAGGCTGGGTGATGGCTACAGCCTCAGGCAGCGGCATCCAGCGCCGTGCCGGCCTCGACACCCAAACGAAAAAACGCCCCGTAGGGCGTTTTTTCATGCCGCAGCACAAAGGCTCAGTGAGCCGGTGCTGCCTCGGCCGCCTGCTGCTGGATGCGCTGCAGTTCCTGCGCGTACAACGCGTCGAAGTTCACCGGCGCCAGCATCAGCGCCGGGAAGGAGCCGCGCACGACCAGGCTGTCCAGGGTTTCACGGGCATAGGGGAACAGGATATTCGGGCAGAACGCACCGAGGGTGTGGCTCATCGAGGCAGCGTCCAGACCCTTGATCAGGAAGATCCCGGCCTGCTGCACTTCGGCGATGAACGCCGTCTCTTCACCGTTCTTCACGGTCACCGAAAGCGTCAGCACCACTTCGTGGAAGTCGCCATCGAGCGGCTTCTGGCGCGTATTCAGGTCCATGGCAACGCTTGGCGTCCACTCCTGACGGAAGATTTCCGGGCTCTTCGGCGCTTCGAAGGAGAGGTCGCGCACGTAGATGCGCTGCAGCGAGAATTGCGGGTTCTGCTCGCCCTGGGCGGCACCGTTGCTAGCTTGTTCGGTCATGGCAAAGCCTTTTGTCTAAGTGCTGATAAGGATTGGCAGTTCAAGCCTTGAGCAGCGCGTCGAGCTTGCCGGCGCGCTCCAGGGCATACAGTTCGTCGCAACCACCCACATGGTGGTCACCGATCCAGATTTGCGGCACCGAGGTGCGCTGAGCCTTGCGCGTCATTTCGGCGCGCAACTCGGGTTTGCCGTCGACCTTGATTTCCTCGAAGGCGACCCCCTTGTGCGCCAGCAATTGCTTGGCACGGATACAGTAGGGGCACCAATCGCTGGAATAGATGACGACGGTCTTCATATCACTTCACCAATGGCAGGTTGTCGCCACGCCAGCTGGCAATGCCGCCGGACAGCTTGGCCGCATTGAAACCGGCCTTTTTCAGATCCCGGCTGGCGGCACCGGCATGCTGGCCCATGGCGTCGACCACGATCAGGGTCTTGGCCTTGTGCTTTTCCAGCTCGGCAATGCGCGCGGTGAGCTTTTCATAGGGAATGTGCAGGGCGCCGGCAATGTGGCCGGCAGAGAAATCCTTCTGCCCACGCACGTCGAGCACCACGCCCTGCTCGGTGTTGATCAGCGCGGTCAGCTCACGGCTGCTCAGGCTCTGGCCACCTTTGCGCAGTTCGGTAAAGGCCAGCAGCGCCAGGAGAGTGACGAACAATCCGCTCAGTACATAGTGGGTAGAGGCAAATTCAATCAGATTGGCAAGCATCGGACGGTTCCGGGACGGTAAAATCCCGGCAGTATACACAGCCCCACAGGTCGGCCAAACCCCGTCTGGCGGTGACGGGCCTGCCATCAGGCCGTAAAATGCCGAGTCTTTTTCGCCCCCCATGCAGAGCGAGTCAGCTTTATGAGCGCCACGCCCAAACCCTTGGTTCTGATCATCCTCGACGGCTTCGGCCACAGCGACAGCCCTGACTACAACGCCATTTTCTCCGCCAACACGCCGGTATACGACCACCTGCGTGCCACCCAGCCCCATGGCCTGGTCTCGGGCAGCGGCATGGACGTGGGCCTGCCGGACGGCCAGATGGGCAATTCCGAGGTGGGCCACATGAACCTCGGCGCCGGCCGGGTGGTGTACCAGGACTTCACCCGCGTCACCAAGGCCATTCGTGATGGCGAGTTCTTCGACAACGCGGTCATCACCGGCGCGGTGGACAAGGCCGTGGCGGCCGGCAAGGCGGTGCACATCCTCGGCCTGCTGTCCGACGGCGGCGTACATAGCCACCAGGACCACCTGGTGGCCATGGCCGAACTGGCCGCCCGCCGCGGCGCCGAGAAGATCTACCTGCATGCCTTCCTGGACGGTCGCGACACCCCGCCGAAAAGCGCCCAGGGTTCCATCGAATTGCTGGACGCTACCTTCGCCAGGCTGGGCAAGGGCCGTATCGCCAGCCTGATCGGCCGCTATTTCGCCATGGACCGCGACAACCGCTGGGACCGTGTCGAGCAGGCCTACACGCTGATCGTCGACGGCCAGGGCAGCTACGGCGCCGACAACGCAGTGGCCGGCCTGCAGGCCGCCTATGCGCGCGGCGAAAGCGACGAGTTCGTCAAGGCCACGACCATTGGTGAGGCCGTCCGGGTAGAAGACGGCGATGCCGTGGTGTTCATGAACTTCCGCGCCGACCGCGCCCGGGAGCTGACCCGCTGCTTCGTCGAGCCGGGTTTCAAGGAATTCCAGCGCGCCCGCGTCCCACAACTGGCCGGCTTCATCATGCTCACCCAGTATGCGGCCAGCATCCCGGCACCGAGCGCGTTCAAGCCAGAAGCGCTGGACAATGTGCTGGGCGAGTACCTGGCCAAGAACGGCAAGACCCAACTGCGCATCGCCGAAACCGAGAAGTACGCCCACGTGACCTTCTTCTTCTCGGGTGGCCGCGAAGAGCCTTTCGATGGCGAAGAGCGCATCCTCATCCCTTCGCCGAATGTCGCCACCTATGACCTGCAACCACAGATGAGCGCACCGGAAGTAACCGACCGCATCGTCGAAGCCATCGAGCAGCAGCGTTATGACGTGATCATCGTCAACTACGCCAACGGCGACATGGTCGGGCATACCGGCGTGTTCGACGCCGCCGTGGCCGCCGTGGAATGCCTGGACGCCTGCGTCGGGCGCATCGTCGCCGCCCTCGACAAGGTCGGCGGCGAGGCCCTGATCACCGCCGACCACGGCAACGTCGAGCAGATGGAAGACGAATGCACCGGCCAGGCGCACACCGCCCACACCTGCGAGCCGGTGCCGTTCATCTACGTCGGCAAGCGTGCGGTCAGCCTGCGCGAAGGCGGCGTACTGGCCGACGTGGCACCGACGATGCTGACCCTCATGGGCCTGCCTGTACCGAAGGAAATGACCGGGACCAGCATTGTCAGCCTGAAGTGAGATACCCCCCGCTCCAACAAAGCCCCGCTTCCTGCCGGGGCTTTGTCATTGAAGCCTGCTATTCGTCGGGAGCGGTGAAGCGTCCTTCCGTGACAGGACGGCCGCCATGGCCCGCGCCCCAGCGCCTCGGAGAAACCCAGGACTGGCCGCTGCAGAACGCCGAAACCGAGTGGGGCTACGAAATGGCCAACTACCGCCCAGGCCGCAACAGCCGCGTTCGTGGCGAACGAGCCCGCCGCCTGCTCGGCTGGGTGCCGACCCACGACTCGGCCCTGCGCTGGGGCGAACACGAGATGCTGTAAACCCGCCAGCCGACCGACGAGCGCCTGGATTCACCATTCGCGATTCAGGGCGTTTTTTTTGCCCGGCGCCACGGGCATACTAGGCTCGTTCCCCGCCAGGTACCGCCTGCCCCATGTCTCGTGCCCTCACCCTGATCCTACTCGCCTGCCTGCTGACTCCGGCCTTTGCCGACCAGAAGGCCGCTGCGCAAAAACAGCTCGACGCGGCGCGTGCCGATGTGACCGAGCTGAAAAAACTGCTGGAGAAACTCCAGCAGGAAAAGTCTGGCGTGCAAAAAGACCTGAAACAGACCGAAACCGAAATGGGTCAGCTGGAAAAGCAGGTCAAGGGTCTGCAAAACGAGCTCAAACAGAGTGAAGAGGAGATCCAGCGCCTCGACCAGGAGAAAAAAAAACTGGAGGGCGCGCGCCTCGAGCAACAGCGGCTGATCGGTATCCAGGCCCGCGCGGCCTACCAGAGCGGTCGCCAGGAATACCTCAAGCTCTTGCTCAACCAGCAAAATCCGGAAAAATTCTCGCGCACCCTGACCTACTACGACTACCTCAGCGAAGCGCGCATGGAACAACTGGCCACGTTCAACGAGACCCTGCGCCAACTGAATAACGTCGAGCAGGACATCGCCCGCCAACAGGCCCGGTTGCAGGAGCAAAACAGCGCGCTGGGCGAGCGCCGCGCGCAATTGGCGAAGGTCCGCAAGGACCGGCAGCTCGCGCTGGCCAAGCTGGACAAGGAATTCTCCGCCCGTGACCAACGGCTCAAGGCACGTCAGCAGGAGCAGGCCCAACTGGCTCGCCTGCTGAAAACAATCGACGAAACCCTCGCCCGCCAGGCGCGGGAAGCGGAACAAGCCCGTCAGCGCGCCCTGCTCGCCGCCCGCGAACAACCCCGCAGCGCCGCAGGCAAAGCGTCCGGCAGCGGGCCACAGGTCAGCTCGGGGGCCATCTATGGCGGGCCATTTGCCAGCGCCCGCGGCAAATTGCCCTGGCCGGTCGATGGCCGATTGGTCGCGCGCTACGGAACCCCACGCGGCGGCGACGCTCGGACTAAGTGGGATGGCGTTTTGATCGGCGCAACCGCTGGCAGCCAGGTACGGGCCGTGCACGGTGGTCGCGTGGTCTTCGCCGACTGGTTGCGCGGCGCCGGGCTTCTGGTCATTCTCGACCATGGCAACGGTTACCTGAGCCTGTACGGGCACAACCAGAGCCTGCTCAAAGACGCGGGGGATGTAGTAAACGCCGGCGAGCCGATCGCCACCGTCGGTACCAGCGGTGGCCAAGACGAGCCCGCGCTGTATTTCGCGATTCGCCAGCAGGGTCGCCCAAGCGATCCGGCGCAATGGTGCCGTGCGCAAGGATAAGCGCTGCGCTTACCCAATTAGGAGTTAGTTCGCTATGCCGCATTTGTCTCGCCTCACCTCCCTGGCCCTGGCGCTCGCCCTGCTTGGCAGCACCCCTCTGCTGCATGCCGAACAAGCGCCACCGGCCGCCACCGCGAGCGACAAAGCGCCGCTGCCCCTGGACGACCTGCGCACCTTCGCCGAGGTGATGGACCGCATCAAGGCCGCCTACGTCGAGCCGGTCAGCGACAAGACCCTGCTGGAGAATGCGATCAAGGGCATGCTCAGCAACCTTGACCCGCACTCGGCCTACCTGGAACCCGAGGCCTTCCTCGAACTGCAGGAA
>Ga0307414_10001984_pt1 | contig 10609 bp, 5 predicted proteins | sample DK1Ometagenome_FD_203804 | JGI IMG/M metagenome (GOLD analysis project Ga0307414, IMG submission 203804) | Maize rhizosphere microbial communities from greenhouse at UC Davis, California, United States - DK15-O-3 | ecosystem: Host-associated > Plants > Roots > Rhizosphere > Soil | place: USA...
CGATCGCCTTCGCCGTCGCGTAGGGCTCCGGGTCGTTCCGGTTACTGAGCAGGACCACGGTCAAGTGCTGTTGCGGGTAGCGCACGATCACGTTGCGAAAACCGATCGTCTCGCCGGAATGCCAGAGACTGTCGCCGGTGATGCGCCAGCCGTAGCCGTACCCGGCCTGGTAGGGCTCGCCCACCACCTCTACATGCGCACTGAAGGCAGCGGCGCGCGACGCATCGCTGAGCAGACGGTCGTCGTACAGGGCCGCATCCCACTTCGCCAGGTCCGCGATGGAGGAATAGATGCCGCCATCGCCGAGCACCGCGCTGGTCGGGCTCTGGTCGGTGCGCACCCAACGACCCTTGATCTCGCTGTAACCGTAGGCGCGATGCGGAACCTCGGGCCCGCCATCCACGTAGGCCACCGTGTCGTGCATGCCCAGCGGCAGGAAGATGCGTTCGCGCAGGAAGTCCTGGAAGGATTTGCCGGAGGCGCGCTCGACGATCAGCGCCAGCAGCGCGTAACCGCTGTTGCTGTAGCGGTAATCGCTGCCCGGCTCGAAGTAGGTCCGATCCTGCGATTCCAGCAGGCGCAGCACGTCGGCGTCGCGCAGTTGTTCCGTGGTGCCGTCCGCCATCACGTCCTCGTAGTCGACCAGGCCCGAGGTATGGGTAAGCAGGTGGCGCAGGGTGATCGCGTCGTCCGCGGCCGGCAGCGAGGGCAGCCAGTGGCGCAGGCGGTCATCGAGCGCGAGCTTGCCGTCCTCGGCAAGCAGGAGGATCGCCGATGCGGTGAATTGCTTGGTGACCGAAGCCAGGCGGTAGTTGGTCGTTGGGCCGGCCTCGATGCCGTGTTTGAGATCCGACAGGCCGTAGCCGCGCTGCAACACCAGCTTTCCCTCCTGGACCACCAGCAGCGATGCCCCCGGCACCGCCCCGTCATAGCGGCTCATCAGCGTGTCCACCTCGCTGCCGGGTGAATTCACATGGGTGGCGCATCCGGTGGACAAGGAAATCATGGCGATCAGCAGTAAGTGGGAGAGCATGGCGTGGGAGCGCATGGCGTGGGCTCGGGCAGGTACGAGGGCAAGAGTATTTTTCAAGGATTGCTATTCGACGGGAACGTCGTAGATGGCCCGCGAATTCTCCGCGGCCAAGGTGAAGTGCCACCATTCCTGCGGATAATTGCCGAATCCCTGGGCCGCCATCGCATCCAGCAGCCGCTGGCGATTGCCGCGCTGTTCCGGCATTATCTCCGGCGAGTCCGTGTTGGCGCGCAAATCGAAGAAGTCGAAATCAGTACCCATGTCCATGGCGTGGCATTGTCCATCGCCCGCGCGGCAATCCAGCAGGGTCAGGTCCACGGTCGCGCCCCGGCTGTGCCCCGAGACCGCGGCGATGTATTCGCCGAGCAGCGCCTGTTTGTCGAGGTTGGGATAGTGGCGCGCCTTGGTCCGCTGGTCCTGCAGGTCGCCGGCCCAGCGCACGAAATGCGCCACCGCCCGCGCGGGCCGGTAGCAGTCGAACAGTTGCAGGCGGAATCCCTGCGCACGCAACGCCGTCTCCACCCGCTGCAGCGCGCTTGCGGAGGACTCGCGCAGGTAGCAGCGGGGAGCGCGGTAGCCATCGACGGGAACACCGACGAAATTACCGGCACCTGCATAGCGGATGTCCTCGGCGATATCCGGCACCAGCGAGCGGATGTCCACCAGGCCGGCTTGAGCGAACGTGGTCGCATTGGAAACTGCCGGTGTCGGCGCGGGGATTCGGGTCGAACATGCCGCGACCACCAGAACCACCACCAGTACCAGGACGTGACGCCGGTGTCCCGATTGTAGGAGGGGCTTCAGCCCCGACAGCTTTTCGCTTGCGTTCGTCGGGGCTGAAGCCCCTCCTACAGGATTTCCCGGCCTACTCACAATCGCGTACCCGCTCGAAAGCGAGATCCTCATAGTCGTAACTGAAGTCCGCTTCCGGATCGACCTTGGCCATCGTCAGTTGCGCAGGCGAAGCGTTATCCGCCGCATGGAAATCCAGCCAGGCTTCCGCATCCACGCCGTCGTCGTCCCAGTCCACCAGCAGGCGCTTGCCGCTGCGCATCACCCGGCCGGCGAGCATCGGCGATTTTTCCGAGACGAAACGCACCTGTCCCTGCTGCGCGCACACCCTCGCCTCGCCGAACCAGGGATCGCGATACACGCCGAGCCACGCCTTCATTTCTTCGACACCGACCGCCTGCCGCGCGGAAGGCGCCGGTGGCGCGGCGGCGCGAGTGGACGACTCCTCCTTGCGCAACTCGTCGGCGTAGTAGGCGACTCCGCGGGAATCGCCGGGCGACGTGAACCGCTTCAGCAACACTTCGTTCAAAACGGTCCGCGCCGCATCCGCATCGCCGTTGATGAGCACGACGAAACCCGACTTGCGGTCGGGCAGCAAGGTCATGACCGAATACATGCCGGACAGGGTGCCGGTATGGGAGACAGTCATGGCGCCATCGACATCCGCGATCCTCCAGCCATAACCGTAGGCATAGAAGCGCGTTCCGTCCCAGGCGTGGCGCCGGGCGGAAATGGGCATCGGCGTGCGCGGCGTCCACATGGCCTGGCGTTGACCCGCCGACAGCCAGGCCAGTTGCGCGGCATCGGGCACCAGCCAGTTGCGCGCCCAGGCCAGCATGTCGTCGAGGCTGCAGCGGATGCCACCGGCCGCGGCGGAAACGAGTTCCGGCACGGCTGCTTCGCCGCCGCCGCTCGCCACGTAGCGACCCTGGCTGCGGGTATGCGGGCGTGCGACGTTGCCGACCGTGTCGCGGTCCCATGCGCCAACCCGGCAGCGCGACAGGCCCAGCGGCTGGAACACTTCCCGGCGCACCAGTTCCTCGTATGACGCGCCCCCCGCGGCGGCGGCCACTTCACCGGCAACGACGTACAGCAGGTTGTCGTAGGCATAACCGGAGCGAAAACTGTAGGCGGGCTTGATATGCGCCAGGCCGGCGATGATGTCCGCGCGGGTGAAATGGTTGGGTTCCGGCCACAGCATCAGGTCGCCACCGCCCTCGGGCAGGCCGCTGTTGTGCACCAGCAGGTCCTTCACCTGCATCTCGCGCGTGACCCAGGGATCGTGCATGCGGAATGCGGGCAGATATTTCGTTACGGGATCGTCCCAGCGCAGTTTTCCCGCATCCACCAGCCGCGCCAGCACGCTGGCGGTCATGGCCTTGCTGTTGGAAGCGATCTTGAACAGGGTCTGCGTATCGATGGGCTCGCCGCTGCCTGCAGCGATCTCGCCACGGGTCCCGGCATAGGCGATCCGCCCATCCTCGATCACGCCGACGGCGATGCCGGGAAGGTGGTACCGCTGCGTCGCTTCGTCGAGGATCGCGTCGAGCGTCGCCTCCTGGCTTGGCGGAATCGCGACTTCGCCACCGTCCTTTTCCGCGCCCCTCGCGATAGCCGGTGCTGCCATAAGCGCGAGGCACGTCCCTGCGACCGCGTAACGAATCCACGAGACCCCCATCACGCGTTCCTCCAGGAAGCCGCGACCTGTTCGCCCATGACCATTTCCTCGAACGATTGCCGGCGCCGGATCACCGCGTAACGTCCTTCATCGACCAGCACTTCCGCGGCCAGCGGGCGTGAATTGTAGGTCGACGACATCGAAGCACCATAAGCCCCGGTGCAGCGGATCGCCAGCAGATCGCCAGCCCGGCATTCCGGCAATTCGCGGCCGACGGCGAAGGTGTCGCCGGTTTCGCAGACCGGCCCCACCACGTCGTAAGTCACGCGTGGCCGTCCCGCATCCTCCGGTGCCGCTGCGACCAGTTCGATGTCGTGCCAGGCGTCGTAGAGGCTGGGCCGCAACAGGTCGTTCATGGCGGCGTCCACCATGAGGAAATTCCTGTCCTCTCCATGCTTGGTCCGGACCACGCGGGTCAGCAGCAGTCCTGCCTCCGCCACCAGGTAACGCCCGGGTTCGAGCAGGATGCGCCCCTCGAAACCGGCCAGCGCCTCGCGGATCTCGGCCACGTAATCGGCAGCGTCCAGCGCCTGTTCGCCTTCGCGATAACGCACGCCGAGGCCGCCGCCAACGTCGATGCTGGCGACTTCGTGCCCGGCTGCGACGAGTTCGCGCCAGAATCCCGCCAAGCGCTGCAATGCCTGCCGGATCGGCGCCAGTTGCAGGATCTGCGAGCCGATGTGCATGTGCAGCCCGTCCAGGCGCACGGCCGGCCGCTGCGCGGCCGCGTCGAACCACGATCGCGCTTCGTCTATCGACACGCCGAACTTGTTCTCCGACTTGCCGGTGGAAATCTTGGCGTGGGTGAGCGCATCCACGTCCGGGTTGATCCGCACCGATGCGCGCACGACCTCGCCGCGCGCGGTCGCGATCTCCTGCAACAGGTCCAGTTCCGCCCGGGATTCGACATTGAAGCGGGCCACGCCCGCTTCCAGCCCCTGCACGATTTCGCCGGCACTCTTGCCCACCCCGGAAAACACGATCCGGTCGGCGGGGATTCCCGCCTGCAGGCTGCGCCACAACTCGCCACCGGAAACGATGTCGGCGCCGACGCCGGCGTCCGCCATCAACCGCAGTATCGCCTGGTTGCTGTTGGCCTTGACCGCGTAGCAGACCTGCGCATCCAGGCCGGCCAGCGCGGATTGCAGCCCACGCACGCGTTCGCGGATCGCGCCCGCCGAATAGACATGCAAGGGAGTTTCTTCGCGCAGTCCCAGCGCGCCAAGGTCGACCCCTTCGCAGTGGCCGGACGCGCCGTCGACGTGGACATTCTGCATGCGTTGCGTTTCCTGCTCCAAAAAAAAGGGTGGCCCGACCAGCGGGCCACCCGGGGTGGTACGACTCAGAAGTTGTAGGTCACGACCAGTTGCATGTACCGCGGCGATTGCCACACGGTGCCTTCTCCGAAGTAAGGCATCTGGGTGCCGGGCGTGCTCTCGTAACGCGAGTGCACGTTGACCACCGTCTGCTCGTTGAGCACGTTGTACACGGAGAACCGCGCCTTCAGATCGATGTCCTCCACCGGCAGCGTCCAGGTCACGTTGAGGCCCAGGTCCTTCACCCACGGCATGCGTCCGAACGCACCCTTCGGCGAGTAGACCAGCTCACGGGTCGTCCAGTCGTCACAGCCCGACTGGCACAACCAGCCCGAACCGCCGCCGCTGTACTCGCCCGGGCCGCCGGCACTGCGGTTGTCGTCGGGCCAGCGCACGCCGAACGCGGTGATCGGTCCGCCGGAATAGGCGGACAACGTGGCGCCGAAGCTCCACATTTCGTTGAGCTTGTAGCCGCCGCGGAGCTTGATCTGGTGGCGATGGTCGTTGAACAGCACGCCGTAGCGTTCGTTGACGGCCGGGTGGTCGTAGTACTGCACCAGGTTGGTGTCGGCGTAGCCCGTGTCCGAATTCACCGGGCCTTCGATGTTGCCCTCGCTCTTGGACCAGATGTAGCTGGCGTTGAAGAACCACTTGTCGTCCCACGCGCGATCAAGCTGGAACTCGACCGCCTTGTAGGTGCGCTTGGGCTTCTTGTAACCCATGACGTTGCCGCTGCCGGTCGCCTCGTAGCCATCCTCGGAGGAGTCGAATTGGACCCAGTCGTTCGTGTCCGGGCACCACAAGGTCACCGACTCGCCGGGATTGATGATGGGCCAATCGCCCGAGTACCAGTCGCAGCCCGTGACATGGTTGATGCGTGCGTCTTCCACGGCGCGGGTCATCTTGCGGTAGGTGGCGTTGACGCCCCACGACCATTCCTGGTTGATCGCCTGCTGGAAGCCCAGGATGAATTCGTCCTGGAAGACCTGCTTCAGGTCGCGGTCGACCGCGGTACGGACATCGTCCGGCGCCGGGGCGTTGCCTTCGGTATTGACCGGGCCGATCTGCGCGCCGAGGTCCGGGGACAGGTAGGTGGCGCCGGTGATCGGATCGCTCATCTCGGTCCAGCCATTGAGCACGTAGTAGGTGTGCTCATCCGTGGTTCCGCCGCCGAAATAGTCGGTGAGTTTGTTGGTCAGCGGCAGGTAGTAGCGGCCCGCGTTGCCGAACAGCTTGGTCGTGCCGTCGCCGTTCATGTCCCAGCTGAAACCGAGGCGCGGCGAGATCATGTCGCCGAAATCCGCCTTGGCGAAGGTTGCACCCGACGCGAGCGTGTTTTCGAACTTGTCGCCGCGAAGGCCCAGTTGCAGAAGCAGGTTGGGGGTGACGCTCCAGTTGTCCTCCACGTAGACCGCCTGCGCCTTGGTCGAGACCGGGGCACCGGTGATGTAGCGACGCGCATCGATGATGCGGGTGACCCCCGCAGGAACGAAGGCATCGTTGGGAAGCAGGCCGCCTGGCGTGGCGGCCTGCGCCTGGTAGCTCATGCCGTCGCCCGGATACACCACCGAACTGTCGGAATCCATGACTTCCTGGTCCAGGCCGAAGCGCACCAGATGGTCGCCCAGCGTCCACTCGAAATCGAGGCGCGCTGCTTCGCGTTTGTCGTAACGGTTGCTGATGCTGGTGTTGGTGGGGTGGCAGCCTTCCGGCGTGGTGGCCGGGCCGAACGCCTCGGTGTAACTGCCGGAGCGGGTCACGATGCTGCAATCGGTGTCCCACGGGCTGCCGCTGATGGAACTGCGCTTGTTCACGCCATACATCGCCTTGGCGACGAAATTGTCGGTGAAATGGCCGGTGTAGGTGAGCGACCAGTTGTCGCCACCGGAACCCGCGCTCCCTTCACCGGTCTTCTCGCCCCGCACGGCGGTGTCCCAGTCGTAGTCGTAGGTGGTGGTCGTCGAATCGGCCTTGTCGGAGAAGGCCAGCAGTTCCAGCGAATGGTCGTCGTTGATGCGCCAATCCAGCTTGCCGCCCCAGAAGTCGTTGTCGCCTTCGGTGAAATAGGCCTCGTTGGTGTCGATGTCCCTCGGCTTGCTGTCGCGGACTTCATACATGGCGAAGAAGAACAGCCGGTCCTTCAGGAGGGGGCCGGACGCCCATACGTTGGTTTTGTAGAAGGGGCTTGCGTCACGGCTCGTGCGATCCCGTTCGTCGATGGTGCCGTCGCTGTGGAAGTGGTCCTCTTTATCCGCCGCCCATGCCGCCGGCTCCAACGTCACTTCCATGCCGCCCTGGAACTCGTTGCTGCCGGAACGGGTGACGGCGTTGATCACGCCGCCGGTGCTGCGGCCGAATTCCGCCGAGTAACCGCCGGTCTTGATCTGGAACTCCTCGTAGAAGCCGAATGGCACCGAGGAATAGCCCTGGCGGCGATAAGGATCGCTCACGTTGAGGCCGTTGATGTAGACGACGTTCTCCGCCACCGATGAGCCACCGAAAGTGAGGCCACCGAAGGTCGCACCCGAGGCGACCACGCCCGGCGCCAGCAGCGCGACGGACGCCAGGTTCTGGTCCACCGGCAGCCGCGACAGTTCCTGGCGATTGATGTTGGTCGCGGTTTCGGTGGAGCGCACGTCGACGCGGTTGACGATGCGCGAACCGATCACCTGCACCACATCCAGGTTCACCGCGCCCGCGCCGGCCAGGTTCACGGTAGTAGTGCCGCCGATCGAGACGTTGACGGAAAGCGGCGTACCGCCGCCTGCGACCAGGGTGTAATCGCCCGGCGGCAATTGCGCCACGCGGTAAGTGCCATCCTGGCCGACCGTCACCGTGCGGCTCAGGCCGGTGGCGGGACTGGTGATCGTGATCTGTTCGCCGGCGTTGGCACGGCCGGCCACCGCACCGGTGACGCTTTGCGCCATCGCCAACGGCGCCATGGACGCCAGACATGATCCCAACGCGATACACAGCGCGGCCCTACGCAATACTTTACCGTTCATCCCCGTTCTCTCCTGCTGAGTTGTTGGTTGGATACCGCTTGGTTATTCGGCGCTGCTCTTCAACGGCAACTTTTTCGCTTCGAATTCGTAATCCCATTGATCGAAATAGAGGTTGCCACCGCTCCATTCCGCTTCCCCGCGTTGCAGGTCCACCGTCTCCGAGCGGAAGTGCCGCTTGGCGGGGACCAAATCCCGCGAATAGTCGTCGTTGAAGGCGATGCGGTACGCATCCAGCCCCCCCAGGTAGAAACCGGCGATCTGCGGATCCGGATCGTCGAGTTGGCCGGTGGTGACGTCCATCGGCACCCAACCATAGGGCGCCAGGTAGACCTTGCCCCAGTCGTGCAGGTTGTCGTAGTCGCCGTCCGAATAGACCATGCCGGATTGCCAGCGCGCCGGAATGCCGTTGAGCCGCAACAGTGCGATCAGCAGCAGCGTCTGCTGGCCGCAGTCGGCGTGGCCGGCATGCAGGGCGTAGTCGCTGATGTTGGTGATGGTCGAATATTCGCGCGCGCCGGCCCATGGGATGTCGTCGACCGCGGCGAAAAGTTTTTGCGCAATCCGGTACGGATTCTTCTCGTCGCCGACCACCTTGCGCGAGAACTCGCGAAGCGCGGGCGTGAATACCACGTGCGGCGAGCGTTCGGCCACGAACGGCGCCAATTCCGCGGTGAGCGGCGCGGCGACCACCTTGTCGGGGTCGATGGCGTGGTACTGCCCGTGGATCGTCAGTTCATAGGTGATCGAGAACTTCGTGGGCTGGCCGGCGCTCGCCGGCTTTTCCAGGTACACCGTGCGCTGCAGCGTCGGTTCCGGTGCGATCTGGTGCGCTGCCGGCAGGCTTTCGATGAAGCGGACGCCGTCCTGCTGCCCGGGTATCGCGCGCGGATACGGGATCCACGCACGCACGGTTTCCCCGGCGGGCACCGCATCCGCATCGACGGTCAGGGACTGGGTGACGCGGATGCGCCTGGATCCGGCATCGGTGGCGTGTTGCGCCAGCGCCGCATCGCGCACTTCCCGATGGTGCGCATTGGCTGCTTCCATCGGCCCGTCGACGAGCGGGGTCTGCTTCTGCCGGCGCGCCCTGGCCTCGGCGCTGAGCCGGAACAGATTCGACGGCGCACGGTTGAAGTACAGCTTGCGGCCGTCTATGACCTGGTATTCGAGCAATCCCGCCGCATCCCAGCGGGCGAATTCCTCGTCGCGCAGGTCGGGAATCTGCTGGCGGATCCGGGCCTTGGCCTGGTCGGCGTCGACGCTGAAGTCGATCAGGATCCGGCGCATGCGCTCACGCTGGAACAGCAGCGCCGACTTCGTTCCGGCGGGCAGGCCCGGCGATGCGAGGGAATGGGAGATGGAGGTTTCCGCTTCGGCGAAGTGCCCGCTGTCGATCAGACCGACCACGGTCCCCGCTTCCTGGGTTCCGGCATCCGCCGCCAGCAACGGCGCGGCACCGGCGAACGCCACAGCCAGCAACAAGCCCACCACGGCCTGCTTCAGACCGGGACGAACGGTGTCCGTGTTGACAGGACTCCCCAACATATCGATTCGCGATGCCTCCCAACATCCAGCGGAAGATGACTGTCTAACATGTCATGAAACAGTCGTCAATAATTTATTCTTCAATCTTGTGCTATAAGAATCATGTATTCCCATGCGGATGCCACACGGTTCGGCAGGGAAGCAGGGAACAATGCGCAAGGGGAACGAATGATTCGTACGGTATGGCCCACTCTGGCGAGCATGTTGCTGGCTGCCGGCATTTTGCCGGCGCCGGAACGTCGTTACGGCTGGCGATGCCTTTCGAAGCGATTTCGCCGCACCGGCGCACGCCGGCTTCATCGCAGCGGCTCTCCCTTTGCCGTCGGCCGCTCACGGAGCTTGGCTCCGATCGGAATCCTGGCGGCATTGCCGGGCTACATACTGGGCTTCGGCTTCGACATGCCGGCCCCCACCGTTCTCTCGACCCTCGCTTCCGTCTGAGGTAGACCATGCGCTTCGCTCGCCCAACCCTGCTTGCCCTCTCGCTGTTCGTTGCCAATACCTTGCTGTTTCCAGCGCAGGCACGTGACCTTCGCGCGACTCCCGACGCGATTCCGGCGCATGGGGTGGTTGGAATCGGCGATGCGCAACTCACCGCCGATTTCTGGGTCGCCCAGCTCGATCGACCCGACGCGGTGGTGCTGGACGCAGCCGCGATCGCGGCGCAGAACGAAAAACTGCTGCGCACCGATCCATCGATGAACGACCTGGCAGCGCTTCCGGCCTCTTTGCCCAGGGCTCGGATCGTGGAATGGATCCAGGACCTGTCATCGCGGCCCGGCAAACCCCTCTACGACGAGGACGGCAATCCGGTGCCCGCCGCGACGCTCGACGGCTTGATGGATGCACTCGACCTGCAGGCGATCGCGGAGGACACGAAAACACGCTACGGAATGGCGCTGCGCCGGACCGCATTGCGCGGCTTCCCGACCGGATTGCGCGTGTTCAGCACGCGTGGCGACACCGACATCGACCGCTTTCAGGAAAGCGCGCTGTTCCCCGGCACCCCCGTGGCGATCGCGCATCGGAGCCGCGATGGAAAGTGGCTGTGGGTGGTGAGCCCACGGTACAAGGCCTGGGTATCCGCGCAGGACATCGCCGAAGGCAGCCGCGAGCAGGTGCTCGGCTACGCGGACAAGGCGCCGCCATACCGTGTTGTGCTGGGGGCGAAGGTTTCCACGGTATTTACCCGCGAACAACCGCAGCTGTCCGAATTGCAACTGGACATGGGCGTGCGGGT
>Ga0307414_10001985_pt1 | contig 10609 bp, 12 predicted proteins | sample DK1Ometagenome_FD_203804 | JGI IMG/M metagenome (GOLD analysis project Ga0307414, IMG submission 203804) | Maize rhizosphere microbial communities from greenhouse at UC Davis, California, United States - DK15-O-3 | ecosystem: Host-associated > Plants > Roots > Rhizosphere > Soil | place: USA...
ATGAATATCCGGGCAATAACCGCTCATGGATCGGAATGGAGAAAACAGGATGAAATCCCTGTCCCCTCCCCGGCAGACACGGCCGGGAGCCGCGTTACTGCTCGTCTTTCTCGCAACGGCGAGCGCATGCGGAAGCGACGCGCCTGCGCCACCGGCGGTTCCCGCGGACGCATCCGGCCCGCAACCCGCAACGGCGGTCGAAGCCTGGGTCACCAGCGACGACAGGCGCCTGTTGCTGGCGCCTGCCGTCGTCGACCAGGCGCGTGCTGCAGATGGTCCCGGGAACCAGGAAAACGTTACAGGCATCGAGGTGGACACCGGCACCCGCTACCAGCGCATGCTGGGCTTCGGTGCGTCGATCACCGATGCCTCGGCCTGGCTGATCCAGAAAAAGATGGCGCCGGAACAGCGCGCGGCGTTGCTGCAGGAACTGTTCGGCCGTTCCGGCAATGGCCTTGGCCTGGGCTTCACCCGCCTGACCATAGGCGCTTCGGATTTCTCGCGTCACCACTACAGCCTGGACGATCCGGCGGATGGCCGGCCCGATCCACAGCTCGAACATTTCAGCATCGCACCCAACCTGGACGACGTGGTCCCGGTCACGCGCCAGGCCTTGGCGATCAATCCGCGGCTGCAGATCATGGCATCGCCATGGAGCGCGCCGGGATGGATGAAGGACAGCGACAGCCTGATCAAGGGCAAGTTGCGTCCCGAATACTACGACGCATTCTCGCGCTACCTGCTGAAGTATGTCGATGCCTATGCGGCCAAAGGCATTCCGATCTTCGCGTTGACCGTGCAGAACGAACCCGACTACGAACCCGCGGACTATCCCGGCATGCGCCTGAACGCGCCGGCACGCGCGCGCCTGATCGGCGACCACCTGGGCCCGCTGATCGCGCAGCGCGGCAAGGGACCGCTGATCTTCGACTGGGACCACAACTGGGACAAGCCGCAGGAGCCGATGGCGGTCCTGGCCGATCCCGCCGCGGGCCCGCACGTGGCCGCCGTCGCCTGGCATTGCTACGGCGGCGAGGTCGCCGCGCAGTCGCCGGTGCACGACGCGTTCCCTGGCAAGGACGCCTACATGACCGAATGCTCGGACGGCACCTGGGAGCCGGTCCTCAGTGGCGGCCTGCCGCTGCAGGCGCGCGAGCTGATCGTGCAGGCCACGCGGCATTGGGCGCGCGGGGTACTGTTCTGGAACCTGGCCCTCGACGAAAAAGGCGGCCCGCACGCGGGTGGCTGCGACACCTGCATCGGCGTGGTGACCATCGACTCGAAGAGCGGCGCCGTGTCCCGCAACAACGGCTACTACGCGCTGGCCCACGCCAGCCGCTTCGTCCGTCCGGATGCGTACCGCATCGCCTCCACCGCAACCAACGGTGATGGCCTGGACAACGTCGCCTTCCAGAACAGCGACGATGGCTCGGTGGTGCTGATCGTCACCAACTCCAACGAGCAGCCACGCACGTTGCGGGTGCACCAGCGGGATCGCCGCTTCCAGTACAGCCTGCCGGCACGGAGCGTGGCGACTTTCCGCTGGTTGCCCGCGCCACGTCGCTTGTAGGAGGCACTTCAGCCGCGGCAGCGGAAGCCGGTGAAGTGTCGGGCTGAAGCCCCTCCCACACAACGTAGGCGTCATTCCTCGGGCGCGGGCTGCAGCTCCGCCTTCACTTCCTCCAGGTCGGCGATGACCGTTTCCAGCGCATCGTGGAATTCGCTCTGGCGCATCATCAGGTTCTCGATCTTCGTCGCCTGCTTCAGCTTCGCAAGCTCGCCGTCGAACATCAGCCACTGCGTGGTCAGCAGTTCCACGTTGTTCTTCGAGTAGTGCCGCATCTCCTTGAGCTGCGACAGCGTATCGGTGACATGGTCGAGCGGGGTCTTGGCGGTTTCCTCGGACATGGCGCACTCCTTCACGGGAAAGACAGCACTGGCGATGCTACCGGTCGCGAGTGAACGCGGATGTCACGACGGCGGCACCCCGGCCCTGCTCATGAACGTAGCCGCGCACCACGAAAGGCGACTGCCGTCATCCCGGCATTGCCGTACGGCACGACCTGCATCGCCGACAGCCATCGACCGCACCGGTTTCCTCAATCCTCATCCGACCAGTTGCGGCGGCGCTTCCATTCCAGCGCGACGTTGATCCGACTGGACAATGTGCCGTCCCAACGCGTCTTCAGTCCCTGCCTGCGCAGCGCTTCCACGATGTCGTGGCCGATGTCCAAGGCCGCCCGCTCATCCTCGCAATCGTCATCGTCGTCCTCGACGGCGCCATAGTCGAGATACAGTCCATGACCTTCGATGGCCGCTTCGGCGTCCCGTCGCAGGTAGAAGGCGTAACCGCGCGGGGGTCGGGGACCATCGGCAGCCTTGTCCAGCTGCTCCATGAATTCCTCCGCGCCGTCGTCCCCCAGGCCGTGGCGGACGGCTACGCCCTTTTCCTCGAGTTGGGCAAAGGCGATGTCGAGGCGGTCGCAGTCGGTGACCAGCGGCCAGCCGACCTGCACTTCCAGGTGCCGGTAGAACAACGGATCGGCCAACTCCTGGGCCAACGCGCGCAATTCACTGCCTTTCGCGCCGCCCTGGTGCGTGCGCACCGCGAGTTCGATGATCTCCTTGCGGCTGGAAAAACCCGCGGCCATTTCCCGCTTGATCAGCAGGCCCATTTCCCCGACCAGTTCGAATTCCGGATCCATGACTTCCTCCTTGGCGTCGTCCCGGCGCAGGATAGCGCAGCGCGTAAGCGCACCGCCTTCATACCGCCGGCGCCATCACGCGCACTTCATGCCCGGATCGCATATTGCTGCTTCATTCCGCGGAGGACCTGGCCATGGACGCAATGCAATGTCGCCGGACCTGATCGGCTGGCTGGCTTCGGCAATCCTGGTCGCCACGTTGGCGCGGCAGATCCATACCCAATACAAGGACGAGTCCGCGAAAGGCGTTTCGCGCTGGCTGTTCGCGGGCCAGATCGCCTCGTCGCTGGGTTTCATCGCCTACAGCTGGATGCTGGAGAATCGGGTATTCATCGTTACCAACAGCATCATCCTGCTGACCGCCGTGGTCGGCCAGCTGGTGGTGTCGCGCAAGCGCGGCTGAGATGCGCCGTTTCGTGCAGGCACTTTCCGCGGGCGACGGTTTCCCGCCCGCATTCCCCGAGGACCTGCGCGAAACGCTTGGTGCGGCGCCCGACCGCTACAACATCGCGGTGCGCAAACAGGCCAGCGTGATCGTGCGCAAAGACGGCATTCCGGTGGCGAAGGAATTCCAGTGGGGTCTGGTTCCCCGCTGGTCGAAGACCCCGGACACGCCGTACACCACGGTCACCGCACGGCTGGAACGCACCGCCCGCAGCCGCCTGTTCAAGCAGGCCTGGGAAACGCGGCATTGCATGGTGCCATTGAATGGCTACTACAAATGGGATCGCACGGCGAAGCCTGCGGCGCCGTACTTCATCCAGGCCAGCGACGGCCAGGTGCTGATGGCCGCCGGCCTGTGGGAATGCCGGGAAAAAGGCGACGCGGCGTTGTGCAGCTTCAGCGTGCTTACCCATCCCAACGCCGCGATCCCGCCGCCGCTGGTCGCCGACGGCCCGGTGTTCCTGGCGCCCGACCGCTGGATGCGCTGGCTGGATCCGGAGCGCTGGTTTCCGAAGCGCTCCCTGCTCGACAGTACGCAACCGGAGCTGGAAGCCTATCCGGTATCGAATGCGATCCGCGATCCGCAACGCGACGACTACACGCTGCTGGAGCCCGTCGATGCGCTCGCATGCAATGAAGAGTTAGCGATGGATGAAGAGGATTTCGACGACGAGGACTCGTGATCGCTGCCTTAGCGTCCCCTTCACGCACGCGGGGTCAGGGTGCGCGCACACCCATCCCGGAATCCTCCCCATGAAGACTCCCCTGCTCACCTTCAGCCTGCTTGCCCTGGCCGTCACCAGCGCCTGCGATCGCCGCGACGATCCGGACAATGCCCCCACACCCGAGCCGGCCGTCGCCGAGACTGCGGCGGTGCCGGCCAGCGAGCCCGACGCCACTGCGCCGACGGAGGCCAACGCCGACGGCACCGCCCCTGCAGCTACGCCTGCCAGCGACAATGCGTTGGCGCTTGGATTGCTGGCGGCGGTCGACGACCATGAAATCCAGGCCGCGCAGCAGGCCAAGTCGAAGCAGGTCTCCGACGCGGTCATGGCTTACGCCAAAATGATGGAAAAGCAGCACACCGACAACCTGGTCGAAACCAAGACGCTCGGCGCGCTGGCCGACACGGCGGAGGTGCAGGCGATGAAGGAAAAAGGCGCCAGCGACCTCGCCGAACTCGGCAAGCTGTCCGGCAAGGAATACGAAACCGCGTACGTGGACGCGATGGTGAAGGGCCATACCGAAGTCCTGGCCCTGATCGACGGGCGCCTGCTCTCGCTGGCATCGGCCGGTCCGGTACGCGACCACCTGGGCAAGACACGCGACGCGGTTGCGATGCATCTGGAAGAGGCAAGGAAACTGCAGGGGACGCCGCCAGGCTAGGACGGGAAAGAATCCGGCAAGGCGAACCCGCCTTGGCGGGTTCGCCTGTGCTCCGCCTTCGCTCGAATGCACGGGCAAGCCGGATCACGCAGCGGAAGCCGCCGCCCGGGCAACAAAGACAGGCCAAAGTGCAGCGGCTACCATCGGCTCCGACACCAGGAGACCGCGCATGACCCAGGGCACCCAGCATTCGGCCGAAGATCCACGCAACGCCGACATCCTCATCTCCATCAACGGGGTGATGAAGCACCGCAGCGAGGCGATGGTGTCGGTTTTCGACAGCGGCTTCGTGCTCGGCGACGGGGTCTGGGAAGGTTTCCGCGTGCTCGGCGGGCATCTGCTGTTCCTGGATGCGCACCTGGACCGTCTGTACGAAGGGGCGAAGGCGATCCTGCTCGACATCGGCCTGGACCGCGAGCAACTGACCCGCGCGCTGTACGCGACCCTGGAAGCCAATGGCATGCACGGCGATGGCGTGCATGTGCGCCTGATGGTGACCCGCGGAGTGAAACGCACGCCCTACCAGGATCCGCGCGTGACCGTGGGTCCGGCGACCATCGTCATCATTCCCGAATACAAGAGCGCCTCCACCGACAGCGCCGCGCGCGGGCTGTCGCTGTTCACCGTGCACGTGCGCCGCGGCGCGCCGGACGTGCAGGACCCCAAGCTCAATTCGCACAGCAAGCTCAACTGCATCACCGCCTGCATCCAGGCCTACGGCGCGGGCGCGGACGAGGCGCTGATGCTGGACCCGCACGGTTTCGTCGCTACCTGCAATTCCACCCACTTCTTCATCGTGCGTAAGGGCGAGGTGTGGACCTCGACCGGGCAGTACTGCCTGGGCGGGATCACCCGCGCCAACGTCATCGCGATCTGCCGCGACAACGGCATCCCGGTGTTCGAGAAGTCCTTCAGCCTGACCGATGCCTACGGTGCCGATGAGGCCTTCGTCACCGGCACCTTCGGCGGCGTGGTGCCGGTGCATACCATCGACGGTCGCGGGATCGGCTGGGCGCCGCGCGGCAACGACGCACGCGGGCCGATGGTCCAGCGCCTGCAGTCGCTGTACCGGGATTTCGCCGCCGCCGACGCGGCACGCCGGGTCCGTCCCCGATGAGCGCGCCCACCGGAGTGGTGCGCGTGGCGATGTGGTCGGGGCCACGCAACATTTCCACGGCGATGATGCGCGCCTGGGAAAACCGCGGCGATTGCGCGGTCAGCGACGAGCCGTTGTACGCGCATTACCTGGACCGCACCGGGCTGGACCATCCGGCGCGCGAAGACGTGATCGCCGATGGCGACACCGACTGGCGGCGGGTGGTGGATTCGCTGCTGGGCCGGGCGCCGGGCAATGCGGCGGTGTGGTACCAGAAGCACATGACCCACCACTTGTTGCCGCACATGGACCATGCGTGGATCGCGGGCTTGCGCAACGTGCTGTTGATCCGCGACCCGCGCGAGGTGGTGGCGTCGTACGTGAAGTCGCGGGCCACGGTCACCGCCGACGATATCGGCCTGCCGCAACAGGCAGCGTTGTACGACGAACTCTGCGCCACCGGTTCGCCGCCACCGATCCTCGACGCCGGCGATTTCCTGCGCGCACCCGAACCGCATCTGCGCGCGTTGTGCGAATGGCTGGGCATCGCCTTCACTCCGCGCATGCTGCACTGGCCGAAAGGCCCGCGCGACAGCGACGGCATCTGGGCGCCGCACTGGTACGCGCATGTGTGGGAATCGACCGGTTTCGAAGCGCCGCTGGAAAAGGAAATCAGCCTGTCCGGTGCAGCGGCGGACGTCGCCGAGGAATGCCGGCCGCATTACGAGCGGCTGCATGGATTGCGGATGCGGGTGGGGTAAAACCTGTAGCCCGGGTAGAGCGAAGCGAAACCCGGGCTACGTCACTCCTGCGAGCATTCGTCAGCCTCGGACCAGGTCCAAGCGCAACAGGTAATCCAGTGCGCTTTGGTAGACACCTGGGCAACGCTCCTCGCGGGGCCCGGCTACATTCAGGCGTTCGATCTGGTGTTGCCGGATCCATTCGAGGGTCTGCTGCAATTGCGCTGGCGTGCTTTCGACGGCCAGGTCGACAACGTGGTGGGGTTTGCCGAAGCGCAGGGCGAACTGCAAGGTCGCCAGGGTGCCGCCTTCGCATTCCCCCGGCGAGAGGATCAAGGTGCCGTCGCTTTCCTGCACGTTGCGTTTGGTGCGTTGGCGATAGCCGCCGGTTTCGAGTTCCTGCAACAGGTAGCGGGGCGGGATGGCCCCGTCCTCGGCCATGCGGCCCGGCGGGCAATAGCCGGCGTGGGGGTAACCCCGTTGCAGAGCGAAGTCGAGCGCGGCGCGATCCACGCCGGTTTGTCCGCCGGAAATGATCGTTGTGCAAAAGCGGCATGGCTCAATCGCCATCGTTCCTCCAGCGAGCGATGCATGGTGGGCCCGATTCGCTGCAGGACATCGCGATCCTGCATGCAGCGGACCTGAGCCCGCTCCATGCAATCTACTCCGCCGCTTCAGGCACGCCCATCTTGCCTTTGCTGTACACGATCGCGTCACTCGTCGGCGGGCATGGCGGCCATATCCATCCAGAAGGGGCCCCAGACGTGTCCGTCGGGATCGGCGACGTCGCGGCCGTACATGAAGCCGAGGTCCTGGATGGGATTGATGTCGCCGGTTCCGCCGTTGGCCGCGGCGGCAGCGTTGAAGGCATCGACGGCGTCGCGGTCGTCCAGGGCCAGGGCCAGCGACACTTCGCTGGAAGTGCTGGGGCATATGGGCCGGGTGGTGAAGGTCTTCCATTTTTCGTGGGTCAGCAACATGACGTGGATGGTGTCGCTCCAGACCATGCAGGCGGCGGTGGCGTCGGTGAATTGCGGGTTGTTGGTGAAACCGAGGGCCTCGTAGAACTTCTTCGAGGCATCCAGATTGGAAACAGGCAGGTTGACGAAGATCATGCGCGGCATGGGTACTGTCCTTTTGGTGGCGGATTCATGCCAGCGACGAGCGACAGTGATGGAAATCGACAAGCGCGTGGCTGCAGAGCTCGTCATCCCGGCGCCCGCCGGGATCCATCGCACCGCAGGTGATCCATCTCCACCATGTCACTGCCCGAACGAAGGCGCTCTTCGCACGTCCAGCGCCCTGCCCTGGATCCCGGCGTGCGCCGGGATGACGGCTGGAGGGAATGTGTCGCGATTGCGCATGCGGTGGGCCAAGGCCCATCCATGGGTTCTACTCCGCCGCTTCGGGCGCGCCCATGTTGCCCTTGCTGTACATGCCGGAGCGGTCGAAGCAGCAGGCGCGGCGGTTGCCGCTGGCGAGTTTGTCGCAGGCCACGCCGATGCGTTTCACGCGGGTCTCGGCCTTCTTGCCGGAGGTGATCCAGTGGATCCAGTCGCGCCGCGCCACCGCGGTGATCTCGGCCCAGGTCGCCTTGGCGGCGGGATTGCCGGCCAGCGCCTGTTTCAGGTCGGCGGGCACCTTGGGTTCGGGCTCCTTCTCCACCGGCGCGATCTCGAGCGCGACGCTGTCGCCCGCGGCGACGCCGGCGGCTTCGCGCAATGCCTTTTCGACCTTGAGCCAGTGGCTGCCCTGCCCGTCGGGCTCGAGCGTGGCCTGGAAGGGTTGGCCTTCGAGCGTGCCGTCGACGGTGACCATGCTCCGCGTCGGCAACTTCTTGCTCGCAGCGGTGGGCAGTACCAGGAAGGTCCACGCAGCGCCCTTCGGCTCCTTGGGCCGCGAGAGCTTTGCCTTGAATTTGATTGCTTCGGTGGATTTGGTCATGGCGGAACGGTAGCACCGGTGGCCGTTAACTGTCTGTCGAACAGGATCGCAAGGCGTAGGGCGCAATAACCGAAGGGCATTGCGCCGCACGCTATGTCCGTTGCATAGAACCTCGGGACAAGCCACGCGCACGAATGATTGTCATCGCCGCATCACCCTTCATGGCGCAATGCCCTTCGGTTACGCCCCGAAGGAAGTCCCCTTGCGGGATTGCGCCCTACAACGGCCTGACCCTGAACACCGCGCTTATGCGCGGACCCTGAGGTTTCTTCGTCTTCGGAATGCCGTGCTCGTGGGTGAGCTGCGAAGCATGGCTCATGCACAGCAGGCTGCCGGGTTCCAGGTCCACGGCGAGGGTGTCGCGGTCGCCCGCTTTCGCGCGGATCAGCATGCGCCGCGGATCGCCCAGCGAGACCAGCGCGATGGGATGCGGGGCGGTGAGGATGTGCAGCTTGTCGTTGTGCATGGCCACGCTGTCGTTGCCGTCGCGGTAGAGGTTGAGCCCTACCCCGTTGTAAGGCGCGGGCACTTCCTGGCGCACGTACGCCAGCATCTGCGCCAGCGGAAGCTCCAGCGGAAATGCATCGGTGCGGTACGAGGCGACCAGGCGCGGCACGTCGACGATGCGGTCGTACATGGGGCGTTGCAAGTGCGTCCATCCGGCCTTCGCCTGCAATTCGCAGAACCACTCCTGCGCCAGTCGCGGCTGCACGAAACCCGGCCAGTAGCGGATGCCGCCTTCGGCATCGTCCACCAGTTGCGTCATCGCCCCGGCGAACAGGTCCAGCGAGAACGCGGCGGCCGGCATCAGTGGAAATCCCGCGATGAAGTGCGCAGGCTTCCGAGCAGGTCGCTGAGGTCCTGCATGTCCTGCGCGATCAGGTGGGCCACGCCGTCCACCTGTTCCCAGCGCCCACGCACCGCCAGCAGGCTCGCGCCCAGCAGCGCCTTGCGCCGGCGCAGGGCGACGTGTTCCCAGACCACCACGTTGACCATGCCGTGCTCGTCTTCCAGGGTCACGAACATGGTGCCGCTCGCCGTCTGCGGACGCTGCCGGTTGGTCACCAGTCCGACTGCATGCACGTGACTGCCGTGGCGCTTGTCGATCAGGTCACGCGAACCCAGCAGGCGGCGCGCGCGCATCCGTTCGCGCAGCAACGACATCGGGTGCGCACCCAGGGTCAGTCCGAGCGCGCGGTAGTCGGCCAGCACTTCTTCGCCGATCCGTGGCGCCGGCAACTCGATCGGTCGCTCCTGCGGGCTGCCGGGCAGCAACGGACGCTGGCGTTCGATACCCGCGACCATCCAGCGCGCCCGGTTGCGATTGCCGGCGAGGCTTTGCAGCGCGCCCGCTTCGGCCAATGCACTGCGCGCCTTTTCATCCAGCTGCGCGCGCAGGCACAGGTCGGCGATGTCGTGGAACGGTTGCCGCTGGCGCGCGGCCATGATCGCCAAGGCCGACTGTTCGGAGAGCCCGCCGACCTGGCGGAATCCCAGGCGTATCGCCGGCTGTTCGCCGGCATCGTCGCCACGGCGCAGCGAGCCGCCGACCAGGGTGTTGTCGTAATCGCTGCTGGCCACGTCCACCGGCAGGAACTCGATCGCCGCGCGCGCCTGCCGTCCGCGCCGCGCATCCTGCACGATCTGGCTGGCGGGATAGAAGCCCATCGGCTGCGCATTGAGCAGTGCGCAGGCGAAGGCCGCCGGTTCATGGCGTTTCAGCCAGCAACTGGCGTACACCAGTTTCGCGAACGAGGCCGCATGGCTCTGCGGAAACCCGTAGGAACCGAAGCCCTTGATCTGTTCGAAGATCTGGTCGATGAAGGCCGATGCGTAGCCCTTGCCTTCCATCAGTTCGCGGATGCGGGCGCGATGCGGCTCCATGTCGCCGCCCTGGCCCCAGGCCGCCATCGAACGGCGCAGGTTGTCGGCCTCGTGGGGCTCGTAACCGGCGTGGATGACCAGCTCCATCACCTGCTCCTGGAACAAGGGAATGCCCAGCGTGGATTCGAGGATGTCTCTGACATCGTCCGAGGGATAAGTCGGCTCTTCTTTGCCCATGCGCCTGCGCAGATAGGGATGCACCATGCCGCCCTGGATCGGTCCGGGACGCACGATCGCCACTTCCACCACCAGGTCGTAGAAGGAATTCGGCTTGAGCCGCGGCAGCATGCTCATCTGCGCGCGCGATTCGATCTGGAACACCCCCACCGTGTCGGCAAGCTGGATCATGTCGTAAGTCGGCTGGTCGCCCGGCGGCACGCTGGCCAGGTCCAGGTCGAGGCCGCGATGCG
>Ga0307414_10001986_pt1 | contig 10609 bp, 10 predicted proteins | sample DK1Ometagenome_FD_203804 | JGI IMG/M metagenome (GOLD analysis project Ga0307414, IMG submission 203804) | Maize rhizosphere microbial communities from greenhouse at UC Davis, California, United States - DK15-O-3 | ecosystem: Host-associated > Plants > Roots > Rhizosphere > Soil | place: USA...
CAAGGAATTAAAAACACTTGATGAGACTAAGCTCATGAGCGAGGAATAATTAATCCGAGGATAAAATAGTAGATTTAGTGAATAGACACGTCCCTAATTATGCTATCGTCTTTTTCAAAATTCTACTTATTGCTGGCTATTGGGTTACTCCAACTGTCATGCCATCGCGGTGATCCCGTGCTGGATGCGATCGTCGACGACAATGAAATTTTTGAAGAGGCTTCGGGTTTGTACAACGCAAAAAAGTTATCGGTCGACGGAATCTCGAAAGATTTGGCAAACCCCGGTAATCGTGTCACTGTTTTGATAGCCAAAAGCTCCGAAGGAAAGCCAATCATGGACTATACTTTTTATCAGGCTTCGATCATTAATGCACGCTTCGTGTATGATATTGCGTTAAAGCGAGATGGTCAAACGATTGCAATTTTTAGGAGACTTGACGAAAAGATTGGAGAGATCAAGGGAAAAGAAATTTCTATTTACTATGCAGACGGGACCGGAGTGCAAACCCAGGTCGAGGGCCACAAAGACTGAATCGCCTCCTGCGGCATGCGAATTATCGCCTATTTCCAAAATATACCACCTTTAAATCACTTTGACAGCTTCTAAATTTTTTCTTACAACCCCTCCGTAATCGTGAGAGGGGCTTGTAAGAAAAAATTTGGTTAACTCTTGTGCATGCTGACTGGTAAGGGATTTAGGAATTTGACCGACAATTGGTCACCGGCTAACTAGGCTACGGAGAAAGGTCACTTTTGGGGCAAAAAACGGCCCGAATGATCAAAAAGCAACCTTAATAAGTCCGAAAAGAGCATTTTTATGGCAAAAACATCCCGTAGGCCCCTTTATGACTAAATTTTCGTCTTCTTGCCCAAATCGGCTCAGTAATGACGCTTCGGAGCGAAATGTTCTGCCTTTGGGGATATGAAATTCTACGCACCTCAGGTGTGCCAAAATTACGTGCAACCACCTGTCTATCCGTGGTTGGCCAGATGTACAATTGTATCACGCGTCAGGGCCGCGATGCTTCAATTGAATCTGGCTCTGCGAGGCGGCCCAACTCGGAACTCGTTCGGCGAAAAGTCCCGAAAGCAAATATGACGAATACATCTTGTTTGCCAGATATTGCCATTTTGCCTGGCTCCACCGTTACTACGTCTCAAAAACCAGCGGGTAGTGGGAAGTAATTGGCCCTTTCAACAAACCATATCTGGACTTTTAAACAAAGTGAAATATGTCGGTTACCGCTGACATTTGCTGTGTCAAAAATTTCAAAAAAATGGAAAACAAAGAAACGGTATTGGTTACGGGAGGTTCGGGCTTCATTGCCTGCTATTGCATCATAGCTTTGCTTCAAAACGGGTACAAGGTAAAAGCTACACTCCGTTCCCTGGGCAAATCGGGGTTGGTAAAGCAAATGCTCACGGAGGGCGGCCTGCGTTCATCGGAGGATTTATCGTTTGTCGAAGCCGATTTACAGGATGAAGCAAGCTGGGAAAAAGCGACGGAAGGTTGCAGGTACGTGATCCACGTGGCTTCGCCTACACCCTACACGAGTGCCACCACGGAAGACGATTTTGTGATTCCCGCTAAAGACGGGGTGCTTTTTGTGATGCGGGCCGCGAAAAAAGCGGGTGTAAAAAGGGTCGTGCTTACCTCCGCTTTCGGCGCGGTGGGTTTCGGCACGGTCAAAACCATCCCATACACAGAAGAAGACTGGACAGTGCTCAACGAAACCGTCGCTCCTTATCAAAAATCGAAAACGATTTCCGAAAAAGCGGCCTGGAATTTTATTAAAACGGAAGGGGAAGGAATGGAGTTGGCCGTCGTAAACCCTACCGGTGTACTGGGCCCAGTGTTGGCCGATGACTTCTCGCATTCAATCCAGAACATTAAGCAAATGCTTAGCGGCGGTATGAAAGCCTGCCCCAAGATCATTTCGGGTTATGTGGATGTCCGGGACGTTGCCGATCTTCATTTTAAAGCGATGACAATGCCCCAGGCGAACGGCCAACGCTTCATCGCTGTTGCCGGCGAGGCGCTTTCACTGATCGATATCGCCAATGTGCTTCGGTCCAATCTGGGCACGAAAGCAGCCCACGTGCCCACAAAAGAGTTACCTAACTGGGTTGTCAAACTACTGGTGCTGTTCAACCCGAAACTGAAAGGCGTGGCACCTTATTTAGGAATGGTAAAAAGGGCAAGCGGCGAAAAGGCGATCACGATGCTGGGCTGGAAACCGCGTTCGTGCAAAGAAGCTATATTAGCAACGGCGAATAGCCTGATCGAAATGAACCTGGTATAGCCATGAAGGTGATGAAATGTAAATAAGCGGCAATGAAAATCACTGAAATAAAGTCCTGTTTTGTGGGTCCCGCCATCTCTCCGGAGCAGTTTATAGCCGAGCATATCTTCGTATTCCTGGTCAAAGGGACCATGAATGGCTACGACGGCAACAAACGTTACACGCTCGAACCGGGCGAAAGCTGTATCGTCAGAAAGAACCGGTTGGCGCGTTACAACAAGCGACGGGATAACAACGAGTTCGAGAAAGTTGTTTTTATCTTTGACGAGCGTTTTTTAAAGGATTTTCTCAAAAGGCATCCGATTACTTTTCATAATTACACGTCGGCCGACGCCTTTATCAAGCTCGAAAAAGATAAACTGATTAATAGCTTCCTGCTTTCGTTGGAGCCCTATTTCACGCCTTACGGTCAAATCAGCGAGGCATTTGTGGACATGAAGCGGGAGGAACTGCTCCTCATACTATTACAAGTGATGCCCGTGCTATCGGATGTCATGTTCGATTTCGGGATCCCCGGCAAACTGGACCTCGAGGCGTTTATTCAGCAAAATTACAAGTTCAATGTAAGCGCGGAGCGTTTCGCATTCCTTACCGGCCGGAGTTTGTCGGCATTCAAACGCGACTTTAAAAGCATTTTTCACCAGACACCCAACCGGTGGCTGGTGAAGCGGCGGTTGCAGGAAGCCCGCTTTCTCATCGAGGAAAGGCATGAAAAAGCTTCCGATATCTACCTGCAATTGGGCTTCGAAGACCTGTCACATTTCTCGTTTGCATTCAAAAAGGAGTTTGGGGTAGCCGCCACAAGGCTTCCTAAACACGGGAAAGAACCCATTACCAGAGGCTCTGTTTCAAATAGCTGATGGAACCTTTGCGATTATTTTCCCGAGTTTAAATATTTTCAAAGATTAGCTATGAGCCTGACGCGAATAGCACGGGTCCAGGGGCCTTCCGATGGCCAGCTCACGCCGGGGTGTCCGCAGCAAAAGGAAAAAGATCCATAGAAATTCAATCTGTAATTCACATTGGCGTCTCATCCAAGTTATCAGTTGAACGAAGCCCTGAATTCCAAAGGAGACACCTTGGTTTTGGTCTTAAAAAGTTTGTTGAATGATTGCGGATGCTCAAAGCCCAGGCCATAGGCAATCTCGCTGACCGACAAGCTGGTCGTAGATAGTTTTTCCTTGGCCTTGTCGATCAGCTTTTCGTGAATGTGCTGTTGCGTGCTTTGACCGGTCAGATTTTTAAGCAAACTCCTCAAATAGCCTGGTGAAACGTGAAGCGACTCTGAAATAAACTCTACGGTTGGTAAGCCGTTGGTCATCAGGTCATCGCTATCAAAATAATTGTTCAATAAATCATTCAGCCGGTCAAGGATCTGGTGGTTGGTGATCTTGCGGGTAATGAACTGTCTCTGGTAGAAGCGTTCAGAGTAATTGAGCAGGGTCTCCAAGTGCGATACGATAATGTTCTGCGTAAACCCGTCGATATTTCCGTTGCATTCGTGTATAATATTTGCAACGATATCATTGATCACCTTTTCCTCTTTATCGGACAAAAACAGGGCCTCTTTTACCGAGTAATTAAAAAATTCGTACTGCTTAATCTTTTTGGCGAGCGGTGTTCCCCAGAAAAAATCCGGGTGCACAAACAGCATCCATCCTTTGGGCTCATATCCGGGCGCATGCTGTTGCCCGCTTAAAATTTGGTTAGGTCCCACAAAGGCCATAAAGCCCTCGTCAAAATCGTATTTCTGCTGCCCATACATCAGGTTGTTACAATTCCGTTTGATCGAAATCATATAAAAATCCAGCACGACGCTCATGCCTGGACTTCCTTTCAGCTGGCCACATTCGATAATGCTGATCATGGGATGCGGCGGCGGTGCGAACCCTTGCATTTTATGGGCCTGAGAGATGGAACCTATTCTAATCGGTGCACTCATCGTGTTTTTTTGTTAGAACTTGAAGGGATATTTGAACCAGATCAATAGTAATGGCAAGGCCAGGAAAGGGATTTCGATCAGAGCGGTTTTAAAGTCGCCCGCTCGTAAAGACAAAGCCATGATCAGAACAATGGTGACGGCATTAAGCACATTACCAAGAAAAAAGGTTTGCGGAAACGACAACATCAAGCCAATGATGATTGAAAACACGCCGAAATACGGCATGATAGACTCGGTAACGCCCAGGTTACCCATCATTTTTGCCTGCTCCGGACTAGGCGGCTGAAACGCATCCCAGCCATGTTTGACGCTCAGAAATGCGGATGCCAGAATGAGTATTACACTTACTATTTTCATTGGATGGATTTTATAAATACAATTAATGGTAAATTAAATGCCTGCTATTTTTTTGTTTGCGATAAGTAAAGCACCCGCACAAAGCACACTAGCCATCGGGCCGATTAACAATGCCCATCTGAGCCCATTGCCTAACTTTGAAGCCGTAGCAAAATCACTGACAAAACCGACCAACACGGGCGCCAGAGACGGGCCAAAAAGGCTGGATCCAAACAAAAGCAAACCTGTGGATAATGCTTTATTATCATTTCCAGCCACCAAATGGCCGCTGCCAAATGCGTAAGGCAATAAAAAGGCAAAAGAAAACATACCTGGCACTAATAACGCGATTGCCCAATTGCTTGTGGGCATAAACAGGGCTGCAACAGTAGAGAAAGCAGCAATTACGATCAGGACGGCTGGTGGCCCCAGCAAATAACTGGAATGTCTGGCAATTGCCCGGTCGAAAAACCTACCACCCAATAGCGTCGCTGCAATGCCAAGCAACCCTTGCATCAACCCAAACCTGAGCCCCACTTCACTTGCAGTGAGCCCGTAGGTTCTTATCAGGAAGGGGGCACTGAAAACATAGAATGGGGCGGAGGCAAACCCCAGCAGATTAGCTGCCACAAACAACCATAGGAACGCGGGTTTCTTTAATAACTTTTTGCCTGCTGAAAGAAATCCATCGGATCCGGCCATTTTCAATGCTGATGCTCCGTTTCCAGGCACAAACAGCGTGACCGATAAGGCTAAAACCAACCCAAAGGCACCTGCTGCAAAAAATGCGCTACGCCAGCCAATATGGTCTCCTGCCCACCCTCCCAAGGCAAATCCAAGCATAGTGCCCATGGGAATCCCCATCGAGAACAAGCCAATCGCCCTGCCTCGAAACAACTCAGGAATTCTTTGGCCGATAAGAAAATGACTGGCGGGTGTACTCCCGGCTTCTCCCAGGGCTACCCCAATGCGCAACAATACCAATATCAGGAAGCTATTGGCCAGTCCGGCCAAGGCGGTCATAAGTGTCCAGATGACGATACAACAAACCAGTACCTTTTTTGCACCACCCCTATCAGAGATGCGCGCGAGGGGCAAGGCGGCAAGTGTGTAACACATCGCAAACGCAAGACCGGTTACCATCCCGAGCTGCGTATCGCTAAGGCCCAGATCCTTTTTGATCGATTCCGCCAAAATGAACGGCAAAATCCGATCAATCTGACTGACAATACTTACCAATAGCAAGGTGGCTAAAAAGGTGGCTTTTCGCCAACCCCGTAGATAGGCGTCGTTGCCAGCAATCTCACTAACGTTTATCATAAGGTTAATTTAAGCAGTTTTTTGAGCCCATCATTTGGTCTCTTCCTCTAATTGGCGGAGTAGAATTCTTTGCCCGCTTTACTTGCCTGTTCTAACAAAAAGTCAGGAGCAATCCTGCTCATCACCCGAATCAGTTTCGATAAGCCCGGATAAACTTCATCCTGATCGTATTTTATTCCTTTGATGGCCGCTTCCACAATTTTATCAGGTGGCATCAATGCACCTGCATTCACAGCCCGGTCGGTTGTAAATTTTTCGTTCAGTGGCGTATTCGAGCCAGGTGCCACCAGCTCGATCACCTTTATTCCGGTGTGCCTGAGCTGCACCCTGAGCGCCTTTGTATAAGCCCTGAGCCCTGCCTTGCTGGCGCTGTAAATGGGCGAGACAGGAAACGTCATTAGCGCAATGCCCGAAGTGACATTTATGATGGCAGCCTTTTTCCGGGTCTTTAAATGTGGCAAAAACTGTTGCACCAAATGTATCGGTCCTGACAGATTGATGTCTATCTCCCGGGTGAGGTCAGTGAGCTCATGGCGCTGGTTCAAACTTATCTTCCGCATTTCGCCGGCATTGTTGATAAGGATGTTTAATTCGGGAAACCGTTGAGTCACTTGGCTGAATAGTTTCCCAATATGCTCTATATCGGAAACATCACTTTGAAAGACGTGCACTTGGGGAAACCGTTTTTTTGTTTCCTCTAATTTGGCCATGTTTCTTCCGGTTATGATCACCGTATTGCCCAGCTCTAAAAACCTTTTTACAAATTCAAGACCAAAACCGCTGGTGCCACCGGTTATCAGGATCGTATTATTAAATAAGTCCATGGATGTTCAATTATTATTTATAGTTCAACCCTTACCCCAAATGTTGGAAACATCCCCAGACCGGCCCTGTACACGTTTCCGGTATTAGGAATGAATACCTCCGTATTTACATTAAACTGGTTGTTGATGTTGGCCAGGTCTACAAAGGCAGAGAACATTCCTTTTTTCATAGGAACATTGTAGTCTACCCGAACATCCAGGCTGACATAATCAGGTAGTCTTCTGCCATTAATCTCCGTGATTTCCTGCGAGTAACGCAGCATATCGGGATTGTCAAGCACATTGGCGTGAAGGGTATAGACATCGGCAGGGCGGCCGGTGCTGTAACGGAATTTGCCCGAAAAGATCCATTTGTTATTTGGCTTGTAGCTGCCCAACAATGAAAAGTTGTGGGGTATGCTAAAAGTGTAATCATATTCACCCAAGCCGTTATTGTCATCTCTTTTGCTTTCCATATAGGAATAATTGACAGTACCGTACCAGCTTTGTGAAAGCCTTTTGGTAAGGCTCAGGTCAGCGCCGTATGCATAGCCGGTACCATTATTATTGAGGTAGCTCTGCACCCGGTTGGGCTGGACAGCCACGTCGTCGAACTGTTTATGCCAACCTTCCACGACCAGTTTCAGATCGCCTGAAAATTGGTATTTATAGCCTAAGATATTTTGAAAAGTCCTCTCATTTTTCAGCTTATTGGCCGCACTTTGACCTGCCAGGTCCGAGAAAGCAGCATCCTGAAAGTAGATACCGGAAGCAAAATTGAAGCTCTGTTTATCACCCAGCAGAATACTGCCGCTAATTCTTGGCGAAATGGTATGTTGCTCTGTGAAGCCCGTGTAATCGTAGCGAATGCTTGGGTTCAGGGCAAAGCCATTCGCAATTTTCCATGATACCGCCACGTAGCCCGAACCGTTGAAGGCACTGTTATCGAAATTTGAATTGTACTGGGCCGGGTTCAAGATCTGATAATATTGGCCGGTGCCCGGTCTTGGATCGGTACTGCGGAAAGTATAGACCGTATCTACACGTTTCAGGGTCCTTTCATAATCCAGGTTCACCATAGCAGCATCAATCCCTGCTGTAGCGGTTAGTTTATTGAGGCGTTTGGTATACACTGAGCGGTAACCAACTTCTGTCTGGTTGTTTTTTATCCGCCTGAGATCGTCTTCGTATCGGCCATATCTTGGGTCTAAGACCATGCCTTCTTCATTCAAGGATGGCGTAAAATTTCCAAAGTTGTTATCGACCGTCGATGAACGAAAGTACAGGACGTTCCTGATATAACTTTTGCTATCGATCAGCGTCCGCAAATTCAACCCGACCAGCGCTTTGCTGCCCCTATGATTAAAGAGCATGGTGCCGCCACTGTTGTCATCATTTATATTGTAATTTGGATCGACATCATCGATGCTCCGGCGTGGCCTTTCCGGATTATACATGGCAATGATGGAAAGTTTGTTTTTCGCATTGAGCTCTGTGGTCGTTTTGATCAAATAATCGCCAAAGCCGATGCTGACCGGATTTTGCTGATCCAGCACCCTTTGCAACAATGCAAAATTCTGATACCGTCCCGAAGCGAACATGCTTGTCTTTTTAGAGACCGGGCCATCGGCAATTAAAGTCGCGCCCAGCAGATCAAACTGTCCTGCAAATGACCAGGTTTCTTTATTACCTTCCTTGATGCCAAGCGCGAGATAGGACGAAGATTTTCGGCCATACACCGCGTCAAAACCACCATTCTGGAATTGTACGTTGTCAATAATCCGGGGTGCAAAAATACTGAACCGGCCGCCATTGGGATCATTAAAGCCCGAGTTGAAACCCTCCGCTTCCAAATGGGACAAGTTGAACATCGGTATATCATCGACCATATAAACGTTGTCCTGAGTCCCTTGTCCCCTTGCGGCAATGGCAGAAAATTGGGCCCCGCTGCTTACCACACCCGGCAGGCTTCCCAAAGCCCGCATGATATCCCCCTGGGCACCCGGATTTCTGAAAATTTCTTCCCTCGAATAGGAAAAAGTTGAGACTGGTGTCAAAAGATTGTTTTCTCCCTTAAATGCACGGACTGTCGCCTCGTTTAAGTTGGCTACCGATTCCAGAATTTCTAATTCGGAATAATAGGTTTTACCCGGAGTGATCATTACTTCACTGATGTTCTTGGTCTGAAAACCGATATAAGAGATTGTTACGGCATAAGTTCCGGCGGGAATATTATTTACCGTAAATATTCCCGATGTATCGGTGATCGCCCCGAATTGTGAATGATCGATTTGCACAGTGGCTCCGGCAACAGGCTGTTTGGTGGACCGATCCAAAATTTTCCCTTTGAAATTTCCCGTCGTTTGTGCGAATGACGCCAAGCTAGCCATGCTGAAAAGTAGGATCAGTACATAGGTCTTCATCTTGCTTCTTTGTTTCATTTTATCCTGATTTCGTTTCTGCAAAATTGCAGCAGGAATAAAAAGCGGAAGTAGCCTAAACGCCTTTTGATGTAGTCAAAAGGAATATGATCTGCCTGAAAGCCTATTTACATCAGCTACACATCCTACCGCAGAAGCTCCTGATCTTCCTTTTTACTACAACTTCGTGACTTTTGGATACATCTGCCAATTGACATTGGCTGAACTTTGCATCAACAACAGCGAGAAAAATATGGACTTAAAGAAAAGCACCATCCTCATTACAGGAGGGACCAGCGGTATAGGGCTGGAACTGGTCAAGCAACTTACCCAGCAGGGATCAACAATCATTGTTACAGGACGTAAACAAGAGGCCTTGAATGAGACGAAGAGGCGTTTCCCCCAAGTACACCTCTTTCAGAGCGATGTAAGCGATCCGCAAGATATTAAGCGCCTTTATAAGGAGGTGACACAACAATTTCCTGATCTGAATATGATCGTTAACAATGCAGGTGAAATGCGGTTGCTTGATGTTCAGGACGCCAGTAAGGACCTGGAAAACATCACCCGTGAGATCGATACCAATCTGACGGGAACGATCCGGATGGTTCATCAATTCTTACCGCATTTGATGATGAGGCCTTCTGCGGCGATTGTAAATGTTTCCTCTGCTATTGCTTTTATGCCTTACTCTACCGCTCCGGTTTACAGCGCCTCCAAAGCAGGGGTCCATGCTTACTCCCAAGCGCTGCGCCTGCAATTAAGCAAAACCAGTGTCAAGGTATTCGAACTGGTCCCTCCGGGCGTGAATACCAATCTTCAGAATGATTGGGTGCTGCCACCGAATCCTAGCCAAATGATGGATGTGGATAAACTGGTCGGTGTGGCCATCAAAGGTCTTCTGAACGACACACCCGAGATCAAGCCACTGCTGGTGGGTGTGATCAAATTTTTGAGCCGCTTACTGCCCAATCAATTGATGAAAATGGGGCACAGGGAATTTGAGAAATTCAAGCTACTTAACAATCAACAATAAACAACCAGATATGAAGAAATCAATATTGGCAGCGTTTATGCTGCTGTTGTCAATGGCATCTTTTGCGCAGAAACTACCTGCGGATCGAATTATAGGTATCTGGCAATGTGACGATTACAAAATTGAGGTATTCAAAACGGGCACCACTTACTCGGCCAAGCTCGTATGGTCGAATGAGATGTTCGAAGCAGATGGCAAAACCTCAAAGAAGGACGTTAAAAACCCTGATGCAAAACTCCGGAGCAGGTCCGTGCAAGGCCTTACGCATATCACCGGTCTTGTCTACAAGGACGGCGAATACGTGGACGGAAAGTTGTATAGCGTAGAGGATGGAAACACCTATGGTTTCAAAGGTGAACTGAAAGGGCCTAATGACCTTGAAACGCGGGGTTATAAGGGCATCCCATTGGTGGGCAAATCATTTAAATGGAAAAGAGTACAGTAAAT
>Ga0307414_10001987_pt1 | contig 10608 bp, 14 predicted proteins | sample DK1Ometagenome_FD_203804 | JGI IMG/M metagenome (GOLD analysis project Ga0307414, IMG submission 203804) | Maize rhizosphere microbial communities from greenhouse at UC Davis, California, United States - DK15-O-3 | ecosystem: Host-associated > Plants > Roots > Rhizosphere > Soil | place: USA...
CCTATATTTTCCTCCGGGGGGATATTTGATTTGAAAGTCGAACTATTACCAGGGGGTGACCCACAGCGATGTCCGACGAAGTTGGGGTAAACACCCCTGAATCACTTCCGATCAGGCGTCCACCCGCTCGAACCAGTGTGCGAAGGACCCGCCAACTTGTTGTGCAGGCCCAGAATCTCATCGAGGAGCGCATCCAGGCCGGGACGGCCTCGCCCACGGAGACAGTTGCAGTGCTTCGGTTGGGGACGGAGACCGAACTTGCCAACATCGAGCGCATCAGGGCGCAGACGGAACTACTCAAGGCCCAGAAGGCCAAGTCGGAGGCCGAGACTGTCAGCGGTCAGATGTTCAAGGACGCCATGGACGCGATTGTGCGATACCAGGGAGGTCGTCGTGATGAACCCGGGGGATAAGAACTACTCGGCAATGTTAGCACGCGATACTTTTTTGTCTCGCTACCGCTACCTCAAACTCGACGGTCGTGTTGCTGAAATCACTTTCGGCAACGAACGCCACTTGAACCAGGCTTTTTACACGAGTCGTGACTGGAAAGTCACCCGTGACGAGGTGATTGTCCGGGACCAGGGACGGGATCTTGGACATCCAGATTATCCGATCATGGGACCGGTAACGGTTCACCACATCAACCCAGTCACACCAGAGCAGTTGCTCCGCGGCGATCCCATACTCGTGGAGCTCGAAAACCTGATCTGCGTGTCTCACAACACACACAATGCCATCCACTATGGCGACGAAAGCCTCCTCCCGACCGAATGGGTCGAGCGGGAACCGGGCGACACGACTCTTTGGAAAAGGATGTGGTGATGCAACTACTGCGAAACGTCACAGTAGTCACGGCCAACCTAGGCCGAGGCGCAACGGTCGAGGAGTTCGAGGACAACGTCGACCGACTCAAGCGGAAGGTGCCCGGGAAGTCGGTGTTCTACGGCTTCCAGGAGATCGACGAGGGCGATGTCCCCAACGAGATGAAGTACCTGCGCGAGGTCTTCGGCGACAGCCACCGATTCGTCGGCGTGAAGACCAAGGTACCGATCCTCGTACCCAAGACCTTCGAGATTGCCCGGCGCAATGTCGAGCAGGGCTCCGACGGAGTCAAGAAGCTGCAGCCCGACCGCTACGTGGTCCGCGCTGTCGTCTTTCCCAAGGGTCACTCCGACCGAAAGGTCGCTGGAGTCAACACCCACATCGGTCGGAACATCCCGGCCCTTCAGGACGAGCGGGCAGAGGATCTCCGGAACCTCCGTCAGGAGCTCAACAAGCCGATGGCCGCCTGGCTGACCGGCGATCTCAACAAGCACGGCTTCGAGGTGATCACCCAGCCCGAGCGGAGGGTGGTCACTGCCGGTCTGGACTACATCCGGACCTACCCGTCGGACGATGTCCGCTTCCGGGTCATCAACAAGGGAACCGTTCGCCTCGTCGGTGACGGTCACAACGCCCACTGGGCCCAAATGCAGATCATCTGGCGCTGAGAGGAGCGCGCATGACCGAGCACGAGTACGACGACAGCCTCGCCGAAGACGAGGTGTTCGAGTTCGTCGAGATCTACGAGGACGAGCCCGACTTCGACGCCCCACAGGCGGACGAGGACGGTCTCCAGGAGGACGAGGGCCTGGGCGGCAACGACCCCGGTGTCCCCGACGCTCCGCGCAGCTGGCAGGAGACGCTGGTCTGGTACAGGACGCACCAGAACCGCGCACAGATCGGTTTCGACCCTGACGGCATGTGCCTGAAGGTCTGTCGGACCGCTCGAGGCATCCCGCCCCGCTACCTGTCGGCCAAGGAGGCCCAGGACGCGACGCCGAAGGAGTTCCGCATCTACGACGTGGAAGATCTTCGCCGAAGCGTCATCGGTTTCTTCGACGACCCCAACGACAGCAACCGCTTCGGCCACATCGCGACCATGATCGGCCGCGTCAAGGGCTTCGACCCCAAGAGCCTGCACGACACGCTCTGGGAGACCAACTCCGTGAAGGCCAACGAGCTGGTCGTCGTCCGCGGCGACTACTTCGAGCGCTACTGGGGCGACAAGTTCAAGTTCGGTGCCACCTGGCTCAACGGCTACGAGCTCGACGTCCCCGGTCACACCTCCCGGGTCGAGCGGTTCAACAACGGAGGCCCGGTCTACAACCTCAACCTCCTCGCCAAGGCCGCCAAGGCCGGCCGCACCAAGCCGGGCGAGATCCTTCGCCGCATCGAGGACCAGGTCCGCCGTCTGCCGGACAACCGGAACGTGAACAACGTCCGCGAGTTCAAGGACGAGTGGCGTGAGACCCGCAAGATCGACATGAGCCTCCTCGACGAGGCCGTGAAGAACGGTCGTGTCGGTCTCGTGAAGCGCGTCCGCGACGAGATCCGTCGGCTGATCGCAGCACTCCCTGAGGAGTGACCTGTGGTGCAACGAGTCAAGTACTTCGCACGTGGCCTGTGGGTGGATCGACATCTCTCGCAGTGGGTCACAACGATTCTCATCGTGGTCAACGTTGGTCTGGGGAGCGTCATCCTTGCGGGTGGGGTAGACCGGTTCGCACCGCCGTCGTACAACCCGTTGGTGGACTTCACCCACGGGCGCACATGGATCTGGGGCGTCTGGATCCTGCTCTCGGGGATGTTGATGACCACACCATTCAGATGGCCTAACATCGTTGGGCTATGGCTGTCAGTGTTCTGGCACACCATCTGGATGGCCTGCTTCATCGTGGCCGTCATCAACTTTCCTGGAGCAGCTTCGACGCCGATCCCAATGTACGGCGGCATGGCGCTCCTGTCCTCAGCTCTACTGACCGCGAGGGCCATCGAAACTCACGGGGGGTAGCCACTATGGAACCCAACGTGCAAGTCGCACTCATCGGCGTTGTCACCACATTCATCACGACGATGGGTGTGGTGGCTGCAGCCTTGATTGCCAACTATCAGCGCCGCGCAACGGTCGCTGAGAAGGTGGTGGACGAGGTTGTAGTCGATGACGATGAGCTCGACACGGAGGATGTGATGCAACGCATCTTCCATCTGATCTCCGAGAACGAGCGGAAAGAGCGTTTGCTCGCCGATGCTCGACGGGAGGTCACAAACCTCACCAATGAGGTCAGCCAGCTGCGAGCCGAGAACACCATGCTCCGCCTCGGCAAGCGGCCGGACGACTTCGAGCCAGACCTCTAGCTTTCTGTCAAAATGGGAAGGAGTTGGGCCATGTCCAGCATCCTGGATGATGTCAAGCTCGCGCTTGGGCTCCTGCCCCAGGACGAGAGCTTCGATCCGACGATCATCATGCACATCAACAGCGTCTTCTCGATGCTCTTCGCTGCCACCGGTGTCGGTGGTCCCGCAGGCTTTGCCATCACCGGCAAGGACAACACCTGGGCGGAGCTGTACGAGGACGACCGTCTGAACTCCATCAAGTCCTACGTCTTCGTCCGAGTCAAGATCCTCTTCGACCCGCACATCGTCGGCGTGGTGATGTCCGCTCACGAGCGGCAGTTCCAGGAGATGGAGTTCCGCATCATGGCCGAGGCGGACAACTGACCGTGCTCACCAATGTTGGGACGCCGATCCACTATGAGGCGTTCCGTCAGAAGGTGCTCGCCGGCCAGATCCCCGTCTGCCAAGAGATCTCCCTGGAGATGCAGCGAATCGATGAACTCGTCAAGAACCCCGACGTCTACTACGACCCAGGGGCAATTGACGGGTTCATCGAATTCGTTGAAGCTGAGCTAACCCTCACCGATGGTGAGGACGTTCACATGCTCGACTCATTCAAGCTCTGGGCTGAGCAGCTCCTTTCGTGGTTCGTCTACAAGGATCTGCCTCGGTGGGACGACGAGACCAAGAGCTTCGTGATGAAGCGAGTCCTGATCCGGCTGCGCGACACTCAGTACCTCATCGTGGCCCGAGGATCGGCCAAGTCAATGTACGTTGCATTCCTGCAGGCGTACTTCCTCACGGTCGACCCGTCGACCACGCACCAGGTGACAGTGGCGCCCACAATGCGCCAGGCCGAGGAGGTCATGTCGCCAATCCGGACTGCGATCCAGCGGTCGAAGGGTCCTCTGTTCAAGATGCTCACCTTCGGGTCGAAACAGAACACGACCGGCAACCCAGCTTTGCGCCAGCAGCTTGCGTCCACCAAGGTGGGCATCCAGCTCTTTGCCACGAACTCCAAGCTCGAGGTCCGCCCCATGTCGATCGACAAGGTGCAGGGTCTCCGATCCAAGTACAACTCCGTGGACGAGTGGCTGTCTGGTGACACGCGCGAGAACGTCATCGAGGCGCTCATGCAAGGCGCGCGCAAGTACGAAGACCCGATCCTGGTCGCCATCTCTTCGGAGGGCACGATCCGGAACGGCGTGGGTGACGACATCAAGCTCGTTCTGGCGGCGATCCTTCGCGGAGAGCTCAAGGACAGCGACAACATCAGCATCTTCCACTACAAACTGGACCACGTCAACGAAGTAGGCGACCCCAGCAAGTGGCTGAAGTGCAACCCGAACCTCGGCATCACCGTCTCGTACGAAACGTACAAGAAGGACGTCGAGAAGGCGGAGATGTTCCCCCATATTCGGAACGAGATCCTGGCAAAGCGCTTCGGTCTCCCGATGGAGGGCTTCACCTACTACTTCACGTACGAGGAGACCATTCCGACCCAGCCGGTACTCAACCCGGTGCGTTATGCGGGTATGGAGTGCGCCATGGGCGTCGACCTGTCGCGAGGTGACGATTTCTGTGCGTTCACGTGGCTGTTCCCGCTCGGTAACGGGCGATTCGGCTTGAAGACCCTGTCCTTCATTTCTCGCCGGACCTTGGATCTACTCTCGGGGTCCAAGCGGATCAAGTACGAGTCCTTCCGCGAGGAGGGCACGCTTATCGTGCTTGAGGGCAACACTCTGGACATGATGCAGGTCTATGACTACGTCTACGACCACATCGAGCAGCTCGAGTACATTGTTATGGCCGTTGGCTACGACACGTACAACGCTGACGCGTTTATCGAGCGCTGGATCCGGGACAACGGAGAACAGGGCATTCACAAGGTTATCCAGGGCGCAAAGACCGAATCGGTCCCTCTGGGTGACATGAAGACTCAAGTCGGCGCTCGAGTGATCGAATTCGACGAGAAGATCCTGATGTTCACCATGGGTCACGCTGTGGCCAAGGAAGACATCAATGGCAACCGTATGCTGGTGAAGCTGCGGAATGACGAGAAGATCGACAACGTTTCGGCATGGTTGGACGCCTATGTGGCCTACCTCCGAGACCCCGAATTGTTCGACTAGGAGGTGAGACATGGGACGAGTGACACGCCGCCTCGGCGAGCTACTCCACGGCGTCAACCAGTTCGATCAGGAGCGCCGTGTGGACGCTTCGTGGGAGCACGGCCTGTCCATGGCCCGTGACAGCGGGGCGATGAATACCGCCCCGAGGTTCTATCGCGACCGGTCGATGATCGAGTCGATCTACGTGCGCCTAGCGATCGATGTCGCCATGGTGGACTTCATCCATGTGAAGCTGGACGAGGACAACGACGTTCCCATCGAGCGGATTCGTTCCGTTCTCGACCAGCGCCTGACGGTTGACGCCAACGTCGACCAGACGGCGTTCCAGTGGAAGTTCGACATGGCGATGACGATGTTCAAGAACGAGGTTGCAGTTCTGGCCCCGATCGAGACGACGTACGACATCGCTCAGACCGACAGCTTCGACATCCAGTCCATGCGAGTGGGCACGGTGTCGTCCTGGTACCCGCGAAGGGTCATGGTGAACCTGTACGACGACCGAGAGGTCGACTCGTCGGGTCAGCCCATCAACGGAGGTATCCGAAAGGACGTCCTCTACGAGAAGCGGGAAGTCTGCATCGTGCAGAACCCGTTCTCGGGGGTCATGAATGCCCCCAACAGCGTCATGCAGCGTCTCATCGAGACCTGGGCACAGCAGGACGCCCAGAACCGGGAGATCGCCTCTGGCAAGCTCGACATGCTCATCCAGCTGCCCTACGTCACCCGTGGCGCCAAGCGGCAGGACATGGCACAGAAGCGCCGTCAGGAGTTGCGTGACCAGCTCTCGGAGGACGAGCTCGGAATCGGCTACATCGATGCTTCCGAGAAGGTCATCCAGCTCAACCGTCCCATCAACAACCAACTCCCGGATCAGCTGGACAAGCTCTACCAGCAGGCCCTGGACCAACTCGGTCTGACGCCGGCGATCATGAACGGATCCGCTTCTGCGGACGAGCTCAACGCCTACTACGACCGCACCATCGAGCCGCTCTGTACTGCGATCCAGCAGGAGATGAAGCGGAAGTTCCTCACGCAGAACGCGCGCACGCGCAGGCACTCCATCGAGATCTACCGCGACCCGCTCAAGCTGATTCCGATCGGCGAGCTGGCGGAGATCACCGACAAGGTGCTGAGGAACGCGGCTGTCACGGCCAACGAGCTCCGACCGAAGATCGGCTACTTCCCGTCCAAGGACCCAAGCGCCAACAAGCTGATGAACCCGAACATGCCGGTCGAAGACCAGGTTGGCGGGGGCGTCGCGGCGACTGCGGCTGCGGGGGGAGCACCCGATGAACTCGACGGAGAGCTCGACGGGCTGGAGGCAACGCTCGACGAGATGATCTCGGAGTTGGGCGGTGGCTGACGGCTACACCGCCGAGGAGGCCGCGTACAACAAGGCCTACTACGAGCGGAACAAGCAGCTCAAGGGTCGTCAAGCCGGCAAAGGGGATGACTCCTCGTCTGGTGCTCGACCTGTAGGCCAAGCGCCGCCAAAGGACCGACAGGCTGCTCGCGCTGCGGCTGCAGCAAAGGTCAAGTCACTCAACGCAAAGCTCACTCAGCTACGTGCGGCACTCCAAGCCGCTCGGGCCAAGTCGAAGTCCGACCCAAACGCGGGGAAGTCCAAAGCAGAATCGGACGCCGCGAAGAAGAAGGACAACGAGGAGTACTACAACAAGAACAAGCAGAAGATCGCGAACGACCGCAAGGCCGAAGCGCGGAAGTCTGGTGGTTCGAGTTCTGGTGGGTCAAAGAGTTCAACCTCCGAGACCGACTCCGGCCCCAAGAGCGTGGAAGAGATCGAGGCCGCCATCCGCAGCACCCTCACTCAGCTGAAGGCTGCGGTAGCCAAGCTCAGGTCCCTATGACGGAGGCAACATGACCGATTACGTCGGCGCCTTCCTGGCATCGCCCCGAGACATCCTCCACTACGGCCGCAAGGGCATGAAGTGGGGGCAGCGGATCTTCACCAAGGGTGAGGACTCCGGATCGTCGAAGAGCAAGAGTGACGCCCCCGCCTCCGCCACGAAGTCCGGCGGCTCGGGTGGCTCAGCTCCTGCCAAGAAGCCGTCAGGCAACATTCAAGACAACGTTGAGTCTTCTGCATCCAGGTACGCCCGTCTCGACGCTCAGGCGAAGACCGGGAACGCCTCGCAGATGACCGAGCAGGACCTCAAGTTCTACAACGCGAGGACCGACGCTCTTGCCAAGATCAACAAGATGAACGAGACAAAGCCGTCGTGGCTTCGTGAGACAACCACGACGGTGATCCAGTCCGCTGCACAGCGCCAGATGCAGATGGTTGCCAATGGTCTCGCCGACAAGTACATCGGCGACCCGATCAAGGCCAGCATCAAGGCATCGGGTTCGTCGTCATCCGACGACGATGACGACTGACTCAGAAAGGGTCAAAATGGAACCGGATTTCAGCGGTTACGTCACCAAGGCGAACCTTCAGTGCACCGACGGCCGGACCATCGCCTCTGGCGCCTTCAAGCACCAGGACGGCCAGAAGGTCCCCGTGGTGTACAACCACAACCACAACGACATCGCGCAGCACCTCGGCTACGCGGTCCTGTCCCACCGGGACGACGGGGTCTGGGGAGACGTCTTCCTCAACAAGGACAACGTCAACTCGGTCACCGCCCTCAACCTGGTCAAGCAGGGAGCTCTCGACAAGTTCTCGATCTGGGCCAAGAACCTGGTGGAGCAGGGTGCCCTCGTGCACTCCGGCGACATCCAGGAGGTCAGCCTCGTGCTGCAGGGTGCCAACCCCGGCGCCTCGGTCTACAACGTGCTGATGCACTCCGACGTGGACCAGGACGACCTCATGGTCGTCGGTGGTGAGATCGTTCACGCCGACGCCGAGGACGCACCCCCGGTCAAGGACGACGAAGCCCCCAAGGGTGACGACGCTCCTCCCGCCGGCGACAAGACCGTCGCTGACGTTCTCCTCACCCTCAACGACGAGCAGAAGCTCGCTGTCAACGCCTTCATCGACGACACCGTCACCGAGGCTGTCACCGAGGCCCTCACCGAGGACGCCCTCAACAAGGACGGGGACGCCAACGACGGCGGCTCCGGCGACATCCAGCACAACGACTCCCAGGAAGGGACCCGCATGACCACCAACGCCTTCGAGAAGGGCCAGGCTGTCGGCGCCGCCGTCAAGCCCGAGCTCAAGCACTCCGACGTCACGTCGGTGCTCATGCACGCCATGGGCTCGCCGAAGACCCGGCAGGACTACCAGATGGGGCAGGGCGTCTCCTCGCTCCGCGACCTCGTCCGTTCCGAGCAGGGCGCCGAGCTCATGCACGCGGACACCTACGGCATCGACAACATGGAGGTGCTGTTCCCCGACGCCCAGTCGCTGATGGCCCGCCCGACGTTCGTCGACCGCCGCCAGGACTGGGTCAAGGTCTTCATGTCCGGGACCTCCCACTCGCCCTTCAGCCGGGTCAAGACCACGTACGCGGACATCACCGCTGACGAGGCCAGGGCGCGGGGTTACATCAAGGGCAACCAGAAGACCGAAGAGGTCTTCCCGGTCTTCCAGCGCGAGACCGGCCCCGCCTGGGTCATCAAGAAGCAGCGCCTCGACCGCCAGGACATCATCGACATCAAGGACTTCGACGTCGTGGCCTGGATGAAGGCCGAGATGCGCGGCAAGCTGGACGAGGAAGTCGCGCGTGCGGCTCTCTTCGGCGACGGTCGTCCGACCATGGTCGACGGCAAGATGAACCCGGACAAGATCCAGGACCCGGGCCCGAACAGCAACTCGGGCAACGGCATCCGCGCCATCATCAACGACCACGAGCTCTACACCTCGCGGTACGAGGTCCCGATCGACACCACGGCCAAGGGCCAGGCGTGGAACGTGCTCCTCGACACCATCACCGAGAAGCAGGAGTTCTACCTCGGTTCCGGCAACAAGACCGCGTTCCTGCCGTTCCGCACGGCGACGCGTCTGCTCACCATCCGCGACGACTGGGGCAAGCGGATCTACCGCAACCTCGACGAGGTCGCCGGCGACATGGACGTCAACCGCATCGTGCGGGTGCCGACCGAGCTGTTCCCCGCCGACGTGCTGGCCGTGGTCCTCGACCTCGCGGACTACAACTTCGGTACGGACCGTGGTGGCGAGGTCACGCTGTTCGACGACTTCGACATCAACTTCAACCAGTACCACTACCTCATCGAGACCTACCTGTCGGGCGCGCTCACGCTGCCCTACTCGGCTCAGGTCTACATCGCCGTCGACGCCGACGAGCTCCAGGCCACGCCGGTCGCACCCGGCTTCAACGCCCAGACCTCCACGGTGACGATCCCGACCACCACCGGCGTCGACTACACCAACGCCGAGACGGGCGCGGTCATCCCGGCCGGCCCGGTCGTGGTGGCGGCGGGCGACACGCTGCTCGTGGAGGCTGTCCCGCAGGACGGCTTCTACTTCGGCACCGGCACCGACGACCGCTACGACTCCTGGTCGTACGAGAGCACGCTCGAGGCCTGATCTCATGCGGGCGGCCGTTTCTCTTGGCCTCGCTGAGGCCAGGCAGGTCCGCCCCGGTGTCTGGGAAGACGAGATCACTGAGGTACCAAAGCTGGCTGATATCCAGCAGAGGACGGAGACGTTCAACGTGGAGGGGAACATCATCCCCGAGTACAAAACCACGACGACCGTCTCCGTCCTCTCGCAGGGTGTCATCAAGCCCGATTACACAAATCTCCGATACGTCTTGTACGCGGGGGAGCGTTGGATCGTCACATCGATCAACCACGCTCCCCCGCGCCTGACGCTCTTTATCGGGGAGGTGTACCGTGGCCCAGTCCCAGCAGGAGCTCCAGACGCTCCTGAGTGAGTTTCCCGGCGTGACGGATGCATATTTCCAGAAGCCCGGCAACCTCACCTTGGTGCCCGACTACATCGTGTACGAAATCGACGACGAATACGTGCTTCGTGCAGACGATCGCGCATTTGCCTTCTTCAACAAGTACACGGTGACGCTCGTCACCCGAGATCAGGAGTGCCCGGTCAAGCAATTGATCCGGGACCTGCCATACGCGAGCTTCGACCGGATGTTCATCGCCGGTGGGCTCTATCACTTCGTCTACAACCTTTACTTCTGAGCTGAAAGGCTTTCGCATGACCAGGATCGTGTTCGACAAGCTCGACGAGCGCTACTTCGACCAGGGCGTCAAGTACGGTGTCCTCTACGAGGGCGTTGCCGGCGCGTACGTCAACGGTGTCCCGTGGAACGGCCTCGTCAACGTGACGCAGTCGCCCTCCGGCGCCGAGCCCAACAAGCAGTACGCG
>Ga0307414_10001988_pt1 | contig 10606 bp, 11 predicted proteins | sample DK1Ometagenome_FD_203804 | JGI IMG/M metagenome (GOLD analysis project Ga0307414, IMG submission 203804) | Maize rhizosphere microbial communities from greenhouse at UC Davis, California, United States - DK15-O-3 | ecosystem: Host-associated > Plants > Roots > Rhizosphere > Soil | place: USA...
TTACCGGTTTGCGGCGCAAGAGCGATTTCGATACCGATTCGGCCAGGCTGAACCCGGTGCATATCGTGATTGCCGGCCTGCTGGCGGTGGCCTGCCTGGTCGGCATCCTGATTGCCATCGTGAGCCTGGTGGTTCCGTAATATATATAAATAAACGAGGAGATGAGAATGAGCGCCAACCATGCCGCCGCACCCTATTATTTCGTACCCGGGCCATCGAAGTGGCCGATGCTGGGCGGCGCCAGCCTGCTGCTGACCATGATAGGCGCCTCGGCCTGGGTCAACGACATCGCCTGGGGACCGTATGTGAATTACCTGGGCCTGGCCGGCATCTTGCTGGTGCTGTATTTCTGGTTCGGCGACGCCATCGGCGAATCGGAAAAAGGCTTGTACAGCGAGCGCATCGATTACTCCTTCCGCTGGAGCATGAGCTGGTTCATCTTTTCGGAAGTGATGTTCTTTGCCGCCTTCTTTGGCGCACTGTTCTATGCGCGCGCCATTTCCATGCCGTGGCTGGGTGATCTCGATCACAAGCTGATCTGGCCCGATTTCGCCGCCCACTGGGGCACGGTGGGGCCGGCCGGCACGGTGCAGGAATTTACCACCATGACGCCGTTCTGGATTCCGACGATTAACACGGCCCTGCTGCTGACCTCGGGCGTGACCCTGACGATTTCGCACCACGCATTGCGCGCCGGCCACCGTGGCATGACGGCCCTGTTCCTGGCCGCCACCATCCTGCTGGGCGCCGTCTTCATGGGCTTCCAGGTGTATGAATACATGCACGCGTACAGCGAGCTGAACTTGAAAATGACGTCCGGCATCTACGGCGCCACTTTCTTCATGCTGACCGGTTTCCACGGCTTCCACGTGACCCTGGGCGCCATCATGCTGTCGGTGATACTGTACCGCGTGCTGAAAGGCCATTTCACGCCCGAGCATCACTTCGGCTTCGAAGGCGCCGCCTGGTACTGGCACTTTGTCGACGTCGTCTGGCTGGGCCTGTACGTGGTCGTGTATTGGTTATAATGCGCAGCAGGGTGCACGGCGCAAGCCGTGCGTCCCGGCAGGAAAAAAGCCGTACCGGACCATCCGTGTACGGCTTTTTTCTTGATGCGAAATTTTGCCAACCAGGCAATGGCGGCGTCTAATGGATGCCGGTAGGCTGTATATAGCCGAGTTTGTGCGCCAGCAGTATCAGCAGGAACAGGGCAATCGAAAAACCCACGCGCATGGCCAGGGCCTGCACGGTGCGGTTGCTCTTGCCCTTGTCGCGCATCAGGAAGAACAAGGCCGACCCCAGGCTGCCCAGGATCAGGATAAAAGCGATGGCGACGACGATTTTCATGGATGACAAGGCCCGCTCTGAGGAGGTTACATTGTAATGCGTATTTACTCACAATTACGCGCCCGATTCCGATTCCAGTTTCGCCCGGTTCCATTTGTCGTGATGCTGCTGCTGGTCGCGCTGGGCCTGTCGCTGGCGCAGTGGCAGCAGCGCCGCGCGGACGAGAAAATCGCGCGCGCCGCCAGGCTGGAAGCGGGCAACCTGGCCGCGCCGCTGGCCCTGCGCGCCGCGCCGATGTTGCCGCAGGACGCGCAGGCGATCGAATACCGCCGCGTGACGGTGACTGGCCGCTTCGTGCCCGCCTGGACCATCTACCTCGACAACCGTCCGTATCGCGGCCAGGCCGGTTTTCATGTGCTCACGCCGTTTCAGATCGACGGATCCAACATGCATGTGCTGGTGGCGCAGGGCTGGCTGCCGCGCAATAATGCCGACCGTAGCCGCATTGCCGATTACAGCACACCCACCGGCACCGTCACGCTGCAGGGCGTGGCGCGTTTGAATGCCGGCCATGTGATGCAGCTGGGCACGGCAGCTCCTTTGCGTCCGCAGGCCATCGTGCAAAATGCCGATATCGCGCAACTGGCGCAGGCCAGTGGCCTGGCGTTCCAGCCGCTGCTGGTCGAACAGACCTCGCCAGAGTCCGCAAAGTTGCCGGTGCGCGACTGGCCGGCGCCCGACCTGGGTGCCGACAAGCACCGCGGCTACGCCTTCCAGTGGTACGCGCTGGCACTGATGGCCTTCTTATTTTTTGTCTTTACAGGATTTCGACGTGCAAACAAATCGCCCTGACACGCTGGATAAAAAAGCGCAAACCACCGGCCGCTGGAAACTGCTGGCCGTGGTGGCCGTGTGCGCCTTTCCCATTATCGCCTCGTATGTGACGTACTACATCATCAAGCCCAGCGGGCGCAACAACTATGGCGCGCTGATCGATCCGCGTCAGTATCCGATACCGGAAGCCAAGCTGCAGGTGACGGAGCTCGATGGCAAGGCCTCGCCGCTGGCGCAGTTCAAGGGCAAATGGGTGATGCTGCAGGCCGGGCCGTCCGACTGCCAGCAAACGTGCAAGCAGCAGCTGTTCGCCATGCAGCAGTTGCGCCTGACGCAGGGCAAGGAGCGCGAACGCATCGAACGGGTCTGGCTGATTACCGATCCGCAGCCAATCGACACCATGGTCATGCGCGAGTACGACGGCACCAATATGCTGCGCGTGAATGGCGACGCCTTGAAAGCCTGGCTGCCAGTGGAGCCGGGTGGCAAGCTGGAGGATCATCTCTACCTGATCGATCCGCTGGGCAACCTGATGATGCGTTTCCCGAAAGACGCGGACCCGACCAAAGTAAAAAAAGATATCGCCAAGCTGCTCAAAGCTTCGGCGATCGGCTGAGGAGTCCGCATGCCGACAATGCATCTTTCCGCGCTGGCCCAGCTGGGCCTGACGGGCCTGCTGGTGGCCTTGCTGCCGTTGACCATGGTGTGGGTTTCGGCCGACGCCAACAAATACCGCAAGCTGGTATGGATCGCCGTCTTTTTGACGGTCGACCTGATCATGTTTGGCGGCTTTACGCGTTTGTCCGATTCCGGCCTCGGCTGCCCCGACTGGCCCGGCTGCTATGGTTCGGCCAATCCTTTCCTGGCGCACGAGCATATCGTGGCCGCCGAAACCCTGATGCCGACCGGCCCCGTGACGGTAGTCAAAGCGTGGATCGAAATGACGCACCGCTACCTGGCGATGGCCATTGGCGTTTTGATCGTGGCGATGATGGTGCAGGCCTGGCGCCAGTGGCGAAAAAGCCACCGCGAGGAATTCGCGCCGACGCTGCCGACCGCGCTGTTTTTCTTTGTCTGCCTGCAAGGCGCGTTCGGCGCCTGGACCGTCACCCTGAAACTGCAGCCGGTGATCGTCACCATCCATTTGCTGCTGGGCATGGGGCTGTTGTCCCTGCTGGTGTGGCTGGGCGGACGCCAGGATCATGCGGTCTCGCCGGTGTTGCGTGCCGATGCCGATGCGTCGGTGCTGCGTCCGGTGCGCGCGCTGGCGATCATGTCGGCCGTGCTGCTGGCCCTGCAGATCGCCCTGGGCGGCTGGGTCAGCACCAATTATGCGGCGCTGGCCTGCACCGATTTTCCCCTGTGTGGCGGCAAGGTGATTCCGGAAATGGATTTCGAACACGGCTTTTATTTGTGGCGCGAGCTGGGCAAGACGGCCGCCGGCCACTATCTGCCGTTCTCGGCCCTGACGGCCATCCACTGGGTGCACCGCAATTTCGCCTTTGTCGTGCTGGCCGGCATCGGCTATACCGTGTTCCGCGCCTGGAAGCTGCCGTCCCTGCGCGGCACGGCACGGGCGATTACCCTGGTGCTGGCCTTGCAGGCGGCCACCGGCATGGCGACGATCTACCTGAACTGGCCGCTGGCGATCGCGGTGCTGCATAACGGCGGGGCGGCGCTGCTCGTGATGTTGCTGACCATGTTAAACTACAAGGCTAAATTCCAGCTCGATGCCGCACAGAATCCGAATATTCAAGGCAGCATTCACCGCGACACCTTCGCGGCAGCACCTTCCGCACTCTCCCAGAAATGACTACTCAGACCATCAGCCGCAAGCCATCCCCCCGCATCGCCCAGTATTGGGCGCTGACCAAGCCGCGCGTGACGCAACTGGCCGTCTTTTGCGCCGTGATCGGCATGTTTCTGGCCAGCGAGACCTTGCCGGACTGGCAGCCGGTGGTGTTCGGCACCATCGGCATCTGGCTGCTGGCCGGCGCCGCATTCGCCGTCAACTGCCTGGCCGAGCGCGAGATCGACGCGCGCATGGCCCGCACGGCGCGCCGCCCGATGGCGATGGGCGATATCACGGTGAAACAGACGGTGGTGTTCGCACTGGTGATCGGCGGCCTGGGCATGGGCATCCTGTATTACCTGGTCAATCCGCTGACCATGTGGCTGACCTTTGTCACCTTTGTCGGCTATGCCCTGATTTACACCATGGTGCTCAAACCGGCCACGCCGCAGAACATCGTCATCGGCGGCCTGTCCGGCGCCATGCCGCCCGCGCTGGGCTGGGCGGCTGTCGCCAACGACGTGCCGATGCAGGCCTGGCTGCTGGTCTTGATCATTTTCGTCTGGACTCCGCCGCATTTCTGGGCGCTGGCCATGTACCGCCGCGACGACTATGCGCGCTCGGGCCTGCCAATGCTGCCCGTCACGCACGGCCTGGCATTCACGCAGTTCCACGTGTGGCTGTATTCGATCGCGCTGGCCGCCACCACCCTGATGCCGTATGCCGTGCGCATGAGCGGGCTGATCTACCTGGCCTCGGCCGTGGTACTGAACGCCGGCTTCCTGTATTACGCGTGGCAGATGTACCGCAATTACACGGATCTGATCGCGCGCAAGGCTTTTACGTATTCCATCATCTACCTGTCGCTGCTGTTCGTGGCGCTGCTGGTCGACCATTACCTTCCTTTCGGCTTATGAAAAAACTCTTCTGCCTGTTGTTGACGACCTTGCTGCTGGCCGCTTGCGGCAAACCCGAAGCCCCGAAACCGGCCTTCCAGAACACCGATGTGACCGGCTTGGGCTACGCGCGCGAATTCGCGCTGACCGACCATACCGGCAAGCCGCGTACCCTGGCCGACTACAAGGGCAAGGTCGTGCTGATGTTCTTCGGCTACACGCAGTGCCCGGACGTGTGCCCGACCACCATGGCCGACATGGCGCAGGTGATGAAGGAAATGGGCCCGCAGGCCGACCAGGTGCAGGTGCTGTTCGTCACGGTGGACCCCGAGCGCGACACGCAGGCGCTGCTGGCCGAGTACGTGCCGGCCTTCGACAAGCGCTTTGTCGGCCTGTACGGCGACCTGGCCGCCACCGCCAAGGTGGCCAAGGAATTCAAGGTGTATTACGCCAAGGTCGAAGGCGAAACCGACAGCAGCTACACGGTCGACCATACGGCCGGCACCTATGTGTTTGACCGCCAGGGCAAGATCCGCCTGTTCGTGCGCCACGGCGAGAAGCCAGCCGCCATCGCGCACGATCTTAAACTTCTGCTATCCTGAGCCAGCGGCGCCACCGGGGCGCCATTTCAGGATGCACGCAGTACATGGACAAACGTTTCGAGCCTCACGCCCGCCTGGCAGCCGTCATCTTTCTGTTGATCGGCTGCTTTTTCGTCTTGCGCCCCTTTTTGCCGGCGATGCTGTTCGCCGTCTGTGTCAGCATTTCCAGCTGGCCCCTGTATCTGCTGCTGCTGGCCAAGGTCAAGGGACGGCGCAACCTGGCCGCCGCCATCATGACGGTCTCGCTGGTGCTGGTGATCGTGCTGCCGCTGGTGCTGGTGACCTACAACCTGGCCGACAATGTGGCGCGCATCTATGAACAGGTGCGTCTGGCGCTGGACGAAGGCGCGCTGCATCCGCCGGCCTGGCTGGCCAATATTCCGCTGATCGGCGAGAGCATCGACGGCTATATCCGCCGCATTATCGACGACCGCGAAGAGCTGCTGAACCTGGGCAAGAACATGCTGGAGCCGGCGCGCCATTTCCTGACCTCCGGCGGCATCGTGCTGGGCAGCGGCGTGGCGCAGACCAGCCTGGCCGTGTTCGTCAGTTTCTTCCTGTACCGCGATGGGCAACTGCTGCGCACGGCCTTGCTCAACGGCAGCGCGAGGATTATCGGCGACAGCGCGCCCGGCGTGGCCCTGACCATCAGCCGCACCATCCGCGGCGTGATGTATGGCCTGCTGGGCACGGCGCTGGCGCAGGCGCTGGTGGCGGTGCTGGGATTTCTGATCGCCGGCGTGCCGGCCGTGGCCCTGCTGGGTATTGCCACCTTCGTGCTGTCGCTGGTGCCGGTCGGCCCGCCGCTGGTCTGGGGCGGCGCCGCCATCTGGCTGTTCAACAGCGGCCAGACGGGCTGGGGCATCTTCATGCTGGTGTGGGGCGCCTTGCTGATCAGCGGCGTCGACAATGTGGTCAAGCCGCTCTTGATCAGCCGTGGCAGCAGCCTGCCGTTTTTGCTGGTGCTGCTGGGCGTGCTCGGCGGCGTGCTGGCCTTTGGCTTTGTCGGCATCTTTATCGGCCCGACCCTGCTGGCGGTGCTGTACAGCCTGCTGCAAACCTGGACCCTGGGCGTGACCACCGTGCCGCAGGGCAAAGACTCGCTGACCGACGAGAAGTCCTAGTCGCGCAGGTCGGCGTCGAGGTCGCGCTCCAGTTTTGGAATGACCTTGATCAGCACGATGCGCGGGCCGTTCATCTTCTTGACGACGATGTCGAAGTCGACAAAGGTGATGCGCTGGCCCTGTTTCGGGATATCGCCCAGCTTGACCATGATCAGGCCGCCGACCGATTCCACGTCGTCCAGCCCCAGTTCCTCGTTTTCGATATCGATGCCGAGGATGCGTTCGAGCGAAAAGATCGGCAGGCTGGCCTTGCCGATCAGGGTGCCGTCGCTCTGCTTGAGCCAGTCGTTTTCATTGCGGCGGAATTCGTCGCGGATCTCGCCGACCATGGCGCCCAGCAAGTTATCCAAGGTGATGAAACCGACCGGGCGCTTGCCCTTTTCGCCGATCAGCGCGAAGTGCGGTGCGCCGTCGCGGAAGCGGCGGAACAGCTCCAGCGCCGGCGTGCGCGCCGAAATGATGTCCACCGGCCGCAGGAAGGGGATCAGCGAGCTGATGGTCTTGCCGGCCTGCTGGGCGAAAAACAGGTCTTTCAGGTGGATCACTCCCAGCACGTCGTCTTCATTGGTATCGAAATAAGGGTAGCGGCTGAAGCGGTTGCGCAGCACCGTTTCCAGGTTCTGCTCCAGGGTTTCAGAGGCATACAGGGCCACCACTTCATTGAGCGGACGCATCAGGTCGGATACCGTCATCTGCTCGAAATCGAGCGACTGGGCCAGGATATTGCGCTCGTCGCGCGTGAATTTTTCGCCAGGCTGGCTGGTGCGTAAAATCAGTTTCAGTTCTTCCGACGAATAATGGGCATCGTGGCCGCCCTTGCCGGACAGGCCCGCCATGCGCAGCACCCAGTTGGCGCTGGCGTTGAGCAGGAAGATGGCCGGGTACATGGCCCAGTAAAACCCGTACAGGGGAATCGCGCTCCACAGGCCGACCGCTTCCGGGTTGCGGATCGCCATCGACTTGGGCGCCAGTTCGCCGACCACGATATGCAAAAACGAAATCACGCTGAAGGCGACGACGAACGAGACGCCGTGGATCAGCTCCTGCGAGGTGATGCCGATGGCGCCGAACAGCGGTTCGAGCAAGCCCGCGAAGGCCGGCTCGCCGACCCAGCCCAGGCCCAGCGAAGCGAGCGTGATGCCCAGCTGGCAGGCGGACAGATAGGCGTCCAGCTGGCCATGCACCTTGGCCAGGATGCGGCCCCGCAGTCCCTGCGTCTTGGCGATGGCGCGGATGCGCGTGCGTCGCAAGGTGACGATGCCAAATTCGGCGGCAACAAAAAAACCATTGAGCGCGACCAGGAAAAAGGCGAGCAGGACGAGCAAAACATTATGCATGGGGACGCAAAAAGATGGGCTGTTAAAACGTCATCTTAAACGACGAAGGGCACAGTATGCTAATTTCCGGCAAATCGGCCCTGCCGTGTCACACGATGCTGCCGCGTGCGGCGTCGACCAGGGGCGCGGCGCCCTGTTCGCCCAGCGCCTGCAGCAAGTCCTCGAAATCATGCGCGCGGCCGTGGGCCAGCTCGGCGGCGGTGAGGCCTATCATCTGCAGGAAGGCGAATTTGCCCGACACCAGCTGATACTCTTCCGGGAAATGTTCGCTCGGCACCATGATGATGGCGCTCAGGGCGGAATGCTCGCCATCGATGGGGCCGCCAACCGACATGCGGTCCCAGGCGTCCAGCGGTTCCTGGTCGCCGAAGTGGCCGGCCGCCAGCAGCATCTGGTAGGCGGTGAACCTGCGCACCATCGCCAGCGCCCAGGGCGACTGTTGCTGGCATTCCAGCAGCAGTTCGCGGCCCAGTCCGGTCCACTCTTCATCTTCGTCCGGTTCCTCGTCCCATGGATTGGACAGGCCCGACGACACGTAGACCCAATGCGGCCGCCCGGCTGTCGGCGGGCATTCGAATACGCCGATATGCAACCAGCGCGGATCGACTTCGGCGCAGTTGAACAGGTCTTCGAACAGCGACATGCTGAGCGGATAAATGCCTGGGCCGAGATCGCCAAACAGCGTTTTGTAGAGGGTCTCTTCACGTTGCTTCCAGGCCGTTGCCAGGGTACTCGATGCGGCGCCCTTGTCTGCAAATGGGTTCATAGTGGCTCACTGATAGAATGGAGTAACAAGTATAAAACAGGCAACGTTTCCTTAGCGTACGATACGATCCGCTGTCTCAGGCCCGGGCGCGCATGCTCCAGACCATCAGCGCCGAGACCAGCGCCGGCATGGCCACCACCAGGAAAATCGTGCTGTTGGGCCAGTTCAAACGGATCAGCTCGCCGCCAAGCACGGGGCCGATGATGGAACCGATGCGGCCCACGCCCAGGCTCCAGCCGATGCCGGTCGAGCGCAGGGTGGTCGGGTAGTAGCTGGCCGCCAGCGCATTGACGGCCGGCTGGCCGCCGACGATGCAGAAACCGGCGATGAAAATCGTGATGAACAGGAAGGCCAGCGACACGTCCGGGCGGCCGATCAGGGCAATTGCCACGGCCGCCACCAGGAAGCAGGGCAGCAGGATGCGGCGAAAACTCGAGCGATCGATCAGCTGCCCCATGACCAGGGTGCCGATGGTGCCGCCCACTTGCAGGGCGGTGCCGGCCAGTACCGCGTTGGCGGTCGACAGGCCTGCTTCTTTCGCAATCGTCGGCAGCCAGTTCGACAGGAAATACAGGTTCAGCAAGTTCATGAAGTTGATCACCCACAGCAAGACCGTCATCCTGGCGCGGCCTTCGCGAAACAGCGCCAGCACCGGCGCGCCGCGGGTTTCCTTCTCATGCACCACGTATTGGGTGTCGGGCGTGATCTTGACGCTCGGGTCGATCCGCCTGAGCCACTGCGCCACCTTGTGCAAATTCTTTTTCTTCAGCACCAGGAACTGCATCGATTCCGGCAGCAGGAAAAACATCAGCACGCCGATTGCCAGCGGCACCACGCCGCCCACGTAAAACACCGATTGCCAGCCAAACGCGGGAATCAGGGCCGCCGACAGCAGGCCGCCGAGCACCGCGCCCAGGGTAAAGCCGCAGGACACCAGCATCATCAGGGTGACTTTCTTGCGCAGCGGACTGTATTCGCCGGCCAGCGCCATGGCGTTCGGCATCACGGCGCCCAGGCCCAGGCCGGTGATAAAGCGGATCAGCTGCAGTTGCTCGATGGTGGTCGCCAGCGGCGTGACCAGCATGCACAGCGAAAAGAAGATGGTCGAGCCGATCAGCACGGGGCGGCGGCCGAACTTGTCGGCCGTGATACTGAACACCAGCGAGCCGACCAGCATGCCCAGCAGGCCGGCGCCGAAGACCGGCCCCAGGTTGGCCTTGCTCACATGCCAATCGGCAATGATGGCCGGCGCCACATAACCCATGGCCTGCACGTCGAAGCCATCCATGATGACGCACAGCCCGCACAGGATCAGCATGCCGATCTGGAAGGAACCTATCTTGTTGTGATTGATGAGATCGGGAATATCGATCGTTGTGCCTGCCGTGGACATGCTTGCCGCTCCTGGGATTTTGTTATCGGTGGCGCCTGTCCCTGTGAGTGCGGCAGGCACCTTTCTGAGCCTTGATTACAATCGTTTTTGATTGATTATTCAAACATTTTTTCCGAATGAATTTATCGGATTATCTGATGAATGTTGGGGGCTTCTGCACGGCCGCCAAAATCACCCCCAACGCCGGGTGCATGATCTTGCGCTCGTTGGCAATCACATAGAACTGTTCGCGCAAGGACGACGCTTCGCCCACCAGCACGGCGCCGAACTGCTCCTCGATCTCGGCCGCCAGGCTGGCTGACGCAAAAAACAGGCCCAGGCCCTTGCGGCCGAAGGCGTTGAGCATGGCGTTGTCTTCGAATTCGCCCACCACGTCGGGCCGCACGCCTTCCTGCACCATCCATTCGTCGATGCGCCCGCGCAGGGCGTTATTGCGTGTCGGCAGCAGAAACGGCGCGCCATTGAGGCTGCGCGGAAAGTTGTCGCGGTAGCGCTCGGCCAGGTCCGGCACGCCGAACAGCTTCATGGCGCTTTCTCCCCACAGGTGGCTCGATACACGCAGGCTGGCGCCGGCC
>Ga0307414_10001989_pt1 | contig 10605 bp, 11 predicted proteins | sample DK1Ometagenome_FD_203804 | JGI IMG/M metagenome (GOLD analysis project Ga0307414, IMG submission 203804) | Maize rhizosphere microbial communities from greenhouse at UC Davis, California, United States - DK15-O-3 | ecosystem: Host-associated > Plants > Roots > Rhizosphere > Soil | place: USA...
CGCCCGGCGCCGGCCGCGTGGCCGCGCCGACGATGTCACTGGCGACGGACTTGCCCGCCGCCGCCACGCCGTTCAGGACGCCCACCGCGCGGTTCATCAGGCTCATCGCCTCGGAGATCGTCGACGCCGAGACGCGCCCCTGGCGGAGCTTGTCCTCCACCGTCTCGGCGAAGCGCTGGAACACATTCGCCGGCGGGTTCTGCCGCTCGGCGTAGCGGCTCTCCATGAACTCCACGTAGTCGAGCACCTGGTACGCGCGCTCGTCGGAGAGGTTCTCCAGCTTGCGGAGGATGCGGTCCCGGAGGTGGTCGTTCATAGGCGAGGGACGAGGAGCGAGTGAGGAGGTACGAGGTACCTGCGAGAAAAGATAGCGAGGCCGCAGCGATCGCGCCGCCGCGGCCTCGTTCCTCCGATCTCGTGCCTCGTCCCTCGCCGTCAGGCCTTCCAGCGCGCCCGCGTGCCCCGCGTGTCGATGTGCACGTAGGGCTCGCGGTACAGCCCCAGCCCGCCGACGAGCTCGGGGTGGGTTCGCTCCACCGCCTCCACCGCGCGCACGATCAGGCGCACGTCGGCCCGCGAGATCCGGCCGTCGCCGTTGGCGTCGATGGCGACGTCCGCCGCGTCGCCGTACTGGTGGCGGCTGTCCTTCGCCGCCTTGCGCACCGTCCGGTTGTGCGCCGGCGCGCGGAAGCCGGAGTGCACCTGCACGGTGAACTCGACCGGCGCGCTGCCGCCGCGGGCCCGCCCCAGCTCGGCGATGACCAGCTCCAGCTTGTCGAGCAGCTGGCCGTTGAGCGCCGCGTAGCGGGGCCAGACGTCCTGGTCGTCGTGCGTCACGAAGTCGGCCAGGCGCAGGTGCGTGCTGAGGGGGAGGTCCACCGTCTCCGGCGTCACCTCGACGAAGCCCTCCGGGTGAGCGTGCGAGCCGCCGATGCGCTCCGCGAGGTAGGTGCCGATGCGGTAGCCGTTGAGCATGGCCCCGACCTTCTCCTTGAACGGCACGAGCACCGCGAGCGTCAGCCCGTCCACCACCTCGCGCTGGCCGGCGCGCTCGAGCGCGAGCCGGTAGAACCCGGCGCGCGACGGGGCGACGACCTCCGCGCCGCCGAGCGGCAGCGCGCTGTCGGCGGGCAGCGAGTCGTCCACGCCCACCCACACGTAGCGCAGCGAGTCGGGGCTGCCCCGCAGCTCGAGCGGGTACTCCACGCGCGAGCCCGGGAGCGCGAAGCGCACCTTCACCGCGCCGCTGCGGCCGAACGCGTTCGCCGACGGCGCGGCGTCGGGCATGGCGACGGCGTTGAGCCGGGCGAAGGGGCGCGTCTCGAGCGAGTGCGCCGGGCGCCAGAACTGGAGCACGCCCACCGCCGCCGCCACGAACACCATCACGGTCGCCAGACCCGCCCGCGGCGCCGGCGCGCCGCGCGACGGGGCCGGCGACGGATTGTCGGCGGCGGGCATCAGGCCTTCCCCCAGCGCGCGCGGCGGCCCCGCACGTCGATGTGGGCGAACGGCCCGTGCGCGCGGTTCGCGCGGTAGCGGCCGGCGCCGCCCACGAGGTCGGGGTGCGCGCGCTCGATGCGCTCCGCGGCGTCGATGAGGATCTGCGCGTCGCGCTGGTCCACGCGCCGGTCGCCGTTCAGGTCGTCCATGCGCCCGTCCTGGTCGTTGTCCACGAAGACGTCCGCCGCGTCGCCGTACTGGTGGCGGCTGTCCTGCGCGCGCCCGCCGCGGCGGACGCCGCGCTGGTTGTACTGCGGCGTGCGGAAGCCGGACATCACCGTCATGTGCTGCACGCGCACGCCGCGCGAGTTCAGGTCGTCGATCATGAGCTCGAGCTTGTCGACCAGCTCCTCGCGCAGCACGAGGTACTTCGGCCACACGTCCTGCTGGTCGTGCGTCAGGAAGTCGCGCAGGCGGAAGTGCTCGGAGACGCGCGTGTCCTGGTTCTCGCGCGTGACGAGGATGAAGCCGTCGGGGTTGGCGTAGGCGTCGGAGCGCGGCGCGCGGCGCTCCGCGGGCCAGAAGCCCATGCGGTAGCTGCCGATGCGCGAGCCGCGCTTCTCCGCGAAGGGGAGCAGGTTGATGAAGGCGAGCGGGCGGGCCGCGCTGTCGGGAAGCGCGTAGATCCCCGGGCGGTGCGCCGACGAGTCGCCGAAGAGCGCCGTGAGGTAGCGCAGCGGCAGGTGCCGGCCGGCGCTGACGAGGCGCGCGCGGAGCTTGCCGCTGCGGCCGAAGAGGGCGCTGTCGAGCGGCAGCGCCGGCGCGACGCTGTCCGTCGTCGCGAGGGCCAGCGGCGCGAGCGGCGCGTCGGGCCCCTGCGCGCGCGCCTCACGCGCGCCGCCGAGAACGGCGGCAGCGGCGGCGATCGCGATCAGATGAGCGGTGCGCGCGCGGTGCCGCACACCAGACGTGACGTGGCGCAATGGACTGCCTCCCTGGCAACCAGACTGGCGGCCCCGCGTGCGGAGCCGTCTCATGGCTTTGCGTACCGGCGACCTCGTGCGCGACCGGCGTGCCCTGAGCAAGGAGTCCCCGCCGCTCGGCGGGGCCGAACCAACTCTAAGTCTACGATTTACTTACGCCGCCCGCCCGGCCGGCGACCGGTCACAATGTCCCGTTCCTGAACGTTCGTTCAGCAGCCTCGACGCTAGTAGATGTACACCGGCGTCCCCACCGGCACCGTCGCGTACAGGTGGGCGATGTCCTCGTTGCGCAGCCGCACGCAGCCGTGACTCACCGCCTGCCCGATGGTCTCGGGCTTGTTCGTCCCGTGCAGGGCGTAGCCGTCGCCCAGGTTCAGGCGGTGCGTGCCGAGCACGTCCTTGTACTTGCGCTGCGTCGTGCCGAACGGCGGGATGACGATGTTGCCGTTGACGACGATCTCGCGCCCGTCGGTCGCCTCCAGCGGCTGCACGCGGCCGTCGGGGTACTTCTTCACGACGTCGCTCCCCTGCACCGTCACGACCGCGCCGTCGCCGGTGGGGATGGCGTCCTTGCGGCTCAGCTTCGCGAGTCCGAGCCCGCGCTTGCGCGCCTGCTCCACGAAGTGCCAGTCGGGCGGGATCCAGGAGGGCGCCGAGTCCTTGCTCAGCACGACGAGGCGGCCGCGCGGCGTCTCGAACTTCCACTCGTTGCCGCCCTCGCGCTCCAGCACCTTGCCGCTCCCCGTGGCCACCTGCGTGGTGAAGAGCGTCGAGTCGCCCTGCTTGTACCAGAGCCGCCGCTCCTCGATGCTCACCACGAGGTAGGGCTGGTTCGACGGCGCGTCCGGGCTCGCCGCGAGCACCTGCTCCACGCTGTCGCTCGCCGCGCCCACGCGGCGCTTGACGTCGTCCAGCAGCTCGACGTTGTCGTTGAACACCATGCGCGTCACGTCGCGCCGGTAGCGCACCTCGGCGGTGTTCGCGAGCAGCGCCGTGCTGAGGCTGAGCACGAGCACCACCGCGCCGATGGCGCTCCACGCCACCCAGCCGCCGTGACGAAAGAAGTTCGTGAATCCGGACATCAGGCGCTCCTCGGCGTCGTCGTCATCATCATCATCAGTAGAAGTAGACCGTCATGCCGGGCTGCACGTTCGGGAGGATGGCGCGCAGGTCCGCCTCGCGCGCGCGCACGCTCCCCGGCAGCACGTACGCCGGGTCGTTCAGCGGCCCCGCGCTCGGCGGCGCGTAGAGCACCGCGCCGCCGCTGAGCAGCACGGCCGCGGGCCCCAGCGCCCCCTTCACCCCGCGCTCGGCGGGGACGGCGAGCCCGCGGTCCGTGTAGACCCACGCCGGCACCTCCCAGCTGTCGTCCGCCGTGAGCACCCGCTCCACCGTGCGCGTTCCGCGCGGGCGCACCATGCGCACCGTGTCCGGCGCCACGCCCACCGTCTTCTCCGGCCCCACCTGCACCGGCATCTCGCGCAGCCGCGCGCCGTCGCGCTCGAGGAACATCCGGCCGCTGTCCACCGCGACGCCGAGGTGCAGCCGCTTGTCCCCTAGGGACTGACGACGGATCAGCTCGAGCATCACGCTCAGGCGGTGCTCGTCGGCGGCGAGGATCATGTCCGCCTTCTGCCGCTCGAAGGCGGTCATCCCGCCGCGCAGCCGCTCCACCTCGCGCTCGTAGCGCACGCGCTTGTACATCAGCCAGCCGTCGAGGATCAGCATCGTCGCCAGCGCCACCGCCATCGTCGCCAGGATCCCCGGATACGAGCGCCGGAACTCCCCCCACGATGCGCGCCGGCGGTCGGTGGGGTTGGCTCGTGGCGCGACTCTCCGTGTGCCTTGCGTCGACATGTGCAGTTCCAGTTCGGTGAGGGGTCTGGCGGGGCCGGCGCGCAGCGCTTCGGGCTCGCCGCCACGGGTGTGGTGGCGAGCGGGGCCCGCGGCTGCCGCGAACCCTGGACTCGCCGCACGAGTATGGCAAGTGCCATTCCCGCCCCCGCCCCCCTTGCGCGGCACGTAGGGCCGTAGGACGCGTCCCACACGGCGAGTACATTTGTCGGCGCTCCGGTCGCCGTGCCTCTACACCATCCCGCGATGCCAAGTTCAGACATGCGCCCCGTCGTCCTCGTGGTCCTCGACGGCTGGGGTTACCGCCCCGAGCGCGAGGGGAACGCCATCGCCCTCGCGCGCACGCCCACCTGGAACGCGCTCTGGGGGCGCTACCCGCGCACCCTGCTCGAGGCGTCGGGGCTGCGCGTCGGCCTGCCGGAAGGGCAGATGGGGAACAGCGAGGTGGGACACCTCAACCTCGGCGCGGGGCGCGTCGTCATGCAGGACCTCGTCCGCATCGGCGCCGCGGTGGCCGACGGCTCCTTCTTCGCGAACCCCGCGCTGGTGGACGCCTGCCGCAGGGTGAAGGCGAGCGGCGGCACCCTGCACCTCATGGGGCTCGTCGGCGACGGCGGCGTGCACGCGATCGACCGGCACCTGTTCGCGCTCATCGACCTCGCCGAGCGCGAGGGGGTCGCCCGCGTCGCCATCCACGCGCTGTTGGACGGCCGCGACACCCTGCCGCAGAGCGCCCTGGGCTACATGCGCCAGACGCTCGAGCGGGCGCGCGGGCGCGCGCGCGTGGCGAGCCTGGGCGGGCGCTACTACGGCATGGACCGCGACCGCCGCTGGCCGCGCACGGAGCTCTGGTACCGCGCCGCGGTCGAGGGCGCGGGGCCGCGCGTGACCGATCCGGTGGCGGCGATCACGCAGGCGTACGAGCGCGGCGAGCGCGACGAGTTCCTGCTCCCGATGGTCGTCACGGACGGCGGCGATCCGGTGGCGCCGATGCGCGACGGCGACTCGCTCATTTGCTGGAACTACCGCTCCGACCGGATGCGGCAGATCGTGCGCGCGCTGGTGGAGCCGGACTTCGACGGCTTCGACGTGCGACTGCGGCCGCGCCTGCACGTGGTGACGATGACGCAGTACGACCCGCGCTACGGCGTGCCCGTCGCCTTCGAGCCGTTCTCGATGGCGAAGATCGTCGCCGAGGTGCTCGAGGAGCACGGCCGCACGACGCTGCGCACCGCGGAGACGGAGAAGTACCCGCACGTCACCTACTTCTTCAACGGCGGCAACGAGACGCCGTACCGCGGCGAGGACCGCCGGCTCGTGGACAGCCAGAAGGTGGCGACCTACGACCTGATGCCGGAGATGAGCGCGCCGGGCGTGACGGACGTCCTCTGCGCCGGGATCGAGGCCCGCGCGCACGACTTCATCCTCTGCAACTACGCGAACGGCGACATGGTGGGGCACAGCGGCTCGCTGCCGGCGACGATCCGCGCCGTCGAGACGGTGGACGAGTGCCTCGCGCGCGTGATGCGGTCGGCCGAGAAGGCCGGCGCCCGCCTGCTGCTGACCGCGGACCACGGCAACGCCGAGATGATGATCGACCCCGAGACCGGCGGGCCGCACACCGCGCACACCACCAACCCGGTGCCGCTCGTGCTCGTGGACCCGGCCGGCGACCGCCCGCTGCGCTCGGGCGGCGCGCTCTGCGACGTGGGCCCGACGGTGCTGCGCCTCATGGGCGTGGAGCAGCCGGCGGAGATGACGGGGCTCGACCTGCGGGTGCGCGCGGGCGACTAGGCGGCGCGCGGCCGTGCCGCGCCCGGGCGACGCGAGGGTGTTGGCGCGCGCGCCGCCCGGGTAACTTGCGCGGGCGCCTGCCGGCGCCCGCCCTCCCCTTCTCCAGACCGACTAAGTGAAGCGCCTTCTCGCCGCCGCATTCGTCCTCGTCGCCGTTCCCGGCGTGCTCCGCGCCCAGGTGGGTTACCCGCCCTCGGAGAGCCCGTACCGCGACCTCGAGTTCCGGCAGGAGCTGACCCCCTACGTCGGCTACTTCGCGGCGTCGAAGGACCCGGCCGGGGTCGCTCCGCAGAGCGGGCCGCTCGTCGGGCTGCGCTACGAGGTGCGCGTGGGCGGGCCGGCGCAGCTCTCGCTGCGCGCGGCGCGCGTCTTCTCCGAGCGCGCGCCGGTGGACCCGACGAAGCCGGTCGCCACGCGCCGCCTGCCCGCCGAGAGCTGGCCGCTCTACACCGCCGACCTGGGCCTGACGATCAACCTCACCGGACAGAAGAGCATCCGCCACCTCGTGCCCGTGGTGAGCGGCGGCATCGGCCTCGTGTCGGATCTCAAGAGCGGCGAGGACGTGGGCGGCTACAAGTTCGGCACTTCCTTTGCGTTTTTGTTCGGCGCCGGCGTACGGTGGGTGCCCGGCGGGCGCTTCTCGCTGCGTGCCGACGTCACGGATCACCTGTATCAGATCCAGTATCCGGAAGCGTACGTCATCTCGTCGAACGGCAACCCCGCGGTGCTGACCGGATCGCAGGGGCGGGGCTCGTGGCAGCACAACGCCGCGATCACGGTGGGCGCGTCGTACCTCTTCTTCCGGTAGCGTCCCCGCGAGCGACCCCGCGCCGCGCCCGCCGACGGCCAATCTTCTCGACACCACGGGGTGCAGCATGGCGCGCGACTACGAAGACATTCACGGGATCGACGACCTGAACGACGACGAGCTCACGGGGCTCGTCCGCGAGCACCTCGCCGCCCACAACGGCATCGACCCCGACGACATCGTGGTGCGCACCGCCGACGGCGTGGTGCACCTGGTCGGCCGCGTGGGGACGGAGGCGGAGCTCCGCATCGCCGAGCACGTGCTCACCGACGTCGTGGGCGTCGTGCAGTTCGAGAACGAGCTGGTGGTCGACCCCATCCGCCGCGCCGACAGCCCGGAGGCGATCGACGACCACCTGGCCGACGAGGAGGCGCACGAGGGGCTGCTCCTCGGCGACCGCACGGCCGGGCAGGCGGACGAGGTGCGGCAGGCGCGCGGCGACGAGGACGTGGACGAGCGGCTGTTCGGGACCACGGACGTGCAGAGCTCGATCGCCCACGGCACCGCCTACGTCCCGCCCACGAGCCCGACGCCCGAGGGGCTCGGCGGCACGTCCACCGGCCCCGGTGCGATGGGCGAGGACCATTGAGCGAGGGACGAGGCACGGGGTGAGAGGCACGAGGTAACTACGACCGCCCTGGCAGATCCCTCGTACCGCCCCCCTCGTGCCCCGTCCCTCGTAGCTCGTCCCTCGCCTCATGCCCTCCCTCTCCCTCACCCGCCGCGTGACGTTCGCCGCGGCGCACCGCTACCGCCGGCCGGAGTGGAGCGACGAGGAGAACGAGCGGGCGTTCGGCGCGTGCGCGCGCCACAGCTACCACGGGCACAGCTACAGCTGCGACGTGACCGTGCAGGGCCCGCTCGACGAGACCACCGGGATGGTGGTCGACCTCGGCGTGCTGGACCGCGTGCTCGCCGCCGAGGTGCGCGACCGCTTCGACCACCGCAACATCAACCTCGACGTCCCCGAGTTCGCCGACGGGCGGCTGGTGCCGACGGGCGAGAACCTCGCGCGCTTCATCTGCCAGCGCGTGCAGCAGGCGCTCGGCGGCGGCGTGCGCGTGACGCGCGTGGTGGTCGCCGAGGACGCGACGCTCAGCGCGACGTACGAGGCGTAGCGCGCGGCGCGCGCAGGTAGGGCGCGAGCACGGCGTCCACGTCGTGGCGCACCCACGACACCGCGCTCCCCTCCTGGTAGAGCCCCCACGTCATCAGGGAGCCGCTCACCGTCACCTCGACGAGGCGCGCCACCGCGTCGGCGTCCGCGCCCTCCGTCAGCTCGCCGGCGGCGACCGCGTCGTCCACGAGCGCGCGCAGCTCCGCGCGCGTGGCCTGCGCCTGGGCGCGCACCTGCTCGTGCAGCAGCGGGTCGGTCATGTCGAGCTGCAGGTAGCCGAGGTGGTGCGCGAGCATCCCCGGCGACTCGGCCATCTGCGCCATGCAGTCGCCGTACGCGCGGACGGTCGCGAGCGGGGAGCCGTGCTCCGCGCGGAGCTGCGTGAACATCGCGCCGGTCCCGTTCGCCGCCTCGGCGCTGAACGCGACGAGGAGGCCGCGCTTGGAGCCGAAGCGCTGCACGAGCGCGCCGGCCGTGAGCCCGGCCTCGGCGGCGATGTCGGCCAGCGTCCACTGGGCGGGGCCGAGGCGCGACATGATGCGGTGGGCGGCGGCGAAGATCTGCGCGTCACTCGCCTTCCGGGGCCTGGGGCTCACGGCGCTTGACCGTTTCTATTTGAGCGTTTAGAATCGTTTCTCCACGGCCGTTCAGTATACCGCGCTGGCGGGACGGCGGCCACGGCAGGGCCGCGCGCCGGCACGCGACGTCGGGAGGATCGGATGACGAAGCTCGGGGGACGGGTGGCGCTGGTGGCGGGGGCGACGCGCGGCGCCGGGCGCGGCATCGCCCGCATGCTCGGCGAGGCGGGCGCGACGGTCTACTGCACGGGGCGCGGGAGTCGCGCCGCCCCGTCGGCCGCGGGGGCGCACGCGGGGCGCCCCGAGACCATCGACGACACGGCGGCGCTGGTTACGGCGGCCGGCGGCGAGGGCATTCCGGTACGCGTCGACCACGCGGTGGAAGCGGACGTAGCGGCGCTCGTCGAGCGGATCCGGCGTGACCAGGGACGCCTGGACGTGCTCGTCAACGTGCTGGGCGGCGAGCAGGCGCAGGACCGGCGCCCGTTCTGGGAGCTGCCCGTGGGCGAGGGGCGGGCGCTCACCGAGGGGTGGGTGTGGCCGCACGTGGTCACCGCGCGCCACGCCGTGCCGCTCATGCTCCCACGCCGGTCGGGGCTCATCGTCGAGGTGCTCGAGACGCACACGCTGGACTACATCGGCCACTTCTACTTCGACCTGGCGGTGACCGCGCTGAAGCGGCTCGCCTACGCGCTCGCCGAGGAGCTCGCGCCGCACGACGTCACGGCGGTGTCCATCGCGCCGGGCTTCATGCGCACCGAGGTGGTGCTCGCGCACCTCGGCGCCACGGAGGAGACGTGGCAGCAGGTGGCGCGCGAGAGCGAGATGGCGCGCGGCTACGGCTTCGCCGGCTCGGAGACGCCCTGCTTCGTGGGGCGGGCGATCGCGGCGCTCGCCGCCGACCCCGGCGTGCGGCGCTGGTCCGGCCGCGTGCTCAGCTCGTGGGCGCTCTCCGACGAGTACGGCTTCGCCGACGTGGACGGCGCTCGCCCGCACTGGGGACGCTACCTCAGCGCGAACTTCCCGCAGTTCGCCGACGCGCGGCCGCAGACCGGCGTGCGCTGGACGGTGACGGCCGCGGACGGATAGCCCGCGAGCGCGCGGCGCGCCTTGCCCCGACGGCGCGCCTGCTCGCATCTTCGAGGCATGACGGACGCCGCCGCTCCCGCCACGCCGCCCCCTCCCACCGCGCTCGACGCCGTGGAGGAGGTGCCCGTGTGGCTGGAGGTGAACGGCGCGCCCGCGGTCACGTGGATGTGCACGCCCGACCAGCTCGACGAGCTGGTGGCGGGGTGGCTGTACGGCGAGGGGTACATCGACCGCGCCGACGACATCCTGCGCATGCGCCCGTGCACGCGCGAGCTCGGCTTCTGGGTGGACGTGCCGCAGGCGCGCTACGAGACCGTGGAGGGCGCGGAGCGGCGGCGCGTGCTCGCCTCGGGGTGCGGCGCGGTCACCACCATCCTCGGCTCGCTGAGCAGCGTGCCGCGTCGCCAGGGTCCGCCGCCGGCGCTCGACACGGCCACGATGCGGCTGCTGTTCAAGCAGCTCTTCGCGCGCGGCGAGCGGTACAAGGAGACGGGCGGCATCCACGCCGCGGCGCTCACCGACGGCGAGTCGCTGCTCTTCCACGCCGAGGACATCGGCCGCCACAACGCCGTGGACAAGGTGATGGGGGCGGCGATCTACGCCGGGCGGTCGCCGGAGGACCTCGTCCTCCTGGTGACCGGGCGCATCTCGGGGGAGCTGGCGTACAAGGCGGCGCGCGCGCGCGTCGCGGCGGTCGCCACGCCCTCGGTGCCGTCCACGCTCGCCACCGACATCGCGCGCGCCGCCGGCGTGGTGCTCATCGGGCGGGCCGTGAGCGGGCACCCGCAGGTGTGGGCCGACGGGCGATGAGCGACGCGGGCGCGTCGCGCGTCACGGGGGTGATCCTCGCCGGCGGCCTCGCGTCGCGCTACGGCGGGCGCGCGAAGGGGCTGGAGGCGGTGGGCGGACGCCGCATCCTCGACCGCGTGGCCGGCGCGCTCG
>Ga0307414_10001990_pt1 | contig 10605 bp, 6 predicted proteins | sample DK1Ometagenome_FD_203804 | JGI IMG/M metagenome (GOLD analysis project Ga0307414, IMG submission 203804) | Maize rhizosphere microbial communities from greenhouse at UC Davis, California, United States - DK15-O-3 | ecosystem: Host-associated > Plants > Roots > Rhizosphere > Soil | place: USA...
GGGCGACGGACAGCTCGACGAGGAGATGACCCGCCACGGATGGTTCGCCGCCGACGTCAGCGAGAGGGTCCTGTTCGGAACGCCGGCCGACGAGCGCTGGGCCGCGGCGTTCAAGGCGGAAGGGGTGGATCCTCGCCTCCTGTCGAGCGAGACCGGCGCAGCCTAGCGAACATATAAAGAATTCTTTATATTTGCCTTCCGCTGCTCCTGCCGCTAGGGGCAGCGGCGATCGCGCGGACGCGCACCAGCACAAGACAACCGGAGACTTTCGACGTGGCGACCCAGGCTGAAACCCGTTTCAACGATTATGTCGTGAAGGACCTCGGCCTCGCCGATTTCGGCCGCAAAGAGATCGAGATCGCGGAGACCGAGATGCCAGGCCTGATGGCCCTGCGCGAGGAATATGGCGCGTCGAAGCCGTTGAAGGGCGCGCGCATCACCGGCTCGCTGCACATGACGATCCAGACGGCGGTTCTGATCGAAACGCTGATCGCGCTGGGCGCGGAGGTGCGCTGGGCGTCGTGCAACATCTTCTCGACCCAGGACCATGCGGCGGCGGCGATCGCCGCGCGCAGCATCCCGGTGTTCGCGGTAAAGGGCGAAACGCTTGAGGAGTATTGGGACTACGTCACCCGCATCTTCGACTGGGGGCGCGACACCACCTGCAACATGATCCTCGACGACGGCGGCGACGCGACCATGTTCGCGCTCTGGGGCTATCGGGTGGAGCAGGGCGAGGAGCTGTTCGCTCCGTCCAACGAGGAAGAGGAAATCTTCGTCGCGACTTTGAAGAAGTTCCTGGCCGAGCGCCCGGGCTATCTCACAAAGACCGTCGAGACGATCAAGGGCGTTTCCGAGGAGACGACGACGGGCGTCCACCGGCTCTACGACCTTGCTAAGAAGGGCAAGCTCCCGTTCCCGGCGATCAACGTCAACGACAGCGTGACCAAGTCGAAGTTCGACAATCTCTACGGCTGCAAGGAATCGCTGGTCGACGCAATCCGCCGCGCGACGGACGTTATGCTCGCCGGCAAGGTCGCCTGCGTCGCGGGCTTCGGGGACGTCGGCAAGGGTTCGGCGGCCTCGCTCCGCAACGGGGGCGCGCGCGTCATCGTGACCGAAGTCGATCCGATCTGCGCTCTCCAGGCCGCGATGGAAGGCTATGAGGTCGTGACGATGGAGGAGGCCGCCCCGCGCGCCGACATCTTCGTCACCGCGACCGGCAACATGGACGTCATCACGCTCGACCATATGCGGGCGATGAAGAATATGGCGATCGTTTCGAACATTGGGCACTTCGACAGCGAGATCCAGATCGGGGCGCTGGCCAACATGAAGTGGACCGAGATCAAGCCGCAGGTCGACGAAGTCGAGTTCCCCGACGGCAAGAAGATCATCGTCCTGTCGAAGGGCCGCCTCGTGAACCTCGGCAACGCGACGGGTCACCCGAGCTTCGTGATGAGCTCGAGCTTCACCAACCAGGTTCTCGCGCAGATCGAGCTTTGGACCAAGTCGGATCAGTACAAGAACGACGTCTACGTACTTCCGAAGCACCTCGACGAGAAGGTCGCGCGCCTTCACCTCGGCAAGCTCGGAGTGCACCTGACGGAACTCAGCGAGAAGCAGGCGGCCTATATCGGCGTGTCGAAGGAAGGCCCGTTCAAGCCCGAGCACTATCGCTATTGATGCGAGCCGTAACAGCTTGATTCCGACCGGCAATGGACGGATGAGACCGCCATGCAACTGAAGCAGCAGATAGCCAGGAACGGCGTCCGCAACGAGTTCGATCGGCCGATCTTCATCGTCAGCACTCCTAGGTCGGGATCGACCCTCCTTTACGAGACGCTCGAAAGGGCTCCCGAACTCTTCTCGATCGGCGACGAGAGTCACGGGCTCATAGAAGGCGTGCCGGGCCTGTCTCCGCCGCAGCGCGGGTGGCTTTCCAACCGGCTTGTCGCGAATGACGTCACGGCCGCTCGCGCCGAGCAACTCGCCGCGGGATTTTATCGTCAGCTGAAGGATCGCGACGGACGGCGTCCGACGGGCAAGGTAAGGATGCTCGAGAAGACGCCGAAGAACGCGCTCAGGGTGCCGTTCTTCAATGCGATCTGGCCCGACGCACAATTCATCTATTTGTATCGGGACGTCCGGGAGACTCTCTCCAGCATGATGGAGGCATGGAGGTCAGGGGGCTTCAGAACCTATCCCGGTCTCCCCGGGTGGCAGGGCGCCCCATGGTCGATGCTCCTGGTGCCCGACTGGCGACGGCTCAACGGGATGCCCTTGCCGCAAATCGTTGCGAACCAATGGGCGATTACGACCGAGACGCTGCTCAACGACCTCGAGCAGCTGAGCGAGGATCGTATTCAGGCCATCGACTATGGCGCGTTCCTGGACTCGCCGCAGGCCCAAGTCCAGCGTGTGACCACAGGCCTGGGCTTGAATTGGGATCATGAGCTCGGGGCTACCCTGCCCCTCTCGAAGACGACCGTCTCAAGGCCCGATCGCGAGAAATGGCGGCGGATCGAGCAGGTGATCGAGTCCGTCTGGCCGATCGTCGAACGAGCGGACATTCGAGCACGCGAGTTCGTGAAAAGCCGTAGCGCCCTGAAGCGAGCGGCGGCCTGATCCTTGATCCGCGGCGGCTGACCCGCAACTTGGCGATCGCGCGCACGCAGGTTAGAGCGCACGCAAAATCGCGCTCACGGAGTTTGCGCCGACTATGATATCCGAAGTGACTTCGCGGGCTGGCGCTTCGTGATCGGATCCTCACTTCACCAGTCAGGTTCTCGCGCAGATCGAGCTTTCGACCAACCGTTGAAGCCCGAGCAAGATCCTATTGATGCGGGGCCCGTTCGGAAACTTCCGATCCTGCCTGAAGCCCGCACTCGCGCGGGGGACTTGGATCGTCGATGATGTCTGAGGTGCAGCAACTCGTTTCGGCCGGTCAATATGCCGAAGCGGCTGATAAGCTGATGGCTGCGGCCGCAGGTGGCGACCCGAACGCCATCTTTACGCTCGCCAAATGGCGCGTTGGCGGGACGATCGTTCGTCGTGATCTGCAGGCCGCGAGGGATTTGCTGGCCAAAGCCGCGGAAGCGGGACATCGGCAGGCTGCGCTCCTCCACGCGCATTTCGTGGCAAACGGGACGGGCGGGCCAGCCGACTGGGGCGGCGCCCACAGGCTCTTGTCCGAACTTGGGGGGACCGAGCCTCGGGCGACCGAGCAGCTTGACATGCTGCGGCGCATGGCCGTCGAGGAAGACGGCGAGCCCGCAAGGATTCCGCGGCTCGAAGCATTGAGCCAGCGTCCGGCTTTATTCCTCGCGCGCGGGTTTCTTGAGATCGAAGAATGCAATTATCTCGTTCGGCAGGCCGAACCGAGCCTTAAGCCGTCGGTTGTCACGGACAGGGCCACAGGTCGTGCGATGCTCCATCCGGTCCGACGTTCAGACGGAATGCTTTTCGGCGTGGACAATGAGGATCTGGTGGTGAACGCCATCAATCGCCGGATCGCAGCGGCAAGCGGCACGAACGCGGCTCAGGCCGAGCCGTTGCAGGTGCTCAGCTACGGACCGGGAGGCGAGTTCAAGCCGCACGTCGATTCCGTGAAGGAAAGCGGCAATCAGCGCATCCTGACCGCCCTGATCTATCTCACCGAGGACTATGAAGGCGGTGAGACGAAGTTCCTGCGAACGGGACTTTCATTTCGCGGTCGTACGGGGGACCTGCTGCTCTTCCGCAATGTCATGGCCGACGGTCGCCCGGATCTGATGACGGAACACGCGGGCTTGCCAGTGACGAAGGGGCGCAAGATGATCGCGTCCCGCTGGATCTGGCGGCAGGCACCGCAGCACGCGCCACCGGAGCCCCGCGTTCCCAACCTCTGAGCCATCGCGCCGGCATTTCGGCCCAAGTCAGGAAACGCACCTGATCGGTGATGTTGCATTAATGCTACAGCAATCTGCGGAATTTCGCTCGGCCACGCTCTTCGCTTTTCTTTCGCCTCAGCATCGGTCAGTCACCTCCCGGGGAATTTCTACCAATCCGAGGGGATTCACGACTCATGCGTGCTCTACCGTACGTCTTTCTTTCGTCTGCGTCCTTTGCAGCGTTAGCGATTGCAACGCCTGCCAACGCGCAGACTCCGCAGCCGGCGAATCCCGCCGGCGACCCGTGCCAGGTTCCTGCCGATCAGCGGGATCCGAATGCTGATTGTCCGCCGGCTGATTCGGCTGCTGGCCAGGTTGTTCTCGAAGAGGGAACGATCGACACAACTGCCGGTGATCAGGGCATCGTCGTCGTCGGTTCGCGCATTCGCCGCGACCGCTTCAACACTGCCGACCCTGTCAGCATCATCACTCGCGACTCGGTGGTGGACGCGGGCTTCAACTCGACGGCCCAGGCTCTGCAGAGCGTCGGCGTCACGGGCGGTACGGCACAGATCACGGACCAGTTCGGCGGCTTCGTCGTTAACGGCGGACCAGGCGTCAACACGCTGTCGCTCCGCGGCCTCGGCGCGACCCGCACGCTCGTCCTTCTCAACGGACGCCGTCTCTCTCCGGCGGGTACCCGCGGTTCGGTGGGCTCGGCTGACCTCAACGTGCTTCCGACGGCGATCCTCGATCGTATCGAAGTCCTGAACACCGGCGCTTCGTCGATCTACGGCTCGGACGCGGTCGCCGGCGTCGTCAACATCGTCACCCGCAGCAAGTTCAACGGCCTTTCGGTTGAGGCCACGGTCGACGTGCCGGAGATCGGCGCGGGCACCGAGCAGCGCTACTCGATCGTTGCCGGCCATACGGGCGAGCGCTTCTCGATCGTCGGCTCGATCGAAGTTTACGATCGCGATCGCCTGACGATCGGAGACCAGCCCTGGGCGCGTTGTCCGCGCGAGTTCTATCGCAGCGGCGAAGGAACGGAGCCTGGCAGCGGCGACTACATCGATCCGCTCACCGGGCAGGGCAAGTGTTTCACGCTCGATGAGGGCGGCGTGACGGTCAACACGATCGGCACCGCGACTCTCGTCGGCGACGCGTCGAACATCACGCTCGCGCCGAACTTCTTCACTTTGCTGGAAACACCATACCCGGCCGGCTTCACTACAATCCGGTGCAACCGCTGGCGGCCAAACGCGTCAGTCACGGCCGGCTTGCTGCCTGGATTCGAATGCGTCGGTGGAAGCTTGTTGAACCCGACGACAAACCAGGCGATCGGCACGAGCGGCAACATCCGGGACACCTTCGCGCCCTCGCTGCTCCAGCAGGACATTATTTCGCCGACCCGCAATTACACGGGTTACCTGAGCACCACCTATGACACCGACTTCTTCGGCGACGGTCAGCTCTACGGCGAACTGCTGGTCACCCGGCGCAAGTCGCAGCAGAACGGCCAGCGGCAGTTCACCATCGACTATATCCCCGGCAGCCCGCTGGTATCGCCTGAGCTCCAGGCGGCTGAGGGCAATGGCGTCTTCGGAGGCATCCGCGTATTCGCCGACTACGGTATCTACGACAGCAGCCAGACCCAGGATTACATCAAGGCGTCGGGCGGCTTCCGTGGCGACCTGCCGTTCGGTGGCTGGCGTTATGACCTGTACGCGTCGAAGAGCTGGTCTGACGGCAAATACAGCTTCGAGCAGATACTTCAGGACCGCCTGTACAACAGCATGGACGTGGTCCCGGCCGAAGACGAGGACGGCAACCCGATCCCTGGCCAGTTCGTCTGTGCAAACGACCTTGTCGGCGACTGCGTTGCTGCTCCGGTCCTGACTCCGGACATCATCGCCGGCCGCGCGCGGCAGGTCGCTCCGGCCTGGTTCGATTTTGTCACCGAGGATCTGGTGGGCACCACCAAATTCCGCGAGACCATGGCGAACCTTACCCTCGACGGTCCGCTGTTCAGGCTGCCCGGCGGCGACGCCCAGGCCGCCATCGGCGTCGAGTATCGCAAGTCGCGGATTGCCGACATTCCGGACCCGGAAATGCAGCGCGGCAACAACTTCGGCTTCAGCTCGGCCGGCAAGACGATCGGTTCGGACAGCGTCTGGGAGGCGTTCGGCGAAGTCGAGCTGCCGGTCCTTCGCGACCTGCCGTTCGCTCACGAACTGACGCTGAATGCGTCCGGCCGTTTCACGCACTATGAGTCTTACGGATCGGACAAGACGTACAAGATCGGTGCTCTGTATGCGCCGACCCGCTGGCTCGCCTTCCGCGGCAGCTACGGCACGTCGTTCCGCGCTCCGGCACTGTTCGAGCAGTTCCTGAGCCCGACGAGCGGCTTCCAGCCGAGCAACTTCGATCCGTGCGATAACCTGATCAGCGAGACGGACCCGGCAATTCTCGCGAAGTGTCTGACCGAGGTTCCTGCGGACTTCGAGCAGAAGAACAGCGTGCAGGTGAACCAGATCGGTGGCGCGGAAGCTGGCCTCAAGGCGGAAACCTCGAAGAACCTGACCCTGGGCCTGGTCTTCCAGCCGACCCTGGGCGAGGCTTTCGGCAACCTCTCGCTTGCGGTCGACTACTATCGCATCGAAGTGAACAACGGCGTCGGTCAGCTCAGCGAGTCCAGCCTGCTGCAGGGCTGCTACACCAACGCCCATCCGGAGTACTGCAACTTCATCACGCGTGAGCCGTTCACCATTCCGGGAACGGGTGCGCTGACCGTAAACACCAGCTTCATCAACATTGCGACGGATCTGGTGAAGGGCGTGGACTTCGTGTTGCGCTATGACCGGAGGCTCGGACCGGGCAAGCTGGACATTGGCGCAGAGGCGATCCGTACCCTCAAGCGCGTCAACCAGACCGATCCTGACTCGGATGCGCTGGACTATGTCGGAACCATCGGCAATCCGAAGTGGGCGGGCATCGGCCACGCCGGCTACGAGATCGGCCCGTGGTACTTCCGCTGGGGTGTCGAGTACATCAAGGGCACCAACGACCAGCCGTTTGCCGAGGAGTTCGTGAACCCGGGTTACACCACGGACACGTACGACTTTAAGGTCGACGATTACTGGCTGCACACCGCGACCGTCCGCTGGGAGAAGGGCCGTTACAGCCTCACCGCTGGCATCCGGAACCTCTTCGACAAGGATCCGCCGAAGATCACCGCCGGCGATCCGCTCGTGAACACGGTCTCGAACGTTCCGCTTCAGTCGGGTTGGGACTTCCGCGGCCGGACGTTCTTCCTCAATGCTCGCGCCAAGGTCTTTTAGGGCCTGATCGCGAGAGCGAACCTTCAACGGGCGGGAGCAATCCCGCCCGTTTTTTTGTGCGCTCGTGGTCGGCCGCTAAGACGCTTTGGTCCTTTGCAAGCGGAGCGCAGCGTCTAAAGTCGGCGCCGTGCGCCTTCGCGTCGGAGACTGAATGAGCGAGCTGGGGGGCTCATCCTGGATCGTGCTGGTGATCGCGGGCCTGTGGCTCGCGATTGCAGCCGCCTTGCTCGTGATCGCCGCGCGGCGCTTGCGCGATGCGGGCGCGCTCGTCGGCTCCGCGCGTTCTCTGGCCGCGCTTCTGGAGGTAGCGCCAGCGCGGCCTCTGCTCGTGCGGCCGGACGGGTCGATCGACGCCGACGTCCGGCTCACGCGCGAGCTTGGGCTCGACCGGCAGGCGCGCTCATGGAACGATCTGGCCGGGAACGACCATGGCATCGTTGGCGAGGACCTCGAAACGCTGCGCGATGCAGTCGAGGCTGCGGCGCTGTCCGGCACCCCGGTCTACTTGCAGGTGAGCGCTGCCGGCTCCGACCGAGTGTTCGAAGTGCGGGGCGGGCCGGCTCCGCTCTCGGAGGCCCCCGGGGCCATGCTCCTCTGGCTTTCCGACACCAGCGCGTCCGAGGCGGAACGGTCGAAACTGGCGCAGCGAATTCGTCAGACCGAGGCAGCACTCGACTCTCTTACGCAGCTCATCGAGGCGGCGCCCTTTCCCATGTGGTACCGCGGACCGGATCTCGGCCTCGGCCTCGTCAACAGCGCGTTCGTCAGGGCCGTCGAAGCGCGTGACGCGTCCGACGTCATCGCGCGCTCGACCGAGCTCATCGACGCGACGGGCCCGGACAGCGCTCGGGCCTCCGCTGAATCAGCGCTCGAGACCGGCAAGCCGATAGCGCAGATGCAGCCGGCGACAATTCGCGGTGAACGGCGGATGATGCATATCGTCAACGTGCCGCTGCCGACCGGAGCCGTCGCGGGATTCGCGATCGACGTGCAGGAGCTGGAGGACGCGCGCGCCGAGCTGGCGCGGCACGTCCAGTCGCAGCGCGACCTCGCCGACCGGATGACCGCGGGCACGGTCCAGTTCGATGCCGACCGTGCCGTAAGCTTCTTCAACCAGCCGTTCGCGGTCATGGCCCAGCTCGATCCCGAGTGGCTCGCCGAGCGTCCGGAGTTCGATCGCGTTCTCGAGCGGATGCGGGAGAAGAACCGGCTTCCCGAAGTGCGCGACTTTCCCGTGTGGAAGGCCGACCGCCGCGCCTGGTTCACGAGCACCCAGGAGGTCATCGAGGAGGACTGGATCCTCGCCGACGGCGACCACCTGCGTGTCGTCGCGCAACCGCTCCCCGATGGCGGGCTGCGCATGTTCCTCGAGGATCGGACCGAGCAGGTGCGCCTGGCCTCGGCGCGCGACACGTTGCTTCGGGTCCGTTCGGCTACGTTCGACAATCTGTTCGAGGCGATCAGCGTCTTCGCGAGCGACGGGCGGCTGTACCTCTGGAACAAGCGCTTCCGCGATGTCTGGGACATAGAGGAGGAGAGGCTCACCGAGCATCCGCGAGTGGACGAGCTAGTTCCGGCGATGGCGCTCAAGCTCGTGAATCCGACGGCCGCGGCGCAGATCCGCGAGATGGTCCGGCAGACCACGAACGAGCGGCAGTCGTCCAACGGACGGATCTCCCTGACCGACGGACGCCACTTCGAGTTCGCGGCGGTTCCTCTTCCGGACGGGAATGCGCTGTTCACCATGGTCGACGTCACGGACTCGACTCGCATCCAGGCCGCGCTGCGGGAACGCGCCGCGGCGCTCGAAGCGGCAGACCGCGTCAAGACCGACTTCGTGGCGAACATGAGCTACGAATTGCGCACTCCGCTGACCTCCATCGGCGGTTTCGCGGAGATGCTGGCTGGCGGTTATGCCGGGAAGCTTGCGCCGGCCGCGTCGGACTATGTGGACGCCATTCTCGAGGCAGTCGGGCGATTGTCGAAGCTCATCGACGACGTTCTCGATCTCACCCAGGGAGACACCCGCGGGATCGTGCTGGAGCGGGAACGCGTGGACATCGCTGGCCTGTGTCGGATGGCTCTGGAAGCGGTTCAGCCGCGCGCCGGGGACAAGAGCCAGAAACTGGAGGCCGACATCGCGCCCGAAGCCGGATTCGTCTTTGCCGACGCGCGCCGGCTTCGGGAATCGATCGAGCATGTCCTCGACAATGCCGTCGCCTACACGGACAAGCGCGGCCGGATCCGGCTTGAGGCCGGCGGCGACGAAACCAATGCGACGATCCGAATCAGCGATAACGGAATCGGGATCGCCAAGGCCGACCTGCCGCGCGTGTTCGACCGTTTCGACCGCATCGACGAGGCTGGTGTGCGCGGAGAGGCGGCGCTGGGGCTGGGATTGCCACTCACGCGCCAGTTCATCGAGGCGCATGGCGGCACGATCGAGCTCGAATCGCGGAAGGGGAAGGGCACGACCGTGACCCTGACGATCCCGCGCGATTCCAAATGATACTCAAGGACGAGCAGGCGACGTCGAGTTTTGGGACGCGGCTTGCCGCGGCATTGCGGCCGGGTGACGTGGTCACGCTTTCGGGGCCGCTGGGCGTCGGCAAGACCGCGCTAGCTCGGGGGCTGCTCGAAGGCCTCGGCCACGGTGGAGAGGTTCCCAGCCCCACCTTCGCGATCGTGCAGCCTTATGAGGATCTCGATCTGCCGGTCTGGCACGTGGACCTGTTCCGGGTCGAGGACCGATCGGAGCTGGACGAGCTTGGCCTCGAAGCGGCCGACGAGGGCGTGCTGCTGGTCGAGTGGCCGGAAAGGGCGGGCGACCCTGCGTGGCCCGAAGCGCTTGGACTCACCCTGGATTTCGCGGAGGGCGGCGCGCGGCGCTTGACAGCGGAGGTTCCGCCTTCATGGCAGTCGCGATGGCCTCTGGTATGATTCCGCCTGCGTCGGCCCCCGAGTTCCTGGCGTCCTGCGGCTGGGAGGGCGCCGAGATATTGCCGCTTGCCGGCGACGCATCCTTCCGCCGCTATTTCCGGGTGCGGCATGGCGAGCGCACGGCGGTGCTGATGGACGCACCTCCGCCGCATGAGGATCCGAGGCCCTTCGTTGCCGTTTCCGAGTGGCTAATCGGCCGCGGGTTGAGCGCCCCGGAAATCCTCGCCCGCGACCTCGAGAATGGGCTCCTGCTGCTTGGCGACTTCGGCAGTGCGCGCTTGCGAGAGCATCTTGACGAGGATCCCGCCCGGGAACGCGAGCTCTATGAGCTGGCGACGGACGTGTTGATCCATCTGCACCAGCACGAACCGATGGAAGGACTTCCGAAGCATGGCCTGGAGCAATGGCTCGAGGAGCTGAAGCTGTTCACCGACTGGTATTGTCCGGCCGTC
>Ga0307414_10001991_pt1 | contig 10604 bp, 7 predicted proteins | sample DK1Ometagenome_FD_203804 | JGI IMG/M metagenome (GOLD analysis project Ga0307414, IMG submission 203804) | Maize rhizosphere microbial communities from greenhouse at UC Davis, California, United States - DK15-O-3 | ecosystem: Host-associated > Plants > Roots > Rhizosphere > Soil | place: USA...
AGCACGGGGAGCAAAGATCTATGCAGAACTTGTAGGTGGCGGAATGACTGCTGATGCTTACCATATCACTGCTCCACACCCTGAAGGATTGGGAGCTAGCAGCGTGATGAAAATCACCTTAGAAGATGCTAACCTGAAGCCTGAAGATATTGACTATATCAACGTGCACGGAACCTCCACTCCACTGGGAGATGTGGGAGAGATCAAAGCGATCCAAAATGTATTTGGAGAGCATGCATACAAGCTCAATATCAGCAGTACAAAGTCTATGACTGGACACTTACTCGGTGCTGCAGGTGCGGTGGAAGCAATTGCTTGCATTTTTGCTCTTCAAAATGGTCTGGTCCCTCCTACCATCAACCACTTCACTGATGATGAAGCGTTTGATCCAGGATTGAACCTGACGTTCAACAAAGCACAGAAAAGAGAGCTTAACTATGTACTGAGCAATACTTTTGGATTTGGTGGACATAACTGCTCTGTCATTTTCAAAAAATATAATTAATCTGGATTTTGAAATTGTTTCAAAGACTCGGATTAAATAACCTTTTCTTCAGCAAAAAAGACAAAAGGCTTGCTGCTTCCATCAATTTGATGACTGGCAGCAGGCCTTTTAATTTATCCCTTTACAAGCTCGCGCTTACTCCTTCGGGACTTGGTGAGGAAACTTCCCAAGGTTTCCGAATCTCCAATGAACGGCTGGAATTTCTTGGAGATGCTATACTCGGGGCAGTAATAGCTGAATATCTTTTTCAAAAATTTCCTTATCGGGATGAAGGTTTTCTCACAGAAACCAGATCCAAACTGGTAAATCGGGAAACCCTCAACGAAACAGGTATAAAAATCGGTCTGCGTAATGCCCTGGACCAAGAAATGGGCGACCGGAGCTTCACCGGAAACAAATCACTTTATGGGGATATGCTAGAAGCATTTTTGGGTGCTATCTACCTGGACAAAGGCTATCATTTCACCAAAAAATTTATCCTCAAAAGAATTCTCCTCCACTTTGATGTGGAAGGTATGATCGCGACCACCACTAATTACAAAAGTAAGATCATCGAATGGTCTCAAAAGGAAAATAAAGTAGTCGAATTTGTGGTTATTAGCGTCAGCGGAAACCAACGATTTAAAGAATTTAAGGTGGCTCTTCAAGTGGCAGGAATAGAAATCGCGCAGGGAAAAGGAAGTACCAAGAAAAAGGCCGAACAAGAAGCTTCTAAAAATGCATGTGAAATCTTAGCTATTGCAACCTAGCTAAGTAAATTTGTGCAGAACCCCTACATTCATGTCTTCAATTAAAATCGCCGGAGCTACAGTAAATCAAACCCCACTGGATTGGTCAGGCAACCTAAACCGGATTCTTTTGGCTATTGAAGAGGCTAAACGTCAATCGGTAGAACTTATCTGTTTTCCTGAACTGGCTATCACTGGCTACGGTTCGGAAGATCTTTTTTTGAGCTATTGGTACCCAAAGAAAGCGGTAACCCAGTTAGCATTATTATTGCCAAGCTGCAAAGGCATCACCGTAGCGGTAGGACTGCCGGTAAGAATCCAGGAGAAAGTATACAATGCAGTAGCTGTCATAGAGAATGGCAAACTTCAAGGCATTGTAGCCAAGCAGTTTTTGGCCATAGACGGGGTTCACTATGAAGCAAGATGGTTTACGCCATGGAAGCCAAATAAGGTAACAGAAATAGAAGTAGATGGACGGCAGATCCCCTTTGGCGATCTTACTTTTGAGTATAAAGGGCTTACCTATGGCTTTGAAATCTGCGAAGATGCCTGGAGCGGAAAATTAAGACCCGGCTACCAGCTCTGTGATCGAAAGGTCGATTTGATATTCAACCCAAGTGCAAGTCATTTTGCAATGGGAAAAACTGTCCTTCGTAAAGAGCTCGTGATGACCAGCTCGCACCTCTTTGATTGCTACTATTGCTACGCCAATCTTCTGGGCAATGAAGCTGGCAGAATGATCTTTGATGGAGAAATTCTATTGGCAAAATCCGGCAAACTACTCTCCAGAAACAAGCTCCTCTCCTTTGAGGACTTTCAGGTAATGAGCTTTTACCTAGAAGCTAAAGAACAAGGCACCGCTCCTCTTACCTCCAAGAATGAGGAATTTGTCCAAGCTTCTGCTTTGGCTCTATTTGATTATATGAGAAAAAGCCACAGCAGCGGTTTTGTCCTATCATTGTCAGGCGGAGCTGATTCCTCCACCATTGCTGTACTCATTTCTGAAATGGTCAAACGGGGTATAGAAGAACTTGGCCTCCAAAAGTTTTGTGAAAAAGCAGGTATAAAAAATGTCCCCATATCAGACCGGCCTGACAAAGAGCTGATGAGGCAACTATTAACCACTGCTTATCAAGGCACCAAAAATTCTTCTACCGACACTTTTGACAGTGCAAAGTCACTTGCTGAAAGCATAGGGGCTATTTTCTATCACTGGGAAATTGATGAAGAAGTAAAATCGTATACCACTAAAATCGAGAAAGCAATCGGAAGAAAATTGACCTGGGAACAGGATGATATCACGCTTCAAAACATTCAGGCAAGAACCCGATCGCCCATCATCTGGATGCTTGCCAATATCAACAATGCCCTCTTGCTATCCACTTCCAATAGAAGTGAAGGAGATGTCGGATACGCTACCATGGATGGTGACACATCAGGAAGTATATCGCCTATTGCAGCAGTAGACAAGTATTTTATCCTGAACTGGCTACGTTGGGCAGAGCAAGAATTACATCAGGATGGCCTGAAAAAAGTGAATGCTCTCCAGCCTACAGCTGAGCTTCGCCCACTTGAAAAAACCCAAACGGATGAAAAAGATCTGATGCCGTATGCTGTAATTGTGGAAATAGAAAAACTTGCCATCAGAGATCGCCGTTCACCTATGGACATCTTTTTGATTTTATCCGAAGAACTTGAGCTCACTCCAGAAGTATTGAAATCTTACATTAAAAAATTCTTCCAACTTTGGTCGCGGAATCAATGGAAAAGAGAGCGGCTTGCCCCTTCCTTCCATCTAGATGAATTCAATGTGGATCCTAAAACCTGGTATAGATTCCCGATTTTATCAGGAGGATTTAAAGAAGAACTCGCACAACTAGACCAACTCTAAACTTAACCTTATGCTTGACTTAATTATGAACTATATTGTTTGGGATCCTAATCCTTCTGTGATTCACGGTTGGGAAAGACCTCCTTGGTATAGTATTCTTTTTGCAGCTGGTTTTGTGATTTCGCAGCAGTTCATGGTTTACTTCTTCAAGAAAGAAGGACAGAACCCAGAATTGGTCGACAAGCTAACAATCTACATGGTCATTGCGACTATTGTGGGGGCACGTCTCGGTCACGTACTATTCTATGAGCCGGAAAAATACCTGAGCAATCCAATCGAAATTCTGAAAGTTTGGGAAGGTGGACTTGCCAGTCACGGTGCAGCTATAGCTATTTTATATGCGCTTTGGCTTTACTCTAAACGGACACCTGGTCAAAATTACCTATGGGTGGTGGATCGAATTGTGATCGTGACTGCCTTGACCGGAGCCCTGATCCGTTTTGGTAATTTGATGAATTCAGAAATCGGTGGAAAAGATACCGGCTCTGATTACGGCATTGTCTATGCGTGGGACACTGAATCACTTCTGAATACATTAAAAGTACCCGTGGAGTCTATTGACCCTTACCTACCGGAAGATCGGCAGGATGAATTAGTAGGTAATGGTATCGTCCCGGTGAACATTGATTTGCAGATTGCTAAAGGATCATATGAATTAGCTGAACTCGAAAATACACTGCAAAGGGATATAAAATATGCATTGACCCAGTTCAGTTCAAGCATTGATTACATGGCTGAGCCCAAAGAAACTCCTTTGGACATGCAAATCGCTGACAAGGGAGATCATTACCAAGTAACTGTACGGACATTTGGAAGAACAAAGCACCCAACACAGATTTACGAGTCAGTTTCTTACTTTGTAATATTTCTGATTTTATTTGGGATATGGCTCAAGTACAAAGAACGCCTTCCTGATGGGATACTTCTTGGAATCTTCCTCATCACCGTCTTCGGAATGCGCTTCGTCTGGGAGTTTTTCAAAGAAAGTCAGGTTGCTTTTGAAGATTCAATGTCGCTCAATATGGGCCAACTATTGAGTATTCCTCTCGTTATAGCTGGGGCTATCTTGGTAGTGAGAGCTGTCAACAAAGGGTTGAAACCTCAAGACAATTAAGAAACCGGATCATGCCCGTGGCCTCCCCAGGGATGGCAACGGGCGATTCGCTTCAGCCCCATCCAACCTCCTTTGATGACTCCTTTCTTCAAAATAGCCTCCACCATATATTGGCTACAAGTAGGTGTAAATCTACAACTCGAAGGAAATAAGGGTGAAATGATATATTGGTAGACCCGAACCGGAAATATAGCTATCTTTCTGAGTATGTAATTTGCCATATGAGTTAGCACCAAATACTGGTAGACATAAGTAACCAAAAAAATTGAATCTGAATTCCCTCTTGATCACCAAGAACATAAATATCTGTTTTTTCTTTATCCTATTCTTGCTTTGCGTAGCAACAGGAATAAGTTCCTCCTTTGCCCAATCCACAACTTCTTATATTCCTTCTGTCAAATCCCCACCAGATAGCGTAAGAGTAAATAACATTTTTATTGTCGGGAATCAGAAAACGCGAAAGTCTGTAATCCTCCGGGAACTGGATTTCACCACTGATTTCTATTACGACTGGAACACTTTTCTTGAAATTCTTCTTGCCGACGAAAAGAAGATCTACAATCTAAGGCTTTTTACAGAAGTAAATATAACCCCTTTGATTACTTCAGATGATGAAGTGGAAATCCTGATTACGGTGAAGGAACGCTGGTATATTCTTCCACAGATAATTTTCGAATTGGCGGATCGTAATTTTGCGGAATGGTGGACAAACCAAGGACGTGATTTTTCCCGTGTAAATTATGGATTGCGGTTAAGTCACAGCAATGTAGGCGGGAGAAATGAAAAACTACGGTTTGCCGGGCAACTGGGATTCACGAAGGCACTGGACCTTCAGTACAGTATTCCATACATCGATAAAAAACAGAAACACGGGTTGGCAGGTCAATTAAGTTTTAGTGAAAACAAAACCGTTCCAATTAGATCTGAATACAACAAACAAGTATTTTATACTAGTCAAAATGAAGACGTAATCCGCAAAAGCTTTTCAGCTGCCTTACGCTATACCTACCGCAGAAGCTTCTACAATTTCCATTTTCTCACGGTTGGATATAGCAATACCTGGGTGAGCCCGGATGTTATGGCAGAGAATCCATCCTATTTCCAACATGGGGGCAACAGGTTACGTTATGCTTTTGCCACGTATACTTTCCGTCATGATCGCCGGGACAATGTATCCTATGCTACTGATGGAGAACTGTTACAGGTCTCTGCAACCAAGTATGGGATCATTTATTTGGACGAACTGGATGAGGTAGAAGTATCGCTTACAGCTAATAAATATTTCAAGATAAATGACAAATTCCACTTCGCTGCAGGGCTGACGGCTGATTGGTTCCTCAGCCAAAGTCAGCCTTACACGCTCGTCCGGGGAATCGGGTACAGCCCGAATTTCATCAGGGGATATGAACTGAATGTGGTAGAAGGTCAACAATTATACGTGCAAAAAAATAGCTTCCGTTGGAAATTCGTGGACTGGGAAATTGATATTTCCAACCTGATAAAACTGGAGCAGTTTAGCACCATCCCTATCCGGCTATACTGGTCAGCAAATTTTGATCATGGTTATGTCAAGGACCGAAATAATATTCCTGAGAATGCAAGGTTGTCCAATAAATACCTTTTTGGATACGGCACAGGTATCGATCTGGTAGGCTTCTACGATTCTGTATTACGCTTTGAGTATTCCTTGAACAATAGCGGGGAAGGGAACTTCTTCTTTAACTTCAAAGCACCTTTTTAGAAGTATCTTCTAGTAGAAGGTAAAAAGTATCAAGTAGTAAGGCCAGTAGAGCCAGGTACTAAGATTTTAGAGTCAAGAACCGAGATTAGTAGTGGGCAGTCGCAGTGGTCAGTTGGCAGGCAAACGAGTATGTAGATATAAGTATCAAGTAGCAAGAGAGTCAGCTTGTCTACCTCCAAAAGCCAAAGAATCAAGAGAGGGAGAGTCAGGAACCATATTATATCAGTATGCAGAGTTTAGTCGCACTTGCCCGCCGTCAGGGTGTTCAGTTCGCAGATTACACCAATACATTATAGGAAAATAACCTGTACCTCATAGAAAACAATGTATTGACCTGAAAAGCAGAAGGGGCTAGCCCTGAAATCTTGGAGCGGCAGGCAGGCTTGCTTGCCGTAGGCAGAGCTTCAACTAAATCATTCAACGGGCTTGGAAGATCAATTGATCTGCCCGAAAAAATAAAGAAGAATAGGAAAAACACTCCCCTCCATTCTCTGCATTGTGACCTTACCCCCGTTACACTTCCCAACTTTAACACCATCCCACCTTTCACTTTCCAACTAAACACAAATACAAGATACGCAAATAGTTTGATTATCAACAATTTAACTACATTGACTAGAACTCTTTTCAAACTTTATGAAGCGCTTACTTTTTGTGAGTATCCTGCTTTGTTTGCAGTTACAAGTCGAAGCGCAAACTGATCCCATCACCCAAATCCATGGGGCCCGAAGTCAGGCAATGGGAAATCTTAGAGTTCATGGTAATGATGCTTGGAGCTACTTCAACAATCCTGGAGGCCTCGCCAAACTGGAGCAATCGATAATTGCTGTCGGTATTGATCAGCGCTATGGACTGAAGGAACTAGGGACAGTTGACTTTACGGGGTCCTGGATTACCAACTATGGCACATGGGCTACTGGAATATCCAGATTTGGGGGAAAACTCTTCAACCAACATTCCATAGGTTTAGCTTTTGCCAATCAGTTGGGAATCGTCAGTATAGGAGGAAAGATAGAATGGTTTCAAACGCAAATTCAAGGGTTTGGAACTGCTAACAGCTTGATATTTAGCCTAGGCGGAATCCTCGAATTAGGCCCTAAAATAGATATCGGCGCCAGTATCTTCAATCTCAATCGCGGTAAACTCAGCTCAGAATCTACACAGCATTTGCCAACAGGAATAAGTTTGGGTTTGAATTACACACCTATTCCCCAGTTAGAAGTCCAACTAGAGCTGGAGAAGGACATAATGCTGAAGCCTGTTGTTAAGCTTGGATTAGAATACAGCCTCAAAGAATGGGTGCACCTCCGTACAGGAATCAACAGTAACCCAAGCCGTCTATTTTTTGGCATTGGGATTTCACGTGATCAATTTAGTTTTGATTATGCATATGGGCAAAATCAAGCACTAGGCAGCACGCATCATCTTAGCCTCGCCTTCAAATTAGCAGAAAAATGAAATTTATATTTCTGCTTTTATTCCTACTAATTCTCTTTAGCAAATCAGCATTTGCACAATCTCCCCCACATCCTGATATCGATCTTCAGGAATTTATCGAACGCCTCTTTCCTGTTCCGGATGAGAATCTCGATTTTGAAGCACTCTACGAAGTACTTTTTCAGCTATATCTAAATCCTATCGACATCAATAAAGCTGATGCTGAATTGTTGTCTGCCAGTTACTTACTGGATCCTGGATTGATAAATAATTTTCTTGCCTATAGAAGAACCCATGGCCCATTCATTTCTCTATATGAACTTCAGGCAGTTCCAGGATTTAACCTGAAAATTATTGAGCAGATTTTGCCTTTTTTAACGATAGAAAATAGTGGCTCTGCACTCACCCAACCTTTTTGGACGCGGATTATAAATGAAGAACAAGCCTATTTTTTGATCCGTCACCAAAGAATATGGGAAACCAGAAGAGGTTTCACTGCAGCAGACACCAGTGCAAACGGCAAAGTATCCAGCAGATATCTAGGTGATCCAAATGAACTTTACGCCCGGTTCAGAATCCAACATCCGCGCGACTTTAGCTTTGGCTTCACGCTGGATAAGGATGCAGGGGAAGAATTCACCTGGGAAGGCAAATCTGCCCGCTATGGGTTCAACTTTGCTTCATTTCATTTCACCCGATATTTTGTTGGAAAATGGAAGACGATTAGCCTAGGGGATTTCCAGGCACAATTTGGTCAGGGATTAGTTTTTGGAGCAGGATATTCTATTGGAAAAGGAGCCGAAACCATCCCCACAATCCGTAGAAGCAGCATCGGAATTCTGCCCTATACAGCTGCCCTAGAATTTGGCTTCTTCAGAGGCGCAGGATTAACCTATCAGAGTGGGGCTTGGCAAAGTAGCGTGATACTTTCCTATGCACCCCGTGACGGAAGAGGAGATACAAGCTTAGATTCTATAGGAAATGAAGAAACCCAAATTAGCTCATTCAATCAAAGTGGGCTACATAGAACTGCCAGTGAATTAGCTACAAAAAATGGATTCAGGGAGCTCAGTCTTGGCACCAACCTCAACTATTCCCAACCTGCCGGGAAACTTCAACTAGGGGGAAATTTTTTATTCACACGATTTGACCATTTGTGGATCAAGAAGCCTACGCTGTATAATCAATTTGATTTTAAAGGACAGCAAAACCAAGTAGGAAGCCTTTACTTAAATTACAACTGGAAGAATTTTTACTTCTTCGGAGAAACCGCTCTTTCCCAATCCCAAGGACATGGAACTGTACTGGGAATGGTGGCAAGCTTAAGCAGAGAAGTGGATATTTCCGTTCTCTGGAGAAAGTATGACCGGGACTTCCATAGTTTCTATGCCAATGGATTTGGTGAAGGGACACGTCCAATAAACGAGCAAGGAATCTACCTTGGCTTTCAACTTAAACCTTCAACTAAATGGAAGTTCAATGCTTATTATGACTTTTTCCGCTTCCCCTGGCTAAGATATCGAGTATACGCGCCCTCCACAGGTTATGAATGGCTAGCAAGACTGACTTACCAGCCCCAAAGAAAATTGGTTGCCTTCATACAGCTTAGAGAAGAACAGAAGGCTCGTAATTCATCGGATTCGGGAGGTCCACAACTTGCTTATGTGGTCCAACCAATAAATAAAATCAATGGGATGCTCAGTCTGGAATATCGAGTGTCCACTGATTTCTTCATTCGTTCCAGAATTTTATTCAGCCGCGTCAAATTCAACAACGAAATGAGCAGTGGCATGCTCATACTCCAGGATGCACAATATTCCATGGGCAATTTTAGGATAACAGGGAGAATTGCCCTTTTTGACACTGATAACTATGATAACCGGCAATATACCTATGAAAATAATGTGCTTTGGGCCTTTTCTATACCTGCTTTTGCTGGTCAGGGAATGAGGTATTATCTTCTCGGTCAATATCAATTCAACAGCCAATTGATGCTTTATTTAAGATATGCCCAAACATCCTATACAGACAGATATCAAATCAGTTCAGGGTTGCAAACTATCGAAGGATCCAAGCAGACCGAGACCACGATGCTGCTGCGTTACATGCTGCATAGGTAATTGTGGGAGGTTGGATCTTGGATGTGGGGGAATCGTAATATAGAACTAAGAGACAAGAATCAAGAAAACAAGTCACGGTTTTCAGTTTACAGAGTCGCTTTGATGAAGTTTAGCTATTACTTTTTAGCCTACGAATGCCGTAGGCATGATCGATTATATAGCCGGACATTTTAATGTCTGGTAAGTGGAATTCAAATAAAGTCACCAGAATGCCGTAGGCATGACCGATATTAGTGACACCACCTATTCGAGCAGGTGAGATTGCCATGGAAGAAGAAAACAATAAAAATGTGTCAACTAAAATCAGGAAGTGACATGGATGTGGGGTGTGGGGTGTTGTTGAAGGAAGACCGGAGACAGAAGATGGCGTCTTTGCGAGGAAAGAAGCAATCTCATTATGGTGGAAGTAGCTTGAAGACCGAAATAGATGTATATGGTGTTTGGTGTGGGGTGTAGATACTCCAAAAATTTTTGATTTAGGTGCAGAGGATTCATTATGATAGTATCATTTGATAGTACCAAATTAGGAAGCAATGCACCAATCTCCAAAAAGCCTGATTTTCTTTTCCTTTTACGAATTCTAATACTTTATGCGGGTTTAAAAAGTCAAAACAACCATATTTATAGAATAGAACCGATTAACGATCAACTACATGAAAAAAGCACTACTTCCCATTTTTTACACCTTGTTCTTTTGCCTGTCCGGATTTGCTCAGGATTTGGACTTGGGTAGTTTGATCAAAAAAGAAGGCTTTGTCCCTTTCTACCTTGATGATGAAAAGGGTAAGATCTATCTGGAAATAGATAAACTCGATACAGAATTCCTCTATGTGAATTCACTTACGGCGGGTGTGGGCTCCAATGACATTGGGCTGGACAGAGGTCAATTAGGAGATACGCGAATTGTAGAGTTCCGAAGAAGCGGCAACAAAATCTTCTTAGTACATAAAAATTATGACTTCCGGGCTTATTCGGACAATCCGGCCGAAGTTCAATCTGTTAAAGATGCTTTTGCTGAATCAATTCTTTGGGGCTTCGAGTTGATTAAGCATGACAGCGGCAAATTGT
>Ga0307414_10001994_pt1 | contig 10600 bp, 9 predicted proteins | sample DK1Ometagenome_FD_203804 | JGI IMG/M metagenome (GOLD analysis project Ga0307414, IMG submission 203804) | Maize rhizosphere microbial communities from greenhouse at UC Davis, California, United States - DK15-O-3 | ecosystem: Host-associated > Plants > Roots > Rhizosphere > Soil | place: USA...
TTTCTGGACCGTATCCAAAAGCAGGATTAAATCTTGTCGACGGATTAGTAGTATTCTCATTATTGATTAAGCTGGTATATCCTATATTTGCGTGCACCTGTAGATTATTAGTCACGGCATATGATAAAAGACTGCTGGCAATTAAATCGTTTGTAAGCGCATCATATTTTCCTGTCAGATTCCGAAGAGGATTGTTAAAAGTGTTGTTTTCCCAGTTCAGAGAACCGTCTGGATTATACAGTTTAGGGGCATTGGGTGCAACGCTGTAAGTTTCTCTCATCAGGTCAACCTGAGGCTGGTTATTGTCCTGCAGGGTATAGCCTATTGTAGTATTGGCTTTGAATTTTTTATCCTCTGATTCATGATTGACATTTAGGCGAAAACCTTCTTTTTTATATCTAAAATCACCAATATAAACGCTCCCTTGACTATTGAAATTCCCGCTCAGTAAAAACTGAGTATGCTCCGAACCGCCAGTGAGTGAAGCCTGAAGATTGTATATTTCAGCAGTTCCGCCCAAGAGCTCTTTCTGCCAATTGGTATACCTGCTCTGGTCCCAAGTGCCGTTAACATCATAAGCAGTGGCAGGAATTGTAGTTATTCCGTCATTGACGTATGCCTGTTTCCGCATCTGAATATATTGCGGCGTATTCATAAGGTTCATGAATCGTGTCACTGTTGCGACACCTGTGCTGATTTTGGCGTTGAAAGTTGTTTTGCCTTGTCTGCCTTTTTTAGTGGTCACCAAAACGACTCCGTTTGCACCTCGTGAGCCATAAATGGCCGTTGCATCTGCATCTTTAAGCACTTCAATGCTTTCTATCTGGTCGGGATTGATGCTGTTTAATGGACTCGGCTGGCCAGGTAGCACTGCGGAAGCCGTACCTGAACCGATAGGATCTGCACTATAGGGAACACCATCTATAACATATAGCGGGTTGTTAGCACCTGATCTGAAACTGTTCTGTCCCCTGATTTTTATATCAAATCCTCCCCCAGGAACACCTGTGGTCTGTGTAATGGAAACTCCGGCCATTCGTCCCTGCATGGTAGCCAGCACATTGGTTACCGGCTGGGTTTCGATATCTTTGGAGGTAATTCTGGCAATACTTCCTGTACGTTCACTTTCCTTGACTGAATAATATCCTGCATTTATTCGCACTTCCTGAAGTGTGGTAGTATCGTAGGATAGTATAACGTTTACAATTGATCGTCCCTGAATGGGAACAAGTGCAGTTTTAAAACCTATATAAGATACTACAAGTGTGTCATTAGGAGAGGAGGTGAGCGAAAACTGACCGCTATAATCGGAAATAACAGCATTATTTTTTTTATTTTTAATAGCAATGGTTACCCCAGGCAGGGGATTAGTGCCGTCCGTTACAGTACCCTGAACCTTATGCTCTTGGGAAAGTAAATTGCCTGCCTGAGAGTGATTTTTGGCAGACATTGGTGAAAAAGACAGTAGGAAACCTAGAAAAATTAGGCAATAGCGAGCTCTTCCACCCTTGGAAAATGAAAAATTATTCATAATTTTGGGTTTGGTTAGTTAAATATGATTTGATTGGCTATGGTCCTCTATTCTAGTTTTGTCGCTGTGTTTGAGGGCCATTTTTTATGCATTAAGTAAACGGCTTAATAGGCATAATAAAGATTTGTTTTAATACACAAGCAATGATAGTTTTTAAATGTTCGACTTTTTTTTTACGGAACTTTAAAAAATATGAAGAATTACTGCTAAGAATTATAAGAGAGTTTTAAGCATAAAAAAGGCGCGGAACTCAGCTTAAACGTTTCAGAGGTACTGGTATACCCTACACACGAATAAGTGAGCCCACGCCAATGACGTGAGCATCTTACTTATCTTCTCGTGTGTTAAAAATTACCAGTTTTCTGAAACGAGATTCTAAGCGAATGCTTCAAATATTTTATATGAAGAATCGCAAATTTAGTATTCTGTTTATGAATACAAAACAAATATACTAAAATTATTTCACATACTCATAGGTATGTGTTAAATATTTTTTTAATCCTGTACTTACAAGATTAATAAATGCACATGATTATAGAAATTATAATATCAGAATTGGATTTTTATTTAATTGAAAAAGTTAGGGAGTTGAGGATAAAATCTAAATTATCTCAAGTTGCTTTAGCGCAAAAAATTGGAGTATCAGAAGGATATATTGGGAATATTGAAAATCACAAGCAGTCTAAAAAATATAACATTCGAATGTTATCTAGGATAGCGGTTGCGCTAGAATTAAAAACATATTTTGATTTATTTCCGAAAGAAGTTTATTCAAATGATTTAGTCAAAATAGAAATTCAATTAATAGATAAAAGTGTTGCAAAAAGAAATTTTGCAGAAAACGATCAGATTGATAGATTTAAAATTATTTCAATAATTCCACTATCAGAGAATGAAATATTAGAATACGATAGAAAAAAGCGAAGTAAAAAATAAAATTGATTTTTAAATATGACTCAAGAACAACTTTTATATATTCAGAATCATATAACTGAAATCAATAGTCCAAATTTTAATCTAAGTGCTACGTCAGAAGGAAATGAATTATTTGGATCCATTACAAATCTTAAGACCTTTCTAAAAGGTTTTCTAATTGTAAAACTAAATGATCCAGTTTTTTATGATCAAATAATACAAGAGTTCAGAGCTCTAAATTTCAAAAAAACTAAAATTAGTGAAATAGCTAATCAATTTTTTGTTTCAAAATCCGATCTTCAATCTTTTTATGATGATGTTTTGCAAAGACAACTTGTAATTGAAATTGACAAAGATGCATATATTAAAAATTCACTTGAATTTATTAAAACTTCGATTACTGACCAAAAGCACTATCTATATACAAAAAATTCTTTAAAAAAGATACTTGAAAAACAATATGACTACATTTTTTCAAATGGATTCCCTAGTAACCTTGTAAACATTAATACAGGTATAATGACCGCGAATGGTGGTGACAGTGCACAGTTTTTATTTTTAGCAAGAGCTATTTTAGCAGGATATAATTGCTCAAATGTAGATGTTCGATCAAGTAGATACGATGCTGTGGTAGATTTCAATAATGTATTGTTAAGGCTTCAAATAAAAGGTGTTTCCAATAGTACATCAATTAAATTAAAAGATAGGGATCGTGGGGGGCAAGGAATAGATTATAAACACGAAACCAACAGAGGTAAAATGATTACTTCAGCGGACTGTGATATTTATGTTGTTGTTGATAAAGAAGTTGGAACTTGCTATTTGATTCCTATGAGTTATGTAGATGATCTAACAAGTAAAGATATAATATCAATTAATCTTAACACTATTGATCATTATAAAGAGAATTGGAATATTATATCGGAAGTAGCCGATTCCAAAATAGCATAATTCAGTCTTATGAAATTAACATTCAACCCTCATGATAACAGTTATACTATAAATAGAAAAAAAGTATTTAATGGTTTAACTATTCAGCCTACTGATTTAAGAAAAGCATTTGATTTTGCTTATGAAATGTGCTTTGGCGAGGGACATCATAGAAATCGTAGAACCGGAGGACAATATGCTAGAAAAAATGGAGAAATGTTTTGTAATACTTTTCAAGGTAAACTTGCAGAAATTGTTTTATACAATACGTTTATTTCAAATGGAATTGCGTGTGATACACCTGACTTTGGAATATATGGTGAAAGAGTTTGGGATGATACAGATCTAATTATCAATGGGAAAAAGATAAATGTAAAATCATCAGCTTTTTTTTCTAATCTTTTATTACTCGAAACTAAAGATTGGAATTCTTTCGGACAATATATTCCTAATTTGAATGCTGGAACAACTAGTATTTACGATTATTTTATTTTAGTGAGAATCCAACCAGATATAAAAAATATTTTACGACTAAATAATTACTATAATTCAAATGTAGTTGAAAAGGAAAATTTAGAAAAAATACTTTTTAATGAGATATGGAAATATGATATACCAGGATTTATCTCAAATCAACAATTAATTGAAATTATCCGCTCTAAAGATATATTACCACAAAATTCATTACTTAATGGGAAAATACGTATGGATGCAGAAAATTATTATATACAAAGTGGTGATATGATTGATTTATTGAAGATAGAACTTTAATAATTTAAAAAAGAACTTGAGCAATGTTTTTTTTTAATTAAATATAAATACAAAAAATGACAGAATCTGAATTAATTAATTTATTTATTAACTGGATGAAATTAGATGAGAATTTAAAAACATCCTATAATACATATATCAAAGAAAATAAATTAAAAGAATGGAATCAAAATTATTTCAATAATGAACTTTTTGAAATTGATTATGAAAACATCCCTGAGAGTGTAAAAAAAATTGAAAATCTTGTGTTAAATAATAAAAATCAAGATTGGAAAGATTTTAGTAAAAGTAAGAACAATCAAGCTCCCGAAGCTATTTTAGGTAACGAAAATTATTTAAAATTTCTCAAGATACAATTTTTGGAAAATACAGGTGCGGTAAATGAAAATATAGAACAAAATGTAATTTTAGGCAAGAACTTTTTTTCGACTAATACTAATGCTACTTCAATTGATAAAAATGCTCCTCTTGGAACCGAAGAGTTTGTTTTCGAAGGGATTTATACGTTAGAAGATAAAATAAGAATTGGTGATATAATTTTTTTTACTCAACATGGTGATAAACCAAAATGGGATCCAGGATTGAGCGCTATATGTGAAGTAACTAAAGCCCCTTATGAAAAAGGATACGATTCTACAAAGGCTAAAAATTTTAGAATAAAAATGAAACCTTTAATTGTACTACCTGGAGTTCTAAATAGATCTGAATTCATGGGCTATTTTAATTGTTATGATGTAACGTTTATAGGACCTACTACAAAAGGTGAACCAAATCAAGCAATTAGTTCAATGGCCATTGATAAAGCAAGACATGTAACAGGCGCTATAATTGATACATTTCCACAACTTAAAGAAAAGATAGAAGAAGTATTTGGTAAAAAATTTCCAATTACTACTCTAAAAGCTGTAGTGCCAAATGAAAGAAGTGCAGGATCAGATCCAAGTTTAGTTAAAGATAAAGTAGAAGAGTTTTTACAAAATAAAATAGGCAATGAAGTGCCAAGAAACTTAATTGTATATGGGGCACCAGGGACTGGTAAAAGTTATAAATTAAAAACTGAGGCTGAAAAATTATTCCCTAATGAATGGCTTAGAACTAGAATAACTTTTCATCCAAATTATTCTTATAGAAATTTTGTAGGTTCATATAAACCGAAACCACTATACAAAGAATCAGATAAACAAATATTCGGCTCAGACACGATCACTAAAAATGCTCAACATCAAAAAGAACCCTATATAGAATACCAATTTGAACCGGGACCTTTTCTTGAAATGCTTGTAAAAGCATTAAAGAATCCAGAGTTTAATTTTGTTTTGATTATTGAGGAAATAAATAGAGCTAACACAGCTGGAGTATTTGGAGATGTTTTTCAACTTTTAGATAGAAATGAAACAGGAGAGAGTGAATATTCAATTACACTAGAACCCTCTGCGCATGATTATTTAAAAGCGAATATGATCAATACTTCATCACTAACAATTCCGAAAAACTTATACTTGTGGGCAACCATGAATAGTGCTGATCAAGGAGTAATGCCACTTGATAGTGCTTTTAAAAGAAGATGGAGTTTTGAGCATATTGGGTTAAATGAAAATATGAAAGCTGTTGATGATATTTATATTGAGATCCCTTTTTATACAAATGGTAAATATAAAGTAAGATGGAATGAATTTAGAAGGGTTGTAAACGCTAAATTACTTTCAGAAGGCATTCATGAAGATAAACTAATCGGACCTTTCTTTCTGAATAAATTTGAAATATCGGATGTCAAATCAGTAAAAAACAAATTGTTACTGTATTTGAAAGAAGATGTATTGCGTTATAAATCATGCCTTTTTCATGGCAATTTAAGATCATTTTCTGAAATTTCTGAATGTTTTACAAATAGTGAAAACATATTTTCAGATGATATTATATTTACAACAGAAGCTAGTGAAAATAATGATGATAACGAGCAAAGGTTAGTCCAAACGAACTCAGAAGGAATTGAAATAGAAAAAACCGAAACTCAGAATATAGATGCAGAATAGTTCTTTCATAGAAGAGAAAAGGTATTCGAAGTTAGAATTATTGGCTAAGTTTTCTGATAAAGATTTACATTACCTTATTCAGAAAGGAATTCTAATTAATGAAGATAATTCCTTTTTTAAATTTGCTTTTGTTGGAGTAGTATCATTATTTAATCTTGCTTTTCTAATACATCCTAAAGTTTTAAAAAATGAAACTGAAGATGTATTAGATGTAAAAAAAACTGTTCAAACGTTAAAAAAATATGCTAATTTAAACTTTCAAAAATTTGAAGGAATAGATTATTTTAGTATTGATCCTGATAATCCTGATTGTTCTGAAATGGCTATTGCTGATTTTCTAATTGCTGATTTTCAGCGATACGGTATATATACCGTTGAACAGGAACTTGTAGAGCAAGACGGAAATGGTGACATAAATTGGCCTTTAACTATATTGTATACTGATCCATTATTTAGTAATGCTCAACCAATTTATGTAAATACAATTAATCATGTATTGATTGATGATAATGAACATTTAACTATTGCAATACATAAATGGGGTCTTGGCTATTGTGTAAAAAAATACTCTGTTTTATTAGGTTTAGAATCAAATAAAATGGATTTAGATTATATTCAAGATTGTAATGAAATCGGATCTGATGAACAATTGATTCGGCATCTGAGAGGTCAATTACAATTAACATATACTGATCGCGGGATTCGTTTATTGAAAACATTACTATTTTTAATAGTATCAAAAGCTAATTCTGAAAATGATTTAATTAGTTTGTACGGCACAAAAAAGTATGCAAATGTATGGGAAGCAATTTGTAAAAAAGTATTAAATGATATTTACCCTACATTAAAGAAAGATTATAATTTTTTTCCAAATCCAGAATGGCATATTCTAGGAAAAGCTTTAACATCAAAAAGCCCTTTAATTCCAGACATAATCACAAAAGATGAGTCAACTGGAAAATACTGTTTGTATGATGCAAAATATTATATGATTGAATTCAATAACTCAATTAAAGGAGAGCCTGGCTTTAAAGATATATTAAAGCAATTTCAGTACCAAGAACATTTAGAGCAAGAGTTACAAGTGAAAATGGAAAATGGTTTTTTGTTTCCTATTTCTAGCTATAATTATGATAATCTTATTAAAAACTCACATATAATAAAGTCCAATGAAGTAATGACTTTAATTGGACACATAGAATACCATCTCTATCCTGGAAAAAAGATTAGTATCATTATGTGTCCATTTGAAGTATGGCAAGAGTTATTTATAAAAAGCAACTCTATAGAGAATTTAAATTTTTGATCTAATGGAGTATCAATGTGTAAGTTCTAGTATTTTATTTTTCTCTAATACTTTTAAAATATTTTTTGATAAAGCTTCAATTACAGGTACACTTACAGAGTTTCCGGCTTGTTTGTACAAGTGTGAATTTGCTATTTCTGGAATTTTAAACGATTCAGGAAATCCTTGAAAGCTTAAACATTCTCTAGGAGTTAGTTTTCTAAAACCATAATCAGTTTTTACAAGAGGAACATTGTGACCACCAGTACCCATATTTGCTGTAAGAGTAGGACATACGTTAGATTTGTTTTCCCTTACATAATGTCTTCGGAATTGGTATACTGTATCTTCAGATGTCATTGACTCTTTAAGCTTATCATACATATATTTATCCTCATTATAATAGAATAAATCCAGAACTTTCGTCTTTGATATTACATCTTTAATCGTCTTAGTTAGTTTTTCCTTTTTTGGAAATTCAAACTTAGATTCAGCATCTTTAAATAATTTTGTATCGAATGCAATCATAAAAATTCTCTCCCTATTATGAGGTATATTTCCATAATCTTTTGTGTTTAATACTTTAGATTGAAAGGAATATCCTCTATCTCTAAGTGACTGCTCAATAACTCTCATTGTTTTTCCTTTATCGTGTGTAGATAAGTTTTTAACATTTTCTAAGAAGACAACTTTAGGTCTCATTTCATCTATAAAATCGAGTATTTTAAAAAAATGATTTCCCCTATTGTCATCAAAACCTTTTCTATATCCTGCTACTGAAAAAGGTTGGCATGGAAATCCAGCAGTAAGAATGTCAATTTTAGGAATTTTATTTATATCTAATTGTAACACATCACCTTCAATAAGTTCATGGCTAAAGTTTTTTCTATAAGTAATACAGGCATTTTTATCAAACTCATTTGCCCAGAGAATATCGAAACCCGAATTTTTAAACCCCATACATATTCCACCAATACCGGCGTATAAACTACCAACTGTGTACTTCATTATATTTAATTCTTCTATTTATTTTCACTGTATTTTACGGATATTTCAAAATCTAAAAACCATGAAAATTTTGATAGATAATCTATGCTACAATTGAATTTTCCACTTTCAATTTTTGAAATAGTTGACCTACTAACTTTCATTATTTCCGCTAATTGTTCTTGGTTATAACCCCTTTTTTCTCGAATTTCTCTAATTAATATCCCCATCCGTAAGCGACAATCATTTAGATGCTTTTCTATTGAACTCTCTGACAATTGACTTGTATTGTTTGTCATTATTTAAATTCCGGTTATTTGTCTAGTAATGATTTAATAATAATATTGCTAAATTCTTATAATGATTCTTCGTCTTCGTGTACGCTAAAATAGTCATTCCAACAAAGCCATTCTATTAAATCTAATTGAGATCAAGAATTTAATTCAGTTTCTAAAGTTTCTCCGTTCAATATTATGGATGCTTTAGTTATTCTTCTTCGCTATGCATCTCCTCATGATACTATTGTTTTTAATTTTATTATTGTTATTCCGGACTGATAAACAAGGTTCCTGAATGCTCTATCCCTTCATTATCAATCACTGTAAGCCAAACATTCGTTTCTACACCATGAAGTGTACTGGAAAGATTTACTTCTACTTTTTGTTCACTCAGTTTGACCACTCTACCTTCAACTTGAGAGTAGTCGGATTTATTAATTGTCACTTTGTGACCGATCAAATCATTATTGTCTACTTGTACAATTTCTAAATCGCCTAATCGAACTGTATTAATTGGAGGAAAAGACAATCCAGTATTCAAAGCTTGAATATCTGCCCTAGGTCTTTCATTATCTGTAATTAAGTCCAAAACAACATACAACTGATTTGGGTTTTCTTCAGGTAATGGGGTATGAAATTTTACTATATGACCTTTATTAATTGGCTTCATAATTAATCTTTTATGCTTCACAAAAATAGTAAAACAAGTATAATAAAGTGCAATATACTGAACACTTTTTTTATAATTTTAAACAACTCGAATAAAAGATTAATTAGAGTACGATTGATATCTGATCTAAGTTCAGTTTTTAATAAAAAATAGACAGTGATTTATATTATTCCTATTATAAAATCAATTCGCAAGAATTTGCTTTTTTAAATTCACATATTACATTAAAGTCTTTCTGAAATCTGAAGGCTTTAATATATAAAAATGTATATGTATTTATTTTTTTGATCCTCAATAGAAACTTTTCTAAAATTCTTCTAAAAGTACTTAATTCAAATGGTGATTTGCGGGCTCGTGCTACTGAGGCTTTTATCACCCTTTTCAATTAGTGAATTACTTATAATTTCAGAACACATCTGCTTGCCATAATCCGACCTAAACTTTGCGATTTTTTTGATATATGCTATAGTACTAATGCGGGAAGAAGATTGAAGTCGGAAACTGACTTCCTTATAATGACAAATACTGCTAATAATTACATTTGAAGCATATCTAAGTTTAAATTACTTTTTATGAATCTTTAAAGAGTAAAATTATGGAGAAAGATATTGATTACAGTAATTCCAAGTTGACCCCCGAAAAAGCTTTACAAATGCTTCGATCTGAGGGATTAAATGTAACTATCGAACAGGCAGAAGAAATCTTGTATTTCTTAAGAATAATTGCTAATATCGCTGTGTTTAAATATTTAAATAAAACAAAATGAGCAAGATAGCAGACTTATATATTAGAGTGAGTACCGATGAGCAGGCAGAAAAAGGATTCTCCCAACGCAATCAGGAGGAAATGCTCAGAAAATATTGCAGCATAAACCAAATACAGATACGTAATGTAATTTATGAGGATCATTCAGCAAAGACTTTTAACAGGCCTCAATGGAAAAAATTTCTTGATGATGTAAAAAAAAATAAAAATAAAATTAATCTGGTTCTTTTTATGAAGTGGGACAGGTTCAGCCGTAATGCGGGTGATGCTTACCAAATGATCAATGTATTAAGAAAATTGGGTATAGAGCCGCAGGCAATAGAACAGCCACTTGACCTGAGTGTTCCGGAAAACAAAATGATGCTTGCATTTTACCTAGCCGCACCAGAGGTTGAAAACGACCGAAGGGCATTAAATACATTTCAGGGGCTTAGA
>Ga0307414_10001995_pt1 | contig 10595 bp, 8 predicted proteins | sample DK1Ometagenome_FD_203804 | JGI IMG/M metagenome (GOLD analysis project Ga0307414, IMG submission 203804) | Maize rhizosphere microbial communities from greenhouse at UC Davis, California, United States - DK15-O-3 | ecosystem: Host-associated > Plants > Roots > Rhizosphere > Soil | place: USA...
GCTTTTCGGAACTGGATTCGGCAGGAACTTCCAAAGTCCAAAAACACTTCACCAGCGAACTCAAGTCGGTATTCGGTTGAAATGTCTGATAGTTCATTTGTGGGATTTGGTTTGTCCGTTGGAGTGTAATCTCCGTATAATCTTGTGAAATAGAGGGTAAAAGCCCTCAGATATTTGGAGGATTCTCAAAAACTGGCGAACTTAAAAATTCTCAATCTCCAGTTCTGCATCCGAAATTAAACTTCTTTTTGCCATGTTTAAAAATTCGAAAGCTTTCAGCAGTTACTCAGTTGATGATCTTGTTGCAGCCAAATCCTTCTATCAGGAGATCCTGGGATTGGATGTAGAAGAGGATGAAATGGGTTTCTTGTCCATTCATCTTACAGGTGGCGGAGAAGTTATCCTCTACCCCAAGTCAAACCACCTTCCCGCTACCTTCACCGTGCTCAATTTTCCTGTCGACAATATCGACAAGGCAGTGGACGAATTGATATGGAAAGGGGTCGCCTTCGAGCAATATTCCGGTGAGATCAAAACGGATGAAAAGGGGATCTGCCGAGAAGGAGGAGGGCCGTTAATCGCCTGGTTCAGGGATCCGGCAGGAAATATCCTGTCAGTACTTCAGGAAGTTTAGCTGGGATTTTCTGTTTTCGGAGTGGGAGACATTGATGGTAAGATCTACACCCAAGTCCCGACGGTGATCTGACTATGCCGAAATCTTAGAATTCGCTCCTTTTTCCTAACTATTAGTCATCGACGAAGTATTCGGAACTAGAATAGAAAGATGCATTCAGTGCCTATTCAGGCATATCTTCTCTGACTCATCTTCGACTCTTCTTCGAGTCATCTTCGACTCTTGTTCGACTTAGGACCCGAAGATGATACGGCGCAAAGGCGACCCTCAGTCAGCCGTAATATGGAGATGGTATGGGAAACCTATTACGTATGGCCAGGGCAATTGGAGATCTTTATAGGGAAAGTATCTGGACTTTTGGGATTGGAACCGGTGGTTTTTAGAACGCTGATCTTGGATCGGTTAAGTGAAGAAAATGCCGGAATAAATTATTCTGGATTTCGGGTCGTCAGGGGTTCGGTACGAGGCATGATTCCGAACACCGTCATTCTTTGTCCCGAAAAGACGGCCAATTTCCCCGATTCCTTGTCAGAGTCGGAGAATTGGAATAATTTAGTTTTAGGAGCAAGGTAAAAAAGCCCTATTTTTCCAGCAGCAAAACACGAAGACCATGAACGAAAAGATCCACCACGGCCGGAATATCAAGCGCTTCAGAGAGATGATGGGCATCAAGCAGGAGGCCTTGGCGCACGAACTTGGCGCTGACTGGTCTCAGAAGAAGATCAGCCTGCTGGAGCAAAAGGAAGAAGTGGAGGAGGAGCTGCTGAGACAGGTAGGTGAGATTCTCCGGATTCCGGTGGAAGCATTTCAGAATTTTGACGAAGAGCAGGCGATTAATATCATTTCAAGTACGATCAATAATCATGATCAAAGTGCTTTTGTCCAATACAATCCTGTTTATCATGTTAATCCCTTAGAAAAGATTATCCAGCTCCACGAAGAAAAAATCGCGCTCTATGAGCGGATGCTAAAGGAGAAGGATGAGATGATGGCCAGATTGGAAAAGCTATTGGGTAAATAGTTTCTAGAAGATTTCTTGAGTTCAGGTTTTTTGGAGTCTTCTTGTTTTTAAAGATAGTGTCTAAGATTAGGTAAACATTATATGCCTTGGCGGGGATTTATTTGTTCTGCAAAGTCAAAGTTCATATTTCTGTCTTTTATTGTTGTTGTTTGTGTCGTCCGCTATGCTTGCACATAACGGTTTGCAGCTTGGCGAAGTGGCGGAAATCGGAGCACGCATGTTCAGTTTTGAACAAAAAGTTCAATCGAAGAACTGCCGTTGATTTTAGCACTAAACCCGCCATTTTGCCAAACTGCTGTTAGGCGGTCGCCCATTTGGTTTTAAAAATTTATTCCTTCCATTGCTATAAGTAGTTTTTCAATTTTGTCTTTGCACTCATTCAGAAAGTTATCACTTTTTATAATGTCGCTTTCCCAAGTGTCAAGGGATAAGTTTGTATAATGAGCGTAAAATGGCCACCAATTACTTTCTTTGCGAGAAAATATATCTAGCTTGTTTAAGTTCTCGTGAAGAGTTTTTCTGTTCTCTTCGGATATTCTGTAAACATTTGGATTGTTGCATAGTCCATAATGGCAACGGTTCTCAATAATTATTGACTTGTTTTGATTGTCCTCAATCAAAATATCAATTCGACCTTCTTCAGTTGAGTGTTCTGTATGTATTCGTGATTTTTCAAAGTCGAATTTCTCAATGGTAAAATAATCGCCTAATGTCTCAATAAAACACTCCAATAATTTAGATTTTAAACCGTGTGTTCCATTTGGGTTTAATAGTTCCGCAAGAATTGCCGAATGTGTGTTTTCATAATGATTTACGCCACAAACACGAAACATATTAAATCGACCACCAGTTGCATCTAAAATCTCTGCATTCTTCTTATTTATAATTGCTACCTGATTTAGTAAATTATTAATTTTTCCCATTCAATTATTTTTTTTCGATACGATAATGTTTGTCGATAACGTGTTTGTGTATGATTTCGTTGCGTGTTTCAGCAACTAAATTAGTAAACTAAAACGAACCAGAGGAAATTCCGCAGGAATTTCCAAGTAGGCTAGAACTAGCAATGAATTATACACGTTGTTATGTGCATACTGGATTCAATAGTAATGCTTTTCAGAAAATCGTCCATGCCATAGTAATAAATATCCATTCCACAGTCCTTTGTTTCACCCCAAATTTGCATTGTAACAAAAAAACAAGAAAAAATGAAAACTACAGTTCCATTAAAATTAGTGCTCCTAGTTTTTTACTAGGATTTACAACTCAAACATTTTCAAAAACTAAAAACACAAACATTATGAACAGTACCAAAAATGAAACAATCGGATTATTAGTAATTATGAAAGCAAAGCCAGGAAAAGAGCAAGACGTTAAAAACTTTTTGCTTGGTGGATTAGCACTAGTCAATCAAGAACCCCAAACAGTATCTTGGTTTGCCTTTCAGATAGACAGTAAAACTTTTGGTATCTATGATACCTTTGAAGTAGAAGAAGGTAGGCAAGCTCATTTAACAGGCGAAGTTGCAAAGGCATTATTAGCAAATGCAGGTGATTTGTTAGAAGATTTTGATCCTAGTACAGATATTCAACCAACAGATGTATTGGCATCTAATCATAAGTCCGGATTGCAAGACAATGGCTTACTTGTTATTATGAAATCTAAAGAAGCAAAGACAGCAGATGTCGAAAATTTTCTTAATGTTGGAAAACAATTAGTAAGTGATGAGCCAAAGACTTTATCTTGGTATGCTATAAAAATAGATGCAACTACTTATGCAATCTTTGATACCTTTGCAGATGATTCAGGTAGAGATGCTCATTTAACAGGTAAAGTTGCTGCAGCACTTATGGAAAATGCTCCTGTTCTTTTAGAAGGTTTCCAAGCAACTGCAATTCAAAAAATAGATATTATAGCTTCCAAATAATTTATATCTTTAGAAAGGAGTGTAAAACACTCCTTTCTTTTTATATGTAATATTAAATAAAGAAATATATTCTTATGGCTCAAATTATTATAGATAAACAAAATGGTGAATTAGCCTTTAGACTAGAAAGGTTTGAAAATCTTAATCAATTTGATCATTTACAAAGAAAAAATTATTATTCTATTATTTTACTTAACGCAAGCAACTATAAGTTAAGTGTAGACCTTTCTAATTATGAACTGCAAGGTTATCAAATGATTTGCTTGTCGCCTTATCAACCATTTATGATTTCTTCTGAAGAACGTTGTCAAGGCTGGTTATTAAATTTTCACCCTGACTTTTTTTGTACATATCGTCATCAAAATGAAATTGAAACAGAAGGCGTTCTTTTTAACAACTTTCATGGATTACCACATTTTCAAATTTCTGAAGAAGGGCTGTTTTTTAGTCTCATAGACCAAATTTCTAAAGAGATGGATAGAGATTCTATTGCTCAACATGAAGTTCTTGTGGCTTTTTTAAAGGTATTTTTGATAGAAGCAGTGAGACAGAAAAAACAATTCGATAAAGAGATAGTTCCAAAATTTTCTGATGGTCAATCAGAAATCCTACAAAATTTAGTAGATTCTATTGAGAAAAATTATTGTGAATTACATTCTCCGAAAGATTATGCAGATGTTTTGTGTGTTAGTACAAAAACATTGGCAGGGATTGTAAAAAAATATTTACAGCAAACACCTAGCGATTTAATTTCTAATAGAATTGTTATAGCGGCTAAACGAGAGCTATATTTAACATCAAAACCTTTGAAACAGATTGCAGCTGGACTTGGTTATTATGATGAATTTTATTTTAGTCGATTTTTTAAGAAAAAAGTAGGTGTTTCTCCAGATAATTACAGAAAGACAGTAGGTTTCGCCAAACTAGAAAGGCTATAATTATCAGGTGGTCTTAAGTTGCACATAACGTTTTGCAGCTTGCCGAAGGCGGGGCTTTCGGAGCACCATCTGTCAAGCTACGATTAATATTTAATTGGAGCCGAAAAATTTCTGCCACCACGAACGCCCCGCTTTTGGCAAGGTGCTGTTAGTGCCAGTTATTTCGTCCTCCGTTTCTGGAAACCACCATCCTTCGTGTTTATGTTTATACTCCTTTCCTCTGTCGTCAATTATTACAATCTCGCAGGTAAAAGGACTTTCATTAAGTTTTGGATTACTACGATAGGATCTGTTAATGCCCAAATTAAATTCTATTGTCATTTTAGCGGAACTCACGAATTCCATTGTCGAACCGCTACTGCTAACCAATGTGGGAAACCATTTATTCCAATGTTCGATAGAACCCTGAATTGGTTTTGTCAAAAGTTCTTTTGGAGTCGCAGTGTTTTTTAGAATGTCAACTTCCAACCGATTTAAGTTAGTCTGTCTAGCCTGCTTTAAAAGATGGCCTAAAAAATAGTCGTCATTTATGTAGTTCATTAAACTGATAAATGAATGTCCAAAATTGTGAGAAACACTTTTTAATGGCTTATGGCTTGTCATTGCTTATAGTCTTGTAGCTTTTTCAAAATGTAATTGCATGCTTCACCCTCGTCTGTGAAGTTTTGAATTGAGTGTTTTTCTCCTCTTTCTCTATAGTAAACTTCGTATTCGATTGTATACTTTCCTCTTCTTATCGTCAAAGAAATTTTATCGCTGTCGTCTGTCGATCCATAAAGTCCGTGCAGATAATATTGGTCTGCAGGGATTTTCAATTCTGTCAATTTATTATGGAGTTCTTCGATTTTCATTATAATTGGCACTAACGTCGTTATATCCGCAATTGCTGATATTTCTCATATATCTAATTTGTCCAGAGGGCTGATAATCTGGTTGAAGCCCTTGGTGGTCACATGGGTATACACCTCGGTAGTCTTGGAGCTGCTGTGGCCAAGCAGGCTCTGAATATACCGCAGATCCGTCCCGTTTTCCAGGAGATGGGTCGCAAAGCTGTGACGCAGCGTATGTACTGTCACGTGCTTGGTGATGCCGGTGTCTTTCAGGGCCTTGGCCAGGATCTGCTGGATGCTGCGTTCGGAATACTGCACTGGCTTCTCCTTAGTGGTCCCGTATCCCTCAAAGAGCCAATAGTGGGGCCTTTCTTTTTTGAAATACTCCCGAAGCAAGACCAGTAGCTTGACAGAAAGCAGCGTGTAGCGGTCCTTTTTCCCTTTGGCTTTTTCGATTCGGATCTGCATCCGGCCCGAGTCGATTGCCGTAATGGGAAGGTTGATCAGCTCGCTGATGCGCAACCCTCCCGAATAGATCGTGCTCAGGATAGCCCTGTGTTTGATGTTTTTGATGCTGGACAGGAGTTTTTGGATTTCTTCTTCGCTGCATACGGTCGGGAGTGTTTTCTCCTTGGCCGGACGCTCTACAAAATACAATTTTCTTCGTCCACCCAATACTTTCTCAAAGTAAAATTTAATGGCGTTGATTGCCTGGTTTTGGTAGGAGGCGGAGACTTTGCGTTTGGCTACCAGAAATCTGGAAAATTCCGTCACATGGCGGTCGTGTAGGGAGTCTAGGTCTTCCTTTGGGAAATGGTTGATAAATTCTTCAAATAAAGGGATATAAACCTTGACCGTGTTTTCACTATAGCGAAGCTCGGTCAGTTTGTCCAGATATTCTTGGGGGCAGTTTTTGTAAAAACTGCTGTCCTTGGGACTCAGCCGCGGAAGTCTCTGCTCGGAGGCCGGCTCTACCTCATGAACAAACCTTAAGTTTTGACGCTCGCATGCTGCCTTGATTTCTTCCAAGAATCGCTCTGAATAAGGAATTGTCCACCATTTGTTTTTACTGTCCCAGTTAGCATAGGGGATTGTTTTGATGTGGTTGATCAATTCCGGAATAGAGCCAAAGATCAACTTGATCCTCCTATTTTGGGATTGGATAGCCAATACCTCGTTTTTTTGGATTACCGGAGTGGAGTGGTTCCGGGTTGCAATAGCCTCGCTTTTTTCCAGCAGGGTCAGTCTGCTTCCAAAATGTGCGATTAGTTTTTCAAGGTTGCCAGGATAGTGAGGGATTTCCCAGTGAAAGCCGGTTTTGTTCCAGTGGGCATAGGGGATGGATTTTACAAGGGCGATATCCTGCTCATTCTTGGGCATTTTAAGCAGGATTTTTCTCTCTGCAACCCGGATTTCGATAGCGGTAGGGTTCATTATTGAAAAAGTAAAAAGTGCGGATATTTTCGAATACCCTGAATATCCGCAATAAATTCGGCAAAGACACACAAAAAATCCCTCAGATTTCTCTAAGGGATTTTTTGATTTGAGGTTTTAGAATCTATTGTTTGAAGCCAATCCTATTTCGGAGGTTTCTAATTTTCCAATCTTTCAATTCGCCTCGGCGAGCAAGTTCTTCCAATTTTTCAATCAGAAGAAATATCGAATGACCAACACTGAACCTCGAACGCCGAAGATCAGGAATTTTCCTCCACCCACTTCCTCGCATTCACAAAAGCCTCCATCCAAGGCGTGAAGTCGTCCTGTCTGTCTGCCGGATAGTGTGCCCAGTTCCAAGGCTTCAGGCTTCGCTCGATATGCGGCATGATCGCCAGGTGACGGCCGTCTACTGAGACAATACCTGCCGTGGCATGGTCCGAACCGTTTGGATTGCCGGGATAGGCTTCGTAGCTGAACTTCATCGCGAAGCGGTAGTCTTCGGTTGGGTTGGGAAGGGAGTATTTACCCTCTCCGTGCGCTACCCATACCCCGAGTCGCTGTCCACTGAGCGAGCCCAGCATCACGGACTCATTTTGGGGAATCGTCACGTTTACAAAGGTAGACTCAAACTTATGCGAAGCGTTGTGAAGCATCTTCGGTTTATCGGTATGATCAGGAGTGACCAGACCCAACTCCACCATCAGCTGGCAGCCGTTGCAGACGCCGAGGGAAAGCGTGTCAGCACGGGCGTAGAAGTTGTCGAGTGCCTGTTTTGCTTTCGGATTGTAGAGGAATGCACCTGCCCAGCCTTTGGCGGAACCCAAGACGTCCGAGTTGGAGAAGCCGCCTACAAAGACGATCATCTGGACATCCTCGAGATTTTCACGGCCTGCGATGAGATCAGTCATGTGGACGTCTTTCACCTCAAAGCCTGCCAACCACAGCGAATAGGCCATCTCACGGTCGCCGTTCACTCCTTTTTCACGGATGATGGCGGCCTTGGCCTTGCCTTTGGCAGTGCGGAAAGGATCCAGTCCAGCAGCTTCGAAACTGCCTTTCCAACCTTGTGCAAACTGATAGGCCAGAGGCTGGTTTTTATAATTGTCAAAGCGGTCTTTTGCGAGTGCTTCGCCGCTTTGCTTTCTGTCAAGTAAGTAAGAAGACCTGAACCACACGTCTCTCAGCGTGGCTACGTCCAGGGTTTGCGATTCCAACCCGACTTTTCCATCCAAGGTCACTTCAGCCAGTTCGACAAAGTCGACGTCCGCCTGAGTCAACAGATCTTCCACTGAGTGATCGTCCGCTACTTGGATCAGGATGCCCGGATTTTCTGCGAAAAGTGCCTTGATGATATCGGATTCGCCCAAGCGGGATTCTTTGACTGCAAGTCCGACAGACTGGCTCGGGAAGCACATCTCCAGCAAAGCCGTCAGGATACCGCCGGAAGAGATGTCGTGTCCTGCCAGCACCAGACCTCGATCGATCAGCTGCTGCACCGCTTCGAAAGCTTTGGCGAAGTAGGCCGAATCAGCGACTGTTGGCGTTTCGCTGCCGACTTTGTTTAGAATCTGATAGAGGGAAGAGCCTGCCAGCTTGGCGGCGTCTTTGGAGAAGTCCAGATACAGAACCTTCGAACCTGCGGATGGCAAAAGTGCGGCTTTGACGGTTTTCTTGATGTCGGAGCATTCGCCCACCGAGGAGATGATCACCGTGCCGGGAGAGTAGACCACTTTCCCGCCGGGATACTTCTGGGTCATGGAGAGGGAGTCTTTTCCGGTAGGGATATTCACACCCAACTCGATGGCAAACTTTGAAACTGCCTCAACAGCCCGGTATAACCTGTCGTTTTCCCCTTTGTTCTTTGCCGGCCACATCCAGTTGGCGGAGAGGGAGATTCCCTTCAGCCCATCTTGGATCGGCGCAAAGATCAGGTTGGTCAATGCTTCTGCGATAGCCAGTCGGCTACCCGCTTCGGGATCAGCCAAAGCCGCCACAGGCGCATGCCCGATGGAGGTGGCGATTCCTTTGTTTCCGGTGAAGTCCAGCGCCATCACGGCGACGTCATTCAGCGGGAGTTGGATCTCGCCGACGGTCTGTTGGGTGGCAACGCGGCCGGTTACAGATCGGTCCACCTTGTTGGTGAGCCAGTCCTTGCAGGCCACCGCTTCGAGTTGCAGGACTTCCTGGATGTATTCGGAAAGCTTTCCAGCCTGATAGTCTGCTTCCGCAAAGACCGGAGTCAGGCCGCTTTGATCTTCCAGGATGGTCTTGGGAGAGGAGCCAAACATGTAGCTGAGGTTCCAGTCCACGGGCTTTTCGCCGGTTTTTTGATTTTCAAACTTGAAGTGCATGTCTCCGGTCGTCTCGCCCACCACGTAGAATGGCGCGCGTTCCCGGTCGGAGATCTGATGTAGCGTGTCGACATCTTTTTTGCCAATCACCAATCCCATTCGCTCCTGAGATTCGTTGCCGATGATCTCTTTGGAGGAAAGGGTCGGATCGCCCACCGGCAATTTGTCTATATGGATCGTGCCGCCGGTGCTCTCTACCAGCTCAGAGAGGCAGTTCAAATGTCCGCCAGCTCCGTGATCGTGGATGGAGATGATCGGGTTGTTTTCGCTTTCGGCCATGGCGCGGATCACGTTGGACACCCGCTTCTGCATCTCCGGATTGGAGCGCTGGATGGCGTTCAGCTCGATGGCGTTGGAGAGTTCTCCGGTGTTCAGGGAAGATACGGCCGAGCCGCCCATCCCAATCCGATAGTTGTCGCCGCCCATGATCACGATCTGATCACCGGCTTTTGGTTCGTCTTTCTTGGTGTATTTGGCGTTGGTAAATCCGATCCCACCCGCGAGCATGATCACCTTGTCAAAACCATATTGTTTGTCGCCTTCCTCGTGCTCAAAGGTCAACACAGATCCTGCGATCAGCGGTTGGCCAAATTTGTTTCCGAAGTCAGAGGCTCCGTTTGACGCCTTGATCAGGATGTCCATCGGAGTCTGATAGAGCCAAGGACGCTCCGCGAGGTTTTTCTCCCAGCTTCTGTTTTTCTCAGAGCGGGAATAGGAAGTCATGTAGACGGCCGTTCCCGCCAAAGGAATAGAGGCGGTGCCACCTGCCAATCGGTCGCGGATTTCTCCTCCGGCTCCCGTCGCTGCGCCGTTGAAAGGCTCCACGGTAGTCGGGAAGTTGTGTGTTTCAGCCTTCAGAGAGATGACGGTGTCGATGTCACGGGTCTCGAAAAAGTCCGCCTGATGCTGCGTTTTCGGAGCAAACTGCTGGATTTTTGGCCCGCCGACAAAGGCGACGTTGTCTTTATATGCAGAGGCGATCCGGTTTGGATGCTTCTTGGAAGTTTCTTTGATCAGTTGGAAAAGCGTCTGCGGCTTTTCCTCCCCATCGATGATGAAGGTGCCGTTGAAGATCTTGTGACGGCAGTGCTCGGAATTGACCTGCGAAAATCCAAACACCTCGGAATCCGTCAGCGGTCGGTCCAGTTCTTTGGATACATTTTCCAGATAATCGATCTCGACCTGAGTCAGCGCCAGCCCTTCGGACTGGTTGTAGGCAGCGATGTCGGTGATCGCTTTGATCGGCTCCGGCTCGAGGTGGATGTCAAAGATCTCCTGATCCAAGCCTTCGTAAGCGTGCTGCAGCATCGGGTCGATCTGGTCACCTTCGCTCATCGGGAAAAACTCCTCGATACGCACGATGCCCTGTACGCCCATATTGACAGTGATTTCCACGGCATTGGTCGACCACGGAGTGATCATTTCCTTGCGCGGTCCGGAGTAGTTTCCGGTGACTT
>Ga0307414_10001996_pt1 | contig 10590 bp, 12 predicted proteins | sample DK1Ometagenome_FD_203804 | JGI IMG/M metagenome (GOLD analysis project Ga0307414, IMG submission 203804) | Maize rhizosphere microbial communities from greenhouse at UC Davis, California, United States - DK15-O-3 | ecosystem: Host-associated > Plants > Roots > Rhizosphere > Soil | place: USA...
ACCTCGCATCACCGATATGTCTCGAAGAACCCCCTCCCCTCCCCCGCGACGGGCGTGCCGCCGACGCGGCCGCGTACTCGCAGCCGCCCCTTCATCTGGATGAAGTACGGGCGCGGTGCGCCGGCGGGGAGGGTGCGGAGCATGGCGGCGTCGCCCGCGTCCTCGAGCAGCCCCGAGAAGTCGGTGGCGATCGCGTCCTCGACCCTGACGTCGAGCCGCAGCGTGTCGGCGCCCCGCACGTCCACCATCGTCGCGCGCGACGGCACGCGCAGCCGGCGGCCGGCGACGGTGATCTCGCGGCCGTCCTCGTACTCGATGCGCCGCGGCCGGAAGGCGGCGCGGAAGCCGAGCGAGTCCACGAGGTAGACGTAGAGCGGCCCGCCGGCCTCCGCGCCGTCGGCGTGCACGCGCCCGTAGAGCACCGTGAACGCGCCGGCGCGCGACGCGCCCCACTCCCACGTCACGTTGCGCCAGACGCCCCAGTTGTGGTCGTGGTACGACTGCGCCTCGGCGAACCGCTCGCACGCCCCGTCGGCGCAGATCCGCCCCGTCGCGCTCGCGCGCAGCCCCGGCACCACGTAGCCGAAGCTCTCGTCCGCGCCGCGCGAGGCGCTCGGCAGGTAGGCGCCGGGCGTGGGCGACACGACGAGGTCCAGCTCCACCGCCCCCGGCCCCTCCTCGGCGGCCGCGCTCCCCATCACGTGGTAGCGACCGTCGGGCAGGACGGTCACCGACGCCGTGCCCACGCGCAGGTTCGCGTCGGTGGTCGAGAAGCGCACCGCCGTGCGCTCGACGACGGCGGCGTAGCGCCGCGTCGCGCCCCCCTGCTCGCGCAGCGTCACCGTGAAGCGCCCGCCCCACTCGGTGCCGCGCACGTCGCCGTTGACGATGAGCGCGATGAACGCCCAGCGGCGGCCGTCGTCGGATAGGACGTTGAAGTAGTGCCACTCCGCCCACGTGCTGGCGTCCGCCACGTCCGCGGGGGTGAGGTGGAAGCGGTCGATCTCGTGGCGCAGCTCGGCCGGCGTGGGATGCGCCCACCGGCGGTCCCCGTCGTCGTCGTGCCAGGCGCCCTCGCGGAGCGCCGGCGCCGCCCCCACGGCGCGCGTCGCGCCCGGCACGTCGCCGCTCGCGCGCACGGTGCGCTCCACGCCGTCCGCCGTGCGCAGGTAGAGCAGCTTCCCCTCGATCTGCGGCGCGACCGACTGCACGCCGTAGGCGAGCCGCGGCGAGGCGAGCACCTGCGAGTAGACGAAGCGCGCGTTGCCGATGGAGAAGAAGAGGCCGCCCAGCCCGCCCGTCTTCATCACCTCGATGTCCAGCCCCTCGGGGAGGACGGTCACGTCCCCGCCGCCCACCAGCCGCTCGTCGCTCGCCTGCGTGATGAGCGCCTCGCCGATGGAGAGGAGCACGATCATCACCGTCACCCCCATCCCGTACCCCAGGAACAGGAGCGCCGAGCGCCAGGGGCGGTAGAGAAAGTTGCGGAGGGCGAGGAGGGAGATCATGACGGCGAGGAACGAGGGAAGAGGGAAGAGGTGATCGTCAGGGCGGCGCGTTCCTCGTGCCTCTCATCCCGTCCCCCGTCCCTCGTCTCTCACGATTTCGCCGTCCCGCATGTGGATCACGCGCCGCGCCGCGCGCGCCAGCTCCTCGTCGTGCGTCACCACGACGATCGTGGTGCCGTCCGCGTTGAGGCGGCCGAACAGGTCGATGATCTCCGCGCCGGTGCGCGCGTCCAGCTCGCCGGTCGGCTCGTCGGCGAGGAGGAGCGCGGGGCTGTTGGCGAGGGCGCGGGCGATGGCCACGCGCTGCTGCTCGCCGCCCGAGAGCTGCGACGGCCGGTGGCGCTCGCGCGCACCCAGCCCCACGTAGCGCAGCAGCTCGAGCGCCCGCGCTCGCCGCTCCGCGCGCCCCACCCCCGCCTCGGCCATCGGCAGCTCGACGTTCTCCCGCGCGCTGAGCGTCGGCATCAGGTAGAAGCGCTGGAACACGAAGCCCACGTTGTGCAGCCGGAAGCGCGTCGCCTCGCGGTCGCTCATCGCGCTCACGTCGCGCCCGCGCACGGCGACGCTCCCCGCCGTCGGCCGGTCGATGACGCCGAGCAGGTTGAGGAGCGTGCTCTTCCCGCACCCCGAGGGCCCGACGACGGCGACGTACTCGCCGTCGGCGATGTCGAACGTCACGCCGCGCACGGCCCGCACCTCCTCGCCGCCCATGGGATACGAGCGGGCGAGCGCCACGGCCCGCACCGCCGGCACGGGCGCCGACGACGGCTGCGCGACCGGGGGCTGAACGCCCGCGACGGCGCGTGCCGCCGCGCCCCGGCGACCGCCATCGCCCGTCACGCGACGGCCTCGCGGCGCAGCGTGGTGGCGATGGGGAGCGACGACGCCCGCCACGACGGGTAGATCCCGGCGAGGATGCCCGAGAGCACGAGCAGCCCCAGCGAGCGCCAGGCGGCGCCGGGCTGGAAGAGGAAGAAGTCGAACGTCGCCGGGAGCCCCGGGAAGTCCGAGAGGATGGCGTTCAGGTAGCGCGCGGTGCCGAGGCCGAGGAGCAGGCCGAGGACGGCGCCGGCGAGGCTGATCGCGAACCCCTCGAGGACGATCTGCTGCACGACGTGCGCGCGGCTCACCCCCATCGCGCGCATCACGGCGATCTCGCCGACGCGCTCGTTCACGCTCACGGTCACCAGGGTGGTCACGAGGAGGAAGCCGACGACGAGGCTGATCGCGCCGAGGATGAAGGCGAGCTGGCGGAAGTAGCCGAGCCGCTCCTCCACCTGCGCCACGGCGGTCTCGGTGGAGATCGCGGTCACCTTGGGGATCGTGCGCTCGATCCACGCGCGCACCGCCTCCACGCTCGCGCCGGCGCGCACCTTGGCCATGAAGAGCGAGACGCGGTCGGCGCGCGCGGCGCCGCTCATCGCCTGCAGAGTGGCGAGCGGTACGGCGAGCACGGCCTGGTTGGTGGCGGTGTAGTAGAAGCGCCCCACGCCCACGAGGACGAGCGCCCGCCGCCCGGTGTAGCTCCGGAACTGGGGGTCGAAGCCGACCACCACGTCCAGGGTGTCACCGAGTCGTCGGCCCGTCAGTCGAAGGTACGCCTCGTTCGCCACCACGCGGTCGGGCGCGCTCGCGTTCGCGCCGCGCAGCAGCTCGTAGTCGCCCTGCACGCCGGGGTCCACGCCGACGGCGAACGCGGTGTGCGCGCTGTCGCCGCGCAGGGTGTGCGTCTGCGCGCCGAGGATGGGGCTGACGGTCACCACGTCGGGGTGGGCGCGGAGCGTGGCGAGCGCCCACCCCGCGCGCTCGATGGTGGCCTCGCTGTCGAAGGGCAGCGTCCCCTTGGGCGACACGCGGAGCTGGAAGCCCTGGATGAGCAGGAACTGGCGGAACGACTCGCGCATGCCGCTGGCGAGCATGACCATGTCCAGCAGCAGCGCCGCGGACACGGCGACGCCGAGCACGGCGAGCAGCGTGCGCACGGGGTGCCGCTGGAGGGCCGCGGAGGCGAGCGCCGCGCGCATCAGCGGCCGAACAGCGCCAGCGGCGGCATGCGCACCAGGCGCACCGCGGCCGCCAGGCCGGCGCCGACGCCGAGCGCGACGGAGAGGGCGACGGCGAAGAGGACGATGCCCGGCGTGACGAGGGCGAAGGTGAGCGGCGTGCGGTAGACGCCCTGGTAGTGCCAGTTGATCAGCAGCGTCCCCGCCCACCCGACGAGCGTGCCGAGCGCGGCGCCGAAGAGCGAGACCAGCAGCGCCTCGAGGACGATCGAGCGCACCACGCTCGCGCGCGAGATCCCCATCAGGCGCAGCGCGGCCACGTCGCGGCGCCGCTCCTCCACCTTGAGCAGCAGGATGCAGAGGAGGAAGATCGCGCTCGCGACGATCGTGATCACGCCGATCGCGCGGTGGAAGCGGCTCACCACCTGGAAGGTGCGCGACGTGCCCACGGCGACGTCGGCGGAGCGGTGGGCGCGGAAGCCGAAGGCGACGCGGTTCACGTCGTCGAGCACGCGGCCGGTGGCGCCCGGCCGCGTGGTGGCGACGGCGAAGCGGTCCACCCGGTCGCCGTAGCCGGCGAGCGCCTGCAGGTGGTCCAGGTGGAGGCGCACGCGGTACTCGTCGCGCGCGACCTCCGAGGGGTCGGCGCCGCGCCGGGTGATGGCCGCGACGACGACGGTGTCGCCGGCCCCGCCGGAGGCGGCCGAGAGCACGACGCGGTCGCCCACGCGCAGCCTCGCGTCGGCGGCCAGTCGCTCGTCGATGGCGATCGTGCGCGGCGCGGGGGGAACGATCAACGCGCCGCCGGGGAGGGCGCCGCCGGGCGGCACGCGCTCGCCCGCCTGCGCGGCGGCGAGCGCCGCCGTGAGTGCGAGTAGCAGCATCATCGAGGTGGGAAGCCAGCAGCGAAACAGCGCGCGCCGGGCGCGCGTTCCCACCGGGCGGTCGCGGGCGGCCGCCGGACGCGGCCGCCGCAGGTCAGTCGCCCCGACTCACCGCCGCTCGGCCGGCCCGATTCATCGCGGCTCAGTCGGCCCGCTTCATCGCCACGAACGCCGTGGTGTCCTTGAGCGACTCGCGCGTCTGCTCGAAGGTATAGGACGGCTTGGAGAACTGCTTCATGCCGCGCTTCACCAGCACGTACGCGAGGGCGAGCTCCACGACGCCGACGACGAGCGCGCCGACCCAGTAGTTGAAGTTCGCGATCCGCCCGATGATGGCGGCCAGGCCGATGGTGAGCGCCACGAGCGCGACCACGCCGACGCCGAAGGCGAGCGACAGCCAGAGGGTGCCCCGCGCGCCGGTGCGGACGCTCTCGTTCAGCTCCAGCTTGGCGAGGCGCACCTCGTCGCTCGCCAGGCGCTTCGAGTCGTCGGTCAGGCGGCGAATGAGATCCGGGATACCGACGTCCGGATCGACGGGCACCGGCTGCTCATGCGGGCGATAGGCCACGGATTCCTCCAGAGATCCATTGGGTCGCCTGGACGATGGGCAAGAGACGTTCCGGACGAGGGACGCGGCACGAGGTGGGAGGGACGAGGGGACGCCCGCGCCGTCACCCCTCGTGCTTCTCCCCTCGTGCCCCGTCCCTCGCCCCTCAGCCTTCGACCAGCACCTGCCCCGCCAGCCCCCGCCCGACGACGCACTCGCTCTCCCCCACGGCGAGGGTGATCGGGCCGTCGAAGGGAGCGTGGGCCAGCACGCGGACGGCGGCGCCCGGGCGGATTCCGAGCTCGGCCAGGTAGCGGAGCATCGCCGGGTCCTCGTCGTGCACCCGCGTCACGCGGGCCTGCGTCCCCACCGGCAGCTCGGCGAGGGCGCGGCGCGGGGTCTCGTCCACGGCGCCGTCGCGCGTCGGGATCGGCGCCCCGTGCGGGTCCACCGTCGGCTCGCCGAGCGCCAGCGCCATCCGGTCGATCAGCTCGTCCGAGGCGGCGTGCTCCAGCCGCTCGGCCTCCTCGTGCACCCCGTCCCAGGGGTAGCCGAGCACCGTCGCCAGGTAGCTCTCGATCACGCGGTGGCGGCGGAGCGTGCGGAGCGCCGCGCGCCGCCCGTCGGCGGTGAGGCGCACCCCGCGGTACGGCTCGTACTCCAGCAGCCCCTGCGCCGCCAGCCGGCGGACCATTCCCGTCACGCTCGCCGGCGCCACGCCGAGCCGCTGCGCCAGGTCGTTGGTCGTCGCCGCGCCCTCGCCGCGCTCCGCGTCGTAGACCGCCTTCAGGTAGTCCTCGACGGGGGCGGTGAGCTGCTCCGGCGCGGCCGCGCGGGCACCCGCTGCCCCGCCCGGTGCGGCGGCACGCTTCGACGCGCTCACGGCCGGGGCGCGCTCCCCTGCTGCCCCCGCTCCTTCGCCGGCCCCCGCACGAGCAGCACCGGCACCATCGACGCGTGGCGCACGTCGTTCGCCACGCTGCCGCGCACCACGTCGTTCAGGAAGCGGTGGCCGTGCGTGGCCATCGCGATCAGGTCGCACGCCTCGCGCTCCGCGGCGGCGACGATCTCCTTGGACGGGTCGCCGCTCGCCAGCACGCAGTCGGCGTCGAACCCCTCGGACTCGAGCTCGGCGCAGAGCCGCTCCAGGTACTCGCGGTCGTCGCGCATCTCCTCGCTCTCGCGCAGGTCGAGGTGGCGGATGTTGCGCGCGGCCCACCCGTCGGCGACGTGGATCAGGACGACGCTCGACCCGCAGCAGCGCGCGAGCCGGCGCACGTGGTCGAGGATGCAGGCGTCGTACGACGAGTGCTCGAGGGGGACGAGAACGCGGCGATACATGCGGCGGGGTCGCGGGTTCGGCCGGCGCTACGCGGTCAGCGCGCCCAGCGTCTGCACGAGGAGCCAGACGTTGAGCGAGGCGATGACCGCCGCGACGGCGTAGGCGAGCACCTTGAGCCAGGTCGGGTTGACGAGCGCACCCATCTTGGCCCGATCCGAGGTGAACATCACGAGCGGGAACACCGCGAACGAGAGCTGCAGGCTGAGCACCACCTGGCTGAACACGAGCAGCTGCGCCGTGCCGCTCTCGCCGTAGAAGATAGCGGCGATGGCGGCGGGCACAATCGCGATGCCGCGCGTGATGAGGCGGCGCAGCCACGGCCGCAGGCGGATGTTGAGGAAGCCCTCCATCACGATCTGCCCGGCGAGCGTGCCGGTGAGCGTCGAGCTCTGTCCGGACGCCAGCAGCGCGAGCGCGAAGACGGTGCTCGCGCCGGCGCCGAGGAGCGGCGTGAGCAGCTTGTACGCGTCCTGGATCTCGGCGACCTCGGTGTTCCCACTCGTGTGGAACGTCGCCGCCGCCACGATGAGGATCGACGCGTTGATGAAGAGCGCGAAGGAGAGCGCGATCGTCGAGTCGATGAACGCGTAGCGCACCGCCTCGCGCTTCCCGGCCGCGTTCTCCTCGTACTTCCGCGTCTGCACGATCGAGGAGTGCAGGTACAGGTTGTGGGGCATCACCGTCGCGCCCAGGATCCCCATCGCCACGTAGAGCATCCCCGGGTTGCGCAGGATCTCCGCCGTCGGCACGAAGCCGCGCGCCACCGCGCCCGCGTCCGGGCGCGAGCGGATGATCTCGAAGAGGAAGCAGGCGCCGATGGTCGCGACGAGCGTGATGACGAGCGCCTCGATCAGCCGGAAGCCCTTGTTCTGCAGGTAGAGCACGAGCAGCACGTCGAGCGCCGTGATCAGGACGCCCCACGCGAGGGGGATGCCGAACAGCAGGTTGAGCGCGATCGCCGAGCCGATCACCTCCGCCAGGTCGCAGGCGGCGATGGCGATCTCGCAGAGCACCCAGAGGGCGAAGTTCACCCCCGGCGAGTAGTGGTCGCGGCACGCCTGCGCGAGGTCGCGGCCGGTGGCGATGCCGAGCTTGGAGGCGAGCCCCTGCAGGAGCACCGCCATCATGTTCGACAGCAGGATGACGGTGAGCAGCGTGTAGCCGAACTGCGAGCCGCCGGCGAGGTCGGTGGCCCAGTTCCCCGGGTCCATGTAGCCCACGGCCACGAGGTAGCCGGGACCGGCGAAGGCGAGCAGCTTGCGCCACCAGGTGCGCCCGGTGATCGGAACCGAGCGGTACACCTCCGCCAGGCTCGGCGTGACGCGCGCCCGGCGCCAGCCCCGGTCGGTGGTGGGTGGCGTCGGAGGGGGCTCGGTGGGAACGGCTTGCGGATTCGCCATGTGGAACGGCCGGGCGGAGCTCGAGGGGAGACGGCAGCGGTAAGAAAATATTTAGGCTCGGCTAAACTTTCGCAAGGGCCGACCTCGCTGCCTTCCCCTCACCCCGGCGCGTCTGCCCGCCCCTCGGCCGCGCCCTCGCCCGCGCCGGCGATCGCGACGAGCTGCTGCAGGATGCGCTCGGTCATCCCCCAGATCAGGTGCTCGCCGTGCTGGTAGCTGTACACCTGCAGCTCCATCCCGCGCTCCCGCAGCACCGTCATGCGGCGCGACGCCGGGTCGCGCAGCCAGGCGAGCGGCACCCAGAAGGCGTCCGCGCACTCGTAGTTGAGCGTCAGCTCCACCTCCGGCACGAGCGCCACGAAAGGGCGGACCATCACCGGCGGCAGCGTCGGCGTGCGCGGCTGCAGGTCGTCGAGCTGCCCGAGGATGAGGCCGTCGCGCGCCAGGTCGACCCCGGTCTCCTCCAGCGTCTCGCGCCTGGCCGTGTCCAGGAGCGACGCGTCCACCGGGTCCTTGCGCCCGCCCGGGAAGGCGACGTGCCCGCTCCACGGGTCGCCCGCGCGCTCGGCGCGCCGGATGAAGAGGAGCTCCGGCTCGCCGTTCGCGCCGAGGCGGAGCACGAGCGCCACGGCGGCCAGGCGCGCGTCCGGATCCGGGGTGGCGGGGGTGCCGGGGCGCTCGACCAGCTCCCGCGCCACCCGCACCACGAGGGGGTGCGCGAGCAGCGCCTCCAGCCCCTCCAGCCTCACCCCTCCACGTCCCCGCCGGCGTGCACCCAGCCCTTGAAGCCGCCGCTCATCGACGAGACGTTCTCGTAGCCCATCTGCCGCAGCATGTCCGCCGCCAGTACGGAGCGGTTGCCGCTGGCGCAGTACAGCACCACCGGCCGGTCGCGCGGCACCGTCTGCTCGATCTTCCCCTCCAGCGTGCCGCGCGACATGTGCACGGCGCCCGGCAGGTGGCCCAGGTTCCACTCGCGGTCCTCGCGCACGTCCACGAGGGCCATCTGATCGCCGCGCTCGCGCATGCGCTTCACCTCGGCGGGCGTCACCTCCCGGATCCGCGTCTTGGCTTCGGCGATGAGGTCGGCGGAGGACTTGGGCATGAATACCTCTGATTGAAAATTAGGGTAGCGATGTGCGCGGACGGCCGTGGCGGCGCGGTGCGCCGACCGGCTCCCGGCGGCCAGCCGCGACGCGTCTCAGCACTCCACCTGTACGAGCCTCGCGTCCGCGTCGACGTACGCCCGAAGGCCGAGCGGCACGGTCCACTGATCGTCAATATGCCCAACCGGGACGCCGAGGAGACAGGGGACGGCGAGCGCGTCGGCGAGCTCGCGCACCACCTCCTCGAGCGTGCGGGCGCCGTCGTCGGACTCCTCGGGGCAGTTCGTGCAGTGACCGAAGACGATCGCCCGGCAGCCGTCGAAGAGGCCGGCGAGCAGGAGCTGCCGGAGCATGCGGTCCACGCGGTAGACGGCCTCGCCGATGTCCTCGAGCACCACCACCGCGCCGGCGAAGCTCGGCGCGTACGGCGTGCCCGCCAGCGCCGCGAGCAGGGCGACGTTGCCGCCCGCGAGCAGCCCGTCCGCGCGCCCCGGGCGCAGCACGCGCGCCTCCGGCGCGCGGCCGCAGGGGTCGGCGCCGCGCGCCACCGCGAGCTCCAGCGAGGCGCGCGAGAACTCGGTGAGCTCGGCGCGCGCGGTCGGGGCATGGTAGCTCACCAGGCCGCAGCGTCGCGCCACCGCCGCGTGCAGGGCGGTGATGTCCGAGTAGCCGAGGAGGGCGCGCGGGCGGGCGCGGAGGGCGTCGTAGTCCACCGCGTCCAGGATGCGCATGGCGCCGTAGCCGCCGCGCAGGCACCAGACCGCGTCGACGGCGGGGTCGCGGAGGGCGTCGTTCAGGTCGCGCGCGCGCTCGGCGTCGCTCCCCGCCAGGTAGCCGCGCCGCGCGAGCGCGTGCGCGCCCACCACCGGCTCCCACCCGAAGGAGCGGGCGTTCGCGACGGCGCGCGCCACGTCCTCCTCGCCGCGCAGGGGGCCGGCAGGCGAGACGAGCGCGACGCGAGCGCCGGGCGCGAGGCGCGGCGGTGCGAGGCGCGGCCGGGCGGCGGACGCGGGCAGCGGGAAATCGACGGACATGTGCGGGGTCGGTCGTGTGGGAGGTGGACCGGAGGCGGACCGGGCCGTGCGCGCTGGCTCTCCCGGCCCGCTCAAATGTTCACCAGCTGGCACCCTCCATGCGAGCCCACCGCCCTCCCCGCGCCGCCCGGCGCGTCGCGCGCGGCGCCGGCGGGCAGCGCACACTCACTCTCGGTGGAGGGTAGCTGAATGCCGGATCGAGATCGCGACCAGGACCCGCGCGGCGGCACGAGCGACGACCGCGGCGAGGGCGGCTACGGCGGGTCGAGCGGCTACTCGGGCGGTGGCGGCAGCGCCGGCGGCAGCGCCGGCGGGCGCGACGAGTCGTCGCGCGGGGGCTCGTCCGGCCCGTCGCGCCGGTCCGGGATGGGCGACGAGCTCGACGAGGAGTCCTCCGGGATGAGCGCCTCGGACCGGTCGGACCGCCAGGACCTGGAGGAGACCGACGAGGGCGACGGCGGCACCGGCGGCTCGTCCGGCGGAACGCGCGGCTCCGGGCGCTCCGGCGGGTCGGGCGGCTCCTCTGGTGGAGGGCGCCACTAGCGCACGCGCCCGGGCGCGTGCGCCGGACGGTACGGAAACGCCGGGCACTCCGCAGGGAGCGCCCGGCGTTCGCACGTGCACGCGCCCGCACGCAGCCACACGTGCCGGCCGCCGCTCGCGCCTAATTCGCCCCCCGCATAGCTTCGCCCCGTGCCCCCCTCCTGCCGCGCGCCGTGGTGACGACGCCGTCCTTCGCCCTCGAGCTGACGCTCGGCGTCTGGCC
>Ga0307414_10001997_pt1 | contig 10589 bp, 12 predicted proteins | sample DK1Ometagenome_FD_203804 | JGI IMG/M metagenome (GOLD analysis project Ga0307414, IMG submission 203804) | Maize rhizosphere microbial communities from greenhouse at UC Davis, California, United States - DK15-O-3 | ecosystem: Host-associated > Plants > Roots > Rhizosphere > Soil | place: USA...
TAATTGCTGTAAATAAATTCTTTTTCATACTAAAAAACTCTGTAAAGGTTAAACCCGAAATAAATATTGCCTTTTCCCCAATCGCCGGTTGCATTCGTTAAATAACCGATGTCTGAATTGACTTGTGAGTTGGAAAAAAGAAGCTGGAATACGTGTCCGCCTGTTTCGATATCTACACCAAGCGATGCCGGATTTTTATAAACGTCAGACTCTGAGAAATTAACGAAGTACTCCGCATTGATGGAAACTCGTTTTGAAATTTTATATCTGCCGCCAAAACCTGCCAGCATCTGGTCTTTTTCGTCTGTATTGGGCATGTACAGGTTTTTGTGTACATAAGATGGCGATAACTGTAGCGAAAAACTTTCACTGAACCTTCTTGAAATCAGCAATTGCGAAAGATAGGATATGCGGTTGGAAAACTCCAATTTCGGAAAATCGTCTTTGTCTAATTCCGAATTCAATGCAACGGTATGGTAACCAACTACTTCCACAGGGAATTTTTCAGACTGTTTTATAATTCGGTATTTAATTGCACCCTCATAGGTTTTCATGAAAGTTTCTCTGGAAAGGCTTAAAGACAAATTGTCGCTTAAACCGTAGATAAAACCAATTTTTGTAGCAGCATCATCCAATCCGAAAAAGTTGTCGAATCCTTCACTTACATCGCCAAAGCGGTGCGCAACCACAAAATAAAGGTCTCCTTTTGCAGCGAGTTTGGTAGATTGAGCCGTAACGATCTGTAGTCCTTTAAAAGCGGGTGGTACAAAATCGGAATTGGTACTTAGGGTGTCAATTTGTTTTAACAGGTCGTCTTCCTGAGCAAATAGAGCGGATGACGACAACAGCAAAAGCATGGTAACGCGTTTAATCATTTATTGTTTTGTTAAGAAGTTTTAACAAAATTATAAACATGGTTAAATCTAGTTGGTGACTTTAGTCACTTCAACCGGGTTTTGACGCTATTTTAAATGATTATAAGTAATGGTGTGATTTTATGAGGCTAGGCTCTAAAAAACAGTAATGATCTTTATATAGTTTTTTAAGGACTTACCTTTTTCTTGTTCAGTAGTTCAATACCGTATTTGTGTTGTACAACATGACCTTCGTTAACAAGTTTTTTAAGTACTCTGCTTACCACTTCGCGTACGGTTCCCAGTCCTGTAGCTATTTCTTTGTGCGAAATCGTTACCGGGTTAGTTCCGGTAAGTTCTACCTGTTTTTGAATGTAGTTGAATACTCTGATGTCTAGTTTATGGTACATGGCATCATTTACCATGTCCATCAGCGCGGTAAACCGAGTATCGTATTCTTCGTAAAACACAGTGTTTATTAAAGGATATTTTTTAACAAACCTTAAAAAATCAGGTACCGGAATTAAAGCAAATTTAGAATGTTCTTCGGCATAGGCATAAATACGGCTTATGGAATTCTGAAAGATCGATGCAACCGTCATAATACAGCTTTCTCCGGGTTTTATATAGTAATACAGCAGTTCACGACCGTCGTTCAAAGTATAAACCTTAACCGATCCGCTAAGCAGAATAGGGATGTTGTTAATGCGTTGCCCCGGAGAAATGATCTCTGTACGGGCTTTAACTTCCGCTATAACAGCACAATTATCAAGTTCCGCTAAAAATTCGGGTCCCAGAAAAGCAAATTTTTCCGATAGATGTTTTTCGTTGCTCATTTCTAAATATGCATTAACTAGGTGAAAATTATGTGGTATTTTAAGTTAATCAGGATGCAAATTTAGAATTATTCAATAAATGCCAGATGTTTTTTTTACTATTTTTAATTGTTAAAATTTAAATGCTTCTACAATCTATTAAAAACATAAACTAGAGTAATGATCAAAAACAAAATAAAACCAAACCCAAAGATTCTGGCTTTGAGAAATAGAATAGCCCCATTTAAGCTTTGGGCTCAGTAAATTCTTAATCAAAAACAAATTGGATATTAACCAGAATCAAAAACCGACATTATAAAAAAAACGTAAAATGATGAATGTTTTTAAACGTTAAGAACAAAATGTTGTTTGAGAGCTTGCTCGAGTTTATTTTGTTTAGTGTAAAAATTTGAAGAGTAGGTTTTTTTATAGAGTCTTGACTTTTTTGGTTCGTTTTTGTGTCAAGACAAAAATGAACAATCTAAAAAATAAAACCAAAGCTTTTTTGAGCTTTATTAGATTCTTAATCAAAAAAAATTGAATATTAACTACAATCAAAAACCGACATTATAAAAAAGCAGTTAAGCGATGAATATTTTTACACGTTAAGAACAAAATGTTGTTTGAGAGCTTGCTCGAAATCGAAGATTAACTTCGTTCAGTCGCTACGCTCGAGTCATGAATACATTATTATTAAATAAAAACGAATGAATAATTTATTTTGTTTAGTGTAAAAATTTGAAGAGTAGGTTTTTTTATAGAGTCTTGAAATCATGAGCAGCCCAATTTGGAGTATAAACATAATTATTAATTGTAAAAACAGAACAATGTTTGACACTCGATGAAAAAATAATGTCGCTATTAAATCAGGATTTGTTCAACATTGAATTTTGATTTGAAACTGAGCTGACTAATTAGGAGAATCTATAGCTGGCATTCACGGCAGAGTGAGCGTCGATTCTTTTAGCACATCGTGAAATCACATGTTGTTTTAAGCTTTTGAAAAAAGCAAATCGAAGATTCATGAATCCCTTAATTTAAGGTAGAAGAGAATGAATAAGTTTATGTTATTTAGATGTGAAAAAGCAAATCGACACGAGCAGTGGAGCCGGGGCGTTTTGTTTCTTTTACGCGATAAAAGAAAAGAAATGAGAAAGAGGATTCTCATAGAGATGCAGTAAGCGCAAAATCTTATAGAGAAACCGAAATGGTTCTATTCACAATAAATGAGATTTATTTCCGAAATAGCCTGGCAAACTATGAATAAAAATAAATTAAAACATAAACCTACAAGGTTTGTGAAACCTCGCAGGTTAAAACAATAAAAACATAAACTCGATCTTTTCTTTTTATTATTCATAAAAAATGTTAATTTTATTTAATACCTTAATAAAATGAGAAAATATCTACCCTTTTTTATTGTAGCCGGATTATTTGCATGTGATGACACAGATGATATATTCCTTAATGGCATTACGGTAACAGAAGTATTTTCTGATTATCCGGATATACCAAACAACGAGGGCAAATATGTGAACTACTTCGGCGCCCATGTTAAAAATTCATCACCTAAACCTATAAACGGTTATATAAGGTTTACTGTCAGAGAGTATGGTAACATAAATTCTTATCAGCATGTGGTGAAACCAAATAATGAATCTCAGACGTATTTTGAAGCATCATTGGAAACCGACAAGGTCATAAACGAATCTTATTTGTTGGGAGTTGAGTTTGTGAATGTTAAAAATTAATACTAAAAAGGTATACAACTTTTTGTTATTATTGAGTTGAAATTGTTGGGCAAGCTGTAAGTAATATATTATTTAGAACTTTGCTTGAGATTTTTAGAAGCTTTATCCCCACCTTTTTTTATGTTCCTTCGCTACTTTAAAAAGAAAAAGCCACTCAATTGAGTGACTTTATTTCCTAATTACTTTCTTATGAATTTTTGTTCAATTTCATCTCTATAAGTAATATCACCATCAACCTCTTCTTCGGTCATTTTCAAATGAAGGTTGTCAGCGTCACTTTTTGAAATCTCAAATGATTGTGCTTCATCATTTATAGTCATTGTTAAAGTGTTCCCGGTTCTTGTATAGGTTCCCGAACCTTTTTCTTCAAATCCCGCTGAAGGAATTGCCATATAGTAGTCAACCTTGTTGTCTGCTTTAAAGTCATATTCCCAGGTTATTTGTGAGCCTACCGGAGTATCGATATTTTGCTGAACAACTTCTCCGTTTTCATAAGACGTAACACTCATGGTATTTAATTTCCACTGACCCAATAAATGATTGGTTGGTTGTGGCTCGGTAGTTGGTGCATTGTCATCCCCTGAACATGCTGTTAATGATAGCAAACTTACAGATACGGCAAATAGATAAGTACTGATTTTTTTCATAATTGAAATTTTAATGTTAATAAATTGAATGTTCAAATATAATAAATCAAATAAACTTTATATTAAGACGTATTTATATTTAAAAAGGTTGGAAAGTTAATTCTTAATTGAAAGAAATAGTAGAGTTATAACAAGAAGCTGGAAATAAAAATAAAAAAAGAGGCCGTTATAAAACAACCTCCTTTCAATCAACTAAACAACTTTTATTTAAAAAAACGCTTCCTTATAACGGAATAATTTTTAATCTCTGATATACTTTATAATCTGTAACGACCTTTATAAAAGCAGACTGTTCATTTCCTTGCGTACATACTCTTCGTTGTCATAACTCAAAAAACCAAGCGGAGAATGATTATGGTAACGCTTGCAGTAAGATTTGAAAGTTGACGAAATCTTTAAATGCCCCACCTCACTCTTACGATTGTTAAGGTATCGGTCAATATACTCTTTGCTGTAGTTTGCATCTGAATTGGCAAGTGCCAGCAGTTCTTTTATTCCGTCGCAAAACCATCCGGCTAAAAGGTCTTCGGCATCCATAGCTTCAAACTCACACGTATTGGAACTGTAATGCAGCACGATGTCCGTTTCAAACCTAAAGTTAAAATCTGCAAGGTTGGCCGATACAATGCTTATGTTAAACTGTTCTGCGGCTGTAATGCTGTTACCTACTTCCAAATCAAGACAAAGAATATTTTTACTGCTAAACATTTTATTGTGGTTAAATAAGTTAATAAAACGCCCGATAAACCAATACCGGGCGTTTTCACCAAAACAGTGGTGTAAATTCTATTTCAAAGCATAATGTTAAATACAATCATAATGCCGTTTTGCTGATAACTCAGATTATTATGCTTAAATAACTGTTTTGATTGATTTTAGCGGTTTTTTTTGATTTATTACTGATTTTAGTAGAATAAATTATGAAAAATTTATGGTAAATTTTTCCACAATATGTCCGTAAAAGCAATGGTTTTATGTGTGTTTATATATTTCTTTGAATGGTATTTTTGTTTATAAATAAACATTAGATCTTTAACTCCACCAGCTGTAATAGTTGTGCGTCTTATCGTGCTCAAAACCGCAACGGGGATAAAGCTGGTTGCCTATGTCGTTTGTTTTTTCGGTTTCCAGTAACAGTCCGCAGGCATCGGTTTCGGCGCACCACTCTTTGCTCCGGTCGATAAGTGCTACCGATAATCCTTTACCTCTGTAGTCGGGGTGTACAAACAGGTCGCTTAGCAGCCACTGTTTTTGTAGTTTGGTATAATGAAAAAGTTTGTACAGCTGTACAAATCCTACAGCTTTCCCGTCTGCTATGACAAGAAAAATATCCGATTCGTTGTTTAGAAAACGCTCTTTTAAAAACGCTGTTGCTTTAACCAGATCGGGTTCCTGTCTGTAAAAAACGCGGTAAAGGTTGAATAATGCTGCTGCTTCGTCTAGGTCTTCTAGTTGTGCTTTTTTAATGGTGTAATTCATGGTATGATGTTTTAGTTTGTGATGGTAAGTGTATAGCCCGAAACATCTGTTTCGGGCTATAAAATGGGTTACTTAAGGTCTTCTATCGAAGCACCGAAATTGATATGCAGTACGTTGCCGTTTGCAAGCACCAATGCGGGTACCGACTGTACACCTGCATGTTCTGCGTCTTTTACTTTTTGGGGTTCGCTTCCCAGATGAACTATTGCTACTTCGTTTGAAGGAATAAGGCTTAAAAGATCGGTTTCTGCGCTTACGCATACCGGACAGCCTGCGTGATAAAAAATTGCTTTTCTCATAATTGTGGGTTTAGATTGTTTATGCATTGTTGCATGATCAAAATTAAGGGTTGTGTTGCTTTACTGGCTGGTACAGATTTTAGATAAACCAATGGTCCAGCTTTGCTGATGGAGAGCGGTTGAAAAACATCAGAAAGTTTTTGATCGGTACATTTCAATACTTTTTTATTTTAGAACACCGTTGCTTTTTAGGTTCTGAAGGATCGCTTCTAATGCAGCGGTCTCTTCGGCAGTTAACGGTTTTAAAGGACTCCTTAAATGTCCGCCGTTTTCTCCCAGTAGGTTCAAACCGGCCTTTATGGCTCTTGGCAGTCCTTTGGCTACGATAAACTGTAACAGTTCTGTTTGCTGGTAAAAAAGATCCCGGGCTGTATTTAGGTCGTTCTGCTGTATGGCGCGGTAAAGTGCTATGTTTAGTTCGGGAATAAGGTTGGCTGCAGCAGTGCACCAGCCGGTAGCGCCAGCGGCAAATGCGGCAAGCGCCAAAGGGTTGGATCCGTTGTAGAAAGCAACGTCTTCACCCAGTTCTTTTCTTAAATAGTGCATGCGTTGTACATCGCCGGTGCTTTCCTTGATCATGGTTACGTTGGGTATTTCCAACAGTCGTTTCAATAGGGCGGGTGACATATCTACGCCTCCCGTTGCCGGATTGTTATAAGCCATAATTGGTATGGAAATTCTGGATGCTACTTTGTCGTAATGGCTCACTATTTCGTCATCGGTCAGCTTCCAGTAGCTCATCGGAATGATCATCACCGCACTTGCGCCTGCTTTTTCTGCAAATTGCGCATGATATGTGGTTTTGTCGGTGGTCAGGTTTGATACGCCAACAAGTGTGGGAACCCTGCCTGCTGTTTGCTCTAATGCGGCTTCGGTAACGGCTTCTTTTTCGTCGTCGGTAAGGTAGGGAAGTACTCCCGTGCTCCCAAGCGGTGCTATGCCGTGTATGCCCGATGAAACCAACCGTTCCACTTGTTGCCTGAATAGGGGCAGGTCTACTTTTTCTTGTGAATCGAATGGAGTAATTGGGTAGGCGATGATGCCTTTAAAAGGTACGTTTTTCATATTTCTGAGTATTAATATAAATAAAATAGAGGTAGCTTACAGGTCTCTTCCTTCTTCTTCGCGCAGTGCGACGCCCAGATTTTGAAGTTGTGGTGCGTTCTCGCAGGCTAGGTATTTTGCAGGTAAGGTGTCACTTAAATTCTGATGTCTGTGCCATGCCCATGATGGTATGTAAACAGCATCGCCTGCCTCCCAGTAAACGCGTTCGTCTTCAACTTCGGTCCAACCGCTGCCTTCAATCACAAACAATACGGTTTCATACGTATGTCGGTGTCGGTTGGTTAGCTGGTTTGGTAAGAGACCGCCAATGGTCATGCTTACGTTTTTGCTGGGCAGGTCTACAAAGAAAACGGGATGCTTGCGTTCTGTTGAAAACTGGTTGTGTACACCGGCATTTTCCACGTTTTTATGGATAAGGTGCGATGGTTTTACGTAAACAGGTCTGACAAATGTTTGGTGAAAGTCTTTGGAACTGAAAGTTTTGCTTTCTTCTGAAACCTGATGTTCTGCTGCTGCTGTTTGTTTGTCTGATGATAACATAAAAAAATATTTTAAGGGTTGATGCATAATTGCAATACAAAAGTACCGTACCTTTGGATGGTTGTAATGATGCAGTTTTAATATAAATAGCTAGTCCAGATGTTGAGAGCTTGGAAATTGGAAATAGTGTTGGATCCTCAATCCGATAAGGCGTTGTACCTGCAGATAGCCGATGCCGTAATAAATGATATCCGTTCGGGCAGACTGAAACCGGGGGAAGCGTTGCCCGGTAGTAGGAGCATGGCACAGCTGCTGAAAGTGAACCGCAATACCGTTGTAGAAGCATTGGGTGTGCTGGTTATTGAAGGTTGGCTGGTGTCTAAAGAACGGCAAGGGACTTTTGTGGCTGATACTTTTCCTGTGTTTGCAGAGCGCAGTTTAAACGGAAAACCGGATGTTGTAAAAGGTAATACTACTGCTGCTGTTCGATTGCGGTTTGATGACGGCCATCCCGACAGTAAGATTGCGCCTATTAATGAGCTGGCAAGGGCGTACCGACAGTTGTTCGGGCAGAAGGGCAGATGGCAGCTCATGGGCTATGGGAATGAACTGGGTGATCCCGAATTCCGAAAAACCATCGTTCAGATGCTGAACTACCAGCGTGGTATGCAGGTAAACGAAGAACATATTTGTATTACCCGGGGCAGCCAGATGGCGATGTACCTCATGGCACAGTGTCTTTTTACGTCAGGTGATCAGGTAATGGTCGAAAATCCGGGGTATAAGCCTGCATGGAAAGCCTTTGAAAAAGCCGGTGCCAAACTGTTGCCGGTTAATGTAGATGCCGAAGGTCTGGTTGTTGATGAGGTAGCGGCCTATCTGGAATCGGGCAGAAAAATAAAGGCACTCTATGTTACCCCGCACCGCCAGTATCCAACAACGGTTACACTTAGTCTTCAAAGACGCCTGCAGTTGATCAGGTTGTCCAACCAATATGATTTTACAATTATTGAGGATGATTACGATAACGAGTTCCATTTCGGATACCGACCAGTACTGCCATTGTCTAGCTTTTGTGAATTAGAGAATTATGTGTACATAGGTACCATGAGTAAGGTGGTGGCTCCGGCATTGCGCATCGGTTACTTGGCGTGTACCTGCGATTCGCTGATAGGTAAGGTGGGCGAACTTCGTAAGATGATCGATGTGCAGGGCGACAGTATTATGGAACAGGCGGTGCTGCAGCTGATAAAAGATGGTACGGTGAAACGTCATATTAAAAAGGCTACGGCACATTATAAATCCAAACGGGATGGTACAGCTGCATTACTGGAAAAGTACATGAAGGGTAAAGCGTCGTTCACTATACCTGATGGCGGACTCGCGTTTTGGATTGTTCCTAATAAGAAAGTAGATTGGTCTAAACTTAGAGAAAAAATGCAGGAAAGGGGATTTGAAATTACCACATCCGAAAATTACAGTTTTAACGAAACAGTAAACGGTATTCGCTTTGGATACGGTTCACTTTCAGAAAAAGATCTGGAGGAAGGCATCGCCGTTTTGGCAGGTTTGCTTTAACGCAATAGTAAAGAAGTAATCATTCACTAATCTACGTAATAATAGGAAATAATTTCAATAACCTTATTATTCTGTAAACGGACTGCCCGTGCACGGTAATGCGTATCGTTGGGTGATTTGGAATACTGCATTGATAGTGCGCTGCCGGTTCTATTAAACTCAGAAAATGGTCTGCCTAGCAACCATACAACTTGTTGTTTTGTCATTCCTCTCTTTAATGCCAGAAAGTTTTTATCGGTATAATCTTTGGCGTAAACGGTATCATCAGTGTTTAACAGTATGCGGAACAAAAGTCCGGTATATCCGTCAAATTGCAGTTTTGGTACGGTAAATCTGCACATAACTGCAGTAAAAAGAAACGCAACTGAAATAATACCTGTAATCTTAATGGTTTTCATAGGTAATGTTTAATATTTATTATTACATAAAATTAACGCAGTAAGTCTTCTTTTTATTTTAAATAAAGCCTAAATGGTACGATTACGCACAATGGAGAATGGATAGTGAAAATAGAAATTTTATTATATTTCCATAGTATCTTTTCCTGAAAGAATCAAAGTGCACTATCACTCCTTAGTTTCTGTATGTAGAACGATGGTGACATACCTGTAACCTTCAGAAACGCGTTAGAAAAGCTTCTGCTGCTTGAAAAGCCGATCTTCTCCGAAATATGTGAAATCTTATACTCTCGCCAAATCGGTTCGTTATCTAGTTTTTGCAGTAAATAGTCTATTCTTAGCTGGTTCACGTAGTCGGTAAAACCTTTTCCTTTATATTGATTGATAAGGGTAGAAAGGTAGCTTCTGTTGGTGGTCCAAAGTGCAGCAAGTTGGTTTAGATTGATATCTGAATTTAAAAAATCCAAATTATTTTCAAAATGATCTAGATGTGTTAATATTTCATCTAAGGTTTTAATACTCGCAGCACTAAAGCCTTTTTCGGGTTTTTTTACCGATGTTTTTTCATCGGTAACAGGAGGGGGTAGTATTACTTGTTCCTCATTTTTTTTAGTGATAGGGAGATATATGGTAACAGGTGTTGGCAGTACCTCCAATACTTTTTCCTCTGTTTTTAAGTTCTTTCTCAAAGCGGAAAGTTCGTTGTAACGCTTCAAATACTCCTTCTTTTTTTTGTGGTTTTGTATTAAAAGTACCAGTAAAGAAATTAAAACAATCCCACCTCCAACAAAAGCCGTTTCCAACCAAAGATCTTTCAAGCGTAGTGAATTTTCAAGTCGTTTTTTTTCCGCTTCCAAATGTTTTATATCCAGTTGTTTGTGTAAGGCAGTACTTAAGTGCTTGTATTCGTTTTGCAGAAATAGGGTTGCATTTAATAATTGGTTGGTAAAGTACAGTTCTTTTTCTTCGTTTTTCAGTTCTTTATAATAGGTTATAAGAAAATTGTAGGCGTTCTTAATTTCAAGATTTGTATATTTCTTGGTTTTAAAAATACGATCTATTCGGTTAAAATAACCAATGGCTTCTTCTTTTTGTCCTAGCACATGATAGTTAAGTCCCAAATAGTAATATACGTTGTGCTCGTTGGCATAATCTTCATTTTTGTTTATTTCTTTTAAAGTTCCTTTCAGAACTTCTATACTTTGATGGTTCTTTTTTAAATG
>Ga0307414_10001999_pt1 | contig 10587 bp, 11 predicted proteins | sample DK1Ometagenome_FD_203804 | JGI IMG/M metagenome (GOLD analysis project Ga0307414, IMG submission 203804) | Maize rhizosphere microbial communities from greenhouse at UC Davis, California, United States - DK15-O-3 | ecosystem: Host-associated > Plants > Roots > Rhizosphere > Soil | place: USA...
ATACCCTGCAGGAGACCAGAGTATTTTAATAGCCGGTGCGAATTTTTTCAGCTGTCTGGCGAAGTGATTAAAGGCTTTTATGTATTGTTCCGGCGACTGGTACTGCCATGGAAAGTCCTGAACCGGTATTTCCATTTCTGGAAGAAAACGCAGCAGGATATCATCGCGACGACCTGCAAGCAAAGCCAATTGCTTAATTTTTGCATCGTAAGTCCCTTCGATGATTTCCGCCAGTACATTCTTGTTTTTCTCCGGCCAGATTTCAAGCGTCAGTAGCAGATTTTTAGATTTTGACAGCTTTTCCTTCAGATCCGAGGCATTTGCCAAATCTTCATTCTTCCACTTAATCGAGAGGTATTGAGTCTGATCCGGCAGGTTTTCAGGAACGGGACGATTGCGATCGTATACACCAATCAAAGTTTCATTTATGGCTTTCCCATTTAACTCGTCCGGAAGGACCGGTGCTTTTCCATACCTGAGGTATAAAAGCCCTGCGGACAAAACCAGTACCATAAAGAAGATGGAAAATTTAAATGATTTACTGTATTTCACGAGCGGGTAACTTATCTATACAAATCGAGCAATTACAAACGCCGAAATTAGTGTTTTTTTTAATTTTTTCCGCAAGTGTTTTATGACCGCTACAATCCCCTGGTCAGCCCCCATAAAGGCCAATTTTTCATCAACAGACTATGGCTTCATTTCAAGATTAAGGCAAGGTTGGGCAAGGAGAATAAAAAGTCTGTAGGTCCCATCCAGGCCCCTGCAGAACTTTTCAATTCGATAAGAAGATACCCCTATCTCATTAACTAACCTATCATATTACTTTATGATAAAAATCTGATGTCCTTACAGGACATTCTAACTTTCAAATAAAGCAGAATTAGGGATAAAAAGATTGCGTTCTTTTGTCAAAACATTAAGTGCAATTGTCAGTTTTTTATTTTCCAGATCTTTCCGTTCCTGGTGATGCTGAGTTTCAGTTTGTCTTCAGCCACAAGATTCGCCAATACGCTTTCCGCCTCTTGTGAAGAAAGACCTGCGATAACGGATAGTTCTTTTCTTGTCATACTGGGATAAGTAGAAAATAAAGACTGCCAGTCCTGGTCCAGCCTTACTTTTTCTGCTTCAGCACCTGGTAAGAGCGACGCTATCGCAGCTTCATAAACTGAGTATGGTTTTACTCCATATATTTTCTCCTGATTGCCTTTGGCATCTGTAAAAAACAAAGTTGGAAAACCCCTGACATTCCAGTAAGCCGCCAATTGCAGGTCTTCCTGAAAATATTGTATTGCCTTGTCTTTAACATCCAGGTCTAGTTTTACCGGATCAAGCCCTGTTTCGACCGCTGCAGCCGACAAGTATTCCCATTTACAGATGTTCTTCTTTTCCAGAAAAACCATTTCTTTTATTCTTCTTAAAAAAAGCAAGGCTTTGTCCGGGTCCTGCATTTGGGCAGCTTTAAATGCAATAGAAGGTGGATAAGAAGAATCCAGAGGGTCTTCTAACCAGACATCTCCATCGATGGGCATGTCATAATACAAACTCACCTCATCCCAATGTGAAGCTACATCAGCAGGTTTACTAATCCCTCCACTGTTGTAGGACCAGTCGGGTAAAAGTCCACCCATATGATATTCAATTTCAAGCAGCGCTCCATATTCCATCTTCAGCTTTCGCAACTGAGGTTCAATCCCCCAGCAGGAAGAGCAAATGGGATCGGTAAAATAAATGACCCGCAAAGGTTTTTCCAATGCTTTCGGTAAGGCAGTTTCATTTTCTTCAGAAAGGCCGGGTATTTCACAGCTTCCTGTTTCAGGGTCGCACATCAAAGGATTGTTCATGTTCTTCTGCTTAAATTTTAAATTCAGCTGCAAAGCTATCCTGATTGGATAGGTCCTGCAATAAGTCAGAAAAAGATGACTACCCCCCGGCGCTGAAAATCAACATTATAATCCTTCCAATTGTTGAAAAACACTGATCATTGAGGCCCCTCTTTCGGAAAGAATATATTCTACATGGAGCGGTTTGAGCTGGATGACTTTTCTTTCAAACAAACCTTCTTCTTCCAACTCTTTGAGTGCCACAGCGACAGCCTGTTTATTTGATCCTTCCAGCTGCCGGATGAGGCTATTGAAACGCAAAGGACCATTTAAGGCCAGTCTGAAAATCTGAGCCTTCCATTTCCCGGATAACATTTTCAGTAATTTTGAAGCCGGACAAGGGTTGCCATTGCAGTCCTGATTATCTGTGGTCATATCTTCTTTTTATTGCTCAAAGCTCCGTCACCTTTAAGTTCCGGAAATGAATCTCTGCACCTTCGGATTCCAGGCAAAGGTAGCCTTTCTTTACAGTCGACTTGCTGACACCGTTTACAAATTTACCATTTACCGATAGTTTGATCGTTCCATCTACACAAACTACTTTATAGGTATTCCATTCCCCTTTGCCCTTACACCTGTTTTCTATTGATTTACTGCGCTCCCCTCTCGGGTTATCCGGAACGGTCTCCACCCCACCTACCCCAAACAGCTCTCCATGAACATAGGCGATTGGAGCCATTGTGCCATTCTGCAAATTCTGGTTTACCCAATCCAGTTCCAGCATTTGCACCTCCACACCCCCGGGCAAGCGGTTCTGTTCACCGGGTTTTGCATCACTCCATACAAATATTCCGGAGTTTCCTCCGGCTTCCATGTGTTTCCACTCTACCTGCAATATAAAATTCTCATACAGCTTCTCCGAGCGCATCACTCCGATCGGCTTTCCTGAACAGATCAACAGGTCTTTTTCTTTTCTCCAGGTTTCTCGCGCGGTGTTTACGTTGATCCAGCTGATCGCGCTCTTTTTACCATGCTCCAGGCTCCGCTCCTCCCCAAACTGTATTGGTTTTGTTTGTGCAGACAAGATTGAGGCATTCGCCAACAGGCCTAAAAAGGCCATACCGATCCTCATTATTATTTTTTTCATCAGAATGTATTTGTTTTTTTATCGGTTCGAAGCGATCATAGGCATATTATTCACTGCTGTTTGTAAGCGGTATGCTTATGATGGTTTCATCAGAATATAATTGTTTTTTTGTGTTGTTTATTAATTCTCAAAGGTTCTCAAGAACTCGTAAACCCGGTTAAATGGTGATGAAGTGATCATGATCTTAACGTTCAGTTCGTTGTGTGATAAGATCATGATCGCTTCATAATATGTGTTAAATGGAGGGTTAGATGACTTTTGTTACGCCAGGTAAGGCCACCGGTTGATTTTCCCATTTAAGGTCCCAATTGTATTCTTCAATTTTTGGTCCCAGCACAACATCTGAGTTCAAAGCCTGTTCGAAGCTAATCGTCTGACCGCTATAAGCAGCCATTCTACCCCATATGGCCAGCAAGGTGCTATGCGTCATATATTCGCCGTTATTGATGGGTTTTCCGCTCCGGATTGCCGCAAAAAGTTCATCATGCTGTACCTGATACATGTTCTTTTTCGGGCCATCATACTTCCAGCTATTTTTACCTGTAATCTCATACTTCATCCCGACGTTTACAAATGCGCTGCCCTCCGTTCCGAGTACGTCCACTGTATTGCGATGTGAAGTCCCCTCCTGCTGTCTGCAGAAATGAAAACCTTTTGCTCCATTTGCATACTCGAACTCCACGGCAAAATGATCGTAAATATTTCCATAGATTTCATTTACGCGAACTTGCCTGCCGCCGGTTCCGGTAGCCGTTACCGGCATCTGGTCACCCATCACCCAGGACATCATGTCCAGGCTATGAACCGCCTGTTCTACGATAAAATCACCGGAAAGCCAGTTCTGATAGTGCCAGTTGCGCAATTTATAGGTCAGGTCATTCCAGTCGGGCTGACGGGGATTAGACCAGTTTCCTGATCCGTTTCTAAAAGTAGAAACCGTCCTGATCTCGCCCAGGTCGCCGTTTAATACGCGGCTAAATACGGCCCTGCTTGGCAGATCATACCTGAAACAGAAACCAGATACCAATGATAAATTCTTCTCCTGAGCTTTCTTTGCCGCAGCAAGGACTTTACGGATTCCCGGCGCATCAACCGCTACAGGTTTTTCACAAAACACATGTTTTCCTGCTTCGATTGCCGCGGTCAGCTGATCCGGTCTGAAAGCTGGCGGAGTGGTGAGCAGGACCACATCAACACCGGAGTCTATGACTTTTTGATAGGCATCGAAACCGATAAATTTTCTTTTTTTATCCACCTTCAACCGTTTGGCATCGATATTAGTTAATGCATTGTAAGCCTCTTCCAGCCTGTCTTCAAAAATATCGCCCATTGCAGTAATTACCACATCAGGATCTGCAGCCAATGCCTGTGCTGCAGCACCTGTACCTCGTCCGCCACACCCGATTAAACCCACCTTAATGGTTGATTTTGCCGTACTGAATAATGGATTGGAAAAACCAGTTTGATAAGCAAGGGTACTGCCTAACATCACTATACCTGATTTCTTTAAAAACGATCTGCGATCAGTTGAATTTAAATCATTAGTCTTTTTCATACTTAGGTTTCATTTGGTCAATCAACTGGCTTGTGCGATTCCAGAAGATATTTCCTAAAATAAGAATTTATTTTTCTTAATTAAAAAATGATCATCAAATCATTGGATGAATAAAAAGCCAATAAAAATATAACTTTGATGATGGACCAGGAAACCGCCAATTATATCGCAGACTACTTCTCTCACTTATTAACTTCAACTGAAAAACTTGCTTTTAAGCAAATTTCTTCTGTTATAAAACTAGGCCTTGACTCAGGTTCAACCGATAAAGTATCTTTGATCAATACCTACAAAAAAATAGGTTGGCTGACCGATGATGAAAACACTTTATTATTGGTAGCAGGAGGTGTCGATATTTTAAACTTAAAAGCAGCGACAAGGATCATGAACGAGTCCGAAGAAAATGTATTTTTAAACTATTGCCCTAAGTGCAACAGATTAGCCAGAACACCAGCTGCAAAACAGTGTCGCCATTGTAGCTACGATTGGCATGATTTAACTAATAAATGAGTCCCATTCTTCTAAAAGCGCTATAAAATCAGTCATAGGAATTGTTAAACGCCCATCAATAGTTACTTCAGGATAATGTAACCTGATCTCTACAAAAGAATAGGAGTCGGAGCAAGGGTACTCATCAATATAATGTCCAGACACGGCCTTATTCGATTCTGATAAGAGATCTTCTACATCACCCTTATCCAGCAGCGTCAGTAACAATGCCAGGTGACTGAACAAATTTACCTCAGCACTTTTACACTCCGGTTTTCTTTTTTGAGTGTTGGGACTGACCCAATATTCGAAAGACAGTCCATATTGCGCTCTTTTCGTCAGCTCAGAACCAGTGCTTTCCTTCCTCAGTCCAGAATTTTTAACATTTTCAATTAGCTTCATTTGCGCTTCTATTCTTTCCAGATTGATCTCTTTTTTCCAATATGGTTTATTCTTAATGAAGTTCAACCAGCTATCCTGGTGTTTACCCGCCAGCATTGTTTGGTTTATTTTATCAAGATAGGTTAAGGCTTCCAGTGCTTCCCGCTGGTCAAACCAAAGGTCTGGTTTTAATAAATAATAACTCAGGTAACGCTCCAGGTAGTCGACCGCCTCAGGGCTATTAAATGAGGCAAAAGTATAGGCATAGACTTGTCCGGCATAAGTTAATTCGCTTTTTAAAAAATGAGTTCCAATGACATCGGTTAAATCTTCAAAACCCTTAATGGCTGCAAAAAAGGCACCTGTTTGTCGTGTTCGCCAATCAAAATCCCCAAGTAAGGTGAGTACAATTTCTTTATTGATTTTATCGCTGACCTGGATCAACTGGTTCATCCAGGCCTCATCGGTTTTGCCGATCATCATGTAAAAAGGAACACACCATGTATTGCTAAACTCCAATGGCAGGTTTTTCTCATTTTTATAAGAAGACAAATCTGCAAAAGGCGTTTTGTGCATAAAGCCTGCACCAGCAATATGTCGCTTTATTTGTTCGTATAGATTACCCATAAATCAGGATAAATATACAATCCATTTATAACAACATATGATTACCCAATACTTAATGAGATTTAAAACTCAAAACCGGGACAGATTCCACGCTGCTATTCATCTCCAAAACAATCACGGTGTCATTAAGATCAGGTAATTCTTTAGGTAAGGAGATCGTCATCTCATCTCCTTTTGATTTAAAAATTAAACTACCGGCACCATCAAGGAAATAAGCTTTTTTCAGTTTAACTCCTGGTATGGCTGCGATTGAAATTTCGGCACCCTGATTCTTAAATAAATGCAAATAAATCTTGTTCCCTTTTCTCGTTGCTGCCATCACGCTATCGGGCTTATAAGGTCCCCCTTTTGTGCCATATATCGATTCTCCGTTTTTATTTAACCAATTTCCCATTTCTTTTAAACGGTTGACCTGCCTTGCTTCTATCCTTCCATCCATCATCGGGCCCACATTGAACAACAGGTTTCCATTCCCACCAGCCGTACTTGCCAATGTCTGGATACATTCCTTTAAAGACTTCATTTTGTCGTTTGGTTTCCAAGCCCATTGCTGACAAATGGTAATACAGCTTTCCCAGGGATAATCCATATTCATCGCCCCCACCTCTTGTTCCGGAGTAGCAAAATCTGCCAATGTACCAGGCAACATCACCTTATGTGATCCTCCGCTGGCATCTTTGGTATCCAATCTGTTATTGATGATCACATTTGGATCTAATCTTTTTATCTCATTATACACTGCTGAGGAATGTTCCCTCGTCCATTCTTTATCCCAGTTCGCATCGAACCAAAGCATATAAGGCTTATAATTCTGAATCAGTTCTTTCAGTTCGTTTTTCATCCTCAATACGAACCTGTCCATATTTGCCGATTTGTTTGGTGTTGAAGCCGGGTAAAGTACAGCCCAATCAGGATCATGCCAATCGGCAACAGTGAAGTAAATACAGAATTTAAGGTCATACTTCAGGCAGGCTTTGGCCAATTCTCCGACGATGTCTTTTTTATAAGGAGAATTCATGATGTTGTAGTCAGAATAGGCAGTTGGCCATAGACAAAACCCATCATGATGTTTAGAGGTGATGGTTAAATATTTCATTCCCGCATCTTTTGCCGTCTTCGCCCATTTATCCGCATCAAATAATACCGGGTTAAACTCTTTATATAAATTATCATACTCATCCGCAGCTACAGACGTTGCTCTTGACCAACCGATTTCTGTTCCCCTGAGACTAACCGGGCCCCAATGGATAAACATTCCGAATCGTTTATCCATAAATCCCTCCACTACTTTTTTATCAGTACGGATGACAGCTGTCTGCGCAAAAACCAGGCAGGACAGACACATAAAAATAAGCGTTAAAACTGTGGTGTATTTTTTCATCGGGTTATATTTTGGTTCATTTGTGTCCAACTAAATTAGTGCTAAGACCCTGGATAAAGAATAGAGGATCTCATGAATATACTGGACTATACCATGAAAAAAAAGATTCCGGCAGACCTGCTGTGTTTCAATAAAAACAGTAAGTTTAGGAGCCAAATAAACCGAGTATGAAGATCAATAAGAAAAAACGTGATGGTTTTAGTGGAGAAAAACTGATCAGTCTGCCCGAATTTCTATTTGAGCGTAAGTCTAAAGATGATTTTTTCCTAAATTCCTTGTACATAAGCCATATTGGTTATTTTCCAAAAGCCGCCGGTCATTACCGGAATAGGCCCAAAGGCTGTACTGATAACATCCTTATTTATTGTACAGATGGTAAAGGCTGGTTCAGCATTGACACTGAAAAACATGAAGTCTCCGCCAATCAATTTGTCATTATCCCCGCAACGGATAAACCTTTGCGTTATGCTTCTGATGCGGGTGATCCATGGACAATATACTGGATACATTTTACCGGAAACAAATTATCCAGTCTGAATGACTCCTTATCCATTAACAACCTCATCAGTCCGAAAACCATTCCATTTGACGAGCATCGGATCAAACTTTGGGAGATGATTTATAACTGTCTGGAAAAGGGATACAGCGAGGAAAACCTAAGCTATGCCAATTTGAGTCTTTATTACTTAATCGCAAACTTCCTGTATCCTCAAAAAAACATTGAGCTGACTCAGAATCCCAGCGAAGATATTTCAGACAAAGTGATTGAATACATGAAGAACAACATTTCTTCCCGGCTAACTGTTCCCGAGATTGCCGCAGAATTTGCTTATTCTGCTTCTCATTTTCAAACCTTATTCAGAACGAAAACGGGAATCTCCCCCATTGATTATTTCATTCATCTAAAGATACAACGTGCCTGTCAGCTCCTCGCTTTGTCCGATTTGAGGATAAAGGAAGTCGCCGCAGCAGTCGGATATGCGGATGCTTTTTACTTCTCCCGCCTGTTCCACAAAATTATGGGCAGTTCACCTGTAGTTTATAAGAGTAAAAACAGAATATAGATAGTTATTTCAAAGCCCTGTATCCCAATTCTGCGCCACCACTCACGGGCAGAATTGTTCCGGTAATGAATCTTGCTTTCTCCGACAATAGAAACACGCAAGCGTCTGCAATCACATCCCCTTCCGGGCAATACCGCAGTGCATGTATATCATCCAGGTATTTCTCAATAGAAGCCGGATCAGGTTGTTCATTACTCCATTCGCGAAGCATTGGCGTCCATACTCCTGCCGGCAATACGGCATTGACCCTGATCTTATAAGCCGCATAATCGAGTGCCATGGATTTAGTCAGCGTGTTCATCGCCCCTTTTGTTGCCGTATAAGCCGCATGGTTTTCCTGTCCGATTTCCCCGACAAGGCTACTCGTATTCAAAATACAACCTTCAGATTTCTTTAGTGCCTCAAACCCATATCTGGTTGTGTACAATACACTTTTCAGGTTGACCTTCATTAGCTGATCCCATTCTTCATCACTTGTTTCGTGTAAAGGTTTGGAAGGCGAGGCAATTCCTGCATTATTGTGTATCGCATCCAGTTTTCCATACTTAGCCATGGTTAAATCAATTGCTGCCTCCACTTCAGCTGCCTTAGCTACATCGCATAAAATGCCCAAATGGTCTGAACCCAAAGCGTCAGCAACGGATTTAACAGCGATTGCATCAATTGCTGCAATCACTACTTTTGCCCCAGCCTCCGCATAAGCCTTTGCGCAAGCCAAACCAATTCCTGCTGAACCTCCTGTGAGGAAAATAACTTTACCGGATAATAACTTCATCTTTTCTATTGTAGTTTCTGATCATTTAATAACACCTTAATCGGTGTGAAAGACCTGTTCCATATTTGTCCAGATCTGTTTTTTCGCCGCAGTTTCCGGCAGTGGCTGCTGACAAGGGTCTGTCTCTTTCCACCAGCGTTGCGTGTCCGGATCATCAGCCATTTTTTTCATATCCGCATCAAAGTTATCACCGGTATATTCAAAATAGCTGAACAGGTAATAGGCTTCTCCTATTTTCTGGAGATAGATGGAATAATTCCTGATGTTACATTCTTTAATTTTTTTCAAAACAACTGGCCAGGCATTCGCATGTAAGTGCTTATAATGTTCCAGCTTTTCGGGCTTTAATCCAGTTACCGAACCAAAGCGTTTCACCTCAGGTGACTTGACTTTTTCTTTGCAACCTGCCAGTAAGAAACCAGCAAGAAGCACCATTAAAACATGTTTTTTCATTGGAATATATTTGTTTTTTTCGTGTTGTTTATTGATTCTCAAAGGCTCTCAAGAACTCGTAAACTCGATTTAATGGTGATGAAGCGATCATGAGCTTAATATGCATTTCGTTAGGTAATCTGTAAGATCACGATGGTTTCATCCTATCTGAATATGTAGTATAACACCCCTGTAACGATTAAAAGCAACGCTGATAACACCTTATAATTTCCAATCCCTTTCCAGGCATTTCCCTGTAATGGTTCCCATGGTGATTTCCAGTAAAGTGTTGCACTTACTGCCGTATGCTGAACCGGATAGATATAAGAAAAAGCCACCTGAATCACCACGCAAGTACAAAACAGGTAAAATGCCATCATCATAAATGGAATATGACCGATCAGTGTCTCCGGGTAGATCTTATTAATGGCAAAGACCACTACTCCTAAAACAGAGCCGATCCAGAGTGTCAATTTTGCAGATGCCGCAGAAGCACCTTTCCAGAACACCCCCAATAGAAACACACAGGTGATGGGTGGGGCGATATGAGCGATGATGTCATTGATGCCACTAAAAATGCTTTCATACTGATCCAGCAAAGGCAATAATCCCAATGAAAACACCAGTGCAACTCCTGCTGAGACCTTACCAATCCAGATCAATTGCTTGTCTGATGCTTCCGGACGATAACGCTGATACATATCATAACTCACCATGGTAGAAATGGAATTCAAAGCACCCGAAACCTGGCTCATCAAACCAGATAACAGTGCCGCCACTAATACCCCCACTAATCCGGACGGTAAGAGCTGGGTAATCATCAGCGTATAAATTCCTTTTGAATTGATATGGCCTTTCGCATCAAGTCCCAGGCTACTTACATCTAAATGACCTGACTGCACTAAAGTATAGG
>Ga0307414_10002002_pt1 | contig 10572 bp, 8 predicted proteins | sample DK1Ometagenome_FD_203804 | JGI IMG/M metagenome (GOLD analysis project Ga0307414, IMG submission 203804) | Maize rhizosphere microbial communities from greenhouse at UC Davis, California, United States - DK15-O-3 | ecosystem: Host-associated > Plants > Roots > Rhizosphere > Soil | place: USA...
AGACCCTAGAATCCGTTCAGCATTTCGGAGATTCCTAGCGTGACGAGATACTACCTTGGCGTCGATGGCGGCGGAACCAATTGCCGCGTGCGACTGGCCGATGAGAATCTGCAAACGCTGGCCGAGGTCAAGAACGGTCGCTCCAATCTGCAGATCGATGCTGGCGAGCCCGCATTCAAGGCCATCAGCGACGGCACGCGCGATGTGTTCCGCGCTGCGGGTATCGATTTCGCCGAAGCCGCCAACACTTACGCCTGTTTCGGCATGGCCGGCGGCCGCATGGATTCCGCGCGTGCCAAGTTTGCCGCACGTCCGTGGCCGTTCGCCGGCGTAAAGGTCTATGACGATATCGACATCGCCCATGCCGGTGCCCTTGGTGGCGGCGAAGGCGGCGTGATCATCGTCGGCACCGGTTCTGCCGCCATGTCGATCGTCGATGGCAAGCGCCATCAGGCTGGCGGCTGGGGCTTCCAGATCGGCGACCAGATGTCTGGCGCGATCCTGGGGCGTGAGCTTGCCCGCTATTCCGTCGAGGCGGAAGATGGCCTGGTGGAAGGCTCGCCGCTGACCAAGGCCGTCATCGCGCAGCTGGGCGGCAACAACCAGGCGGTGATGACCTGGTCCTTTGCCACCGACATGGGTCTCAAGATTCTCAGCCGCGACGGAACGGAAGGGTGCGATGACGCCCTGATCGGCCGCGCCCCGGCGGAATTCGGTCGCCTGATGCCGCTGTTCTTCCAATATTTTGAACAGGGCGATCCTGTTGCCCGCAAGATGATGGACATCGAGCTTGGCTATATCGACACCTATGTCCGCTGGTTCAAAGGCCACAATGCCAACATCATGGCCATTGTCGGCGGCCTTGGCGAACGCCTGTTCCCCATTCTCCAGCAGCACTATGGCGACTTCGTTGCCCTGCCTAAATTCGAGCCGCTCCACGGTGCGGTAATCCTCGCCAAGCAGAACTTCGCTTAAAGACCGCGTCAAACCAAGGACTAGCCCAGTGTCCAGCCGTATTATTCCTGTCCAGCCTTTCGACTATGTGGTGTTCGGCGCCACGGGCGATCTGACCAAACGCAAGCTGATCCCGGCGCTCTACCACCGCTTCATGGACGGCCAATTTGATGGCCAGAGCCGTATCATCGGCGTGTCTCGTTCGAAGCTGAGCGATGCCGATTTCCAGGCGGCCGCACGCGATGCGATCACGCAGTTCGTGGAAAAAGACTATCAGGACCAGGCCGTCATCGAGCAGTTCGTCAAGATTTGCTCCTATGTTCCGGTAGACGTCAGCAAGCCTGAGGATGCGGGCGATCTCGGCAAGGCCCTGCGTGAAGACCCAAAGATCGTGCGGGCTTTCTACCTGGCGGTCGCGCCCGATCTGTTCGAGCCGATTGCGGAGTTTTTGCAAAAGAAGAAGCTTTATCGCCGTGACGCGCGCGTCGTGATCGAAAAGCCGCTCGGCCACGATCTGGAGTCGTCGGTCGAGATCAATGACGGCGTCGCCAAGATCTTCAAGGAAGATCAGGTTTACCGCATCGATCATTACCTCGGTAAGGAAACGGTGCAGAACCTGCTGGCGCTGCGCTTTGCCAATACGCTGTTCGAGCCGATCTGGAATTCGGCCCATATCGACCACGTCCAGCTGACGGTGGCCGAAAGCGTCGGCGCCGGTACGCGCGGTTATTACGATGAATCTGGCGCCCTGCGCGACATGATCCAGAACCACATGCTGCAGCTGCTTTGCCTTGTGGCCATGGAGCCGCCGGCATCCGACGACGCCAATGCGCTGCGCGACGAGAAGCTCAAGGTGCTGCGCGCGCTCAAGCCAATCGTCAATGGCGACGTCGCCAAGAACACCGTGCGCGGCCAGTACAAGGGCGTGAAGTCCGAGACGACGGCGGTTGCGGGCTATCAGGAAGAGCTGCCCGACGACAAGAAGGGCAGCCGCACCGAGACTTTCGTTGCGCTCAAGGCCGAGGTCGAAAACTGGCGTTGGGCCGGCGTGCCGTTTTACTTCCGCACCGGCAAGCGCATGGCCAGCCGCGCCTCGGAAATCTGTATCCAGTTCAAGCCCATCCCGCATTCCATCTTCGACCACGCCGAGGGCGCGGCCAAGGCCAACAAGCTCATTATCCGCCTGCAGCCCGACGAGGGCGTGAAACTGATGATGATGATCAAGGACCCAGGTCCCGGCGGCATGCGCCTGCGCGAAGTGCCGCTGAATCTCAGCTTTGCCCAGACCTTTACCGAGCGCACGCCGGAGGCCTATGAGCGCCTATTGTTGGACGTGATCCGTGGCAACCAGACCCTGTTCATGCGCCGCGACGAATTGGAGGCCGCCTGGAAGTGGGTCGACCCGATCCGTGAGGCCTGGGACCGCTCCAGCGAGCCGCCACAATCCTATGTCGCCGGCACCTGGGGGCCGAGTGGCGCCATTGCCCTGATCGAACGCGATGGGCGGACGTGGTATGAGGATGATAACTGATGCGTGGCGTATGAGGCGCTATCGCCTCGCGTCCGCTAGCCTGCCCCTCCCCCTTGACGGGGGAGGTTGGGAGGGGGTGTTGGGAGCCACGATATCTGGGCTAACCTCCCCCCACCCTTGATCCCTCCCCGCAAGGGGGAGGGTGTCGACTGAAACACTGGACTGTAAAGTAACCGCACATGCTCGAACGCCGCACATTTGCCGATAAGCCGACCCTTGCCAAGGAACTGGCCGAGGCTGTTGCCGACCGCATTCGGGCGGCTATCGAGACGCGCGGGGTTGCGGCGATTGCGGTCAGTGGCGGCTCGACGCCTGGCAGGTTCTTCCAGGCGCTGGGCAAGACCAAGGACATCGACTGGTCCAAGGTCATCGTCACGCTGGTCGATGAGCGCTGGGTCGATGAAACCAATGATCGCTCCAATGCCCTGCTGGTCAACGAGCGCATGCTGCAGGGGCCGGCGGCTACGGCGCGCTTCTTCCCGCTCTATTCCGGCGGAAACGAGCCCGATGCAGCGCACATCGCCAAGACCAATTCCTTGCTGGCCCAACTGCCCGAGCAGTTCGCGGCGGTCGTTCTCGGCATGGGCAGCGATGGCCATACCGCATCGTTCTTCCCGGGCGGCGATACGCTGGACCAGGCATTGAGCGACGCCGGCCCGACAGTCTCCATCCGTGCGCCCGGCGCCGGGGAGCCGCGCATCACCTTTACCCTTCCGCGCCTCCTCCAGGCGGATGGGCTATACCTTCACATCGAAGGGGAGGAAAAGGCCGCCGTTCTCGACACGGCTTTGGGCGAAGGTCCGGTTGCGGACATGCCCATTCGTGCCGTTTTGCGGTCCGGCCATGCTGTAAACGTCTACTGGTGCCCATAGTCCCCTCAGCGATCCCCAATCGACCGCTCTGGCCACTACGCGGCTCCGTCTCTTGAAGGAGCTCGACCATGTCTGTCCGTCAGGCCATCCAGGATGTCACCGACCGTATCGCTGCGCGTAGCCGCGATAGCCGCCGGGATTATCTCAGCCGCCTCGATGCCGCCCGCGAAGCCGGCGTGAACCGCGCCGTCTTGTCCTGCGGTAACCTTGCCCACGCCTTTGCCGCGTGCTCGCCCTCCGAAAAGGCGGCGCTGGCGGGCAACAAGACGCTGAACCTGGGGATCGTCACCAGCTACAACGACATGCTGAGCGCCCATCAGCCCTACCAATTCTATCCCGATATCATCAAGGAAGCCGCCCGCTCCATTGGCTCGACGGCCCAGGTGGCTGGCGGCGTTCCGGCGATGTGCGATGGCGTGACCCAGGGCCAGCCGGGCATGGATCTGTCGCTCTTTTCGCGCGACGTCATCGCCATGTCGACCGCGATTGCGCTCAGCCACAACATGTTCGACGCCGCGGTGTATCTGGGCATTTGCGACAAGATCGTCCCCGGCCTGCTGATCGGCGCGCTGACGTTTGGCCATTTGCCGGCCGTGTTCATCCCCGCCGGCCCCATGCCTTCGGGCATTCCGAACGACGAAAAGAGCAAGGTCCGCCAGCTCTACATGGAAGGCAAGGTCGGCCGCGCCGAACTGCTGGAGGCGGAGAGCAAGTCCTACCATTCGGCCGGCACCTGCACTTTCTACGGCACCGCCAACTCCAACCAGATGCTGATGGAAATCATGGGCCTGCACCTTCCCGGTGCAAGCTTCGTCAACCCGGGCACGCCCTTGCGCGATGCCCTGACCAAGGAAGCCGCGGTGCGTGCCCTGTCGCTGACGGCGCTGGGCAATGACTATACGCCGGTCGGCCATGTCATCGACGAAAAGGCCATCGTCAACGGGCTGGTTGGCCTGCACGCCACGGGCGGCTCGACCAACCACACCATGCATTTGATCGCCATCGCTGCCGCTGCGGGCCTGCAGGTGACCTGGGACGACATGAGCGATCTGTCGGATGCGACGCCGCTGCTGGCGCGCGTCTATCCCAATGGCGTTGCTGACGTGAACCACTTCCACGCCGCGGGCGGCATGGGTTTCCTGATCCAGGAACTGCTCGAAAGCGGTCACCTGCACGAGGACGTCAAGACGGTCTGGGGCAATGGGCTTTCGGGCTATACGGTGGAAGCCAAGCTGATCGAAGAGAAGCTGACATTCGAGCCTTCGCCGAAGGAGTCCGCGCTGCCCAAGGTTTTGACCAAGGTCGCGACGCCGTTCCAGGAAACGGGTGGCCTCAAGCTGCTTTCCGGCAATCTGGGCCGTTCGGTGATCAAGGTTTCGGCCGTCAAGCCCGAGCACCGGGTCATTGAGGCGCCAGCGCGCGTATTCCACGGTCAGGAAGGGCTGCAGGCCGCGTTCAAGGCCGGGGAACTGACCGGCGACATGATCGCCGTGGTGCGCTTCTCGGGTCCGCGCGCCGTTGGCATGCCGGAGTTGCATAAGCTGACGCCATCGCTCGGCATCCTGCAGGATCGCGGCTTCAAGGTTGCGCTGCTGACCGATGGCCGCATGTCGGGGGCTTCGGGCAAGGTGCCGGCGGCCATTCACATGACACCCGAGGCCATGGACGGCGGCCCGATCAGCAAAATCCGCGACGGCGACATGATCCGGCTCGACGCCAACGAAGGCACGCTGACCTTCCTTGGCGACGAGAAGGAGTTCTTCTCCCGCACCCCCGCCACCGAAGATCTGCGCCCGCAGCATTTCGGCATGGGCCGCGAACTCTTCGCCGGGATGCGCAGCCTCGTCGGTGTCGCCGATCGCGGGGCAAGCGTGTTCCAATAGCGGCGGCGGAGCCTAGCGGCTCCGCCCGAACAGGCGCTCGATGTCCTTCTTCTTGAGCTCCACATAGGTGGGGCGGCCGTGGATGCATTGGCCGGAATGGGGCGTTGCCTCCATGTCGCGGAGCAGGGCGTTCATTTCGTCGACGCGCAGCCGCCGGCCGGATCGCACCGAGCCGTGGCAGGCCATGCGCGCGATGATGGATTCCATCCGGTCACTGAGGGCGGCGGTGGAGTCCCATTCGGCCAGGCCGTCCGCAAGGTCACGGACCAGGCCATCGATATCGGTATTGCCGAGGAGGGCAGGGGTCTCGCGCACGGCGATGGCGCGGGGTCCGAAGAGTTCGAGATAAAGCCCGAAGCGCTCCAATTCGCTGGCGGCCTCTTCGAGCCGGGCGCAATCTTCCTCGGGCAGTTCCACGACGAGCGGGATCAGTTGCGCCTGGCTGGGCACGGGTCCCGATGCCAGTTGCGCCTTGAAGCGTTCGTAAACCAGCCGCTCATGGGCTGCGTGCTGGTCCACCAGCAGCAGGCCCTCGCCGTTCTGCGCGATGATGAAATTGTCGAACATCTGCGCGCGTGCGGTGCCGAGCGGGTATTCGGTCAGTTGCGCCGGTTCGACCTCGATCCGGGCGCTGGGTTCGTTGAAGCCATCGAGGTTTTCGGGTTGCCGGTAGGTCGGCGCAAACGGGTTGCCCTCGCGGTAGGTGGAGGGGCGGTCATATCCGGCAAACCGGCCGTCGGTCTCGGCATAAGCAGGCGCAGGGGCGGCGTAGGCTGGGGCGGTGAAGGCACCCAGCACGTCCTCGGCCACGGTGGTAGATGCCTTGAACCCGGCGGCGGTCAGCGCTTCGCCGATGGCGCGGATGACGGCACTCCGCACTGCGCCCGCATCGCGGAAGCGCAGTTCGGCCTTGGCGGGGTGAACGTTGACGTCCACCTCGGCGGGATCGATGGCGAGATAAAGGGCCACGACGGGGAAGCGGTCGCGGAAGGTGAAATCGGCATAGGCGGCGCGGATGGCGCCGACCAGCACCTTGTCGCGCACCGAGCGGCCGTTGACGAAATAGAACTGCGACAGTGAATTGGCGCGCGTATAGGTGGGCAGACCCGCGAGGCCGGCGACGGTAACGCCATGCCGTTCGGTGGCGAGGGCCACGGCGTTCTGCGCGAAATCATCGCCGATTACCTGGGCAAGCCGGGCTTCCAAGGCGCCCGCGCCCGTTACGGCGGGCCAGTTGCTGGCGGAACGGTCGGAGCCCTGCAGCACGAAGTGCACGGATGGATTGGCCATCGCCAGGCGCTTCAGCACGTCGGTGATCGCTGCGGCCTCGGCGCGATCACTCTTGAGGAATTTGAGCCGCGCGGGCACCTTGGCGAAGAGGTTCTTGACCTCGACGATGGTGCCCCGGTTCATCGCCTGCGGCACCGGGCCGCTGCGTACGCCGTTGCGCACGTCGATCCGTAGCCCGCTTTCGGCCTGCGCGGTGCGTGAGCAGATCGACAACTCGGCCACCGAGCCAATCGAGGCCAGTGCTTCACCCCGGAAACCGAGGGTGCGGATATCGTCGAGCTCGTCTTCGGTGAGCTTGGAGGTGGCGTGCCGCTCGACCGAAAGGACGAGATCCCCGCGGTCCATGCCGTGCCCGTCGTCCTCGATCCGCATCAGCGCCTTGCCGCCGCCGGCAGTGGTCACGACGATGCGGCGTGCACCGGCATCGATACTGTTTTCGACCAGTTCCTTGATGACACTCGCAGGCCGTTCCACCACTTCGCCGGCGGCGATGCGGTTGATCAGGTCTTCGGGCAGTTGGCGGATGGGCAAGAGCGATTCTCCTTGCGGGGAGTATAGAGGAGGGGCGTTCCGGTGCCGACCTGGAATGTGGACCATTCACTGCAAAGCGGCGGCGGGATGGCATGTTGCTCAACATCCCCCGCCCAGCTATGTCTCGCTTATGCCCACCCAGTCACCCATGGACCTTGCCCTGTCGCTCGCCGAGCAAGCCGCCGTCGATGGCGAGGCTCCAGTTGGTGCGGTCGTTATGGAGGGCGACACCGTGCTTGCCGCTGAGCGCAACAGCATGAAGGCGCTGGGTGATCCGACGGCACATGCCGAGATGCTCGCCATTCGCGCGGCGCTCGCCAAGCGCGGGACCGGGCGACTGGATGGTTGCGATCTCTATGTAACGCTGGAGCCCTGCGCCATGTGTGCCGGCGCCATTGCCCATACGCGATTGCGGCGGGTGTATTTCGGGGCCGAGGATACCAAGGCGGGGGCCGTCGAAAATGGCATCAGGCTATTCGCCCAACCCACCTGCCACCATGCGCCCGAGGTGATCGGCGGTATCGGCGCGGCGCGTTCAGAGGCCATGCTGCAGGCGTTTTTTCGCCAGTTGCGACGCTAGTGAATAGTCCTTTTACCCACAACGTCATTCCCGCGAAGGCGGGAATCCCGCTTCACTTCCAGGTAAAAGTGGGATTCCCGCCTTCGCGGGAATGACGCTGCGAAAGGACCCACGCCACCCTAATTGCTGTCGATCACCGGCACCTTGCCGGCGTGATAGGCTTCGATCTTGTGCGCCAGCATGCGTTTGAAGCGCTCTTTTTCTCCATCGCCATGGGCGACGATCTCGCGGACGCGCCAGAACTCCAGCGCGCCGAAACTGGTGACGTGCGGGCGGATGTAGATATCTGGCGGATAGGCGGCCATCATGTGCGCCGTCAGCGAGTGCATCATGATCTGCGCCGAGCCGAACCAGATATCGAGCGCCTTGTGGTCGGTCTTGGCGATGCCTTCGGAGGGGTCGCCATTGACGTCGATGCCGATCAGGAAATCGGTGTCAATGTCGGCCTGATCGAGCGGCAGCGGGTTGACCACGCCGCCATCGACAAGAATGTGGTTGGCGTAGACGACGGGCCTGAACAGGCTTGGAATGGCGAGGGAGCCGGCAATGGCCGGTCGCAGCAGGCCGGAATTGAACACGACCTGATGCCAGGACTGGAAATCGGTGGCCACCACATAGAGCGGGATCTTGAGATCCTTGAACTCGTTGGGGAAATTCGGCGGCGTGAACGCATCGACGATAGATGTCGCGTCGAGCTGCATGGAGATGCCGTTCTTGAGAATGCCGCCGATGCCGCGGATCTGGGCGGCCCAGAGTTTACTGGCGATCATGCGCATGGTGCCCAGCACTTCAAAAGTGTGCTCGCGCAATTCCTTGCCGGTCATTCCAGCGGCCCAGCCGGCGCCGATCAGCGCGCCTATGGAGGTGCCCGAGATGACATTGGGCTTCAGCCCCAGTTCGTCCATGGCTTCGATATAGGGGATGTGAGTCAGCCCGCGCGCCGAGCCGCCGCCCAGCGCAACCCCGATTCGCGGCCCCCCTGAGGTCATCATCGACGTTTCCCCTCCAACCTCGCCCCGGAGCCTTGCGGCAAGCGCCTGACCGCGTATTTGCAGCGGCGTCAGGAGACGCTTGGGCTTCTCGCCGTCCGGTGTGCCAAAGCGTGCACGTGCAAGGTTGAGGAAGGGTTCAGGTTGCGGAACGGGCGATTTCGCGCCAGCCGATGTCTCGGCGGCAAAAGCCTTCTGGCCAAACAATCTGTTCCACACCGGCGTAAGCACGTCCTTGTGCCTCACTGACAGTCTTGCCCAGAGCGGTCACGCAAAGAACGCGCCCGCCGGAGCCAAGTAAACGATCACCATCCCGCCGCGTTCCTGCATGGAACACCTGCAGATGCTCGTTGTCCAGCCCTTCGGCGCCGCGTATTTCGCTGCCATGGGTCACCTGGCCCGGATAGCCCTGGGTCGCCATGATGACGGTGAGGGCAAACTGGTCCTTCCAGGACACAACATGGCCCTTGAGCGTGCCCGTGGCCGTGGCGTGCAGCAGGGGCAGCAGGTCGCTGTCCATGCGCAGCATCATCACCTGCGTTTCGGGATCGCCGAAGCGGGCGTTGTATTCCACGAGCTTTGGGCCGTCCGACGTCAGCATCAGGCCGGCGTAGAGCACACCCTGGTAAGGCGTGCCGCGCGCGGCGAGGCCGCGAACCGTTGGCCAGATAATCCGCTCGAGCGTTGCCTCGTAAATTTCCTGGCTCATCACCGGCGCCGGGGAATAGGCACCCATGCCGCCAGTGTTGGGGCCTTCGTCGCCGTCAAAGGCGCGCTTATGGTCCTGCGCGGTGGTGAGGGGGAGAATATCGGTGCCATCGCAGAGCACGAACAGGCTGACCTCCTCGCCCTCCATGAATTCCTCGATCACCACCGAGGCGCCTGACGCCCCGAACGCGCCGGCGAAGCAATCGATGATGGCTTCTTCGGCCTCCTCGACACTCATTGCGACCGTAACGCCCTTGCCGGCGGCAAGGCCATCGGCTTTGATCACGATGGGTGCGCCCTGGGTGTAGACGTACGCAAGTGCGGCGGCTTCGGTGTCGAAGCGCCCATAGGCGGCGGTGGGAATGTCCATCTCGTCGCACAGCGCCTTGGTGAAGCTCTTGGAGCCTTCCAATTGACCGGCAGCCTTGGAGGGGCAGAAGCAGGTAATGCCGGCGGCGCGCACATCATCGCCGAGGCCTGCGACGACCTGTGCGTCGGGGCCGACCACGACGAAATCAATCGCCATCAGCCTGCAGAAATCGATCACCGCCTTGTGGTCGGTGATGTCCATGGCGATGTTTTCGGCGACCGAGCCAGTGCCGCCATTGCCGGGGGCGATGAAGAGCTTGGTCAGCAGCGGCGACTGCGCGATTTTCCACGCCAGGGCATGCTCGCGCCCGCCCGAACCGATCACCAAAACCCGCATGCTCATGCCCTCCGTGGTCTCGGGGGCGTGATGCACGAGATGGGCGGGGGAGGCAAGGGGCCGGTGGGCTTTGTGCGGTTCCAAGATGTGAAACCCAATTGCCACCCAGCCACCGTTGCTTCCCTCGGACTTGATCCGAGGGCCTCTGCCCGCTTGTGCCGCGCTGAGAGTGACCCCCGGATCAAGTCCGGGGGAAGCGACTGTGGGGAGGCGAGTTGAATGGCTAGTCGAACGCCGTAGTTTCGTGGCTGAAAAGCCCCCTACATCTCCGCTTCGGCGAACACCCGCGTCACATCGCCATTCCACTGATTGCGGAACCGGTCGATCCAGCGTTCCGCCGGGGTCTTGGCGAGGCGGATGGTTTCTTCCAACGGCGCGAGGTGGATGGTTTCATCCTTGCCTTCGGCATTGAGCCGGTTGCGGCGCACGAGGCCCGCTTCGGCAATGCCCACGGCCTGCGCGGCGACGTCGAAGACGTTGGAGCGATCATGTGGCGCGTCGAGCCCCAGCTTGGGTACGTCATGCCGC
>Ga0307414_10002003_pt1 | contig 10572 bp, 16 predicted proteins | sample DK1Ometagenome_FD_203804 | JGI IMG/M metagenome (GOLD analysis project Ga0307414, IMG submission 203804) | Maize rhizosphere microbial communities from greenhouse at UC Davis, California, United States - DK15-O-3 | ecosystem: Host-associated > Plants > Roots > Rhizosphere > Soil | place: USA...
GTACAATAACCATTAACTATTACATCATGTTTAGTGGAGTGCCTGATAGAATGCAGTCAGTTTACGTTATTCAAGAATAATCTTAAAAGCCAAAAAAATGAAAATCAATTTTAGACCAAAAATAACTATAGCTGCGGTAGCGGCTATGGCGCTCCTGGCTTCGTGCGAGACTACTGAAGAGACTGACTTCGCGCTAAATGAAAAGGCTATGGTTTCTGCAGCGCAGACCAGCTTTTCAGTGCCGGAAGGAGAGACTATAATGATCCCTCTAACCATAGATCAGCCAATCAATCAGCCTTTGACCTTCAAATTACTTATTTCTGAAGGAGCTACTGCTGAAAATGGATTGGACTATGAAGCCGGAGATGGACCTCAATCTACAGACTGGGGATTTGCTGATGCTGGATTCTCTGTGGTGGTTCCTGCATATGCGGAGTCATTTTCAATTCCATTCACTGCTTTTGAGGATCTAGTGCCTCAGGAAGGATCTGAGACTGTTCAGCTTGTACTGACAGCTTCGGGAGTGAGAAACGCTTTGACTCCAGAAGGTGGAATCACTTTTGACATCACTGTTGAAGAGGTGGAAAGTGAGGATTTCGTGGTTCAGTTGATATGGGGTGAAACCTATGTGGATGCAGATGGAACTGCTCACAGCTTCTGCGATATGGACCTGGATCTGGAACTATATGACAATGCAAGTGGGGAGCTTTTGGGAGCTAGTTATTCTTCCTGCCCTGAAGAACTAAGAATAGCTCCAGGAGATCTTCCTGATGGTTCTTATGCCCTAGTTGCTACTTATTATAGCCCTAACGGTGCCGCAGTTCCAGTTGATTTCGATGCTATTCCTGCTACAGTAGTTCTGGCTCAGCCAGGAGTATCTAACCAGGTAGTTGATCTTACTGGGGTTTGGACTGATTTCGAGGCTGGATTTGCAGAGGATAATCCGAATGCTATTGTTTTGGCTGCTAATCTTGTGATCAGCGATGGCACCTATACCATTACTGACGCTTATGTTCCCCCAGCTCCTGAAGAAGGTGAGGGCGAAGGCGAAGGTGAAGGTGAAGGCGATGGAGAAGGTGATACCACCGCTTCTTACAAAAGCGCTCGAATTTTAAATGGAAGAAAATAATTTTTCTTTCCCATAAATCAAGGCTGCCCATTGGGCGGCCTTTTTTTTTGATTCTTTGGAATTCTTTGATAGGAATGACAATATTGAACTTCAGGGAGTACGGGATAGGTTGCTGAAGTTAGATTGTTTTATTTGTATATTTGCAGCATGAAGGAAACTACCACCATTTTTGGATTGAGAGCTGTTATTGAGGCCATACAGACCGGGAAGAGCATTGACAAGATATATATACAAAAAGGTCTTGGAGGGCAGTTGTTTCAGGAGATGCAGCAACACATTTCCGCAAAGGAATACAATATCTCCTATGTGCCCATAGAGAAGCTCAATAAATTGGTGAATGGCAATCATCAGGGGATAGTAGCTAAAATATCGCCTATAGAATTTAAGGATCTGGAAGCTTTAGTTACAGAATGCCTGGAGAAGGATTCTGCACCTCTTTTATTATTACTGGACCAGATAGATGATGTGAGGAATTTCGGAGCCATAATCAGAACTGCTGAATGTTGCGGGGTTGACGGGATCATCATTCAGAAAAAAGGGGGCGCTCCTATTACTGCCGATACGGTAAAGACCTCGGCGGGTGCTATTTTTAATATTCCAATCGCCAAAGTAGATCATATAAAGGATGCTGTGTACTTTCTGCAGTCTTCGGGGATACACGTGGTTGCGGCTACAGAAAAAACTTCGGATCTGTTATACACAAAAGACCTGACACAACCTCTTGGACTTATAATGGGTAATGAAGGCAAAGGGATTTCGCCCTCGGTATTGAAGATCGTAGATGATAAGGCGAAGTTACCAATAATGGGAACCATAGGGTCTCTTAATGTCTCTGTGGCCTGTGGTGCTTTTCTTTACGAGGTTCTGCGCCAGAGAATGAATCTGATTCAATAACTGTCTTTAACGGATTTGGAAATTTGTTCATTAGGGGCTGATTTTCTTTGGATTAAATGGGTGCTCTATTTTCACATTTTGAGGCTTGGAATAGACCACTTCCCTTTAAATTCTGATTCCAACCAGGATGTTGCTTATAAAGGATTTTTCTGAAGATCCTTAAACATGATTCTAATAAAATTTTCGGAAACAAAAAGCCTTCTGAAAATTAGTGAATTATGATTTGTAAACTGAAAATTTCTTTCTACATTTGCAAACCCTAAAAAAAGGGATTTTTATTTTTAATAATAATTAGTGTAAAAGAAATTATGCCAACAATTTCACAATTAGTACGAAAAGGAAGAGCCAAGATTACCAAGAAGAGTAAATCGGTTGCTTTGGATTCGTGCCCTCAGAGACGAGGAGTTTGTACGCGTGTTTACACCACGACCCCTAAGAAACCTAACTCTGCAATGCGTAAAGTTGCAAGGGTAAGGTTGACCAACGGGAAAGAGGTGAACGCATACATTCCTGGTGAAGGACACAACCTCCAAGAGCATTCGATAGTATTGGTTAGAGGCGGAAGGGTTAAAGATTTGCCTGGAGTTAGGTATCACATCGTTCGTGGAGCTTTAGACACCGCTGGTGTTGCTGGAAGAACCCAACGTAGATCTAAGTATGGAGCAAAACGCCCTAAGAAGTAATTAAAACTTTTAAAGTAAAGAAATGAGAAAAAGACAGGCGAAGAAGCGACCTCTTTTACCGGATCCTAAATTTAATGATCAGCTGGTTACACGTTTCGTGAACATGATGATGTGGGATGGTAAGAAATCAGTTGCCTTCAAGGTTTTCTATGATGCGATTGCTATTGTAGAAGAGAAAAAACAAGACGAAGAAAAGACAGCTCTTGAGTTGTGGAAAGATGCCCTTTCAAACGTTATGCCTCACGTAGAAGTACGTAGCCGACGAGTAGGGGGTGCAACCTTCCAGATCCCGATGCAGATACGTCCAGACCGTAAAGTTTCAACCGCAATGAAGTGGTTGATCAGCTATTCCCGTAAACGTAACGAGAAATCCATGGCGCAGAGACTTGCTTCAGAGATCATCGCTGCGGCCAAGGAAGAAGGTGCGGCTGTTAAGAAAAGAGTTGATACTCATAAGATGGCTGAAGCTAACAAGGCATTCTCTCACTTTAGATTCTAACACATGGCACAAAGAGATTTAAAATTTACTAGAAACATAGGTATTGCAGCGCATATTGATGCGGGTAAGACCACCACAACTGAACGTATCCTTTTTTACACTGGTATCAGTCATAAGATTGGAGAGGTTCACGATGGTGCTGCAACCATGGACTGGATGGAGCAGGAGCAGGAGCGTGGGATTACCATTACTTCGGCTGCTACCCACTGTAAGTGGATGTACCGCGATCAGGAATATACTGTAAACATTATTGATACCCCAGGACACGTTGACTTTACTGTAGAGGTTGAGCGTTCTTTACGTGTACTTGATGGGGTGGTAGCTTTGTTTAGTGCAGTTGATGGGGTTGAACCTCAGAGTGAAACTGTATGGAGACAGGCTGATAAATATAGAGTACCGCGAATTGGTTTCGTGAACAAAATGGACCGTCAGGGTGCAGATTTCTTCAAGGTATGCACTCAGGTAAGAGAAATGCTAGGTGGAAACCCAGTGCCTCTTCAGGTTCCAATTGGAGAAGAAATTGATTTCAAAGGAGTGGTTGATCTTATCTCCAAGACTGCAAGGGTTTGGAATGAGGATGACTACGGAATGACTTACGAAACCATCGAGATCCCTGCGGAACTGATGGAAGACGTAAATAACTACCGTGCGAAGCTGATCGAAGCGGTTGCTGAATATGATGAGCAACTGATGGAAAAATTCTTCGAAGACGAGGAATCGATCACTGAAGACGAAATTATTGCTGCTCTTAGAGCTGCAACCATAGATATGTCCATCATCCCGATGATGTGTGGTTCTTCCTTTAAGAACAAAGGAGTACAGGCCATGCTTGATGCTGTGATGCGTTATCTTCCGTCACCGGTTGATATCGAGGCTATCGAAGGAATCAATCCTGATACTGAGCAACCGGAAACGCGTAAGCCTTCTGTAGATTCTCCTTTCTCTGCGCTTGCATTCAAGATCGCTACCGATCCTTTCGTAGGACGTCTTGCTTTCTTCAGAGTGTATTCAGGTTCATTGGATGCTGGATCTTATGTTCTGAACAACCGTTCAGGAAAGAAAGAGCGTATTTCTCGTATCTATCAGATGCACGCTAATAAGCAGGAGCCTATCAACCGTATTGAAGCGGGGGATATTGGTGCTGCTGTAGGATTTAAAGATATCAAGACCGGGGATACTCTTACTGATGAGAAACACCCTATCGCTCTTGAGTCTATGACCTTCCCTGAGCCAGTAATTGGTATCGCAGTGGAGCCTAAGACCAAGGCTGATGTTGATAAAATGGGGATGGCTTTGGCTAAACTTGCCGAAGAGGATCCTACATTCAGAGTTAAGACCGATGAGGCTTCAGGCCAGACTATCATCTCTGGTATGGGTGAGCTTCACCTTGAGATCCTGGTTGATCGTATGAAGAGAGAGTTCAAGGTTGAAGTGAACGAAGGACAGCCTCAGGTTGAATACAAAGAGACTATCACCAAGAGTGCCGACCACAGAGAGGTTTACAAGAAACAGTCTGGTGGACGTGGTAAATTTGGAGATATCATTTTCGAAATGGCACCTGCCGATGAGGATTTCAAAGGTCCTGGACTTCAGTTCGTGGACGAGGTGAAAGGTGGACGTATTCCTAAGGAATTCATTCCTTCAGTTGAAAAGGGATTTAAGGAAGCCATGAAGAATGGTCCTTTGGCAGGATTTAAAATGGATACGCTGAAGGTTATCCTTAAGGATGGATCTTTCCACCCTGTGGATTCAGATGCACTTTCCTTTGAACTTGCTGCGAAGATGGGATATAAAGTAGCTGCCAAGAAAGCTGGTGCTGTTATCCTGGAGCCGATCATGAAGGTAGAGGTGTTGACAGCTGAAGAGTATATGGGTGACATAGTAGGGGATTTGAACCGAAGAAGAGGTCAGATCAACGATATGTCTGACAGAGCGGGAGCGAAAGTTATTAAGGCTGAAGTTCCACTTTCAGAAATGTTCGGGTATGTTACCACCCTAAGAACCTTGTCATCTGGTAGAGCAACCTCTACAATGGAATTCTCTCATTACGCTGAAACTCCTTCAAACATTTCAGAAGAGGTTATAAAAGCAGCTAAAGGGACCGCTAACGATTAATTATCAGGAAAATGAGTCAGAAAATCAGAATAAAACTAAAATCCTACGATCATAACCTGGTAGACAAATCTGCCGAAAAGATCGTTAAAACCGTAAAGAGCACCGGTGCTGTGGTAACTGGACCAATTCCATTGCCAACCCACAAAAAGATATTCACTGTATTGCGTTCTCCTCACGTTAACAAAAAGTCGAGAGAGCAGTTCCAATTGAGTTCTTACAAGAGGTTGCTCGACATTTACAGCTCTTCTTCAAAAACCATTGATGCCCTGATGAAACTTGAATTGCCAAGTGGAGTAGAGGTAGAGATCAAGGTGTGATGAATAGAGATCCTGAATTCAGAAATTGGATTCAGGATTGATTTAAATGTCCTGCGCAGGTTAGCAAAGGAAAAACGGAAAAAATACATTCAGGGTTGAAGTGTTTTTGACCCTGAATTTTTTTAAATAAGTAAACAATTAATAATTAATAATTATGTCTGGGTTAATAGGAAAAAAGATAGGCATGACCAGCATTTTTGACGAGAACGGGAAAAACATCCCTTGTACCGTTATTCAGGCTGGACCATGTGTAGTTACCCAAGTCAGAACCGAAGAGGTTGACGGGTATGAAGCAATTCAACTCGGTTTCGATGACAAATCAGACAAGAATGCTCCAAAAGCTGCTCAAGGGCACTTTAAGAAAGCTGGAACAGGTGTCAAGAGAAAAGTTGTCGAATTCGATGGATTTGCTGAAGATTTAAAATTAGGTGATGCTGTCACTGTTGAACACTTTATTGAAGGTGAATTCGTGGACATTTCCGGAATTTCAAAAGGTAAAGGATTCCAAGGGGTTGTGAAACGTCACAATTTTGGTGGGGTTGGACAAGCGACTCACGGACAACACAATCGTTTAAGAGCTCCTGGTTCTATTGGTGCGGCTTCGTATCCAGCAAGAGTTTTCAAAGGAATGAAGATGGCCGGAAGAATGGGTGGAGCGACAGTTAAGGTTGAGAACCTTAGGGTGTTGAAAGTAGTAGCAGATAAGAATCTTATTGTTGTTAAGGGTGCAGTTCCTGGACACAAGAACTCTTACGTAATCATTCAGAAGTAATGGAAATAGCAGTTTTAGATATTAAAGGAAAAGAAACAGGGAGAAAGGCAAACCTTTCTGATGCTGTTTTTGCAATTGAGCCTAACAACCATGCTGTTTATCTTGATGTGAAGCAATACCTGGCGAACCAACGTCAAGGTACTCATAAAGCGAAAGAACGTGCAGAGATCTCTGGTTCTACTCGCAAGATAAAGAAACAAAAAGGTACCGGTACTGCCCGTGCGGGAAGTATCAAGTCTCCAGTATTTAAAGGAGGGGGAAGAGTTTTCGGTCCGAGACCAAGAAGCTACTCTTTCAAACTGAACAAGAACCTGAAGAGACTGGCGCGTAAATCGGCCCTGTCTTTGAAGGCTAGCAGCAGTGCAATCACTGTGGTAGAGGATTTTAACTTTGACACTCCGAAAACCAAAAACTTTATTGAAGTTTTAAGAGCTTTGGGGCTGGAAAACAAAAAATCTCTGATAGTGTTGGGTGACACGAATAAAAATGTATATTTGTCGTCACGCAATTTAACGACCTCTGAAGTTGTAAATGCCTCTGAATTAAGCACTTACAATATTTTAAACGCAAATAATATTGTGTTTCTTGAAGGGTCTTTAGAAGGAATTGAATCGAATTTAAGTAAATAAGCATTATGAGTATCTTAATAAAACCTATTATTACAGAGAAAGCTACAACCGCGAGCGAATTGAATAATCTTTATTCTTTCGAGGTGAGTCGTAATGCGAATAAGATCGAGATCAAGAATGCAGTTGAGGCTGCATACGGAGTTTCGGTTACTAAAGTTCGTACGATAAATGTCCGTCCAGACAGAAAAACCCGTTATACAAAAACGGGAGTCATAACTGGTAAAACTAGTGCTTACAAAAAAGCATTTGTACAGGTGGCGGAAGGTGAAACTATTGATTTGTACACTAATCTTTAAGATTAAAAAATGTCAGTTAGAAAATTAAAACCAATCACTCCTGGTCAGCGATTTAGAGTAGTAAACGGATATGACGCGATTACTACTGATAAGCCGGAAAAGAGTTTGTTAGTTCCGAACAAAAGATCAGGGGGTAGAAACAGTCAGGGAAAAATGACCATGCGCTATATTGGTGGTGGTCATAAAAAACGTTACAGACTCATAGACTTTAAGCGCGATAAGCACGGAATTCCGGCTACAGTGGCTTCTATAGAATATGATCCGAACAGAACGGCTTTTATTGCCTTATTGAATTATCAAGACGGCGAGAAACGATATATTATTGCTCAAAACGGACTTCAAGTTGGGCAAAACTTAGTGTCTAGCGCCGAGGCTGCTGCTCCAGAAATTGGAAACGCAATGCCTTTAGCTACCATTCCATTAGGTACTGTAATCTCTTGTATTGAGCTTAGACCAGGCCAGGGAGCTGTAATGGCTCGTAGCGCCGGTGCTTTTGCTCAACTTATGGCGAGAGAAGGTAAGTATGCTACTATCAAGTTGCCTTCAGGAGAGATCCGAAGAATACTTGTTACCTGTATTGCAACCATCGGTGCTGTATCAAACAGTGACCACCAGTTGCTGGTGTCAGGTAAGGCTGGTAGAAGCAGATGGCTGGGTAGAAGACCAAGAACAAGACCAGTGGTGATGAACCCTGTCGATCACCCGATGGGTGGTGGTGAAGGTCGTGCTTCCGGAGGTCACCCACGTTCTAGAAAAGGTATCCCTGCTAAAGGTTACAGAACCCGATCTAAGACAAAGGCGAGTAATAAATATATTGTAGAACGTAGAAAGAAATAATAAGATATGGCACGTTCATTAAAAAAAGGACCTTACGTTCACTATAAACTGGAGCAGAAAGTAGCTCAGAACACAGAATCGGGAAAGAAGACGGTTATCAAGACCTGGTCTAGAGCCTCTATGATCACTCCTGATTTTGTTGGGCAAACAATCGCTGTACACAACGGACGCCAGTTCGTTCCTGTGTATGTTACCGAGAACATGGTAGGTCACAAATTAGGTGAATTTTCTCCAACGCGATCTTTTAGAGGTCATGCTGGGGCTAAAAATAAAGGTAAAAAATAATTGAAGCTATGGGAGTTCGTAAAAGAGAAAGAGCAGAGCAGATAAAAGAAGCTAAAAAGCAAGTAGCTTTTGCCAAGTTGAATAACTGCCCTACTTCCCCAAGAAAGATGCGCCTTGTAGCGGATCTGGTTAGGGGTGAGAAAGTAGAAAGAGCGCTTCAAATTTTAAAATTCAATTCTAAAGAATCTTCTCGTCGTCTTGAGAAACTGTTGCTTTCGGCTATTGCCAACTGGCAGCAAAAGAATGAAGATGCGAGTATCGAGGATGCAGAATTATTTGTAAAGGAGATTCGTGTAGATGGTGGTAGTGTTTTGAAAAGACTACGTCCAGCACCACAGGGTCGCGCACACAGAATTAGAAAACGTTCCAACCACGTTACACTGGTACTTGGAGCTAACAATAATACACAAAGCTAAGATAGAGTATGGGACAGAAGACAAATCCAATCGGGAATCGCCTTGGTATCATTAGAGGATGGGAGTCCAACTGGTACGGAGGAAATGACTACGGCGACAAATTGGCCGAAGACGATAAGATTAGAAAATACATCCATGCCCGCTTATCTAAAGCGAGTGTATCTAGGGTAATTATTGAGCGTACCCTTAAACTTGTAACCGTTACTATCACCACCGCCCGTCCTGGTATAATTATTGGGAAAGGTGGCCAGGAGGTAGACAAGTTGAAAGAAGAGCTTAAAAAGATTACCGACAAGGAAGTTCAGATCAACATCTTTGAAATTAAAAGGCCAGAACTTGACGCTCATTTAGTGGCTTCAAGTGTAGCAAGACAGATCGAGAATCGTATCTCTTATCGTCGGGCTATTAAAATGGCGATTGCGGCTGCAATGAGGATGAACGCTGAGGGTGTAAAAATCGAAATTTCAGGCCGTTTGAACGGGGCTGAGATGGCACGTTCTGAATCGTACAAAGATGGAAGAATTCCATTGTCAACTTTTAGAGCCGATATTGACTATGCTTTGGTGGAGGCCCACACTACTTATGGTAGACTGGGAGTGAAAGTATGGATCATGAAAGGTGAGGTATACGGTAAAAGAGAACTTTCTCCACTAGTTGGTATGGCCAAAAGCCAGGGAGGAAAACCGAGTGCCGGAGGACGAGGTGGTGCAACAAAACCGCGTCGTAGAAAGTAATTTTTTAAAGTAAAGAAAAATGTTACAGCCTAAAAGAACAAAATATCGCAAAATGCAGAAAGGCCGTATGAAGGGCGTGTCTCAAAGAGGACACCTTCTTTCTAACGGGACTTTCGGGATCAAGTCTTTAGACTCCAATTTTGTGACTGCAAGACAAATAGAAGCTGCGCGTATTGCTGCTACTCGTTATATGAAGAGAGAAGGTTCATTGTGGATTAAAATCTTTCCAGATAAATCCATAACCAAGAAGCCTCTTGAAGTAAGGATGGGTAAAGGTAAAGGTGCGGTAGAATACTGGGTAGCAGTTGTGAAACCAGGAAGAATACTTTTTGAAATAGGAGGGGTTCCATTTGAAGTTGCCAAAGAGGCTTTGCGTCTTGCAGCTCAGAAACTTCCTGTAAAAACCAAGTTCATTGTAGCTAGAGATTATCAAGCTTAATTAGAGAAGTTATGAAACAATCAGAAATTAAAGAACTATCTGTAGCAGAATTGCAGGAAGAACTTGGAAGAACAAGAAAAGCATATTCCGATTTGAAAATGGCTCACGCAGTATCGCCATTAGAGAACCCAATACAGTTACGTACTGTAAGAAGATCTATAGCGCGTATTGCTACAGAGTTAACTAAAAGAGAACAACAATAGTGTTATTCTGCTGAAAGATGGAAAAAAGAAACTTAAGAAAAGAGCGTATAGGTGTGGTTACCAGTAACAAGATGATGAAATCCATCGTGGTTTCTGAAACTAAGAAAGTAAAACACCCCATGTATGGAAAATTCGTATTGAAAACGAAAAAATACGTGGCACACGACGAAACAAACGACTGCAACATTGGAGATACTGTAAGGATCATGGAAACTCGTCCTTTGAGCAAATCTAAATGCTGGAGATTAGTAGAAATAATTGAAAGAGCGAAGTAATGGTACAACAAGAGTCTAGATTAAGAGTAGCAGACAATACCGGGGCTAA
>Ga0307414_10002004_pt1 | contig 10570 bp, 18 predicted proteins | sample DK1Ometagenome_FD_203804 | JGI IMG/M metagenome (GOLD analysis project Ga0307414, IMG submission 203804) | Maize rhizosphere microbial communities from greenhouse at UC Davis, California, United States - DK15-O-3 | ecosystem: Host-associated > Plants > Roots > Rhizosphere > Soil | place: USA...
CAGGAAAATCCGTCGTAAGAATGGTTTTTCTGATCAGCTTCATACAATCATTGTAGGGAGACCCTGATGACTGGGGAATACGAGTTTCTTGTGAACCTGTTTCGCACGTTTCTCTTTATCGCGGCGGTATGCACCACATTGGTTCCTGTGGTCTTTGCGTTCTCTGAGTGGAATCAGAGCCCTCTCGGCCGCGTATTTATGTTGCAAGCAGTCGCGTTTGCCGCCGCTGTCGATACCGTCGCACTCTTCCGCTTTTGGAGGCCTGACGGCACAAATACTGTCATTACGGTTTACGCCATCATGTTCGGTCTTATTAGTGTTGGAACGGCGTCCGTAGCTTGGCAGATCGTTAAGATCAATTACACAGGAGAGAAGAAACCATAATGGAAGAGTCACACAAGACACCATTGCTTACCAACAGGATGTATGACCTCCTGAAGTGGTTCGCACAGATCGTTCTGCCGGCTCTCGGCGCCGCATATTTTGGGCTTGCCCAGATCTGGGGCTTCCCGAACGCTGAGGAGATCGTCGGTTCCATCGTAGTGCTGGACACGTTCCTCGGCGCACTGCTCGGACTCGCTTCGAAGCAGTACCAGGAAAGTGATCAGAACGTTGACGGATATTTGAACTTCGTCGACCGCGAGGCTGAGGACGGTAGCGTCCGTAAGCTGTTCGATTTCGCCCTGAATGATGACCCCCAGACCTTGGAGGATCAGGACGTGATCTCATTCCGTGTCCAGCGACGTAAGGACGTCGAGGACGATTCGTAGGGTTTACAAGGCCTATAATGACCCCTACGAAAGGAGAAAGCGTGTTCAAACGTAAGCCCAAGGAACCCTCTACTCTCGAAGTTACGATCGAAGCTGCACTCGAAGCTCTTGATCCGCACGACCCCGACTATTCAAAGAACGTGAAGACCGTCGAGAGGCTCTACAAGCTCAAGGAAGTTGACCCTTCCCGGCGCGTAAGCCCCGACACGCTCGCCATCGTTCTCGGTAATCTGCTCGGAATCGCGCTGATCATCACCCACGAGCGCAGTCACATCCTGACTACGAAAGCGAAGGACTACCTTATCAAGCCTCGCTGAACCGCCTAACTGATAGGCCCCCAAACGTCTAGAGGGCACGTACTGACAATCAAGTCTGCGTGCCCTCTAGCGTTTTACAAGTGCTCTATATTTTTGACTGTTGCAAGAATTACACGCTCTATAATGAAGGACACCCCCAACTGGAAGGAAATGCCATGCTTAAGGCTATCGTTACTCTTGTGAAGCTGTTCATCCTGTTCAACGTCATCATGTTCTGCATGGGGACGATCTCGATGTTGCTTCTCATCAGTATGGGAGACTAAGTAGCATACCAAACAACTATAGTCCTAAAGCCATAGCCCCCACAAGGGCTTTGGTTTTCGCAGGATTTGCAGGCCCTATAATGACCACCACCCCACGAAAGGAAATACCATGTTCGGAACCACCTACCGCTACTCCATCAACCCCGACGCTGGCACCATCAAGCTCGCGCCGACCAAGGGCATGTGGATCGCCACTCTCGCAGTGACGGTTCTCCCCTGGGTCGTCCTGAGCCTCATCGGCTACAGCATCGACAAGAAGGAGCAGGAGGCAGAGGCCCACGACAAGGCACTCCGTCCCGTCGAGTGACTCAAAAGCCTAAGGCCCCCACAAGGGCTTTAGGTTTTACAAGGCCTATAATGACCACCACCCAAGTTACGGAAGGAACCACCATGTTCAAGCTGAATCGATACCAGATCGCTCTCCTCCTCCTGGGTGCCGCCTTCGTCTACGACGAGATCCAGCTTCTCCGCGGCCAGATGTTCATCAAGTCCCTCAAGACCCAGAACACCGACGCCGGGGAGCTGCTGAAGATTCTCGCGAAGAAGATCGAGGAGCACCCGGAGATCGAGTTCGACGAGTTCGAACAGGTTGTCATGGGCGACATCTTTGCCCGCAACGACTCCAAGTGAAGTCAAGCCTAAGGCCCCCACAAGGGCTTTAGGTTTTTCTCGATCCGCAGGATTTACATGCTCTATAATAGGAAGGAAGAAATAGCCGTGAGGCTAGCCGGTACTAATCATGGCGATTAGTATTGGGAGCCTTCCCTTTTTGTTTGACTCACCCTACTCAAGGAGAAATCATGGCTCGCAATGTTGGCCGTCGGTACGGCCTGTTCAACTTCCTGCTGGACTGTGTACTGACGATCATCACAGGTGGGTTCTGGCTCATCTGGATCTTCGTCCGTGAGATCCGCCGCGGCTGAAAGGACGACATGAACCTGTCGGATATTTACCAGCGGTTTAGCCGCTTCACCCAGAACAACGCCCCCGCCCTTCTGACTACGGTCGGAGTGGTGGGCACGATCACCACTGCATATTTGACAGGTGTTGCGTCATTTCATGCAGCGAGGATCATCGATGAGGAGCAGTTCCAAATCGATCACGATGGCGCCCGCGTTCGGCCGTACACTCTCACGCTCAAGGACAAAGCTATTCTCGTATGGCCCGAGTTTATCCCGGCCGTAGGAACGGCTTGCCTGACCGTAGGAGCGATCATTGCGGCAAACCGCGTGAGTTCCAGGCGTGCAGCAGCTCTTGCTTCTGCATATTCTTTGTCTGAGCGAGCTCTCGAGCAGTACAAGCAGAAGGTCGTTCAGCACATGGGTGAGAAGAAGGAGCGTGTGATCCGAGACGAGATCGCACAGGACAACTTCGACGCCTGCATGTCAGACAAGAACGAAATCATCATCGCTGGTGACGGCGAGGTACTGATGCACGATGCATATTCGGATCGGTACTTCAAGTTCACTGTCGAAGGACTCAAGAAGGCAGTAAATGACACGGTCTATCAAATCCTTAAGGTGGATGGGTTCGCTTCAGTCAACGACTTCTACGCCCGTACGCCGCTCGCCGGTACTCAAGCTGGTGATTTCATGGGCTGGAAGGATGATCGTCCGATGGATATTCAGATCACTACGGTGATGACGCCTGACCAGAGGCCGGCTGTCTCGTTTACCTTCCACCCGTTCCCTGGACCCAAGTACCACCGGGAACACTGATCCGCAAGATTTACACGCACTATAATGACCGCCCCACCAACAAGAAAGGTACGATCATGTCCAACACGAACCCGACCCCCGAGGTCGTCGTCGCACCCCCCTCGAAGCTCCGTCGCTTCGCCAACCGCAAGGTCCTGACCAACGTCGCGTTTGCCGCTCTCGGCACCGTGACCGGCGTCGCGCTCGCGCGGAAGGCAGCCCGATCGGAGAAGTTCGACGAGGTCGTCGACGACGTCGCCGAGTCGATCAAGAACTGATCGCCCTTCTACGGAAGGCATCACAGCCAGGGCCCTTACACAAGGGCTCTGGTTTTCTGTGTCACTCATATTTCAGGAGAAGATTATGGAATTTGCATCCAAGCAACTGGTGTGGTCGCTCACAGAGATCGACAAGAAGTTCATGCAATCTCTAGACGTCTTGACTGCGGCGCATATCGCCGCCGAGTCCGTGGACGCGAAGGGAAGCGAGCTGTTCTTTAACCGCGCAGCGTACCTTCTGGATCAGATCTCGGAGCAAGACCACGCAGGACGGCTTACGCAAGATGCTCTAGACCACCAGGTCAATGAGCTGATTGTCTCTCTTCTTCGTTACCGGGCCGTGCGGTCCCAGGAGCGACTTGATGAGGGCTTCAAGGACATGTACAACCACACCGTCACAAAGGGTGCGGTCCTGAAGTACGACGTCCGTGAGGACGAAACATCCATCCACACCGGGTTCGTTCCCGGCCGCTGACTGAAAGGTCATCATGATCAAGAAGACTATTAAGTACCGAGACCTTGACGGCAACGAGCTCGAGGAGGACTTCTACTTCAACCTCTCGAAGTCGGAGCTCGGTGAGATGATGCTCCGTGCCAACGGGGATATCCGTGACCAGCTCAAGGCTGTCATTGCGACCGAGGACAACAGCGTCATCTACGACAAGTTCAAGGAGATCCTGTCCTCTGCGTTCGGTCGCCGCTCAGAGAGCGGTAAGGCCATCATCAAGAAGCCGGAGTACTGGGAGGAGTTCGAGGGCTCTGAGGCCTGGGACAACCTCTTCATGGAGATGTTCACGGACGCGGCGTTCGCGGCCAAGTTCATCAGCGCCATGATGCCTGCCGATCTCGGAGACAACGTCGAGGTCGTTACCCGGGACGGCAAGGTCGAGGTTATCGACAAGTCGGACCCGGACAAGCCGCAGGTCATCGCTTCTACGCCGGTTCCCGAGACCTCCCCAGCAGGTACGGAAGACGCCGCGGCTCGCCGTGCACGTCTCGAGGCTGAGCTGGCAGAGCTCAACGGGTGACATTCGCAGGAATCACACGCCCTATAATGACCACCCACTACAGGAAGGAATCATCATGAAGCGTGAGACCACCAAGGCCATCGTGAACAACGTCACCGGCTACGGTGTCGCCGCCGCCTCCTCACTGTTCTTCGCCGCCAACCGCCGTCACAGCGACAACAAGGCTGTCGAGCTCGCTATCGACTCTGCCACGTTCGTCACTGCATTCGCGGTTTCCGGCGCAGTTCACGAGAAGGTCCGCGACTACACCGATCGCCAGATCGACTCGTTCTACGACAACCGCAGTTTTCTCAACAAGCTCAAGAAGTAACTCCCGCAGTGCAACTCAAGACCAGGGCCCCTTAACACGGGCTCTGGTTTTCTGACTCCGTAAGGATATATTATGGTAGATCCACTGGACCTTCCCTCCAACAGCCACACGGCTAAGGAGCCCAAGAAGGTCGCCGATGGCCCCACCACAGATCGTGTCGTGGTTAATGAGGCCGTCCGTCGCAAGAAGCCTGTCGGTCGTCGCTTCATGGACAACTTCGTTCGAGGCGATGCTCGAAGCGCTGGCGAGTACATGCTGTGGGAGATCCTGGTTCCCGCTGCTAAGGACGCTGTCTCAGACGCCGTTGGCGGTGGGATCGAGCGTATTCTCTTCGGAGAGAGCCGGGGCACTTCTCGTCGCGGGCGTACTCGGTCTCGTGGGAACGGCTTCGTCAACTACGGCGGCATGTCTCGTGACCCTCGTGAGGAGCCGCGTCGTCTCTCCAACCGAGGACGTGCACAGCATGACTTCGACGAGATCATCCTCCCCACTCGGGACGAGGCTGAGGTTGTCATCGAGCAGATGGGCGTTCACCTCGACAAGTACGAGTTCGTGACCGTCGCTGACATGCTCGCGTTCTGTGGGCTTTCGAGCACACACACCGATCAGAAGTGGGGTTGGGACACCCTTTCTGACGCAAGCGTTGCCCGGACTCGAGATGGATATCTTCTCGATCTTCCCCGTCCCAAGCCAATCGACTGAACAAGGAGCAATCATGGACACGCATATCCCCACTATCATCTTCCGCACCGCCTGTCCTCAGAAGCATGGTGACGTGGGGGAGCCTTGTTTCTCGGTCCGTCCTCTCGACCCCGCCAACCAGTCTACGGCTGGTACAGCAGTCTGCGATGCGCGCGCTCGCCAGGCTGGTTACGTGGGGAAGATCACCGCTCCGTCGCTGTTCCGTGGACGGGCACTCAAGCGTCACCTTTCGAAGTCCCCGCGGTCATGACTGTCGCGCAGATGAGACAGAACCTCATCAATGCGTACCCAGGCCACAAGTGGGAAAAGAAAGTTAACGAAATGACCGACGAACAAGTCGTCGCAATCCACGCAAGACTCACTCTTTCGGGAAAGATCTAGGAGAAAACAAAATGAACCTCTCTGCTATCAAGCAGACGGTGACGAGCAAGGTTGGCCGGCAGATTCTGCTGAGCCAGAAGCACTCACCGACTGTACTGTTTGGCGTCGGCGTCGTCGGCGTCGTTGCTACCGCGGTGCTCACCGCTAAGGCCACCCTCCGTGTTGACGGTGTCCTGGACGAGCTCGAGGCGGACAAGTCCAAGGCCGCGAAGGTCCTGGCTATGCACCGCTCCGACTACACCGAGGCGGACTACAAGAAGGACATCACCTTCATCTACGTTCGTCACTCCCTCCGGCTGGTGAAGCTTTACGCGCCCGCCATCGTTACCGGTGTCATCACCATCGGTGCTCTCGCTGGTTCCCACAACATCATGAGCCGTAGGAACGCTGGTCTGACCGCCGCCTACGCGGCTCTGGACAAGGGCTTCCGTGAGTATCGAGCTCGTGTCGTCGAGGAGTACGGCGAGGACAAGGATCGTGAGCTTCGCTACGGAGCAGTCGAGCGAGAGGTTCTCTACGAGACGAAGAAGGGGGAACCGAAGACCAAGAAGGTCACATCGGCACCAGCAACCGCCGATCACTCGATCTACGCACGGTTCTTCGACGAGGTCAGTCCGCAGTGGAAGAGCGAGCCTGGCTACAACAAGTTCTTCCTTCAGTCTCAGCAGGCGCAGTGGACGAACGTCCTTCACTCCCGCGGGCACGTGTTCCTCAACGAGGTTTACGATGCTCTCGGCATCGACCGAACTCCTGAGGGAGCTGTGGTCGGCTGGATTCTCGGAGAGGACGAGGACAACTTCGTCGACTTCGGTGTCTACAACCACGAGAGTGAGCGTGCTCGCTTGTTCGTGAACGGTGGGGAGAAGTCCATTCTCCTTGACTTCAATGTGTCAGGTGTCATCTTCGACAAGATCGGAAAGAGGAAGTAACATGGAAACGCCGAAGCCTTCAACCATCCGGAGCCGTGCGGAGAAGTTCGCCGCGAAGCTCAAGAGCAAGCCGCAGTGGAAGCACTACGACCGTAAGGACGCCCCTACGATCAACGGCGCTCTTCTGATCCACACCACGTCCACGTCCAAGGCCTTCCCCGAGCCGGTCGACCGCTATGCAGACACTGGAGCGTGAGACCAAGGCGCTCATCGGTGCGATCGCAGCATTCTCTGCTCTAGGGAGTGCTGCGGCCACCTATATTGTCGTTCAGCGCAAGTTCGAGCGACTCTATGACGAGCGTCTGGCCCAGGAGACGGAAAACCTTCGCCGGGTGTACGCCGTTCGAGAGAAGAAGGATGAGTTCGCGACGCCGGAAGACGCGGCTGAGGCTCTCGGAATTCCTACGGACGACGGTGTGGTCATCTACCCGAAGGATGAGGACGAGGTTCTGCTCAAGGCCCCCGAGGCTCTTGATCCGGACAAGTACAAGATCGACTACGACGACGTCCCTGGTGGCGTCCGAGTTCGTCGGAGCCCTGTTCAGGAGGTCACTAGTGACCCACTGGATACTCCCGAGGTCGATCCACCTGAGGATGTCGCGAGGAACGCTTTCGCGGATAATCAGACGATCAACGCTGAGTACGACGAGGACGGCGACTTCGACCACGAAGAGGAGATGCGCAACCGCGATCCCAACGTCCCATACGTCATCAGTCACTCCGAGTTCGTGGCAAATCCTGACAATCATGAGCAGGACGAGCTTACCTACTACCCTCATGAGGACATCCTCATCGGAGACGATAGCGAGCCGGTGCCCGACATCGACGACACTATCGGCGAGGATAATCTCACACGGTTTGGACACGGTTCGAACGACCCGAACATCGTGTACATCCGGAACGAACGGATTAGCACCGACTTCACGGTGGTCAAATCCAAGGGCTCCTTCAACAAGGAAGTGTTCGGCTTCATTGAGCACTCCGAGATGGATCGTCGGCCCAGGAAGTTCCGTGGCGATCGTGAGTGAGTGCGCCACTTGACGAGCTATATTTCACCTGGCTGTACGGCAAGGTGTGCTCTGTCAAGCTAAGAGATCGGTCTAAAACGCACAACAAGCTCTTGCGTCAGTTGTTTCGTACCAAGTTCGTGTGGCTCATCAGTAATGATGACAACCGCATGGAGGATGGTCTCGACTTGCGCGATGAGTTTCTTGAGCATGAAGGCCTAGATCCCGACCCAGAGTGGATGCGTGTCGAGTGTTCTGTACTCGAGATGCTGATTGGCCTTTCGCGGCGCCTCGCTTTCGCAGCGGATGAAGGCGGGGCCCGCGATTGGTTCTGGATTATGTTGGAGAATCTTGGCGTAGCAGAGTTTAACGACAGTGGCGCATATCCTGAAGAGGAGGTCGGCGAGATCATTGAGAACCTTATTTGGCGGCAATACCGCATGGATGGGCGCGGCGGGCTCTTCCCATTGGAGAACCCCCAGTCTGACCAGCGTAAGGTCGAACTCTGGTATCAAGCCAATGCATATTTGCTCGAACATGAGTAACCGAGAGGAGGGCTGATGGACTTTTTCCGGATCTGTACAAAGGAACGTAAGGGTGAGCCCACAGTTCTCTACCCCGACTTCACCGTTGGGCGCTCTCGGGACCTCATGGTTCGAGCGGGATCGTTTTATGCAATTTGGGACGATAAAAGGCAGTTGTGGTCTACTGACGAGTATGATGTGCAGCGTCTAGTTGACGAAGAGCTCAACGACTACGCGGTATATCTGCATGACAAGACCGGCGAACACTATGCGGTTCAGTCGCTCAGTTCCTTTGGGACTAACGGGTGGAGTCAGTTCCGCAAGTTCATGAAAAACGTTAGCGACAACAGTCACCCGCTGGATGAGAACCTCACGTTCTCTAATACAGCGACAACGAAGTCCGACTACGTGTCCAAGCGTCTTTCATATCCTCTGGAAGAGGGCGATTACAGCGCATGGGACGAGCTCGTTGGAACACTCTACTCGGTCGAGGAGAGGCAGAAGATCGAGTGGGCTATCGGCTCAGTTATAGCTGGCGATTCGAAGAAGATCCAGAAATTCGTCGTGTTGTATGGTGCCGCTGGAACTGGGAAGTCTACGATCCTGAATGTGGTCCAGAAACTCTTCGACGGGTATACGACCACATTCGAAGCGAAGGCCCTGGGGTCATCGAGCGGCTCTTTTGCGACGGAAGTATTCAAGCACAACCCGTTGGTTGCTATTCAGCACGATGGGGATCTGTCGAAAATCGAGGACAACACTCGCTTGAACTCCATTGTTTCCCACGAGGAAATGACGATGAACGAGAAGTTCAAGCCCAGCTACACGAGTCGGGTGAATGCCTTCCTGTTCATGGGCACCAACCTGCCGGTGAAGATCTCCGATGCGAAGTCCGGTATTATTCGCCGACTGATTGATGTCCATCCGACCGGGGTTACCATCCCGGCTAATCACTACAACACCCTGATGTCTCAGATCGAATTCCAGCTTGGTGCGATCGCGCATCACTGCTACAAGGTCTACCAGTCTATGGGTAAGAACTACTACAACGCATATCGTCCTCTTGAGATGATGCTCCAGACGGACGTCTTCTTCAACTTCATCGAGGCATATTTCGACGTCTTTAAGGCGGAGGATGGTGTTTCCCTGAAGCGGGCGTACATGCTGTACAAGGAGTTCTGTGGTGACACAGGGGTAGAGAGAATTCTGCCCCAGTACAAGGTTCGTGGAGAACTTCAGAGTTATTTCGATGAGTTCCACGAGCGGTATGTTGTTGGCGGTGAGCAAGTGCGTAGTTACTACACTGGCTTCAATGCAAACAAGTTCAAAGCCCCGGCTAAGGGCGCCAAGGTATTTTCGTTGGTCGTTGAGGAAACCGAATCCATTCTGGACGAGGAGCTGTCTGAGTGTCCTGCACAGTTGGCTAATGAGGACGATATTCCTCAGCAGTCGTGGAGCAAGGTACGAACGACTCTCAACGATATCGATACAACCAAGACGCATTTCGTTCGGGTTCCGGAAACACATATTGTAATCGACTTCGATCTGAAAGGCGAAGACGGTGGAAAATCTCTTGAACGAAATCTTGAAGCAGCCTCAGCTTGGCCCCCTACTTATGCAGAGCTTAGCAAGAGCGGAAGCGGGGTCCATCTCCATTACAATTACACGGGTGGAGATCCCGGCGAACTCAATCCTAATTTCTCTGAGGGAATCGAAGTCAAGGTCTATCGGGGAGCTAGTGCGCTACGCCGACGTCTATCTCGATGCAACAACCTGCCGGTGTCTGACATATCGAGCGGGCTTCCACTAAAGGAGAAGAAGGTGCTGAGTGATACCACGATTAAGACCGAGAAAGGTCTGAGAGACCTCATCCAGAGGAACCTCGAAAAGAAAATTCATCCCAGCACCAAGTCGTCGGTGTCATTCATTCACCACATCCTGGAAGAGGCGTACGACAAGGGCTTTGTGTACGACGTTACTGATCTGAAGCCACGGATCATGAGCTTCGCGCACCAGAGTTCTAATCAAGCGCTGCTGTGCATGAGAATGGTTCAGACCATGAAGTTTAAGTCTGAGCATGTCGACCCGGAAAATCCCCAGGGGGATGATTCGGATAAAGCATTGACATTCTATGATGTCGAGGTGTTCCCCAACCTCTTTGCCGTGTGTTGGAAGTATGAGGACAGCCCCACCGTCACTCGTATGGTTAACCCATCGCCGGCTGAGATGGAAGCGCTCGTCAAGATGAAGCTTGTCGGATTCTACAACCGTAGGTACGACAATCATATTGTCTACGCGCGCATCCTGGGGTATGACAATGCAGCACTCTTCCGCTTGTCGCAGAAGCTGATCTCGAATGAGGGA